>WBZM01001056.1_pt1 | contig 30534 bp, 27 predicted proteins | sample 5204271 | NCBI WGS metagenome assembly WBZM01 (sample SAMN12344346, study PRJNA552823) | activated sludge metagenome | biome: Activated sludge suspended growth; feature: Nitrification reactor; material: Wastewater; isolation source: activated sludge from nitrification reactor of wastewater... | reverse complement strand
TCCATCTCCGGCTCCGAGTTCGTCGAGATGTTCGTGGGCGTGGGCGCCAGCCGCGTGCGCGACCTGTTCGAGCAGGCCAAGCGCAACTCGCCCTGCATCATCTTCATCGACGAGATCGACGCGGTGGGCCGCCACCGCGGCGCCGGCCTGGGCGGCGGCAACGACGAGCGCGAGCAGACGCTGAACCAGATGCTCGTCGAGATGGATGGCTTCGAAGGTCACGCGAGCATCATCGTCATCGCCGCGACCAACCGCCCGGACATCCTCGACCCGGCGCTGCTGCGCCCGGGCCGTTTCGACCGCCAGGTCGTGGTGCCGCTGCCCGACATCCGTGGCCGCGAGGAGATCCTCAAGGTGCACATGCGCAAGGTGCCGATCGCCGGAGACGTCAGGGCCGACATCATCGCCCGCGGCACGCCCGGTTTCTCGGGTGCCGATCTCGCCAACCTGGTCAACGAAGCCGCGCTGTTCGCCGCGCGCGGCAACAAGCGCCTGGTCGACATGGAGGATTTCGAGAAAGCCAAGGACAAGATCATGATGGGCACCGAGCGCCGCAGCATGGTCATGTCCGAGGAGGAGAAGCGCAACACGGCCTACCATGAATCCGGACACGCCGTCATCGCCAAGCTGATGCCGAAGTCCGACCCGGTGCACAAGGTCACGATCATTCCGCGTGGCCGTGCCCTCGGGTTGACCATGCAGTTGCCGGAGGAGGATCGCTATTCGTACGACCGGCAATACCTGATGAGCCGCATCGCCGTGCTCTTCGGCGGGCGCATTGCCGAAGAACTGTTCATGAACCAGATGACGACCGGCGCCTCCAACGACTTCGAGCGGGCCACCGCGATGGCGCGCGACATGGTCACCCGCTATGGCATGTCCGATCTCGGGGTCATGGTCTACGGCGAGAACGAAGGCGAGGTCTTCCTCGGTCGCTCAGTAACGCAGCACAAGAACGTTTCCGAGGCGACGATGCAGAAGGTCGACGCCGAGATCCGCCGCATCGTCGACCAGCAGTACGCGCTGGCGCGCAAGCTGCTGGAAGAGAATCGCGAAAAGGTGGAAGCAATGGCGCACGCTCTCCTCGAATGGGAAACCATCGATTCCGAGCAGATCGACGACATCATGGCCGGCAAGCCGCCGCGTCAGCCGAAGCCTTCGCAGAGTGCTTCACGTCCGTCTGCGCCAAGCGATTCGCCGGGTGCCGAGCCAAGCGCGCCGGCGACCGTCTGATCGGCGCGCTTCATAGCCAAGCCGGGACTCAGGTCCCGGCTTTTCATTTCTGCCATGCCTGACCTTCACTGCCGCGGCTTCCGGCTGCCCCTCGAGCGCCCGCTGATCATGGGCATCGTCAATCTCACGCCGGATTCGTTCTCGGGCGACGGCATGGGGTCGGACATTGATCGCGCCATACACCATGCCCGGCACCAGCTTGACTCCGGTGCGGACATTCTCGACATCGGCGCCGAGTCGTCGCGGCCCGGGGCCATTCCGACGCCCGAAGACGAGGAGTTGCGGCGCCTGCTTCCGGTTCTTCGAGAGATCGTAGGCTGGGGCGTGCCGGTTTCCGTCGATACCTGCAAGCCGGCGGTCATGCGCGCCGCGCTCGCCGCCGGAGCCTCGATGATCAATGACATCAGCGCCCTAAGGCACCCCGAGGCGATGAATGCGGTCGCGGCCAGCGATTGTGCCGTATGCCTGATGCACATGCAGGGGAAGCCGGGAACGATGCAGAACGCGCCGGCATACGGCGATGTGGTGCAGGAAGTCCGCGAGTTTCTGGCGGCGCGTGTTGCGGCTGCTCGCGCGGCCGGGATCGACGATTGCCGTATGGTTCTCGATCCGGGGTTCGGTTTCGGCAAGAGCCTGCAACACAATATCGCACTTTTCCGGGCGTTGACCGCAACCGGCGTCGATGACTTGCCGATGCTGGTCGGGATCTCGCGGAAAGCGATGCTGGGCGCCATTACCGGCCGGCCGGTCGAGCAGCGGTTGGCGGCCAGCATCGCCGCGGCGATCCTCGCGGCGCTGAAAGGTGCGAAAATATTGCGCGTACATGATGTTGCGGAAACCAGCGACGCGCTGGCAGTCCTGGCGGCAATCGAAGAGGGAGATCGGCAATGAGCAGGAAATACTTTGGCACCGATGGGGTGCGTGGACATGTCGGACAAGCGCCGATTACGCCTGATTTCGTGATGCGCCTCGGGTACGCGACGGGCAAGGTGCTGCTCGAACGCACCACGATGCCGGAGGGCGACCGCCCTGCGGTCCTGATCGGCAAGGATACCCGGCTTTCCGGGTACATGCTCGAAGCCGCGCTGGAGGCCGGATTCTCGGCCGCCGGTGTCGATGTCTCTCTGGTCGGGCCGATACCGACGCCGGCAGTCGCCTATCTGACCCGGGCGTTGCGCCTGCAGGCGGGCGCCGTGATCTCTGCCTCACACAATCCATATTACGATAATGGCATCAAGTTCTTCTCGGCGCAGGGCACCAAGCTGCCGGACGATGTCGAACACGCCATCGAGGAGGTCATCGATCAGCCGATGGTTTGCGTGGCGGCGGCCGATCTCGGGCGGGCGAAGCGGATCGGCGATGCACGGGGCCGTTACATCGAATTCTGCAAGAGCACGTTCCCCAACGATCTCGACCTGCGTGGCCTGAGGATCGTCATCGATTGTGCGCACGGCGCTGCGTACCACACGGCACCGGACGTCTTCCATGAACTCGGGGCCGATGTGGTTGCGATCGGCGCCCAGCCCAACGGCCTGAACATCAACGACGGATTCGGCGCGACGGCGCCGAAGGCCTTGTGCGCGGCCGTCCTTGCCGAAGGCGCTGACCTCGGCATCGCTCTCGACGGCGATGCCGACCGCCTGCAGATGGTCGACGCGAGGGGAAAGCTCTACGATGGCGATCAGCTGCTCTACGCGATTGTCCGGAATCGGGCCAAGCACGGGCATGTCAGGGGTGTCGCCGGAACGCTGATGACCAATCTGGCGCTCGAGCATGCCCTGGGCAGGCTGGACATTCCGTTCGCGCGGGCGGCCGTGGGTGACCGCTACGTCCTCGAAATGCTGCAGGACAGGGGCTGGACCTACGGCGGCGAGAACTCTGGACACATCATCGCTCTCGATCGCCACACCACCGGGGATGGTACGGTCGCTGCCCTGCAGGTGCTGGCGGCGTTGAGGGAGTCTGACGGCGACCTGGCCAGCCTGCTGGGAGATCTGGAACTCTACCCGCAGAAGCTGATCAACGTGCCCATGGTCAAGGGCTTTCCCTGGCAGGACAACGATTCGATTCGCGGCGCGCGGGAGGAAATCGAGAATCGCCTGTCCGGCAGGGGTCGCGTCCTGCTGCGCGCTTCGGGCACCGAGCCCCTGCTGCGGGTCATGGTGGAGGGCGAGGACGCCACTGAGGTTCTTGAGGCGGCCGAGGAACTTGCCAGGGCGGTGCGTGAGGCAGGGCAATGAGGCAGCAGGGTCCGGGGTTCCTTGACCCATTAACTACCTGCCGGCTATAATTTTCAAATTTTTCACCCATCGGAACCCCCGCAGATGCGCAAGACGCCGCAAAGTCCTGCCGGGCAGTTGGCTCCGGCGGAAGCCGATGGTGGCCCGATTGGCGGGACGGCACTAATTGCCGGGGACTTTCTTGAGATTTGCCTGGCGGCAAACTGATAGGCGGAAACATGAACTGGGTATCTTCTCTTCTTTTGACGGTCCACATTCTGGTGGCGCTGGCGATTATCGGCCTCGTTCTGATGCAGCATGGCAAGGGGGCGGACATGGGGGCTGCGTTCGGCAGCGGTGCCTCCGGCAGCCTGTTCGGGGCAACGGGTTCGGCCAATTTTCTCAGCCGGACGACCGGCGTGCTGGCTGCCGTGTTTTTCGTGACCAGCCTGAGTCTGGCCTATGTTGCCTCGCTGAAGCCAAAAACGGCTGGCAGTGTGATGCAGGAAACGGTACAATCCCAAGTGGTTTCACAGCCTGCAGCCATGGGCGGTGAGCCGCCTGCGGCGCCTGCGGAGGCTGGTTCCAGGGCAAAGGATATTCCGAAGTAACGAAGGGTGGATTTCTCGGCACGGTCTCTCGCCGGGATGGCCAAAAAGCAGTGCCGACGTGGTGGAATTGGTAGACACGCTATCTTGAGGGGGTAGTGGCGCGAGCTGTGCGAGTTCGAGTCTCGCCGTCGGCACCAAAATGGGGGCAGTGGCTGAAAGGCGCGCTGTTTAACACAAGCAACCGAATACTGGCGGCGGATGATGGAAAACTACTTTCCTATCCTGATGTTCGTTCTGGTGGGGATCGCGGTCGGCGTCTTGCCGGTTGCGATGGGATTCATGCTTGCCCCCAGCCGTCCGGACCCCGAGAAACTCTCTCCCTACGAATGCGGCTTCGAAGCCTTCGAGGATGCGCGCATGAAATTCGATGTGCGCTATTACCTGATTGCAATCCTCTTCATCCTTTTCGATCTGGAAATCGCCTTCCTGTTTCCCTGGGCGACGATTTTCAAGGATATCGTTGCGGCGGAATCGATAAGGTTCTTCGGATTTATCGAGATGCTGGTCTTCGTTGCCGTTCTGGTCATTGGCTATGTCTATGCCTGGGCCAAGGGCGCGCTTGAATGGGAATAGGACTCGATCATGGGTATTGAAGGCGTCCTCCAGGAAGGCTTTGTCACGACGACGGCCGACAAACTGATCAATTACATGCGGACCGGGTCGATGTGGCCGATGACGTTCGGTCTGGCCTGTTGCGCTATCGAAATGATTCACGCGGGCGTCGCGCGCTATGACCTCGACCGCTTCGGTATTGTCTTCAGGCCAAGTCCGCGCCAGTCAGATGTCATGGTTGTCGCCGGGACGCTGACCAACAAGATGGCGCCCGCCATGCGCAAGGTTTACGACCAGATGCCCGAGCCGCGCTGGGTGATCTCCATGGGCTCCTGCGCCAATGGCGGTGGCTACTACCATTACGCCTATTCGGTGGTGCGCGGCTGCGACCGCATCGTTCCGGTCGATATCTATGTGCCGGGCTGCCCGCCGACAGCCGAGGCGCTGATTTACGGGATCATCCAGTTGCAGAACAAGATTCGCCGCACCAATACCATCGCACGTTAATTGCCGAGGCTGATTCGCTATGTCCGCCAAGCTGGAAACGCTTAGCCAAAACCTTAAGACGCACTTCGGGGACAAGTTGAAGGCATTCAAGCTTGCCCTCGGCGAGTTGACGATTGAAGTTGCTGCCGCCGACTATCTCGCGGTGATGACCTCCCTGCGTGACGAACCCGATCTCGGCTTCGAAGAACTGATCGATCTCTGCGGGGTTGACTATTCGACTTATGGGGATGGAAGGTGGTCTGGCCGCCGCTTTGCCGTGGTTTCGCACCTGCTGTCCGTCACTCACAACTGGCGCCTGCGTGTTCGGGTTTTTGCCGAGGATGACGACTTTCCCGCTGTGGATTCGGTAACCGGGGTGTGGAAGAGCGTTAACTGGTTCGAGCGTGAGGCGTTCGACCTCTTTGGAATCGCCTTCGTCGGCCATGACGACCTGCGCCGTATTCTCACCGATTACGGTTTCATAGGGCATCCGTTCCGCAAGGACTTTCCGATCTCGGGACATGTCGAAATGCGCTATGACCCGGATCAGGCTCGCGTCATCTACCAGCCGGTGACCATCGAGCCCCGCGAGAACACGCCGCGCATTGTGCGCGAAGACACCTACGGGGATCCCGCTCATGGCTGATATCCGTAATTTCACGCTCAATTTCGGTCCGCAGCACCCGGCTGCGCACGGCGTGTTGCGCTTGGTCCTGGAACTTGACGGCGAGGTTGTCCAGCGCGCGGATCCGCATATCGGTTTGCTTCATCGGGCAACGGAAAAGCTGGCGGAAACCCGGACCTGGGTGCAGTCGGTACCCTACATGGACCGTCTCGACTACATGTCGATGATGTGCAACGAGCATGCGTACTGCATGGCCATCGAGCGCCTGCTCGACGTCGATGTCCCGATCCGCGGCAAGTACATCCGGACGATGTTCGACGAAGTCACGCGCATACTCAACCATCTGCTGTGGATCGGCTGCCATGCGCTGGACGTCGGGGCGATGACGATGGCGCTGTACACGTTCCGCGAGCGCGAGGACCTGATGGACGTGTATGAGGCAGTCTCGGGTGCCCGCATGCATGCTGCCTACTATCGTCCGGGCGGGGTCTACCGCGATCTTCCCGACAGAATGCCGCAGTACCAGGAGTCGACCTGGACCAGTGCGAAGAAGGCCAGCGAAAAGAATGAGAATCGTAGCGGGACGCTGCTCGACTTCCTCGAGGATTTCACGCACCGTTTCCCGACCTACCATGGCGAGTACCACACGCTGCTGACCGATAACCGGATCTGGAAGCAGCGCTTGGTCAACGTCGGCGTCGTGGCACCGGAGCGGGCCAAGCAGATGGGCTTCACCGGCGCGATGCTGCGTGGTTCCGGTATCGCCTGGGACTTGCGCAAGAAGCAGCCTTATGCGGCCTACGACAGGGTCGATTTCGACATCCCGGTCGGGGTCAATGGCGACAGCTATGATCGCTATCTTGTACGCATGGAGGAGATGCTTCAGTCGAATCGGATCATAAGGCAGTGCATCGACTGGTTGCGCAAGAACCCGGGGCCCGTGATCACCGACAACCACAAGGTGGCCCCGCCGTCCCGCGAGGGCATGAAGTCGAACATGGAAGAGTTGATCCATCATTTCAAGCTGTTTACCGAGGGGATCCACGTTCCGCCAGGTGAAGTGTATGCCGCCGTCGAGCATCCCAAGGGCGAGTTCGGCATCTATGTCATCTCCGACGGCGCCAACAAGCCGTACCGCCTGAAGATCCGGCCGCCAGGCTATGTGCACCTCGCGAGCATGGACGAGATGTCGCGCGGCCACATGATTGCCGACGTCGTTACGATTATCGGTTCCCAGGATGTTGTTTTTGGCGAGATCGACCGCTGATGTTTGCCGCTGAAACCCTCAAGAAATTCGACCGCGAGGTTGCCAAGTATCCTGGCAACCAGAAACAGTCGGCAGTGATGGCCTGTCTCGCGCACGCCCAGCAGGAAAAGGGCTGGTTGCCTCCCGAAGCCATCGAGGCGGTGGCTGCGTATCTCGGCATGCCGCCGATCGCAGCGTATGAAGTTGCCACCTTCTACAACATGTACGACCTGAAGCCGGTCGGCAAGTACAAGATAACGGTCTGTACCAACCTGCCCTGCGCGCTCTCCGGTGGTTATCACGCCGGGAAGTACGTGCAGGAGAAGCTCGGCATCGGCTACGGGGAAACCACTGCAGACGGCAAGTTCACCCTGAAAGAGGGTGAGTGCATGGGCGCCTGCGGCGATGCGCCGGTGATGATCGTCAATAACCGCAGCATGTGCAGCCACATGCATCCGGAGCAGATCGACAAGCTGCTGGAGGAGTGCAAATAATGGCCATGCTCGGTTCGATCAACGGTGTCCTGATGGAAGGCCTCGACGGCGACAGGACCTGGCGCCTCAAGGATTACGTCGCCCGTGGCGGCTACACGCAGTTGCGGCGCATCCTGGAAAGCGGGATGTCCCAGGAGGAAGTGATCAGCGAGGTCAAGAAGTCGGTCCTCCGCGGGCGCGGCGGTGCCGGCTTCCCGACCGGTCTGAAGTGGTCCTTCATGCCACGTTCCTTCCCGGGAGACAAGTACGTCGTCTGCAATACCGATGAAGGCGAGCCGGGAACCTTCAAGGACCGTGACATCATGCGCTTCAATCCGCATTCGGTCATCGAGGGCATGGCGATCGCCGGCTACGCCATGGGTGCCAACCGCGGCTACAACTATGTGCATGGTGAAATCTGGGAACTCTACGAGCGTTTCGAGGAGGCGCTCGACGAAGCGCGTGCTGCCGGCCTGATCGGCCAGAACATTCTCGGTTCGGGCTTCAATTTCGAACTGTTCGCCCACCATGGCTACGGTGCCTACATCTGCGGCGAGGAGACCGCACTCCTCGAGTCGATCGAAGGTAAGAAGGGGCAGCCGCGCTTCAAGCCGCCGTTCCCGGCATCGTTCGGTCTCTATGGCAAGCCGACGACGATCAACAACACCGAAACCTTTGCGTCAATCCCGTTCATTCTGAAGATGGGTGGCGAGGAGTTTCTCAATCTGGGCAAGCCCAACAACGGCGGTACCAAGCTGTTCTCGGTTTCCGGCCATGTCAATCGCCCGGGCAATTATGAAATCCCTCTGGGTACGCCGTTTTCCACCCTGCTCGAAATGTGCGGCGGGATGCGTGGCGGGCGCAAACTCAAGGCGGTCATCCCCGGCGGATCGTCGGCTCCCGTGGTGCCCGGTGCCGTGATGATGGAAACCACGATGGACTATGACTCGATCAGCAAGGCTGGGTCGATGCTCGGCTCCGGGGCAGTTATCGTCATGGATGAAACGGTATGTATGGTCAAGGCGCTGGAACGCCTCTCCTTCTTCTACTACGAAGAATCGTGCGGCCAGTGCACGCCGTGCCGGGAAGGCACGGCCTGGATGTACAAGGTCGTGCATCGGATCGAAAACGGTCAGGGAAGGCCCGGGGATCTGGATCTGCTGAACAGCGTGCTGGGCAACATCATGGGGCGTACCATCTGTGCCCTCGGCGATGCCGCGGCGCTGCCGGTGCAGAGCTTTCTCAAGCATTTCGGCAGTGAATTCGAGTACCACATTGAACATAAGACCTGCCTTGTACCGAGGGACGTTCAGTGGGCAGGCAGTGGTTTCCACAAGGTTCATTCCTGAACGAAACCTTTCACGCGATAGATACGAAAGAACTGGCTACAAGGTAGCGACATGCTAGAAATCGAAATCGACGGCAAGAAGGCGGAAGTGCCCGATGGCAGCACGGTGATGGATGCCGCGCAGCAGGTCGGGGTTTACATTCCGCACTTCTGCTACCACAAGAAACTTTCGATTGCCGCCAACTGCCGCATGTGTCTCGTGCAGGTGGAAAAGGCGCCAAAGCCGTTGCCCGCCTGCGCGACGCCGGTGACCAATGGCATGAAGGTCTTCACCCACTCAGACCTCGCGATCAAGGCGCAAAAGGGGGTGATGGAGTTCCTGCTGATCAATCACCCGCTGGATTGTCCGATCTGCGATCAGGGCGGCGAGTGCCAGTTGCAGGATATGTCGGTTGGCTACGGGCCGATGAAGAGCCGTTATACGGAAGAGAAGCACGTCGTCTTCCACAAGAATGTCGGTCCGCTGATCTCCATGGAGGAAATGAGCCGCTGCATTCACTGCACCCGTTGTGTCCGCTTCGGTCAGGAAATTGCCGGCATCATGGAACTCGGCATGGCCAACCGCAACATGCATTCCGAGATCACCACTTTCCTCGGCCGCACGGTCGACTCGGAATTGTCGGGCAACATGATCGACCTGTGCCCGGTCGGCGCGCTGACCTCCAAGCCCTTCCGTTACACGGCGCGCTCCTGGGAATTGCAGCGCCGCAGGTCGGTGAGTCCGCATGACTCGGTGGGCGCCAATCTGGTCATTCAGGTCAAGCACGACAACGTGATGCGCGTTCTGCCGCGCGAAAACGAAGCGGTCAACGAATGCTGGATCTCCGACAAGGAGCGCTTCGCCTATCAGGCGCTCAATTCCGACGAGCGCCTGACGAAGCCGATGGTCAAGCAGGGCGGCCAGTGGCGCGAGGTCGACTGGAACGTCGCCTTGGACTATGTCGCGCATGGCCTCAGGGATGTCGCCCGCGAGCATGGCGGCGATGCGCTGGCGGCCTTGGCCGCTCCGAGTTCGACTCTCGAAGAGATGTTCCTCTTGGGCAAGATCATGAAAGGCCTCGGCAGCGGCAACATCGATTTCCGCCTGCGGCAGAGCGATTTCGGCAGCGACTCAAGGCGTGCCGGCATTCCCTGGCTGGGGCTCCGTCTCGCCGAGATTGCCGATCTCGACGCGGCGCTCGTCGTCGGATCCTTCCTCCGCAAGGACCATCCGCTGATAGCCCAGCGGTTGCGCCAGGCGGCGAAGAAATATACCAAGGTCAGCATGCTGTCGGTGGCGGCCGACGACCAGTTGATTGACCTGCATGAAAGCCTTGCAGTGGCGCCATCGCAGTTGGCCCGCGCGCTGGCGGCGATCGTCAAGGCAGCGGCCGGACTGAAGGGTGCCGCCGTTCCGGCCGGTCTCGACGGCATCAGCCCCGACGAGGCCAGCAAGAAGATTGCCGGGAGTCTGCTCGATGGCGAGAAGAGCGCGATCTTCCTCGGCAACGTCGTCACCCAGTCGGCTGACGCGACGCAACTGCATGCACTCGCTCTTGAACTTGGCAAGCTGACGGGTGCCACGGTCGGCTTCCTCGGCGAAGCGGCCAACGTGGTGGGCGGCCATGTGGCCGGAGCCCTGCCTTCGGGCGCCAACGCCAGCCAAGTGTTCCTGCAGCCGCGCAAGGCCTACGTGCTCATGGGCATCGAGCCGGAACTCGATTGTGGCAACCCGCAAGCTGCGGTGGCCGCGCTGAAGCAGGCCGGCCTGGTGGTCTGCATGTCCGCTTTCAAGCAGGCGCCGGCTCTCGAATACGCCGATGTGATGCTGCCGATCGCACCATTCACCGAAACCGCGGGCACCTTCGTCAACATCGAGGGGCGCGTTCAGGGATTCAACGGAGTGGTCAAGGCGCGTGGCGACTCGCGTCCGGCGTGGAAGGTGCTGCGCGTGCTCGGCAATGTGCTGAACCTCGACGGTTTTTCCTACGAGTCGAGTGAATCGGTACGCGATGAGGTGCTTGGCAGTGGCGGCGAATTCGTCTCCGGTCTCGATAACGGCCTGAAGGGCGTTTCCGTCTCGCTGCCGGCGGCAGGAAGCCAGTTGCAGCGGATCGCCGATGTGCCGATCAATTTCGCCGATCCCCTGGCGCGGCGGGCGCCGGCCTTGCAGCAGACGGCCGACGCGATGGCGCCGGTGGCGCGCATCAATTCCCGGACGCTCGCCGAGATCGGCGTTGCCGCCGATGACAAGGTGCGGGTGAAGCAAGGGCAAGGCGAGGCCGTGCTGGTGGCCAAGGCCGACGATACCGTGCCGCTCGGGTGCGTCCGCGTCGCTGCGGCGCATTCCAGCACGGCTGCGCTGGGCGGCATGTTCGACCCGATTTCCGTGGAGCATGCATAAATGGACGCACTGATGAACTTCGGACAAGGGGTTTTCGGCGGCGTCTGGCCTGCCGTGTGGACCCTTCTCAAGATCGTCCTGATCGTCGCGCCGCTGATGCTGGCCGTGGCCTACCTGACCTATTTCGAGCGCAAGGTCATCGGCTATATGCAGGTCCGCATCGGACCCAACCGGGTCGGTCCGCTGGGCTTGATCCAGCCGATCGCCGACGGTCTCAAGCTGTTGCTCAAGGAAATTATCCTGCCAACCGGAGCCAACAAGGGAATCTTCCTGGTCGCACCGATGCTCGCGATTGCGCCGGCGCTCGCGGTCTGGGCGGTCGTGCCGTTCACCGATACGCTCGTTCTCGCCAATATCGACGCCAGCCTCCTCTACATCATGGCGATCGGATCGATGGGGGTCTACGGCATCATCCTCTCGGGCTGGGCTTCGAATTCCAAGTACGCCTTCCTCGGGGCGATGCGCGCGACCGCGCAAGTGGTGTCCTACGAAATCGCGATGGGCTTCTCGCTGATCTGCGTCCTGATGGTTTCGAACAGCCTCAACCTGGTCGACATCGTCAACGCGCAGGACCATGGGCGCTTCGCGGGATCGGGCCTTGGGCTGATGTCATGGAACTGGTTGCCGCTGTTCCCGATGTTCATCGTCTACCTGATATCGGGTGTCGCCGAGACCAATCGCGCGCCGTTCGACGTGGCTGAAGGGGAGTCGGAGATCGTTGCCGGCTTCCATGTCGAATATTCCGGCATGGCGTTCGCGCTGTTCTTCCTTGCCGAATACGCGAACATGATCCTGATTTCCGCGCTGACGTCGATCCTGTTCCTTGGCGGCTGGCTGTCGCCGGTCGGCTTCCTGCCCGACGGCATCTTCTGGCTGTTCGCCAAGATGTCGGCGGTGCTTTTCCTGTTCCTCTGGTTCCGCGCGACCTTCCCGCGTTACCGTTTCGACCAGTTGATGCGGCTGGGGTGGAAGGTATTCCTGCCCGTCTGCCTGGTCTGGCTTGTGGTGGTCGGGCTCTGGATGATGTCCCCGCTGAATATCTGGAAGTGAGGAGAAATTGATGGGTTCGATGAAGGAAGTCTTCAACAGCCTGTTCCTCAAGGAGTTGCTGAAGGGGATGTCGGTAACCGGCAAGTACTTCTTTGCGCGCAAGATCACGGTTCAATACCCTGAAGAAAAGACTCCCCAGAGTGCACGCTTCCGCGGGTTGCATGCCTTGCGTCGCTATCCGAACGGCGAGGAGCGCTGCATCGCCTGCAAGCTCTGCGAAGCGATCTGTCCGGCGATGGCCATCGTCATCGAAGCGGAGCCGCGCGACGACGGTTCGCGGCGCACCACCCGCTACGACATCGATCTCACCAAGTGCATTTTCTGCGGCTTCTGCGAAGAGGCCTGTCCGGTCGATGCGATCGTCGAAACCCGCATCTACGAATATCACGGCGAACGCCGGGGCGACCTCTACTACACCAAGCCGATGTTGCTGGCCAATGGCGACCGCTACGAGGCGCAGATCGCCAAGGATCGCCAACAAGATGCACCTTACCGATAACAGGTACTAGAGATGGATTTTCAGACCCTGGTTTTCTTCTTCCTGTCGGCAATCCTCATTTTCGCCAGCCTGCGTGTCATCACCTCGCGCAATCCGGTGCACGCCGCGTTGCACCTGATCCTCGCCTTCTTCACCTGCGGCGGCATCTGGGCGCTGCTTCAGGCCGAATTCCTGGCGATTGCGATCATTCTCGTCTATGTCGGCGCGGTCATGGTCCTGTTCCTCTTCGTCGTGATGATGCTCGACATCAACCTTGACCGGATCCGCGAGGGGTTCTGGAGCTACCTTCCGCTCGGGGCCGTACTCGGCATTCTGATGGTCATGGAAATGGGCCTGGTTCTCGGCAGCAAGTATTTTCAGGTACCCGCGGCGCAGGCCATGGTGCCGGCCGGCGTTTCCAATACCAAGGCCATCGGTGCCCTGATGTTCACCGATTTCGTCTATCCCTTCGAGCTCGCGTCACTGGTGCTGCTCGTCGGCATGATCGCGGCGATCGTCCTGACCTACCGCGGTCCGAAGCAGTCCAAGTACACCAATCCGAATCAACAGGTCTTCGTCAAGGCGAAGGATCGCATCCGCGTATTGCAGATGCCTGTGGAAAAGGACTGAGACAGGATCGCCAATGCTTACTCTATCCCTCTCGCATTTCCTGGTTCTCGGCGCGATTCTCTTTGCGATCAGCGTTGTCGGCATCTTCCTCAACCGCAAGAACCTGATCGTCCTGCTGATGGCGATCGAACTGATGCTGCTTGCGGTCAACATGAATTTCGTGGCCTTTTCGCACTATCTGGGCGACCTGTCCGGGCAGATCTTCGTCTTCTTCATTCTGACCGTGGCCGCCGCCGAATCGGCGATCGGCCTGGCCATCCTGATCGTGCTGTTCCGCAACCTGAAGAGCATCCACGTGGATGACCTGGGGAGCCTGAAGGGTTAAACATGGAAATGCAAAAGCTTTATCTCCTGGTTCCCCTGGCGCCTCTCCTCGGCGCCGTGATCGCCGGTCTCTTCTGTCGCGTCATACCGCGCTGGTTCGCCCATACCGTGACCATCGCCGGTGTTGCGATTGCCTTCGTCGCGTCGGTGATCATCTTCAGGGATGTTCAGGCCGGCCACGCCTTCAACGGCCCCGTCTACACCTGGTTGACCAGCGGCGACTACCGGTTCGAGGTGGGCTTCCTGATCGACTCGCTGACGACGACGATGATGCTGGTCGTCACCTTCGTCTCCCTGATGGTGCACATCTACACCATCGGATACATGCACGACGATCCAGGCTACAACCGCTTCTTCAGCTACATCTCGCTGTTTACCTTCTCGATGCTGATGCTCGTCATGAGCAACAACTTCATGCAGCTCTTCTTCGGCTGGGAGGCAGTCGGCCTCGTCTCCTACCTGCTGATCGGCTTCTGGTACACCCGCCCGACGGCGATTTTCGCCAACATGAAGGCCTTCCTGGTCAACCGCGTCGGCGACTTCGGGTTCATCCTCGGCATCGGACTGATTCTCGCCCACTTCGGCACCCTCGACTACGCAACTGTCTTCAAGAAGGCGCCGGAATTCGCCAACACGACAATTTCTCTGCTGGCCACTGGCGACTGGGCGGCCGTCTCGCTGATGACCGTCACCTGCATCTGCCTGTTCATCGGTGCCATGGGCAAGTCGGCACAGGTGCCGCTGCATGTCTGGCTGCCTGACTCGATGGAAGGTCCGACGCCGATCTCGGCGCTGATCCATGCCGCGACGATGGTCACCGCCGGCATCTTCATGGTCGCCCGGATGTCGCCGCTGTTCGAGCTGTCGACCACCGCGCTGTCCTTCGTCATCGTCATCGGCGCGATCACCGCCCTGTTCATGGGCTTCCTCGGCATCATCCAGAACGACATCAAGCGCGTCGTCGCCTATTCGACGCTGTCGCAGCTCGGCTACATGACCGTTGCGCTCGGGGCCTCGGCCTATTCCGTGGCGATCTTCCACCTGATGACGCACGCGTTCTTCAAGGCGCTGCTCTTCCTCGCCGCCGGCTCGGTGATCATCGGCATGCACCACGACCAGGACATCCGCAACATGGGCGGCCTGCGCAAGTACATGCCGATCACCTGGATCACCTCGCTGGTCGGGTCGCTGGCGCTGATCGGCACGCCCTTCCTGTCGGGCTTCTACTCCAAGGATTCGATCATCGAGGCGGTTGCCCTGTCGCACATCCCGGGCGCCGGCTTCGCCTATTTCGCGGTGCTGGCCGGCGTCTTCGTCACCGCCTTCTATTCTTTCCGCATGTACTTCCTGGTGTTTCACGGCGAGGAGCGCTTCGGCAAGGCGGACCATGCCCATCACCACGAGCATCAAGGCGACCACGATGACGAGGAGGTCGCCCACGACCATCATCATGGCCTGGCGCCCGGTCAGAAGCCGCACGAAACACCGTGGGTGGTGACCCTGCCGCTGGTGCTGCTGGCCATTCCGTCGCTGGTGATCGGCTACATCGCCATCGGGCCCATGGTCTTCGGCGACTTCTTCAAGATGGCGATCCCTGGCACCGGCGACATACCGGTAATCTTCGTCGATGCCTCGACGCATCCAGCGATGGCCCACTTTGCCGAGCATTTTCACGGCGCCGCCGCAATGGGTATCCATGCGCTGACCTCGCTCCCATTCTTCCTGGCACTTGCCGGTGTCGTCCTGTCCTGGTTCTTCTACATGAAGCGCCCCGACATTCCGGCGGCGATCCAGCGGCGTTTTTCGGCGATCTACACGCTGCTCGACAACAAGTACTACTTCGACAAGTTCAACGAAGCGGTCTTCGGTGGCGGCGCGCGTCTGCTCGGCAAGGCCTTCTGGCGTGGCGGTGACGTTGCCGTGATCGACGGGGTCATCGTGGACGGCTCGGCCCGGCTCGTCTCGATGATCGCGGCGGTAACGCGGACTTTGCAGACCGGTTACGTCTATCACTACGCTTTCACCATGATCATCGGTGTCTTTGTCCTGATGACCCTGTGGCTCAACCGCGCCTAGCGTGAACAGTTCGCAGACAAGCAAGGAATAACATGTCGACTTACCCGCTGCTATCTTTCGCCATCTGGATTCCCATCTTTGCCGGGCTGCTCGTGCTGCTCACCGGCAACGACCGGAACGCACCGCTGGCACGGATGCTTGCCCTGATTGGCGCGATCGCCGGCTTCCTGGTGACCATTCCGCTGTGGACGGGGTTCGATGCTGGCTACGGCGGGATGCAGTTCCTCGAGGTGAAGACGTGGATTCCGCGCTTCAACGTCAACTACCACCTCGGCGTTGACGGCATCTCGATGCTCTTCGTCATCCTGAACGCCTTCATCACCGTCATTGTCGTCGCCGCCGGCTGGGAAGTGATCAAGGAGAAGGTTGCCCAATACAATGCCGCCTTCCTGATCATGTCGGGCCTGATGAACGGCATCTTCACCTCGCTCGACGGTGTCCTGTTCTACGTCTTCTTCGAGGCCTCGCTGATTCCGCTATATCTGATCATCGGCGTCTGGGGCGGCCCGAACCGCGTCTATGCGGCGTTCAAGTTCTTCCTCTACACGCTCTTCGGCTCGCTGCTGTTCCTGCTGGCGCTGATGTATCTGTTCATCCAGTCCAATGGCAGCTTCTCGATCCTCGAATGGCATACCCTGCCGCTGGCGCTCGGCGCGCAGATCTGGCTGTTCCTTGCCTTCCTGATCGCCTTCGCGGTCAAGGTGCCGATGTGGCCGGTGCATACCTGGTTGCCGGACGCCCACGTCGAAGCCCCGACCGGCGGCTCCATCGTCCTCGCGGCCATTGCCCTGAAGCTCGGCGCTTACGGCTTCCTGCGTTTCTCGTTGCCGATCGCGCCGGACGCCTCGCACGAACTGGCCGGATTCGTGATCGCACTGTCGCTGATCGCCGTCGTCTACATCGGCTTCGTCGCGCTGGTCCAGGCCGACATGAAGAAGCTGGTCGCCTACTCGTCGATCGCCCACATGGGCTTCGTGACGCTGGGCTTCTTCATGTTCAGCGCCATGGGCATCGAAGGCGCGCTGGTGCAGATGGTGTCGCACGGCTTCGTCTCGGGCGCCATGTTCTTCTGCATCGGCGTTATGTACGACCGCGTCCACAGCCGGCAGATCGCCGACTACGGCGGGGTGGTCAACACCATGCCCAAGTTCGCCGCGCTGTTCATGCTGTTCTCGATGGCGAATGCGGGCCTTCCCGCCACTTCCGGGTTCGTCGGCGAATTCATGGTCATCCTCGGCGCCGTCAAGTTCAACTTCTGGGTGGCGTTCGCCGCCGCCAGTTCGATGGTCATCGGCGCCGCCTACACCCTGTGGATGTACAAGCGGGTGATCTTCGGCGATGTCGCCAATCATCACGTGGCCGAACTTACCGACATCAACAAGCGCGAGTTCGCCATCCTCGGCGCGCTGGCCCTCTGTACCCTGTGGATGGGCGTATACCCGCAGCCCTTCACCGAAGTCATGCACGCGTCGGTCAACGACCTGCTGCGTCACGTTGCCATCAGCAAGATTCAATAACCGGTAGCCGACATGTTCGACAATTTCCTTGTCCCCGATCTCCTGCCCGCCGCCCCGGAACTCGTCCTGGCGTTCATGGCGCTGGTCATCCTCCTTGTCGATCTGACGGTCAAGGACAGTCGGCGCACCCTCACCTTCGCGCTCGCCCAGCTTACCCTCCTGGCGTGTGCGGTGATCCAGTTGGTCACCAGCACCGGCGATGTCGTCTACACCTTCAGCAACATGTTCGTCGACGACCTGATGGCGGACCTCCTGAAGCTGTTCCTTTACATGACGGTGATCGTCGTGCTGTTCTACTCGCGCGCCTATGTGCTTGACCGCGACGCGATGAACAAGGGCGAATACTACGTGCTGGCATTGTTCGCGACACTCGGCATGATGGTGATGATCTCGGCCAACAGCTTCGTGACGATCTATCTCGGCCTTGAACTGCTCTCGCTCTCGCTGTACGCGATGGTCGCCATGAACCGCGACTGCGCGGTCTCGACCGAGGCGGCGATGAAGTATTTCGTCCTCGGCGCGCTGGCTTCCGGCCTGTTGCTCTACGGCATGTCGATGATCTACGGCGCCACCGGCACCCTGGAAATCACCGGCATTGCCGAGCGCCTCTACGGCGGTGGCGTCAACAAGGGGGTGCTGGCATTCGGCCTGGTCTTCCTGGTCTGCGGCCTGGCTTTCAAGCTGGGCGTCGTTCCCTTCCACATGTGGATCCCCGACGTCTACCACGGCGCGCCGACCTCGGTCACCCTGTTCATCGGTTCCGCGCCGAAGCTGGCGGCGTTCGCGATCGTCATGCGCCTGCTGGTCAACGGCATGATCACCATGGCTCAGGACTGGCAGGGAATGCTGGTCATCCTCTCGGTGCTGTCGATGGCGGTCGGCAATCTCGCGGCGATCGCCCAGACCAATCTCAAGCGCATGCTGGCGTATTCGGCGATCTCGCACATGGGTTTCATGCTGCTCGGCATCGTCACCGGGATCGTCGGCGGCGACGCCCGCTATGCGCTCAATGCCTACAGCTCGGCGATGTTCTACGTGCTGGCCTACGTGGTCATGACGACCGGCACCTTCGGCATGATCCTGCTGATGGCCCGGGCCGGGTTCGAAGCCGAGAACCTCGACGATTACAAGGGCCTCAACAAGCGCAGTCCGTGGTTTGCCGGCATCATGCTGATGATGATGTTCTCGATGGCCGGCATCCCGTTCTTCGTCGGCTTCTTCGCCAAGTTCTCGGTTCTTCAGGCGGTCGTCGCCGCCGGCTATATCTGGCTGGCGGTCGTCGCGGTCCTCTTCTCGCTGATCGGCGCCTTCTACTACCTGCGTGTCGTCAAACTGATGTACTTCGACCCGCCCGCCGACACGTCGCCGCTGACCGCCGGCATGGACATGCGCATCCTGATCTCCGCCAATGGCCTCGCCGTTGCCCTGCTCGGCATCTTCCCGCAGATGCTCATGTCGCTCTGCGCCTATGCCCTGCTGCGCTCGCTCTGATCGATCCCGCCACTAGCGGCAAGCGCCCCGAAATCCGGGGCGTTTCCATTTCCGGAACCTGAAATGAGTCACGATACCCACCTCATCGAATCCGAGATCTCCAGCGAAAGCGTGTTCAAGGGCGCGCTGCTCGACGTGCGCAAGGACAGGGTGCGCCTTCCCAACGGCCGTGAGACCATGCGCGAGTACGTCGTTCATCCCGGCGCGGTCGTCGTTCTTGCCCTTCTCGACAACGGCAGGCTGCTGTTCGAAAGGCAGTTCCGCTACCCCCTGCGCCGGGTATTCCTGGAATTGCCGGCGGGCAAGATCGACCCCGGCGAGTCCATTCTCGACACCGGGCGCCGCGAACTGCTGGAAGAGACCGGCTACATCGCGAGCGACTGGGAGTACGTCGGGGTCATGCATCCCTGTATCGGCTACTCGGACGAGCGGATCGAGATTTTTGCCGCGCGCGGCCTGCGTCGTGCCGCAGAAACGCAGTTGGACCACAACGAGTTTCTCGAAGTGCTCGAACTGACGCCGGCGGAGGCCAGGGCCGCCGTGTGGAATGGTCAGATCACCGACGCCAAGACCATCGCCGCGCTGTTCTGGCTGGACAGGCCCTGAGCGAAATAGGCCGATTCTTGCGGTCGACCGCAGCAAGCTCATGAAATCGATCCTGGCGTCGTGGCGAACGGCTCGCACGCTCCCCGAACCGGTTTCTCGCAAGCCCTCACTGCGCTGGGGCGAAAGGATTTGGGCGGTGTTGGCGAACGTGGCACACTGACGCCGTGGCCCGCCCAGGCAAGCAGGGCCGCAGCGGAAATTGCCCGGCAGGGCGACCGCGAGACCATCGATCGTAGGCAGTCATGACAGTCCGCAACCTCGAATTCCTCTTTCGCCCCGCCTCGGTGGCGGTGGTCGCCGAACCCGACGAGCCGAGCCGCTACGCCGAGGTGGTCCTGGCCAATCTCGCGGCAGGCGGATTCAACGGTCCGGTCGTCTCGGTCGGCGCAAGGAAGAGCTTGCTGTTCCCCTTGGGCAACGATGTACGCGTCGGCCAACTCGATGTGGTGCCGGATCTGGCGATCATCTGTGCTTCACTCGACCGGGTGCCGTCGATCATCGCGCAACTGGGCGCCCGTGGCACCCGTGCTGTTATCGTCGGGCCGTGGATGTGGCGGAAGATAGGCGGCGGCGCGATCGCCAAGGCGCGCCAGGCCATACTCGAGGCGGCGCGACCGCACCTGATGCGCGTTCTCGGGCCGGGCAGCGGCGGTCTCGTCGTCCCCGCCAGAGGTTTGAACGCCAGCGCCGCGCCCGTTGCGATCACGCCGGGCAAGATTGCCCTGGTTGCGCAGTCGACGGCGGTGACGGCGGCCGTGCTCGATCGCGCCGCCAGCAAGGGAATCGGCTTCTCGACGGTGCTGCACCTGGGCGCCGGCCTCGATGTCGATCTGCCCGACGTCATCGACTGGCTGGCGGCGGACCCCGACACCCAGTCGATCCTGGTGCAGTTCGACGAAGTTTCGGGCGGGCGCAAGTTCATGTCGGCAGCGCGTGCCGCTGCGCGCAACAAGCCCGTGCTCACCTTCCGCAGTGGCGCGGTGCCGGGCAGGCCGCATGGGGGCGTGCCATTCACTGCCGCCGACGTTTACGAAGCGGCCCTCAGTCGCGCCGGTTGGGTGCGCATCGCTACGCTCGGGGATGTGTTCGAAGCCATCGAGGGGATGGCGCGGGTGCGCCCGCTGCGTGGCGAGAGTCTGACCATCCTGGCCAACGGTCATGGCCTCGGACGGATCGCCGCCGACACGCTGCTGCGTTCCGGCGGGCAGTTGGGCAAGCTGTCGGCCGCCACCATCAAGCACCTTGAAGGGTTGCTGCAGACGCGCTCCGCGCTCGCCAATCCGCTGGCGCTGCCGTTGGACGTCACGGCGACCAACTGGGGAGCGGCGGTGACGGCCGTGCTCGCCGACAATGACACGGAAAGCGTCCTGACCGTCTGCTCGCCGTCGCCGTTTGCGCAAAGCGCCGAGGTTGCCGCAGCAATCTGCCAGGTGTCCCGGGAAGCCGAGCGCAACGTCTTCACCTGCTGGGTCGGCGGCACGGCGATGCTCGAGGCGCAAAGGATTGCCGCCGCGCAGGGCGTGTTGAGTCATGAGTCGCCGGAAAAGGCGATTGCCGTCTTCATCGGCGCCGTTACCTACCGGCGCAATCGCGAGTTGCTGCTGCAAATGCCGCCATCGCTCGCCGAGGGCTTCACGCCTGACGCGGAAGCAGCCCGCGGCGCGGTCGGCGAAGCGCTTGCCGCCGGGGCACGGACGCTGTCGGCACGCCAGGCACGGCGCGCGTTGCAGGCCTATGGCCTGGCCGTTGGCGAGTACCCGTTGGCCGGGAGCATCGCCAAGGCGATCGCTGCCGCCGACGACGCCGGCTATCCGGTCGATCTCTTCCTCGTGCTTGGCAACGGGGCGGAGCTTGCCGAGCGCGTGTCGGGACTACGTTCCCCCGCCGAGATCGGCATCGCGGCGCGCGGTCTGCGCAGCCGTGCGCGGACGCGGCACCCCGGCGACCGCGTCAGCGGTTACCGGCTGCGCCCGAGCGGCGCCCGCAGTGGCGCCCCCGCATTGCGTCTGGGGGTCGCCGATGATCCGGTGTTCGGGCCGGTGATCTTCGTTGGTCCGGCAACGGTCGCCGGCTTCCGCGAAGGCCGCCCGGTCGTCGCGCTGCCGCCGCTCAATCCGGTGCTGGCCGGCGATCTGGTCGCGCGCAGCGGCTTTGCCGAGGGTCTGCCGGAAGACGAGCGGCGGGCGGTGCAGGCAGCCGCGAGCAATGCCCTGGTTCGTCTGTCGCAGCTGCTCACGGACATCGACGAGGTGGCTGGCGTGGAACTCGATCCGGTACACGTCGAGGCGTCGGGGGTCGTCGTGCTCGGGGCGCGCATTGGCATCGAGCAGCGCGAACGGCGGCACGGCTTCCGCCGCTTCGCGATCCGTCCCTACCCGAAGGAACTCGAGCGGCAGGTCGACTGGGAGAGTCGCCGGCTGCTGATCCGCCCGATCCGGCCGGAGGATGAGCCCCTGCTCGGCGAACTGCTCAATTCCCTGACTCCCGAGGATTCGCGCATGCGCTTCTTCGACTCGACGAGGAGCCTGCCGCGGAACCGCCTCGCCCGCTTCTCGCAGATCGACTACGATCGCGAGATGGCGCTGGTGGCCATCGAGCGCGGAGCGGACGGCGCCGAGCATGCCTTGGGCGAGGTGCGGGCGGTTGCCGACCCCGACAGCAGGTTCGCCGACTTCGCGATCGTCGTCGCCTCGGAAATCAAGGGCAGGGGACTCGGGCAACTGCTGCTGCAGAGCCTCGTCAACTACTGCCGCAATCGCGGCATCGGCGAATTGCGCGGGGAAACGCTCGACGGCAACCTGCGCATGCAGCATCTCGCGCGGCGCCTCGGCTTCACCGTGACGAGCGGATCCGACCGCGGCACCATGGACCTTCGCCTCGCCTTCAACCAGCACGAAAAGGCGTGACGGGGCCGCGGGAAGTCTCGCGGGCAAGCTCGATCCTCGTCCATGCCCGGCCGGAGTTGGCGGTGCGGGATGAAAAGTGGCTGTATCCGGCGGTCGACCGCAACCGGCAGGCGAAATCAGCCTTCTGAAGCCGACGACGGCAGAGGCAGGGCGCGTCTGTCCCGCCGCATCGCGGCAAACATCCCGGAACACCCGCAAGCGGTTTGCGGCCGGGTCAACGCTTGCCCAGCGCCTTCTTCCAGTCGCGGAAGACGTCGATGTCGAAGCCGTCGGGGTAGAACAGGTAACCCGGCTTGTGGCCCTTGGTGTCGGTCACGCCGTACTGCCAGATGATTTCCTTGGTCTTGCGGTCGATCACCATGACGCGGTCGCGCAGGTCGTCGACCACGAAGATGTCGCCGGTGTCGGGCAGTTCGCGGGCGATGCTCGAGTGGTCGAGCATGTTCTCGCCCTCCTTGACGAAGTACTCCCAGCTGATCTTGCGCGCCGCCGGGTCGAAAATGACGACGCGCCCGGGCTTCCAGAAGTCAGCGACGATCACCTGCTTGCCGTCCTCGGTCATGAACGCGTCCGACGGATAGCGGATGTTCGGCGCCTTGACGCTCCACACCACCTTGCCCTCGCGCGTGATGCGCGAGATCCAGGCGCCGGAAATCTCGGTCACCAGGATGTCGCCGTTCTCCAGCGGCGTCGCGCCATTGGGATGACCGAGCTGATGCGGCGGCTTGTGGCGGCACTTGCCGGGCGTGCCCCACTCGGTGCTGATCGTGTTGTCCCTGGGGTCGATGATCAGCACGCGGCAGTTGCGGATGTCGGCCGTGATGAACTTGCCGTCTGCCAGCAGATGCGCGTCGTCCGGATAGTTGAGGAAGCCCGGCGCCTTGCCCTTGAAATCGGGCGTGCCGTAGGTCCACACCAGCGCCTTCTGCTCATAGTCGACAATGTGCACGTCGAAATTGTCTTCCTCGCTCACCGCCAGCAGCTTGCCGTCGGGCGAGAAATTCACGTCCTCGTTGCCGCGATAGACCTTCAGATTCGGCGAGGCGAATTCCCAGACGATACTCTTGTCGGGCGCGATCTCGATGAGCCGGTTGTTGCGCCGGTCGGCGATGACCACCGGGTAGGGCAGCGGCTTGCCCCAGGAGGGAACCGGGTTCTTCCGGTTGCCCGTGACCGGCGGGATCGGCGGCAACGCGACGCCGCTGGAGACGATACCGGCCCCCTTCATCTCCTCGGTGACCTCGACCTCGACCCCGGCGGGCTTCGCTGGGCGGGGCGGATCCGCCTTCTGCGCCTGGGCCGAACCGGCCAGCGTGGCAACGGCCAGCAACAACGCGGTGACCAGGGCCCGCGCGGGCAAAGAGATGGGAGTGTCCGGATACATGCCGAGTTCCATGGTGAGGGATTGAACTGTGAATGCCGAATTGTCGCGCAGGCGCCGTCGTCCGTTTTGACCTGACGCAAGGAACGCCGCAATCGCCTGGCCGCTACCGGCTTTCCTGGACCACGCGCCCGTGCAGGGGCTGCGGCGGCCGGATGTTGTCCGCGAAACGCGTCCGCCAGACCCGAAGTTGCTCCGGCGACAACTCGAGCGGCTGCTGCATCACCAGCCAGGTCACGCCCTCGGTGCACGGCGACGCGGTCAGGGAGCCGTCATAGCGGTAGTAGGCTTTCCCGGCCGGCAGCAACGCGCCCGGATCGGCCACGGCACCGGCGATCAGGTGGTCGCCGTCGGCGCCCGCCGGGATGTGCGGCAACAAAGCTTTCAGCACCGGGTTTTCCGCGCCCAGGCGGAACAGCACGACAAGGGCCAGCAATTGCCCGGACTTGCCCTTGTGCAGCAAGTGCGCGGCCATCGGGAATTCCTCCCCGGCCAGACGGTCCCCGCCGGGCGTATGAAAATGAAACTGCTGCAAGGTGTAAGTTTCCCTGCCAACCTTCAACTGGCTGGAATTGGCCAGCCGCACGCGCGCCGTATGCCCGTCATTGGCGATCTTCAACGGCGCGCTGCGGTAGTGAAACTCCAGCGGCGCCAGCCTGGCCCGCACCGGCGCCACGATGTCGATCGGCGACTGCCGCCGCCCTTGTTGGCACAAGGTGGCGTCAGCACCGGCCGCGCCGCATGCGACGAGCAGCGCCCAACCCAGGCCGATGCGCCAGCGGGCGCGGCACGCCATGTCAAGCAATTCGACGCTTGGCGCTCGCCAGACGGCCCGGCAAAAGGAACGCCGACTCATTCCCTGGCAACAGCCTGGGGCTGCAAGGGGGCAGGAGGTGGCGAGCGGTTCGGCACCAGTTTCTCTAGCAACTACTGAGCGGACGGAGGTCATGACGCTCCTGAGTCCTGTGGTTATTCTGCACGCGGCCGGTGCCGACGCAGGGGGTGAAAAAGCGGCGTTTCCGGCGGTCGACCGCAACCATGTCGCATGGATCAGCGATCGGCGCTGGGTCGTTTAGGCGGTCATGCGCCCGATATTGCATGGCATATCGGGCTGTCCGGCGCTTGCGAACATGGCGGATTGGTCGGCGCGGTCAGCAGGTCACGTGAAACAGCCCGAGCACCTTGCCCTTCGCCTTGTTCCAGCGCTCGATCGCCTCCGGGGTGCGGGCCAACTCGACCTTGATCTTTTTCTTCGCAAAATAGTCCGCCGCCTCGTCCGAGAGCCCGACCATCCCGTTGTGGCCGGCGCCGATGATCAGCTGTTCCGCGCCCTTGTCGAAGATGACCTCGGCCTCCGCCAGCGAGATGACGTGCGATGTGCCGTAGATGGCCTTGGAAAGCTTCTTCTGGCGCTTGGTCACGGCGCCGTCGAGACGGATCATCACGTCGTTTTCCAACCGCCGCCCGGCGATGGTGATCGAGCCGAACTCGCTGCCGTCGATGTTGGGGTTCATGGTCCTGATCCTCCCTGTGTTCTGGCAAGGCAATGATGCACTTCAATTCCGTCATTCTGGCGCAGCCCGGAATCCGGAAAAACCGACCGACCGGACCCTGGCTTTCGCCGGGGTGAGGAAGGGCCCTCCTGCGGTCGACGCCCATTTTGAACCTGTTCTCAGGCGCTCTGCAAGGCGGATCCGATCACGGTGGCGGCGAAGCGTTCCGGCTGTGCTCGGGGTGCCGCGAGGTCGGCCTTGAGGTGGTAGACGAGGGCAAGGGCACAATCCATTCCCTTCAATTGGCGCGAGGCCATGTCGGCATTCCTGCCTGTTCTTGCGGGCCGATCGCAACAGGGCAGAGGGAAAACGTGGCCTGTCCGCTGGTGTCCCGGACCTGTTGCCGTGAAAATGCGAGGCGAGGAGCGTCCTGCAGGGCAGCAGGCGCGAATCAGGCGCGGATCAGGGCGCCACGATCGCAAATCATGGGCAAATTGTTGCTTGACCTGGGGCCGCCGCCGCACGAATACTTCGCGGGATCCGGTTGAATCTCGTATCCCTTTACACGAACGGGCGCGCCAAGCACCAAACCACACGCAGGAGACACTCCGATGACCAGCATCCGCCTGAACCCGCTCGATGCCGCCTGGATCATGACCGAGACGCGGGCCACGCCCAACCACGTGGGCGGGCTGCTGATCTTCAGGCAGCCCGAGGACGCGCCGCGCGACTTCCTGCGCCGGCTGATGAACGACTTTCGCACCTACCGCGGGTTCACCGCGCCGTGGAACCGGCGGCTGAAGTACGCCTTCAACCTTAACCCGTTGCCCGAGTGGATCGAGGACGAGGCCATCGACCTCGAATACCACGTGCGCCATGCCGCGCTGCCCTGGCCGGGCGGCGAGCGCGAGCTGGGCGAACTGGTTGGCCGGCTGCAGAGCACGCCGATGGACCTGAGTCGCCCGCCGTGGGAGTGCACCGTCATCGAAGGGCTGGAGGACAACCGCTTCGCGCTGTTCGTCAAGATGCACCATTCGCTGATCGACGGCATCAGCGGCATGCGCATGCTGCAGCAGGCGATGTCCACCGACCGCGCGAAGAGCCTGGCGTTGCCGCCCTTCTGGTCGGTGGCCGATGACGTCCCGGCTGAGGCCAGGCGCCACGCCGCGGCACCGACGATGGCCAACGTGATGGCATCGGCGGTGCTCTCGTTGAGTGGCCAGCTGAAGTCGGTGCCGCAGCTGCTTGCGGCCTTCGGCAAGATCTTCCGCCGCCTGGGCGAGGGCGGTGAAGGCATGGTCGTGCCTTTCGATGCGCCGCTGTCGGTCCTGAATGGCCGCGTGCGCGAGAAGCGCCGCTTTGCCACGCAGCAGTTTCCGATGGCGCGGCTGCGCGCGCTGGCCGATGCCGCCGGCGGCACGCTGAACGACGTGGTGCTGGCGCTGTGCGGCGGCTCGCTGCGCCGCTTCCTGCTCGAGCGCGGCAGCCTGCCGGCCAAGTCGCTGACCGCCGGCATCCCGGTTTCGGTTCGGCCCAATGACGACACGGGCAGCGGCAATGCCATCAGCTTCATCGTCGCCACGCTGGGCACCGACATCGAAGATGCGGCCGAACGGCTGGAGGCCATCCGCGCCTCGGTGCGCTACGCCAAGGCGCATGTGCAGAGCCTGCCGCGCCAGGCGATGATGCAGTACACCGTCCTGCTGATGGCGCCGACCATCATCACGCTGCTCAGCGGCATCGGCGGGCGCACGCGGCCGATGTTCAACGTCACCATCTCCAACGTGCCGGGGCCGACGGCGCCGTTGTATTTCCGCGGTGCGCGGCTCGAGGCCATTTTCCCGGCGTCGATCGTCACTCATGGCCAGGCCCTGAACATCACCTGCCAGAGCTACGCCGGCACGATGGACTTTGGCTTCACCGGCTGCCACAGCTCGGTGCCCAGCCTGCAGAAGCTGGCAGTGTATTCGGCCGAGGCGCTGGAAGAACTGGAAGCGGCGGTCCTGCCGAAACGGGCGCGTGCGGCCAGGGCCTCCAGGCCGAAGGCCACGAAGACCCCCGAGGCTTCAGACAGGCCCGTAGCCAGGCCCGCGGCCAGGAAGCCGCGCAAGGCTGCAGCGGCCGAAGCCTGACCCGCCGCGGGGCCTGAACGCTGGCCCTTTCGGCCGGTCTCGGAGTGCGGCTGCCTTTCCGGCGGCTGTCGTCAGGTCAGGGCCAACTTCTGCATTTGGCTGACGGTGTGGGATGGTGCGCTCGCCCGCAAGCTGTTACTCAAGGGTTGGCGATGAAAGCCAGTGGCGGCATTCTTACCCCGCGTGCCAACTGTCATCGCCGGCCATGAGCTGCCGGTGCCTTGCGGAACAATAGAAGGAGCACCAAATGGGTCAGAGACATTTCCTGCCTTTCCTTGAAGAAAAATCCGGGTTGCTGCGGTCGACCGGAAAGGCAAGCCAAGAACCGGAAACCGCTCGGCCTCCGTTTCACCACGGTTTTCCTCAAGCCAAACCAGGGCACAGTCCCGCTTCTTGAATCGGTTCAAAGACTGCGCCAGCATTCTTGCCTGTTCTTGCGGGTCGACCGCAACAGGGCTGAGGGAAACCGGTCTGCCCCTTGTTGCTCAACGTTTTCTGTTGCTTCTGGCAAAGGAAGCGTTGGCGTCACCGCAGGTGGTGCCTCATCCAATGAAGAACAAGGAAACGGACGCGCCCAGTCCGATGATCCACAGAGCAGAACGCAAATTTGCGCGATCGGCGACGTAGGCTGCGATGTAGCCGACTCGGGCGGCCACGAACAGCATTGCCAGGCCGTCGATCTGACCCGCCGGCGCGTGGAGTCGTTCGGCGATGAGTACGCCGGCGATGAAGATGGGCAGGGCTTCAAAGCTGTTGATCTGGGCGGCATGCGCGCGCGCCTGCCAGCCCTGGAGGTTTGCCAGCCACTGGCGCGGATTGTTGTTGTCGAAACCGCCCAGGCGCCGCGGCTTGCCAAAGCCCTGCGACTTGGCCAGGCCGGCGCAGGCGATCGGCAACAGGCAGGCAATCAGGATGCAGATTTCGGCGATGGTCATGTTCATGCTCCACAGTACAAAGACTCGGGTGTCCTGGGGACGCCCCGACATGATGGTTCAACGCAGGGCGGCCCGACTCGGGAGTGACGTGGGTTGCGTGCGGGAAACCGCACAAAGAGCCACCCCGTTGGGGCAGTGGCGCGAAGGGGTCAGGGACATTTCCTGAGTTCTTCTGGTTGAAGAAAAGTCCGAGGTGTAGCGGTCGACGGGACGAACTGGCCGGATACAGGCAATTACCCTTTCTCGTTCTTTCGTCAAACCAAACCAGGACACCATCCCCTTTTCTTGAATCGGCGCAAAGACTGCGCCAGCATTATCGCCTGTTCTTGCCGGTCGACCGCAACAGGGTGGACGGAAACTGGGGTCCGTCCCCGGTTATTTCGTCCCCAGTTATCTTGTATTTTGTATTTTGGGTCTGTCCCAGGTTGTTTGCTCTGCGTGAAAATCCATACCTGCTTACGGAGCCTCAGTAATTCTCACCTCAAACTGCAACCGATGCTCCGTGTCATCTACCCACACGGCAAATGTGTAGAAGCCCGATCCCCTAAGGAGAAAGGGTTTCCATTCAGCCACAAGTGTGTGGCTCTGACCTTGGCTTACGTCAGCCTCCCCGAGAGAGAATCTGTCACCATACGCCACATCATTTGGTGCGAAAAGTTGGCCAAAAAATTGATGTTTGCCTACCGTAAGCTCTGCCATGTTGACCAAGAGCGCCAAACGCTCAATCCCAGCCGGGACATCCACTGGAACACTTTCAGGACGATGGCCAACATTTACGCAAACCACATCATCTGCGAAGAGACCAAGAACCGTCTGCTTGCCAGACGCCTCCATGCGTATTTCATCTGCGACCAAGAACTTGATTTTCATGGATAGGTGCATCCTTCAAAAAAGCGGCCAGTAGTTGGCGGTACAACTACGCTACTCATTTTCGAGCTGCTCCTAGTCGTCCCCTCGATCACAGTTTCATGACAAGGCGATGCTCGCCCGGAAATCAGATTTCGTACCGAGAATGAAGCTAAAGCAGACGTTCGGTCACTAGGAATGACAACAAACGATAATGGAGCGTCAACATTTCTTAAAAATCGAACCGCCGGTTTTCCAATAGCTGTAGTCAAACGGAGCAATCGGTCCATCGCAAAGCTCTGCAAGACCTCGCCAGACTCGTACTTATTAAAGGCGTTATATCCACCACCAAACAACGCCGCTGCTTCTCGTTGGTTAAGCCCTAGCGAATCTCGAATCTTGGAAATTTCGAAGCCAGACAACAATCCATGCATTACCCTAAGATGGTCACGTTCGGTGGCATAGGCTTCCTTAATCACCGCCTTATTGCTTTCATCTTGGGCAGACGAAGTCCAGGAAAATCCGCACTGATTACACTTCGTATCTGATAGACCCTCGACATCGAGTTCCATCGCGCGAAAGTCAACGGTATCGCTGTAACTCCGTTCAGCAATATCCGATGACCGACATTTCGGACATAGGTCCAGCTTGTCCTCAATCCATCGAGGTTTACGAGCATTCATAGGTCTGGTGATGTATGTAAGGTTACTAAGCCAGCAAAGGCTCCATCGACATCTGAAGCCAGTGCAATCTTCAATGACAAGGAAATAGTGCCGAGCGTAGGCATAGACTTGCGGACCTTCTCGCTGTCATCCCAATGAATTTCGTATTGATCGGCATCCACCAGATCGCAGGTAGGAAAACATGTAACCTTACAATTCGGAACGGTTTTCTGAAAATCCTTGGCAGACAAACCACACAGCATTTCAGCAACATCCTCATCATTCCAGCCAAGCTTGTCTTTAGTTCGAAAGGGGCGGCGTTCATTCAAGTAGGCCCACTCACCCTCACCTACTAATTTCTGGAAAGCTTCAAGATCATATTGTGGCATAGATTAACACATCATCACCATAATGGTGATCAAGGCCCAGTCTGCGGCATAACCGGGGTTGCGGCATAACCGGGGTCAGACCACGGTTTGCCATCTTACTCGCGGCCCGCCGCGCCAGTCCGGGATGAAAAACAGCCGCTTTCGGCGGTCGACCGCAACAGCTGCCAAGAGACGATTTTCGGAACCAGGCGTCCGGTACTAGCCCTGGCAAGGCTCGACAGTCGCTTCCGATCATGAACGAGAAGGGCCCCGGAAAACTCCCGGGGCCTTGATCCGATCCACGGCCGGCGACGCTCAGCCGCAAGTCCCCACCGCCCCGCAGGCGGTGCAGAAGTCGCAGCCATCCTTGCGGATCATCGTGTGGTTGCCGCATTCGCTGCACAGCTTGCCCTGGGTCGGGTGCACGGTGTTGCTGGCGTCTTCCGGCGCCTTCAGGATGCCC
>WBZM01000983.1_pt1 | contig 30555 bp, 29 predicted proteins | sample 5204271 | NCBI WGS metagenome assembly WBZM01 (sample SAMN12344346, study PRJNA552823) | activated sludge metagenome | biome: Activated sludge suspended growth; feature: Nitrification reactor; material: Wastewater; isolation source: activated sludge from nitrification reactor of wastewater... | reverse complement strand
TCTGACGTTTTCCGCCGCGCTCAGCGCGAGTCGCACCGATACCGGCGCCGGGCCGCGATTGCGGGCTATCAGGTCGCTGCCGGAAGCGCTGCGTTCGGCGCTGATCGAGAACGGATAGACCTGCTTGGCGCTGGCAGCACCCGTGAGCGTGCAGGCGATCAGCAACCAGAAGAGCAACAGTCGGCGCATGGGGTGGTGGGGCGGCATCGGGGCGACAATCGCGCACTTTACCGCCTTGCCGCTGTCCGGTCGACCGGACAGCGTTGCTCAGCGGGCGGGGACCGCCTGCCAGCCTTCGGGGCAGTATTCGACGTTCGGGTAGTACTGCCCGGCCGATCCGCAATAGTTCCAGTAGCCGGCTGCCGGGCCGCCATTGACCGGGCGTGGTTCGACGTAGACCGGCTGTGGCTCGACGTAGGCCGGGGCTGGCGCATAGTAGGTCGAGGCGGCAATGCCGGCGGCGATGCCGGTGATCGCCAGCAGGGCGGCCGGGCCGGCCCAGCCGTAGCCGCGACGGTGGCCGTGATCATGGCGGGGGAGCGCCGGGCGGTAGTCGCCGCGGTCGTAGTGCCGGGGCGCCGGGCGGTAATAGCCGCGGCCGTCCCCGTGGTCGGCCAGTGCCGGGCTGGAAGCCGCGAGCGCGATGCAGAGGGCGCCGCAGAGAGGGATGATGGTCGTTTTCATAAACTGAATAACGCGGCAGGGCTTCGGCCGATGACGACACGGTAGGGCGGAAATGTGAGGAATTGTTACCGGTCGCTGTTTCACCGTGTGAGACAATCGCAGCCGGACTGCCGGGCGCCTGTCGCGGTCGACCGGAAAATTGCCGGGAAAATGAAAAAAGGCCCTGTCAAGACAAGGCCTTTCATCAAGATCGCTGGTGCCCAAGGCCGGACTCGAACCGGCACACCTCGCGGCGCTAGTACCTGAAACTAGTGCGTCTACCAATTCCGCCACCTGGGCACAGGTGCGAAGAGCGGTGAATTATAAAGAAAGAGAATTGCATGTCAAGGAAAAAGCCATCGGCAATCCGCCGTGCCGACCCCTTCTACGAGCGCGAAGCGGCGCGTTATGACCTTCCCCTCCCGTCGCGCGAGTACATTGCGCAGGTGCTCGCCGACGAAGGCCGTCCCGTCAGCTTCGGCGAACTGACCGGCCTGCTCGACATCGCCGCAACCGAGCAGGAAATGTTCCAGCGCCGGCTCGGCGCCATGGAACGCGAAGGCCAGTTGCTGCGCAACCGCAAGGGCGCCTATATCCTGCCCGAGCGGGCCAGCCTGACGCCCGGCAAGGTACAGGGCCACCCGGACGGCTATGGCTTCCTGATCCCCGACGACGGCAGTGCCGACATCTTTCTCGACCAGCACCAGATGGCCAAGGTGCTGCACGGCGACCGTGCCCTGGTGCGGCTCACCGGCGTCGACCGCAAGGGACGCCCGGAAGGTGGCATCGTCGAAGTCACCGAGCGGGCCAATACCCGCGTCGTCGGCCGGGTGCTCGTCGAGCACGGCCTGGTTTTCGTGGTACCGGAGAACAAGCGCATCGCCCAGGACATCCTAGTGCCGCCGGAAAAGCGGGCGAGGATCCGTCCGCAGTCCGGGCAGGTCGTCATGGTCGACATCATTGAGCAGCCGAGCAAGTTCTCGAAGCCGATCGGGCGCATTTCCGAGGTGCTGGGCAATTATGCCGATCCGGGTATGGAGATCGAGATCGCGTTGCGCAAGCACGACCTGCCGTTCGAGTTTTCGAAGGCGGCGCTGGATGAGAACCGGGCGCTGCCGGACCGGATCAGAAAGGCCGATCTGGCCGGACGCGAGGATCTGCGCGGACTGCCGCTGGTGACCATCGACGGCGAGACGGCGCGCGACTTCGACGACGCCGTCTACTGCGAGAGGAAGGGCCGCGCCTGGCGGCTGGTCGTGGCGATCGCCGACGTCTCGCATTACGTGCGTCCTGGCATGACGCTCGATGCCGAGGCGATGGAGCGCGGCAACTCGATCTATTTCCCCCGCCGCGTCATCCCGATGCTGCCGGAAAAGCTCTCCAACGGCATCTGTTCGCTGAACCCGGACGTCGACCGGCTGGCAATGGTCTGCGACATGCAGATCGGCGCTGGCGGCGTGATCGGCAAGTACCGTTTCTACCCGGCGGTATTCCGCTCGCAGGCGCGGTTGACCTACAACCAGGTCTGGTCGTGGCTGTCGGGCACGGCGCAGCCGGAGACTGAACTGCACGCCGGGTTGCAGCCGCAGCTGCTGAATCTCTACAAGCTGTTCAAGACCCTGCACGGGGCGCGCGGGGAGCGCGGGGCGATCGACTTCGAAACCGGCGAGACCCGGATGGTCTTCAACGAACAGGGCAAGATCGAGAGCATCGTCCCGGTCGTGCGCAACGACGCGCACCGCATCATCGAGGAATGCATGCTGGCGGCCAATGTCTGTGCTTCGGATTTCCTTGCCGGCCACAAGCAGACCTGCCTGTATCGCATCCACGAGGGTCCGTCGGCGGAAAAGCTCAAGAACCTGCGCGCCTTCCTCGGCGAGTTCGGGCTGGCGCTGGGCGGCGGCGACGATCCACGGGCCAAGGACTATGCCGTCCTGCTCGAGCAGGTCAAGAAGCGGCCGGATTTCCAGCTCCTGCAGACCGTCATGCTGCGCTCGCTCAAGCAGGCGCTGTACAGCCCGGACAACGTCGGCCACTTCGGGCTGGCCTACGAGCATTACACGCACTTCACGTCGCCGATCCGCCGCTACCCGGACCTGCTGGTGCATCGCGCGATCAAGGCCGTGCTTGCCGGTGAAAAGTACGCCCCGGCGGGAAACTGGGACGACATCGGCCTGCACTGCTCGGCGACCGAGCGCCGCGCCGACGAGGCGACGCGCGATGTCGAGAGCTGGCTCAAGTGCTTCTTCATGAGGGAGCGCATCGGCGAGGAGTTCGACGGCACCATCTCGGCGGTGACCGCCTTCGGCATTTTCGTGGCGCTCGACACGATCTACATCGAAGGCCTGGTACACGTCTCGGAACTGGGCGCCGACTACTTCCAGTTCGACAACATCAAGCACCAGATGCTCGGCGAGCGCACCGGCCAGCGCTTCCGTCTCGGCGACCGCGTCCGCGTCAGGCTGGTGCGCGCCGACCTGGAAAGCAACAAGATCGACTTCGTCCTCGTCGACGACAATCAGTCGCGGAAAGCGGCCCGAGCGCGGCGTTGACCGCAATAGGTTCGGCGCGGCCACCGATCAAGTGGGGAAATCCGGAATTCGTCTGACAAAGGCTGTCGGCTCAGATCACGCCTGACCAGCGAGAATCGCCCGAGGTTGTGTGTAGAGAATGACGGCTAATGGGGCAATTTTGGCGGGCCGTATTGCGGGGCGAGAGACGAATGGGACGGAAACCCGCGATTGACAATTGCGTGCAGGTCCGCCGATCCTCCCGCAATGGCGGCTGAATTTCCTATGCTTTCCCCTTGTCTTTCCCCTGGCATGGATTCGTGTGTCTCGGCAGCGTGAGCTAGTTTTCGGCTATCCGAGCAGTCGCTGATAGAAGTCCAGATAGGCATTGACGATCTGCGGCTGGCTGTAGTGGTCGTCGATCTTTTTGCGGCCGGAGGCAGCCACCGCGGCCCTCAGCGACTCATCTTCGAGAAGGCGGCGAATGCCCTCTGCCATCGCGTGTGGATCCTGCGTTGGAACTGTCCATAGCTGCCTTTCATCGCCGGCCAGTTCCATGGCACCAGCCGTTTGAGTCGAAAGAACCGGCCGGCAATGTGCCCACGCCTCGAGGATCACGTTTCCCAGTGTCTCGTGACGCGACGGGCAAATGAACAGGTCTGCAAGTTCGTAATAGGGATGGGGGTCCAGTTGCCAGCCTGCCCAGCGAATTCGATGATCCAGTCCGAGTTGGGACGCGTAGCTCTGCAGCGAGGCTTTCAGCGGACCGTCGCCGACGATGACTAGTATCAGCGGGCGCCCGTGGATTGTCTCTTCGAGCAGGGAGAAGGCGGCCAGCAGATCCGCGAACCCCTTGACCGGGTGAAAGCGACCTACTGCCAGCAAGACCGTGGCTTCTTCCGGGATGTCCATTTTCCGTCGCCGATCGGCGATTTCTTCGGACGAGTCGGCAACGGGAATGTCCACGAAATTGCCGATATGGACGATACGGGCCGCCGGCAAGCCGCTGCGGATCAGATGGTCGCAGATGCCCCGGGTGTTGCCAACCCAGGCATGGGCATGGCGATAGCCTTTCACGTCGTAATAGCCACCCAGACGGGCGACGTGGATCGAGTGCCGAGCCGGGTCGAGATGTGTCAGCCGGGTGGCACGGCCCATGTAGGTCTGGACGATGTCGGGCCGGTTCTCGCGGACAATGGCTCCGATCCGCCAGCGGGACGGAAAGTCGGCGATTCCGCGCATCGGCACATGCAGTTGCGCCACGTCAGGCCGCAGGCGCTGGGAGATCAACCCGCCCGGGCTGGTGATCGCCAGCACGGATCCCTGCCTTTCCTGCAGGGCATTGACCAACCGGACATAGAACAGTTCGGCGCCACCCAGTGCCTGGCCGGCGGCGACGTGTGCCGAGGTGATCATACGGTCGCCCTTTGTGTGATGTCGTTTGAGATATTCGAACCAAACATGATAAGGTTAAAAAACACCGGCGGGCTGGCACCCATCAATCGTTGTATTGAAAGAAATTTTCCGTCTGAACAGGCTTGGCGATGACTGACCGAACGCGACTATCCGTATTCGTGACGACCTACAACAACGACCGCACTCTGAAAGCTTGTCTGGAGAGCGTCAAGTGGGCCGACGAAATCGTCGTTCTTGATTCGTTCAGCACCGATGATACCGTGGCCATCGCCCGGAGCTACAACGCGCTCGTCAGTCAGCACCGCTTTATGGGGTATGGCCCGCAAAAGCAGATGGCACTAGCAGCGACGAGCAACGACTGGGTGCTCCTGCTCGATGCCGACGAGGCGCTGTCTCTCGGACTCCAGAATGAAATCAAGCAGTTGCTGAAGAATGGGCTTTCGGTTGACGGCTATGAAATTCCCCGGCAGGAGCAACTGTTCTGGCGCATGTACCACCCGGCAACCCGTATGAACTACTTCTTGCGCTTGTTCGACAAGAGGAAGGGCGGCATGGACGACATGCCGATTCATGCCGCTCCGAAGCTCCAGGGGCGTGTCGGGCGACTCAAGGCACCTTTCTATCACTTCGGCGAGACGGACATACATGCGAAGGTCGACAAAATCAACGCCTACTCGACGGGCCTGGTCGCGGACAAGGTCAAGAGGGAGCGCTGGGGAGTCCCGCTGATCATGATCTTCTACCCGCCCCTGTTTTTTGTCCGCAGCTATGTTTTCAAACGCAATTTCCTGAATGGCTGGGCAGGATTCATCAATTCGGTCGTGGCGGCCTTCTATGTGTTCCTGAAATATGCGAAGCTTTATGAGCATTACCAGTTCGCGAGGCATGGATCCCGGTTATTCCCGAAAGGCGCCCCTCCCCTGCCTGCTGCCCGACGAGACTGAGCAGCGAAGGTAAGCTGTGCGAGCTGGTTTTGCCTTCTCCCTTCACGGCAGGACAATATTCTTTTCTTGAACGTCCCCTCAAGCCATGTATCACGCGGTTAACCTGCCTGCCGATGCGACTATCCGCCGTATCCTGATCATCAAGTGGAGCGCCATGGGGGACGTGATTTTGGCGACTGCGCTGTTCGAGGACATCGCCCGGGCCTTCCCCGGACGCGAGATTCATCTTGACACACAGCCTGCCTGGCGTGACCTGCTGTTTGCCGAGGACCCCAGGTTTCAGCGGATACTGGCAGTGGACTGGTCGAAACGAAAGAATCGGCTGCGTCAAGTGCTTGCCTGGCTGCGCCAGGTGAGGTCGACGGACTATGACCTTATCATCGATCTCCAGTGCAATGACCGTTCCCGCTTTCTGCTGACGCTGCTGCGGTGGAGTGGGCATCGCGCCCGGTATCTCCTCGGCAATCGCCGCCAGATGCCGTATGACATTGCGCCAGAGGAGCCGGAGCTTCCCGCCCATGCCGTCACCCGCAATCGCGCGGCGCTGGCGGCCGGCGGCATTCGAGGACTGACGCCTCGTCCGGTTCTTCATGTTTCCGCCCGCCATCGGGCGCGTGCCCAGGACTTGATGAACAAGTACGGACTGGCGCCTGGCAAGTTTGGCGTTTTCCTGCCCGGCTGCAATGCGGCGGGTCATCTCAAGCGCTGGGGCGCGACGCGCTATGCTGCGCTGGCAGACCAGTTGCACCTTGGTGGCATTGCCAAGATAGTGTTGATCGGCGGCCCGGACGAGATCGATGAATGCCGTCGGATTGCCCAGCTGTGCGGGCCGTGGTTGATCAATTTGTGCGGACAGACCGAAATTCTCGATGTTCCGCCGATTTGCGAGTCGGCGCGCTTCATCGTCGGTAACGACACCGGTACTGCTCATCTCGCCGCGATGGCGACGACCCCGATGACGATCATTTGCGGTCCGACTGACCCGCGCCGGGTCAAGCCACTCGGCGACAATGTAACCACGCTGCAGGCCGAGCTCCAATGCATAAACTGCTATCGCAAGACCTGTTCGCATCACAGTTGCATGGAAGTGCTGACGCCCACGCATGTGTTGCACCATGTCCAGAAAGCGATCGACTGATGATTTCTGGACCTGGTTTGGAAACTCGTTGTTGACCTAGGTTCTTGGTGTCTCCACGCTTGCTGTCATGCCGCGCGAGATCATCATCGCTGGGCGATTGGGACCGGGTGGGCCAGCCCCTCGTTGTGTCATTGATCGTAAACGAGAACTCCAGCATCAAATGTATATGGCATGCCGTGGATGGGCGAACTGAAAACAGCCGCCAGTCCCGATCCTTCCCGAAAACCTCGGCGACGAAGCGCCGTTACCATCCAGCAGCGTCCTGATCGTTTCCCCCTCCGGCATTCACTTCTTATGGCCGGCTTTGTGGCACGGTAAAATCGCGATTCCAGTCCATCGCGAGCAGTCATGTCCTCCCGCCTGATCTACGGATTTCACGCCATCACCGCCAAGCTCCGCCACGACCCCGATGCCGTCAAGGAAATTTTCATCGATGGCGCCCGGCACGATGCGCGCGTCCGCGATCTTCTCGCGCATGCCGAGTTGCAGGGAGTCAAGGTCGTTGCCGGCGACAGCAGGCGCCTCGATGGCATGGTGCCTCAGGCGCGGCATCAGGGCGTCATCGCCCGCGTCGAGGGCGGGCGCCAGGTGGCGCATCTCGACGACGTTCTCGATACGCTCGACGAGCCGGCCTTCCTGCTCGTCCTTGACGGCGTCACCGATCCGCGCAACCTCGGCGCCTGTCTGCGCGTCGCCGATGCCGCCGGCGTCCATGCCGTCATCGCGCCCAGGGACCGCTCGGCGGGATTGACCGACGTCGCGCTGAAGGCCGCCAGCGGCGCCGCCGAGGCCATCCCCTACGTGATGGTCACCAATCTCGCGCGCACATTGCGCGAACTCAGGGAACGCGACATCCAGGTGATCGGCACCAGCGGCGAGGCGCAATGCGATCTATACGCCGCCGCGTGGCCACCGGCGACGGCCTGGGTACTCGGCGCCGAAGGCGAGGGCATGCGCCGCCTGACGCGCGAGAATTGCGACCAGCTGGTGCGCATCCCGATGCATGGCACGGTCGATAGCCTCAACGTTTCGGTGGCGGCCGGGGTGTGCCTGTTCGAGGCCAGACGTCGCCGCTCCTGAGGCTCCGGCCATCCCGCCGATGACCCATCGCCGCGCCGTCGCGCTGATGGTCCTCGTGACGCTGCTGTGGAGCATCGCCGGTGTCGTGACGCGGCATCTCGATGCGGCGCGCAGCTTCGAGGTGACTTTCTGGCGCAGCCTGTTCACTGCCCTGGCGCTGGCCGTCGCCCTGACTGCGCTGCGGGGACCGGCGCTGTGGTCCGGCCTGCTGCGCTCCGGTCGCGTGCTGTGGGCCTCCGGACTCTGCTGGGCCGTGATGTTCACCGCCTTCATGGTTTCCCTGACGCTGACAACGGTGGCCAACGTGCTGGTGACGATGGCGATCGGGCCGATGCTGACGGCGATCTTCTCGTGTGTCTTCCTCGGCAGGCAGCTGCCGTTGCGCACCTGGCTGGCCATCGTCGTCGCCGGGGCGGGGATTTCCTGGATGTTCGGCGCCGAAGCCGGCAATGGCGCCTCCCTGCTCGGCTCTCTGGTCGCTTGCGCCGTGCCGCTGGCCGGCGCCGCCAACTGGACGTTGCTGCAACGTGCCGGGGAATTTGGCGCGCAGGGGCCGGACATGTTGCCGGCCTTGCTGCTGGGCGCCCTGATCTCGGCGGCGGTGTCACTGCCGCTGGCATGGCCGCTACAGGCCTCGCGGCACGACCTCGGCCTGCTGGCGCTGCTCGGTTGCGTGCAACTGGCACTGCCATGCCTGCTGGTGGTGCGCCTGAGCCGGTAACTGCCGGCGCCGGAAGTCGCTCTGCTCGCCTTGCTCGAAGTCGTCTTCGGGGTTGCCTGGGCATGGCTCTGGGCCGGCGAGCGGCTGTCGTCGAACGTCCTGACGGGAGGCGCGCTGGTGCTCGGGGCGCTGGTCGCCAACGAGGCATTTGCGCCGCGCTCGCGGTGAACCGGCGAAATCGGCAGAGAATGCTTTCGACAAGGTGTCCGCCAGTCAGGCGCTACAATGACGTGCCCATCCTTCCTAGCCCTCCCTGTGCGCCCTGGCCTGACCATTCCGCCCGAAGAAGTCGAATTCACCGCGATCCGTGCGCAGGGCGCCGGCGGGCAAAACGTCAACAAGGTTGCCAACGCGGTGCATCTGCGCTTCGACATCGCCGCCTCGTCGCTGCCCGATGAGATTCGCGAGCGCCTCCTGAAGCTTGGCGACCAGCGCATCAGCAAGGATGGCGTGGTCATAATCAAGGCGCAGAAGTTCAGCAGTCTCGGGAAGAATCGTGGCGAGGCGTTGCGCCGACTGGAGGAACTGGTTGCCAGCGTGGCCAACCCGCCACGAACCCGGTGGCCGACCCGGCCGACCCGCAGTTCCATCGCGAAACGCCTGGAAAGCAAGAAGCGACATGCGTTGTTGAAGGCGGCGCGGCGGAAGGGTGGCGAGTAGGCGATGACTGCCCGTGGCGCTCGCCCATCCCGTCCGGAGATCCAGCCCGTGGCATTTGCCCGCCTCGGTCTGATCGACCCGTTGCTGCACGCGCTTGTCGCGCTTGGCTACAAGGTGCCGACCCCGGTCCAGGTGCAGGCGCTTCCCGTCGTCCTCGGCGGGCGCGACCTGCTGGCGGCGGCACAGACCGGCACCGGCAAGACCGCCGCCTTTGCCCTGCCGCTCCTGCAACGGCTGGCTGGAGAAGCGGCGCCGGTCGCCGGCAACTCCGTGCGCGCGCTGGTGCTGGTGCCCACCCGCGAACTGGCCGAACAGGTGTGCGCAAGCATCCGTGCCTACGGCCAATACCTGCCGCTGCGGATCGGCGCCGTCTATGGCGGCGTCGGCATCGATCCGCAGGTGATGCAATTGCGCAAGGGCATCGATGTCGTGGTCGCCACGCCCGGTCGGCTGCTCGACCTGTATCGCCAGAACGCGCTCAATTTCGGCCAGGTCCGGATGCTGGTGCTCGACGAGGCCGACCGCATGCTCGATCTCGGCTTTTCCTGGGAACTCGCCGCGCTCTTCGCCGCGCTGCCGCCGCGGCGACAGACCCTGCTGTTTTCGGCGACTTTCGCCGACGCGATCCGCGACCTGGCGGGCGCCATCCTGAGCGATCCGGTCAGCATCGATGCCAGCCCGCGCAACACTCCGGCGCGGCGTGTCAGACAGTGGGCGATACCGGTCGACAAGCGGCGCAAGCCGGATCTGTTTCGCCATCTGCTGAGAACGAGGGGCTGGCGCCAGGTCCTGGTTTTCGTCAAGACGCGCAAGGGTGTCGAGGAACTGGTGACGATCCTGCTCGGCCAGGGGGTCCGCGCCGACTCGATCCACGGCGACAAGCCGCAGCCGGCGCGCCTGCGTGCGCTCGAGCGCTTCCGGGCGGGCGAAGTTCAGGTCCTGGTGGCCACCGACGTCGCGGCGCGCGGGCTCGACATCGACGATCTGCCGCTAGTGGTCAACTTCGATCTGCCGATCGTCGCGCAGGACTACATCCACCGCATCGGCCGCACGGGCCGCGCCGGCGCCGGCGGCGAGGCGATTTCCCTGCTCTGCGCCGACGAAGTCGCCCGGTTGGCGGAGATCGAGGCACTGCTCCGGCAGAAGCTCAGGCGAATCGAGGAGCCGGGTTTCGCGCCCGACCATCGCGTGCCGCTGACCGGCCCCGCCACTGCGCTGCCGGCCAGGAAGCCGGGGAATCGCGGCAAGCCGAAGGTTGCCGGCAGCGGCCCGGCCCGGGGGCGTCCGGGGACGAAGGGCAGCTTGGGGACGCCGGCGGCGCGCCCGGGCGCCGGCAAGCCGGGCAGGCGGGGACCGTCCCGGCGCTCGTCGTGAGCGCGGCGCATCAATGAGTGGCGGAGTCCCACGAGGGCGGACGGCGCCGCTCAGGCCGAGTATCCCGGCGCCGCCAGCGGGCGTACCGTTTCTGCCGGGCGAATGACGGGCCCGGCCCGTAGAACCCTCCCACCAACGCGGCGATTGCCGCAACGCAAGGTCCGTGGTTCGGAGCGCGCCAGCGCTGTCGCATTTCGGCGTAGACTGCAAATGCGCGAGGGTCCGTTCCGGCTCCTCGGCAGAACCGCACTCGAGGAGAAATCATGATCGGCTATGTCACGTTGGGCACCAACGATACGGCTCGCGCCACGGCGTTCTACGACGCGCTCTTTGCCGCGATGGGCGGCAAGCGCGTTTGGGAAAGCGAACGCGGCGTGGCCTGGGGCACCAGCATGCAGGCGCCTTCGGTCGGGGTGATCACGCCCTTCGACGGGCGGCCAGCGACGGTGGGCAACGGAACCATGGTGGCACTCGCTGTTGGCAGCAGGGATGAGGTCGACCGCCTTTACGCGCTGGCGATCGAGCTCGGGGCAACCGATGAAGGCAAGCCGGGCGAGCGCTTTCCAGGTTTCTACGCGGCGTATTTTCGCGACCGGGACGGCAACAAGCTGAACTTCTTCCACATGGGTTAGCCCCGGCGTCCGGATCCGCCGGCATCGCCCATGAACCAGCGCCCATGAACGGCTTGCTGAGCTGGCTGCCGATCCTGGCGCTCTCGCCGCTGCTCCTCGCGCAGGGCGTGTATGTCCGGCGCGTGACACCCAGGTTGCCGGAGGCACCGGGAAACCGGTCTGGCGTGAGCGGCGGGGGGCCGGCACTCAACCTGCTGATCCTTGGCGATTCCGCCGCCGCGGGGGTGGGCGCCTCGTCGCAGGCGACCGCCCTGGCCGGTCGCCTCGCCGAGGAACTGATGGCGGATTTCAGGGTGAGCTGGCAACTCCATGCGGAATCTGGCGTCACGACGAACGACCTCGTCGCGCGACTCGCCGGAGTTGCCGGCGGGCGCTTCGACGTGGCAATCGTGTCGATCGGAGTCAATGACGTCATCACCGGCCGGCGAACGCGGCAATGGACGGCCGCACTGTCCACCCTGCTCGACCTGCTGGAATCGGGCTTCGGCGTCCGCCACGTCCTGCTGTCGGCGTTGCCGCCGATGCACCGCTTCACAGCCTTGCCGCAACCCTTGCGCTGGTGCGTCGGCCTGCGGGCCCGGCGTTTCAACGATGAACTCGTGCGCTTTGCCGACCGCGACGGGCGGTGCGCCGTGGTCTCGCTGAACTACCCCCGGGATCCGTCCTACCTCGCGCCGGACGGCTTCCATCCGGGCGAGCCCGCCTACCGCCACTGGGCCGCCGCGGTGGCGGCGAGCGTCCGGCAATTGCCGTCAGCCGGGGTCAGCCAGGAGCGCTCGGCCTGATCACCCCGAGGGCGTCGCCATCGCGGCCGGCGATGTGCCCGGCCTACTCCTCCCAGACGACAGGCGCATTGCGCTTGCCCCAGGTCCCGAAGTTCGCCGCAGGTTTCGTAGATGAACGCAGATTCTTCAAACCCTTGGGCCCACGGAGCGACTCACTCGGAGGTGCGTCTGAAAGCTTCCCGGGAAGTCATCAAAAATACGCGTAATCAGTGGATTATAGGAATTATCTGAGAAAACACATGAGAGTTCCAGATTCAATGCGGCGTTGACACCCGGCGTTGGCGGAGGGCTGTTGGCAGGGACTGTTCATGCGCTTGCCAACCGTTCATAATCGCCGTGTCAGCAATGGAATTCGCACGCCGTGGATACACTCGCCGCCATCGATCGCATCTCCCGCCTTCTTGCCGCGGCGCGCCGGGTGCTGTTCATCACCGGCGCCGGAATCTCGGCGGATTCCGGATTGCCCACCTATCGCGGGGTCGGCGGCTTGTACAACGACGACGCGACCGAGGATGGGCTGCCGATCGAGACCGCGCTCTCCGGGGACGTGTTCGCGGTCAGGCCGGACATCACCTGGAAGTATCTGGCCCAGATCGAGCAGAACTGTCGCGGGGCGGTGCCCAATCCCGCGCATCGCGCCATCGCCGTTCTCGAACAGGTGATGTCCCGGGTCGTCGTCTTCACCCAGAACGTCGATGGCTTGCACCGCAAGGCCGGCAGTTCGGACCTCATCGAGATCCACGGCAATCTCCAGGAACTGCTCTGCACCGAGTGCGACCATGGCGAGACCGTCGACGATCTGGCGGGGCGCGAACTGCCGCCGCGTTGCCCGGCCTGCGGCGGTGTCCTGCGGCCGAACGTCGTGCTCTTCGGGGAAGCCTTGCCGGCGGGAGCGATGTCGCGATTCTCCGACGCCCTCGACGAGGGCGTCGACATCGTGTTCACCATCGGCACCTCGGGCGCCTTCCCCTACATTGCCGAGCCGGTGGTGTGGGCGGCGCGCGCCGGGATACCGACGGTCGAGATCAATCCCGTGGAAACGCGGCTGACGCGGTTCGTCGACTATCACCTGCCGCTCGGCGCCGCCGAGGCGATGACGGCAATCATGGCCGCGCTCGACCGCCACGGTCTCCAGGGCGTTCCGCGTTTCTAGAAGGGCGGCCCGGGGATTTTCCCGAACGATGCCGGGGCGGAGACTGCCGCGGCTGTCATTCCTGGCGTGAACGCGCGCGATCGAGGTCGGCGCGGTTCTTCTCGTCGACGTAGATGGCGGCGGGCGCCGGCTGGCTGCTGGCGAAGCAGGTGACGACGACGTTGGCCAGGGTTTCCGCCTTGTGCAGGACGTCGACCGCGCAACGCCCGAAGACGCTGTCGATCGTCGCCAGCAGGTTGCGCGCATAGGGCGTTTCCAGCTTGCCGTCGAGGATCAGGTTGGCGAGCAGGACGCCGTCGGGCTTCAGGATCCGGCGCGTGCCGGCCCAGAATTCGCGGGTGACCAGATGGCTGGGGATCGACGTGTGCGAGCTATACACGTCGACGACGACGGCGTCGAAGCGGCGCTCGCTGGTGGCGACGAAACGGCGGGCGTCGTCGGCGATGAACTCGCCGCGCGCCGGTTCGCGCAGGAAGTGCTCTTCGGCGATCTTGCGGATCGCCGGGTCGATGTCGACATAGGTGTAGCGGTTGCCTGGCTCGCGGTGCGACAGCGTGAACCCGCCGGCGCCGAGGACCAGGATGGCGCGGTCGCGGAATTGAAGTTCTTCAAGAAGAATGTGGCGCAAGTGCTTGATGTAGCGGGTGTAGTTCGGCGGATCGGAATCGTCGATCAGCGAGGCGGTGGATTTGTTGACCCAGAAGGCGCGTGGGTCCTGCTGGCCGGGCAGGGCGGCCGGGCCGACGATGTATTCGGCGTAGGCGGTGTCGGCGGTCACCTCGTGGCGCAGGTTGGAGGCGATGGCGACGGTTGCGGTCGACAGGCAAAAAAGGGCCATTTTCACATCGCTGCGGCCGAGCAGCAGCGTGCCGGCGACCAGCAACAGGCTGCAGGCGAGCACCGCCGCCGAGACGCCCAGCCACTGCATGACGAGCAGCGACAGGCTGAGCGAGCCGAGGAAGGAGCCGAGCGTGGACCAGTACAGCGCCATGCCGCTGGCTTCGCCGGTGCGCTCGGCCTTCATCAGGTTGGTCAGGATCGGCACCGTCTGGCCGAGCAGCCAGGCCAGCGGGCAGAGGACGCCGCCGATGAAGACGAAATAGGCCATCAGTGCCGGCTGCAGGTGGGCGAACATCCAGTCGACGGTCACCCCGGCCAGCCCGAAGCCGGCGAGCGCGGCAGCGATCAGGAAGTTGCGGGCGACGATGGCCCGGAAATCGCTGGCGACTTTGGCACCCGCGGCATAGCCGAGCGCCAGCGCGAGCAGGAAGAAGCCGATGGTCGGCGCGGTGACGACGATCGAACTGCCAACATGCGGCACCAGCCGGCGCAGCGCGATGATCTCGGCGCCAAGCGAACAGAAACCCTCGATGAAGACGATGGCGTAGATGAGCAGGCGGGACATCGGCGGATTATCGGCGATCGCGGACCTTTTCCCACATGCTCCAGCTGAAGACGAGCAGCCCGATCCAGATCATGCCGAAGCTGGCCAGCCGCGCCGGCTGCAGCGGCTCGTCGAAGAGCCAGACGGCGGTGAGGAACTGCAGGGTCGGGTTGATGTACATCAGCATGCCGACGGTGGCCAGGTCGAGGCGCTGCGTGGCGGCGGCGAACGCCATCAGCGGCAGCGCCGTGACGATACCGGCGCCGACCAGCAGGGTTGCCGTCGTCAGGTCGTGGCCGGTGAAGACGGCGTGGCCGCTGCGCGCCTGCCACAGCGCCCAGAGGCCGCAGACCGGCAGCATGGCCAGCGTTTCCAGCCACAGACCGGACAGCGCATCGACCGGGACCTGCTTGCGCACCAGCCCGTAGGTGCCGAAGGTGGCGGCGAGGAACAGCGACACCCAAGGCAGGCTGCCGTCCGCGATGACCTCGTTGGCGATGGCGGCGACGGCGAGGCCGACGGCAACCCATTCGAGCCGGTTGAGGCGTTCCTTGAGCACCAATAGGCCGAGCAGGACGTTGACCAGCGGCGTCATGAAGTAGCCGAGGCTCGAGGCGACGACCTGCTGGTGGTCGACCGCCCACAGGAACAGCAGCCAGTTGCTGCCGACCAGCAGGGCGGCCAGCGCCAGCATGGCGAGCTGGCGCGGCGCGCGGAAGACGGCCAGCACGCTGGGCCAGCGCCGCCGCACGGTGAGCAGCAGCCCGACCAAGACGCAGGCCCAGACGGCGCGGTTGGACAACACGTCCATCGGCGAAACGTGGGCAAGCTGGCGGAAATACAGGGGGAAGAAGCCCCAGATGCCGTAGGCCAGCAGGCCGAAGCCGATGCCGGCAAGGTGGGGATTCGCTTTCATGGCCGCATCTTGCCACATCCTCTTGCCCGGCGTGGGCGGCATGGCGTCTGGCGGGCGGCTTGCCCGCATCGGTCGGCGACCGGCGATTCCGACGCGCGGCCCGGCCACACGCCCTCTCGTCCGGCCTGGTTTTCCTCGTGAATTCGCGGTGAAGCCGCCGTCGATTCGTGCGGCGCCGGGAACGAAAACATGTTCACTTTCGTTACAGTTTGGGGAATCATGCGCCCTTCGACGACGAGTTTCCCCGAACATGTCCAAACCGATGATCGCGCAGCTTCATCTCCTGACGCTGAGCTTTCGCAACCCCGAGGTCGAACGTGCCTTTGCCGGCCACCTGCTGCCGCGCCTGCGCGTGCAGGGGCGAGCGGCGATCCTCGTCGGTACGGTCATCTATCTGATTTCCGGGTTTCTCGATGGCTGGCTGTTGCCGCCTGAACATCGGGTTGCGGCGTGGGTGCTTCGCCTGTCAGCCCTGACCTACGCGGGCCTTGTCTTCACGCTGACGTTCAGGCCGGCCTTCGAGCGCTTCAACTGGCTGCCGCTGGGGTCCACCGGGTTGGTCGTCGCCGGCAGCCTGATCGGGATCCTTTACTACCTGCCGCTCGGGACCGCGGCTTATTTCTATCCCTGCCTCATCCTTTCGACCTTCTACACCTACAACTTCATCGGCACCCGCTTCATCTACGCGCTGGTCAGCAACGTCCTCGTGCTGATCGCCTACAACCTGGTTCTCGGCGGGCTGCGCGAATTTCCGCTGCCCATGCTGTTGAGCCACAACTTCTTCCTCATTTCCGCCAACCTGATCGGCGGCGGCGCCGGCTATCTGGCCGAATACCACCGCCGGGAGCTTTTCGTCCGCGAGGCCGAGCTTGATCGCGAGCGCCAGCACCACCTCGAGCGTTCGCTGCATGACCGCCTGACCGGCCTGCCCAACCGCGAATTGCTCGAGGACCGCATGGCCCAGCTGCTGGCCAGGGCGCGCCGCGACAGTGGAACTCACGCCGGCCTGTTCATCGATCTCGATGGCTTCAAGCCGATCAACGACCGGCTCGGGCATGACGGGGGCGACAATGTGCTGCGTCTGATAGCGCGCCGCCTGCAGTCCGCGGTGCGGCAGACGGATACCGTTTCCCGGCTCGGCGGCGACGAGTTCTTCGTGCTGGCGCATGACCTGGATACGCCGGCGCGAGCCGGCCAGCTCGCGGAGAAATTGCTTGCGTGCATTGCCGAACCGATTGCCGATGCGCCCGAGGCCGGCGGCCTCGGGGCCAGCATCGGCATCTGCGTCTTTTCCGGTGGCGTCAGCTCGCCGGAAAATCCGGAAGAGATCATCCGCGCGGCTGACCGGGCGATGTATGAGGCCAAGGGCGGCGGCAAGCATCGCCATGCCTTTGCCTCCGGTTGACGGGCGGCGGTTGGCCGCGGCCGCTGCGCGCGGCCAAGCGGCGCGCCTTTTGCAGACGAAGGGGAATCGGGATGGGACAAGCCAGACGGCGCGGTGACCTGGACCAGCGCATTGCCGAGGCGCAGGCCAGGATCGCGGCAACGCGCCCGGAAAAGCTGGTCTGCAACGGCTGCGGCGCCGACCTGACGGCCATCCACCCGGTCAGCGCACGCGGGCTGGCCGGCATCGAAGCGATCTGGGTCGGCCAGTGCGACTGCGGGCAGGCCACCTTCGCCGCTTCCGGCGACCCGCGTGCGGTTCAGGCGTTCTTCGACGCGCTCGGCAGCGACGCCGAACTCACGCTGGGCAGCCAGCGCCGGGACGGCAGCGGCCACGAGACCGCGTAGGCCGGGTCAGCGCTCGCTGCCGCGCGGCGCGCTCGGAACCTTGTAAAGGTCGACCGGTTTCGCCGTCGGCCTGTCCTTCGGCGGCGGAGGCGGCGGATACGGCGGGCGGGGCGGGCGCGGCGGGTAGGGGTAGACCGGGTAGTAGCCGCCGTAGTAGGGCTGCTGGTAGGTCTCGGTGTACACCGGCTCGATCTTGCCGGTGGCGTAGCAGCCGTTCTCCATTTCGCTGCGGCGCGACGAGTCGAGGTTCATGCGGCCGAGCGTGCTCAGGCACTGCTGGATCGCCGCTTCCGAGGGCAAACCGCTTTCCTTGCGCTGGCGCTCGCGTTCCTTGCGCTCCGCCGCCTCGTCGGCGCGGCGCTCGCTTTCCAGGCGGTCGGCACGCTGCCGCGCCCGCTCGGCGTCGCGCGCAGCGCGGGCGCGCGCTTCCGGCGACACCACATCCTCGTCGACTTCCTTGAGCGTGCGGGCGCCGCCGGCGCATGGTTCGCTGGAAATCTGGGTGCTGCCGTCCGGCTGGCGGCACTTGTAAGCCTGGCCGTGAGCGGGCAGGGCGACGGCGAGCAGCGAAAGGAGGAGGACGGGCGTTGTTTTCATCGTGTCTTTATAGCCTAAACGCCCGCCCTTGTCGCGGGTTGACCAGGTCCTGTGCGCCTAAAGGAACATCCCGGTGTCGACGGCCTCGCCAGCCTTGCGTATATCGCGCCGGAAGTTCAAAAATGCCCGTTTGTCGCTGGGTGTGCAAGGAACACTGATGCTGCGCTGACCGTCGGGGGATGTTAAGCGACCATGCTTGCCGCCCCGCCTGAATTGCCAGTGGGCTTTCAGGCATTGTTTCACCAAGCCGTCGATTTCCTTCATGGATGAATATTTCATGCGGCAAGCCTTTCCGGATGATCGGTGTAGCGAGCCAGAAATTTCGCCGCCTGCCAACGAATTTGCCTGAACGCAGCATCGGCACCCGCCGCGTTGACTTGCGCGCTATAGCGATACCCCCGGCCATCCAGTGCATTCTGAAAAAAGCGGCCCATTGGGTCGATCATGATGTAGGACTCGACCATGTTGCAGTTGTCTTCTGCCGAGATGATCGCTTGGAGCGATTGGTGGCGATTGAGAAACGCTGTGAATTCCCGGTCGGTCACGGCCAGCGCGTCGCTGATGACAGGCAGGACCCGCAGGATTTTCCACTTGTCGGGGTTGAAGGTACGAATTGCGTTGCCCATATCGTCGGCAAAGTTCAGCGCATTGACGACGGTGTTGATCTTCAGGCGCATCTCGGGATTGATTGCACGTCCCGCCTTGATCGTGTCGGCCAGATTGGCAAGGTCTAATACCGATGATTTCCGATCAGCCCGGCCAATGCCGCGATTGATGGTCGGGTTTGCCGAATCCAAACTCAGGCCGAGAACCGAGAGCAGCGGCGCCAGTGCGCGCATCAAGTCTGCGTTCAGACGGCTGCCGTTGCTGATGAGCGACAGCTTGAAGCCCATTGCCTTGGCCTGCGAGGCGATACGGATCACGGCCTCGGGATAGAGCAAGGGTTCGCCACCCGCCAGACTGAGGCGCACGCTATCCCAGTGCATGCCAAGCTGAGCCTGGGTGCGCATATTTCCCGGCGCAAAGTGCCGGTACAACTTGGCCAGCAGGCGCTCGCTGTTCGCTGCGTCACGCAGCAGTTCCTTGGCGTAACCGTGCCACTTTGAATAGCAATAGCGGCAGCCGTAGTTGCAGGCTTCGGTGAGGTGCCAGTTGATAACCAGTTGGTTGCCTGCGGCAGTGCTAGGCGTTGATTTCACAGCCAGTCTCCGTTCTTGTTGATGAAGCCCCATTTGCCGTTCTGACGAACAGCGGCGCGCCCACCCCTGAATTCCCGGGCATCTTCAAAGCGCGGCTGGATCGTCCAATGCTGCCTTTCGTTGACGTAACCCCAGTGGCCATTCGATGCCTGAACCGGCGCGAGCCCTTCGCTGTACGCCTTGACGTTGCGATATTTCGGCCCGGCGGATTCGCAGGCGGGGAGGGTGAGGAAAAGGGCGGGGATTAGCAGGATGCAGAGTTGTCGTTTCATGTTGTGTCCTTTGAAGGAAGAGGGAGGTCTCGTTAGGGCGAGTCCCACCTCTGGCTCAACGTTTACTACTTGGGCGCTGGCGGGTTGTTGTCACGACCTGGGCCGGATGGGGCGTGAGGTACTTTGCTGGGCCGGTTCGGGGGTTTGCTCATGGTGTTGCTCCAAAATTTCTCTTGAGTGACTTAATGAACAACGGAGGGGCGTTAGTGCATCAAGGCAGTTGCATGCTTGCGGTCTGCGGGGCGAAGTATGAACTCGGATTTTTTGTATGCAACATATAAGCATTGCATCTGCATTGATGCAAAATTAATGCATTATTAATTCATTCGGGGTTATGATTAAACTCCGCCTTGTTGGACGTCTTCTCAAATGCAACAGGTCATTGCTTCGGCAAATAAATTTCAGGATTTCGGCTCTTACGACGCTTTGGCAAAGGCGCTCATCGAGACTTTCCCGGAGCAAAACTGGCAGCTAAAGCCGCGTTCGTTGGGCGCCAAGCTTGGGGAGTTGGATCGCGGCAATGTGAAATGGTGGATGTCGCGCCAGAGCAAGGCACGGTGCTTGGCCGAATTGTTGGAAATCCCAGCGGAAGACTTGGCGATTCACAGTGAATCTGGGAGTCGCTATTTCAGTTTCGAGGAGTTTCCCGAGTTTCCGCCGCTTGATTTGAAGCGCGAGGATGTCGTTCGGCTTGCTCGGGAGCAACTCGATAAGGCTAGGTTAGATGGAAGCGAAGGGAAGGAAGGGCTAGCGCAGTGGGTTGATCGCAGGGGATTTCAACGCGGCGGGCCTTGGGAATTCGATTGGCTGGCGGTGCCTGATGATTTGCGTCGTCGCTTGCTTTACCGACAACTTCAAGCGGTCGGTGTTTGTGAGGTACTTGAAGCCGATACCTTGGCTGGGTTAGGGGAGCTTCTCGTAGGTCATGAGCCGATGGTTGTATGCGTTGCCCATGATGGAGGCAACGATGATTTGAATGCACTGGCTCGCCGCCCGAGGGAGGCTGGATTATTGGTAATCGCCCCTTTCATGCTCCCAAAACGAACTAAGAGCAGTTCGGCGGAGTATTTCTGCTGGGAACAGCGAGCCTTAAGCGATGACGAGGGGGAAAAATTTCACCTTTCCGGCGAAGGGGTCAGGCGCTGGGTATTGCCTGCCATACCTGACTGGCGAGACCGCTTGCTAGAGTGGGTTGAGTTACAGCTGAATCGGAATTGTGTGGATACCCGCTTCAGCGCACAGGCAGTCAGCGCTTGGCTGTACAAATTCGATCCGTTGTCGGTTTGGTTTCGCACGACTTCCGATCTGATGCAGCTTTGCCGAGTGGCGCACCTTGAGTCTGAAAAGCGCTTGCCGAACCCGACTGATGCAAACGCCGGGGATCGCCTGACAAAGTTGCTGTTTGCACGCGGCGGAAGTGACGCGAATGCTTACAAAGTAAAGCAATTGTCAGAGGCTCGTTGGGCCAATATGGATTTGCCTTGGGAAGATGTATTGCCATTGAACGCATGGCTGCCGCTTTCGGTATCAGGGGCTGCTGTGGTTTCTCGCGCGGAACTCGATGAAATTGTTACGGCAAAAACCATTGGCGAGCGTGAAAAGGCAGCCGATCGAGTTGCGGCCTTGCTTGAGGTGGGAAATCCGGACGCATTGCTCAGGAGCGGCTTGCTGATTGAGCGCCAGCGAGGACATTTTGATTTTCGCTATCGGAGCTTCGCGGCTTTATTGGTTCGAGATTGCCTGATGGAGCAGATTGCCAGCCAGCCACTTTCTGCGTGGGCAGGGTATTGCTTCGATTCGGGACGCCGTTTGGCGATTGACGCAGCCTTTGATGCTGTCTCGATGGCATCCTTGTTAAGCGTGGTGGATCGTCTGCTGAGCGGAAATGCGAACTCTGCTGAGGTAATCGGTGCTTCCGAGGCTTTGTTTGTGGCCATTGGGAAACGCATTGTTAAAGGAGAGAGCGTTCCGGAGGTGTTATTCCCAGTCGCTGGGATGGTTATCAAGCGTCTTGATCTTTCCGAGCGATGTACTTTTGGCGAGCCATGGTCGCGTCCTTCGGCATCGAGTAGTGATCAACTGGGTTGGGCTGCAGCATGCTGGGCCTGGAGTCTTTTGCCTGAGGCAAAACTTGAAGGTGTCGATTCATGGCTCTTTCCGGGGTGGGCTACTGAACTTAAGGAGGCAGCCTGGTGGCAGTGGGAGCTTGCGCCGGATGATAAGGAAGAAGAAATTTCCCCCGCACTTGGGCGATTTCTTGATGTGCTTCGGCTGTGGGCGAAGGAGATTGATCAGCCAGAAATGGATTGGCCTCCGTTGCTATACATACCTTTGTTGCTCAAGGCAGCACTCGATGGAGTGAATCTGCAAAGCGCATGGTGGAAGGGGCTTATTGGAAAAAAATGGGCGGAGCGCTACCTCGTGGATGCCTTTAAATTAGCTGGTGCAGGTGCTGCTAGTCGTTTATGGCCTTCTTTTGTGGTTGCGTCCAAAGAGGTTTGGCAAAATCCGCCGTCGGGCGATAGCTACAATTTTCCACACATTGCATTCCAGGATTCCACAGTGCGTTTCTGGTTGTTGGAGAGTCTCAGTCCAATTGAGGCGCTAGCGGGCTTAAGCGTCGAAGATCGTCGTTATTTGGGGCATGCGCCGGAATTGTTGCCGCCCGAACTCAGGGGGCCTTTGTTGGCTTCATTGCACGACTGTCATGGCATCCGGTCGTTTAGGGATGGAGTGTTCTTTCTCGAACGCTTTGGTTTTCATGCAACATCGGCCTTGGAAATCTATCTGGATGACAGTTTTTTGGCGTGGGGGGCTGTGCAATGCCTCTGGCGCTGGAATCCTGATAGGGCGGTGAGTTTGCTCGTGCACCGTGATACCGCATTGGAAATTCGCAGATCGTTGCTCCGAGAGTGTCCAGAATCGTACTTTTTCAGAGCGCTTGAGGTGTTGTCTGCTGAGCCGGAGTTGCTGGAAGAGGAAGAGCGACTTATTTTGATTAGGCAATACTTGCCAAATGCCGGAGCCGCTTCGTCCAGGGCATTGTCGTTAGTGAGGTTCAGTCAATGACAACTCCAAACAAAAATGCCTCCGACCAGCGGAGGCATTTTTGGCTGTTTGCGGCAGTGCACCGCAGCACTGGTGCTTACAAGATCATCCCCGCGCCGACCGTGTTGTTGCTGCTTTCGTCGATGATGATGAAGGCGCCGGTGCTGCGGTTTGCCGCGTAGGGGTCGACGAACAGCGGCTGGGCGAGGCGGAAGCTGACCTGGGCGATGTCGTTCATCACCAGCTTCTCGGCGGGCACCTTCTCCAGCGTGTTGACGTCGAGGCGATGGTCGATCGCCGCCAGCTTGGCCTTGGAGTCGCGCGTCGTGTGGCGGATCAGGTAGGTGCGGGCACGGTCCATCGGCGCTTCGGCGAGCCAGCAGACGGTGGCGTCGATCTGCTTGACGGCGGCGGGGACTTCGCCGGACTTGACGATCATGTCGCCGCGCGAGGTGTCGATCTCGTCGGCCAGCAGCAGGGTCACCGATTGCTCGGTGGTGGCATCTGGAATGTCGATGCCGCCGATCTGGATGGCTTTCACGGTCGACGTCAATCCAGAGGGCAAAACCGTGACCGCGTCGCCGACGCGGATGCTGCCCGATTCGACGCGGCCCATGAAGCCGCGGTAGTCGTGCAGTTCGGGATTGGCCGAATCCTGCGGGCGGCAGACATACTGCACCGGAAAGCGCAACCTCTCGGCATGCTCGCTGTGCGCGGCCGGGGCGGTCTCGAGGATCTCCATCAGCGTCGGTCCCTCGTACCAGTCGAGGCGGTCGCCACGCTCGACGATCATGTCGCCGTTGAGCGCCGAAATCGGCAGGAAGCGCACGTCGTCGATGCCGACCCTGGTGGCGAATTCCAGGTAATCCGCCTTGATCTTCTCGTAGGTCTCCTGCGAATACCCGACGAGGTCCATCTTGTTGATGGCGACGACTAGATGCGGGATGCCGACCAGCGAAGCCAGCTTGGAGTGGCGGCGGGTCTGCGTCAGCACCCCCTTGCGCGCGTCGATCAGGATGATCGCGAGGTTGGCGGTCGACGCGGCGGTGACCATGTTGCGCGTGTACTGCTCGTGGCCCGGCGCGTCGGCGATGATGTACTTGCGCGTGCCGGTCGAGAAGTAGCGGTAGGCGACGTCGATGGTGATGCCCTGCTCGCGCTCGGCCTGCAGGCCGTCGGTCAGGAGCGACAGGTCGACGGCGCCGAGGCCGCGCTTCTCCGAGGTCCGGGCGATGGCCGACAGCGTGTCGGCGAGGATGGTCTTGGTGTCGTAGAGCAGGCGGCCGATAAGGGTGCTCTTGCCGTCGTCGACGCTGCCGCAGGTCAGGAAGCGCAGCAGGCCGTAGTCTTCGATCTTTTCCGGGGCCGACATCAGAAATAGCCCTCCTTCTTGCGCTGCTCCATCGAAGCTTCGCTGGTCTGGTCGTCGAGGCGGGTGGCGCCGCGCTCGGTGATCGTGGTCGTCGCCGTTTCGATGACGATTCCGGCGACGTCGTCGGCGTCGGACTCGACCGGGGCCGTGCAGGAAATGTCGCCGACCGTGCGGAAGCGCACCGACTTCTCGACGACCACCTCGCCCGGTCTGGGCAGGTTGGTCAGTTCGCCGGAAACCAAAGGGACGTTGACCGGTACGATCGCGCCCTGGCGGACCACGACCGGGCGGCTGTGGGCGAAGTAGATCGACGGCAGTTCGAGCTTCTCGCGCTCGATGTACTGCCAGACATCCATCTCGGTCCAGTTCGAGATCGGGAAGGCGCGGATGTTCTCGCCCTTGTGCGAGCGGGCATTGTAGAGGTCCCACAGTTCCGGGCGCTGATTCTTCGGGTCCCATTGGCCGAACTCGTCGCGGAAGCTCATGATGCGCTCCTTGGCGCGCGCCTTCTCCTCGTCGCGGCGGGCGCCGCCGATGCAGCAGTCGAAGCCGAATTCCTCGATGGCCTCGAGCAGGGTCACCGACTGGTGCTTGTTGCGCGATTCGCCTTCATGCTTGAGGACGACCGTGCCGCGCGCCAGTGAATCCTCGACCGAACGCACGATCAGGCGCTCGCCCAGCTCGGCGGCGCGCTTGTCGCGGAATTGCACGACTTCCCGGTAGTTGTGGCCGGTGTCGATGTGCAGCAGCGGGAAGGGGAACCTGCCGGGGCGGAAGGCCTTCTCGGCGATGCGCAGCATGCAGATCGAATCCTTGCCGCCGGAAAAGAGCAGCACCGGATTGGCACACTGGCCGGCCACCTCGCGCATGATGTGGATGGCCTCGGCCTCGAGCCAGTCCAGATGACTGAGCGTGATCCTGGGCCTGGCGAGTTGCGTGGTCTGGGTCATTGCTGGAATCCGCGCGGAATGTTGAGTGCGGCCATTCTAACAAGAGCTTAATAATCATTTAAGAACGTTTATGCATCGACATATTCCGATTCGGCATAACCGTTGCCTCTCCGGAATTCGCCTTATCCGGCGGTCGACCGTGGCCGACGCCGGCAGCGCGGGCGAATGCACGCTCCCGGCGCGATACAGGGCACCGGGTTACAGGCCCGATCCCTGATGGCGGACGCGACGAATTTTCTTGCAAGGCCATGAACGCATCTGGAGTATATTCGCGGGGAGTTTTTCATCCTGATTCATGCTTGCGCGAACGGAGGGTAGCCATGCTTGGTATTCTGGGAATTCTCGTCTCACTTCTGTTGCTGATTGTCCTCGCCTATCGCGGCTGGAACGTCATCCTGATAGCGCCGATCTGCGCGCTGGTCGGCCTCCTCATCGGGGATTTCGACGCGCCGATCCTGGCGACCTACACCCAGGTCTTCATGCCGGCCTTGGGCAACTACCTGATCAAGTTCTTCCCGCTGTTCCTGCTTGGCGCCGTCTTCGGGAAACTGATGGACGATTCGGGCTGTGCAAGGACCATCGCGCACAAGATCGTCGAGTGGACCGGCAAGGAGCGCGCGATCATCGCCATCATCCTGGCTTGCGGCGTGCTGACCTACGGCGGCGTTTCGCTGTTCGTCGTCGCCTTCGCCGTGTTTCCGGTCGCCATCCAGATGTTCCGCGAGGGCAACCTGCCGAAACGCCTCATTCCCGCGACCATCGCGCTCGGCTCGTTCACCTTCACCATGTCGGCGCTTCCCGGTTCCCCGGCGATCCAGAATGCCATCCCGATGCCGTACTTCCACACCGACGCCTTCGCCGCGCCCGGCCTGGGGATCATCGCCGGCATCATGATGTTCGCCCTCGGCAGCCTCTGGCTGACGACGCGGGCGCGGCGTGCCCGGAGCGCCGGCGAGGGATTTGGCGGCGAAGGCCCGGAGACGTCGGCGGCGGAGTCGGCACCGGCGGCAGACCTGCCGTCGTTTGCCGTGGCGATCACCCCGGTCGTGCTGGTGCTCGTGATCAACTTTATCTTCAGCAAGTACGTCGTCGTCGATTTTGACTTCTCCTACCTGGCGTCGCCCAAGTACGGCAAGACGACCGTCGCGGCGGTCGGCGGCACCTGGGCGATCATCGTCGCCATGGTGACCGCGTGCATCGTGCTCATCGCCCTGACCTGGAAGCGCTTCCGGAATGTTCGCCAGTCGCTCAACGACGGCGCCCTCGGCTCGATGCTGCCGATCCTCAATGTCGGCTCGGAAGTCGCCTACGGGGCCGTGATCGCCAGCCTGGCGGCGTTTGCCGTCATCAAGGTCTGGCTGATGTCGCTTACCGACAACCCGGTCGTCGGTCTGGCGATCATCGTCAACGTGCTCGCCGGCATCACCGGGTCGGCCTCGGGCGGCATGAGCATCGCGCTGCAGGCGGTCGGGCAGCAGTACCTCGATCTGGCGAACGCTGCCGGCCTGAACCCGCAAATCCTGCATCGCGTTGCCGCGCTCGCTTCGGGCGGCCTCGACGCGCTGCCGCACAACGGCGCCGTGATCACGCTGCTCGCCATCTGCGGCCTCAACCACAAGCAGTCGTACTTCGACATCTTCATGGTGGCGGTCGCCTTCCCGCTGCTGGCGATGGTGACGGTGATCATTCTCAACGGCATGTTCGGCACTTTCTGAGGGGAAGACCGTGCGTACCCTGATCGCGTTACTCGCCGTCGCGCTGTCCTTCCTTCCGCCCGCCCTCGCGCAGGCGCAACCGCGGGCCAAGGAACTGCGCCTGCTTGCGGCCGAGCTGCCGCCATACACCTTCCAGATTCCGCCGGCCAGCGTCGCCGAGACGCCCGGAGTCGACCAGGGGCTCGTGTACGAAATCGTCAGCGAAATGGCCAGGCGCGTCGGCCACACCGGGCTGATCGAGTTCCTCCCCTGGGGCGAGGCGCAACGCATCGCCAGGACGCAGCCGAACATCGGCATCCTGGCGCTGACGCGAACGCCCGAGCGGGAGAACCAGTACCGCTGGCTGGCCGAGATCGTCACCGATGACCTGATCCTCGTCGGCGGCCAGGGCATCGACGTTTCGAGTCTCGACAAGGTCAGGGACCGCCCGGTCGGCGTGCTGGCCCGCTCCGGCGCCGAGGCGCTGCTCAGGGAACGCGGCTTCACCCGCATCAAGCCGCAGCCCGAGGAATGGATGAACGCGCGCCTGATGCAGCAGCGCCGGATCGACGCCTGGCTGGCGCCGCGACTGATGGTGATCTACGCCATGCACGAGGTCGGTGGCAAGCTCGAGGCGCTGAATTTCGGCGAGATCGTGCGCAAGAGCGAAATCTACCTTGCCGCGTCGAAGGACTTGCCCGATGCCGAGGCCCAGAAGTGGGAAAGGGCGCTTGAAGCCATCAAGGCGGACGGCACCTACCAGCGCATCCTCGACGAATACAACCGCCTGAAGATCGTGCCCATTCCCGACGAGATGCGGCGGCGCTTCAGCCAGCCCGTCTGGGAGGGCAGATAGGGGGCGCGAATTTCGCCGGTTTCCGGGCGTCGACCGCAACCAGCCCCTTGCGGCCGCCCTGCGCGCGCTTGCCACGCCGGACGCCGGCCCCGATACCGCCTGCCCCGAAACCTGCGGAGACCCCATGCCCGACCTGCTGCCCGCCGGCGCAATCGTGAGCGTCCCGGCGCTGCGCCACGCGGTGATCCGGCTGCGCCAACGCCGGCCATGAGCGACGTCACGCTGCGCCGTGCCGACCTCGTGGCGGCCGACCTGCCCGCCTACGAAGGTATCGACTTGGCGCGGGTAACCTTGGTCGACAGCGATGCCGCCGCCGCGCGGGCCTGCGCCGAACTGCTCGCTCGCGACGCCATCGGCTTCGACACCGAATCGAAGCCCACTTTCCGCAAGGGCGAGGTGGCGACCGGCCCGCACCTCGTCCAGCTGGCGAGCGACGAGCGCGCCTGGCTTTTTCCCGTCGCGCGCGGCGTCGACCGCGGCAGCCTGCAGCGGATCCTCGAATCGGCGGCCGTCCTCAAGGTCGGCCTCGGCCTCGGCAACGACCGCAGCGCGCTGCGCGAGCGTCTCGGGATCGAACTCGCCAACGTCCTCGACCTCGGCGAAGTCCTGCGCGGACCGGGCCACCGCGGCACTGTCGGCGCGAAGGTCGCCGTCGCCCACTTCCTCGGCCGCAAGCTGCAGAAATCGAAGAAGACCGGCACCAGCAACTGGGCCAGCGCGCAACTCAGCGAACGCCAGTTGCTCTACGCCGCCAACGACGCGCACGTGGCGCTGCGGCTGTATCGGGCGTGGCGAGCGGGCGGAGGGGGCGCACCGGCGGGGTAGCGCGCTTGTGAGGGGATTTGAGATTCGACTTCGCGCGTAACGAAGAAGGCGTCCTTGATATGCAAACGTTACAGGCGAGCGAAGTCGACATAGCCACGATCCATGACGTAGATCGCACCGGCCTCCGGGGTCAGCACGTCCAGCGCATGCACGTCGTGCCACTTGCCGTTCGAAACGTGGAGGAAACTGGGGATGCCGCCGCGCAAGTCGAGTAGCGTGTGCATCTCGACCGCCGCCTTGGTCTTCCGAATGTGTCTCCACGGAAACGCCGACAGACAGAGATTGATCGTGGTCGAATCGAGGACATACACCGTGTTCGACAATTCCAACCCCAAGTCCTCGCTGGCGCGGGGTTTCCTGGCCTGAATAATCAGACGGGTGGCGAAATCGGCATGGATCCGGCAGTCGCGCGATTCGTTGGCATCGACCAGCGTCGAGCGCCGTATCGGCTCGCGAAATCCCATGCGGTACAGCTTTGACGCCTCCACCGAAAACCTGACTTCGATGTCGCGCAAGCTTTCCCGGTAAGTGAGTTGGGGAGAGGCCATGATGCGAAATTGCTCGGCGCAACTCAGCGTGCGAGCGCCCTTGTCGCCACCGTAATGTGAAACGTAATGGCTGAATGTTGATCATGGCAGAAAGTCCACCTACTGGGCAAACAATGTCTTGCCCGCATTCATGATCATGCCCTTCAGAAGAATCCGAAGGGCAATTCTTCGCCGATTTCAAATCGACACCACGCTTCATCGCTCGGAACGCCTCGTCAACCATTGCGATGCGCGGTTCGGGGGTTCATTTAACCGGACAGTAGTCAAATCAAGCGTTGACTCAGGCAAGCGCTTGAACCAGGGCGGAAAAAGCCTCACGCGCATCGCGAACAGTCTTCACTTCGCCCAGACCAGCCCCGAAAGCTGCCTCCAGCACGGCTTTGTCGGTAGTTTCGTCGACCACCAGCACCAGGCGTTCCGGCGGCAGGCGCTGGGCGAGTTGCTGCAATTCGAATTCGCAGCCGCGCCGTGCCGTGCTGAGTCCGCGAACATCCATGATTACCACGTCCGCACGCCGCATCAGTTCGATGACCGTCGCCTGCCAGGTCGAGTCGCGGCAGCAGAATTCGTTGAGACGGTAGCGACCGTCGGGATCGGGCCCCAAATCGAGATTGGCCACCTTGGCGTCGAGCGTGGCGCGCGAGGTGACGAACAGTTCATCCACCCGCCCGGTCAGCCAACGCAGGTAATCGCCAGCATCGATGGTGCGCGCCGTGACGTCGGGCGCGGCGATCATCGTCACCGGGCCAAGCAGCCGCCACCGGCTGGCCACGCGGTCGAACAGGCGCTCGGTGCGGGCGGTGTTGCCGAACACGCGCAGTAGCAGCAAGGTCGGCGCCGGTGTGGCCGTTGCAGGCCCGACCACGCCGAGCCGGCGCATTGCCCAACTGTTGATTGGCGCGAACGCAAGAATCTCGCCGAGCACCAGCAGCAGCGCAAACAGCGGCATTTCCTGGCCGACCAGAATATCGAAGCCGATGGTGACGACCAGCATCAGCCACCAGGTGCGGGCCAGCAGTTGCGCGTCGGAAAAGCGCTTGGCCTCGTAGTCGGCGGCCAGTTTGCGCAGGCGCAGCCAGGCCAGCCAACCGACCGGCAGGGCGATGAGGACAAACACCCCGTTCAGCCCGAGGGTCAGCGCCCAGGGTGTGCCGAACTCGGTGTCGGCGAGCAGTGCGCTCAGGCGGGAACCGGCGAAGGGGGCAAAGCCGAAGACCAGCAGCGCGGCAAAGGTGATCGGCACGACGCCGCGCAGGCGCGTCGGCCAGGACATCAGCCAGAACAGCGCCGGCATCCAGAGCTGGTTCCAGACCATGTCGAAAAACAGCGGGACCAGCCCGAAAATCCGCCAGCTCAGCGGCCGCCCGAGCAGGCTGCGTTCGATCACACCGGTGCAGAGCACCAGGGCAGCACAGGCCAGCAGCATGGCCAGCACCGCGCCGACAATGCGTAGCGGCGAAAGCGCCAGCGAGACGGCGATCATCGGCACGGCGGCCAGCATGTAGCAAAAGGTCAGGCCCAACGCATAGGTCGGGGAACTGCCCAACTCACCGGCCAGCATGAGGGCGACCGCCATCGGCAGGCTGCACAGGGCGGTGGTCAGCAGGTAGGCGGCGGCGATTCGCCGCCGCATGAAGGCTTCGCGGGCCGCCGGGTCGCTCGCCGCTGCCTTGGCCAGCTGAGGCGAATCCAGGCCCGGCAACGGCAAGGTCAGCGGCTCGCCCTGCATCATGCCGCCCAGGATGGCCTGGCGGTAACGCCAGAGGACAAACAGCGCAACCACCACCGTGACCAGCACGCTGTTGATGAAATGCACACTCGGTTCGCCACTATGCATCGCTCGCTCCCGAAGGGCTGCAATGGTGATAGCCTACTGCTAACGTCGGCTTCAGGAAAACATCAAGTCTTTTCCAACATGGTATGAGTCTGAACGAGGGAGTGGATTTCCAAGGGGGAATGAGTCTGAAGCGGGGTAACGGGATCGATCATCGGAGACATGGTGATCGACATGAACGAAACGAAGCTCA
>WBZM01001054.1_pt1 | contig 30579 bp, 26 predicted proteins | sample 5204271 | NCBI WGS metagenome assembly WBZM01 (sample SAMN12344346, study PRJNA552823) | activated sludge metagenome | biome: Activated sludge suspended growth; feature: Nitrification reactor; material: Wastewater; isolation source: activated sludge from nitrification reactor of wastewater... | reverse complement strand
GGTCTGCCGCAGACTGCGGCTCATGGCCGTGCTCCAACGAGAGGGCCGAAATTCAGGCGCAGCCGCTTCGGGGAACGGTTCCCATTACGGCGGTGGTCCTTGCGGCCACTGACCGCGGCGCGGATGCTCGCCAGATCCTCGGCAGGCAGATCCCGTCTGTCGTACCCCCAGCTTGGCGAATTCGCAAGCTTCATTCTCAATCCTCCAGCAGTTCCCCTTTCTACCCAAGGTGTTCTGCCAAAGACCGGCGACGATGTCTAGTCCTTTCGTGAGAGACCGTCTTCGCCCTGCCCGTTGCGGTGGGTGACGATCAGCTTGCGGAAGTTCTGCTTGCTTGTGGCTGCGTGCTCGACGCTCAGGCGACCGCTCGCCACTCCGGAATCCCCCCGGCCGCGGCGTAGTCGTCTCCCGAGAGGAGGACCGCCAGCGCGTGCGGGGCGAGGAGCTTCCCCGGTGGCTCCTGCGGCCAGAAGCGGTAGTGGCCCTGCGACAGCCGCTTTTGACAAAGCCAGAAGCCTTGCCCGTCATAGACCAGCAGTTTCACTGCCGTGCGCCGGCGATTGCAGAAAACGAAAACGCCGCCGCTGGACGGGTCTTCGCCCAGCTTCTGCCGCACACGTCGCGCCAGACCGTCGATGCCGCAACGAAAATCCGCCGGCTCGGCAGCCACCCAGACGCGCAGGCGCGCGTTCAGGGCGAGCAAGGTTGGACCTGCCAAAGGGTACGTGCGACCTCGGCAACTTCGCTGCCCGTCGCCTGCGGCAGTTCGATGCGCAGCGCCCGGCCCGCTCGGTCGGTGAGAACCAGGACGGAAACCGCTGGCGCCAGCGGCAGGCCGAGATTGAGTTCGACGAAGCTCGATGATACGGGCGCTGCGCGCGTCGTCGGCGCAGTGCCTGACGCTCAGCCGGCGCTTCAGGCTCTTGTAGTCCAGCTTCAGGGCGACGGCAACCTTGGCGAGGCCGTGCCGCTCGGCGAGTTCGGTCGCTTGCGACCAAAGTTCCTCCGGAATGCGAGTACTACGCGGGCGGGTGCTTCGCCACTGGGCAAGCGCCGCAGCGGATTCGGCCAGTTGCGGGGCGGTTGCAGGTAAAGACGACGGCATTGCCAGGCCTCTCGAACGGTAGTTACGGGCCTACCAAGGTACCAGCCCAGCGTTGGGATTTCACGCAGCTTTGCCGAAAGCACACCCCGTCGGGCAAAGCCCGGAAGGCATCGCGAACCTTTTCGATCAAGGCCACGGCGGGGCCTGGCAGCAGGGTGGAGGCAACGGCGGAAATGTTCGGGGTTCCTGGCAATCATCGGAACTTCGAGCAAGATTGAGGTTAACACCATACCGCACTGTTTACCCGCATTATTTTTAGAAAGTACCGAGTTCCCCTCCATCTTCATCGCCCAAGTCCCTCCAATCCTCGTGCGCCAAGCCACATCAACAGCCTCCTTCCTTGGGTTTGAAATGAGAACTGCTGGTGGTCGCCTCGGGGCGAGGCGCTCGGGGGTGGTTGCTCCATAATGCCGAATAGCTCGGGTCGAAGCGTCTTCAATAGGGCGGGACGTAACAGTCGAGAGGCGCACTTCCGAATGCACTCGCGGCGGGTCCGGCCGCTTCGATCTCGTTTGTCGACCTTGCTCGAATGCGGGCGGGACTCGGGTCGCGGGCAAACGGCGGAAAAGGGTGTAAATTTCCGTCTTGCGATCTGCCTGGGGAGAGAAGCAAAGATGTGGCGTGGTGTTGGCGTGCAGATTGTCCGGGCGCGTGGACAGGACGGAGAGCGCTGAGCGATGCTGGATTTGTTCCGCCGCTGGCGCGAGCGTGGCTGGCGTGAAATCGATGCCGACGAGTATGAAGAGGCGTGGCATCAGTTCGGCGGCAGCGTGGCGACGCATCCGGAGATCGTCGGGCGTCTGTCGTGCTTGGCGCGTATCCCTGTGCGCTACCTCGGCTGGTTTGCCGGTGATCAGTTGCTGGCGGCGATTCCCTGTTGGGGCGCGCATCTGGCGCTGGCCAAAGAGGTGCTCAAGCAGCGCGGCCGGCGTAACCTGTTCGACCTCGGCAACGCCGAAGTCATCCTGCCGATTGCCCGCGACGCGCGCGTGCCGGTTCGCCAGCGGATGCGCTACGTCTCGGAAATCAACGCCGAGCAGATCAGCGGACTACAGCCGCAGGCCGAGGGTCTGGCCCTGGTGCGTTCGCCGGAAGAGTATTCCCCCAAGTTCCGCTACAACCAGCGGCGCGAACTGCGCCTGTTCGAAGAGGCCGGCGGCCGCCGGCAGGCGATGGCCGACCTGTCGCCGATGCAGCAGGCGATGATCTATGCCGATCTTTTCCAGCGCCGCTGGGGTTTTGCGCCACGCGGTAAGGCGTATCTGGGGGAAGTCTTCGACCTGTTGCGCGAATTCATGACCGGTTCTCTGCTGCTGCGCAACGATCGGCCGGTGGCGATTCAGATCATCTACCGCGTCGAGGCTCCGCATTGGCTGTCGGTCGAGTACATCAACGGCGGCGTCGATCCGGAAGCGAAAGAGCTCAGCCCGGGCAGCGTGCTGACTTACATCAACATGCTTGCCGCCTGGGAAGAGGCGCGTGCCCGGCGCAAAGCGCTGCGCTTCTCTTTCGGTCGCGCCGATCGTCCGTACAAGGATCGCTGGTGTCACCGCGTAGCAGTCTATCAGCGCTAGCCGGTCGGCCGGCAGACACCGGCGCGGCGGACCACGGCGTGCAATGACGGCGGCGCGCAAACAGCAGTTGCTCGCCCGCCATCGACGGCGCAAGCGCTTCCTCGTGCTGGTCAGCCTGCTCGCGCTGCTCGCGGTCGGCGGCGTCTACGCCTGGTGGCTGCCACCGCTGCTCGTCCTCGCTGGCTGGATCGCGCACGAAGCCTGGTTCGCCGACCATCTGTTCTATTCGCCGCGGGTCGATTACGCCTACGACTTTCCGGCCGTGACGCCGTGTATGGAGGTCGTCCTCGCCGATGGTGAGCTGTCGCTGCCGGCAGCCTTGCCGGGGGGCGAGACGCTGATCCTCGAAGTGCGTCTGCGCAGCCGCCTGCTCGGCTACCTGTTCGACCCACATGTCATCATCGGTGACGACCGGCAGGACTTCGAGCGCGCCGCCTGCGGTCGGCGTTATCTCAACCTTTCCGGGCAGGCGGCGGGGCTCGCCAGCGGGCGCCTGCCGATCGTCGCGCGCCATTGCACGCTGGCCGCGCCGGCGCGCTTGTACGTGCTGGCCAATCCCGACTACACGCAGGAGCGCCTGCTGCTCGTCGCGCCGCACGCCGACGATGCCGAACTGGCGGCATTCGGCCTCTACAGCCGGGCGCGCGAGGTGCGCATCGTCACCCTGACGCAAGGCGAGGTCGAGGCGGGCGGCTACCGCCGTCTTGGCCTCGACAAAGGGCAGGCGGCGCGCCTGAAAGGCCGCCTGCGCACCTGGGACAGCCTGGCTGTACCGCTCTGGGGCGGCGTCGCACAACAGCACTGCGTGCAACTCGGCTACTACTGCCTGCAATTGCCGGCGATGCTCGCCGCGCCGGAGCAGGTCTTCCCCTCGCGCGAGTCGGGCGAGGGCGACATCCGACCCGCCCGCCGGCACAATGCGCTGGCGCTGCCGGCCGACGGCGACGGACTACCGACCGGCGCCAACCTGATCGCCGACCTGGTCGCCGTGCTCGAACACTTTCGTCCGCAGATCGTCGTCATGCCGCATCCGGAGCTCGATCCGCATCCCGATCATGTCGCCGGCGCCGCGGCGCTCTTGCAGGCGATCGGGCAGGTGCGTGTGCGACCCGAGCTGGCGCTGCTCTACGCCAACCACCTGCACGACAACGATCGCTGGCCGATGGGCCCGGCCGGCGGCGGCATCGCCTTGCCGCCAGCACTGACTGCGCTGCCCGCCGACGGTGTTTGGAGCCCTTGCCTGAGTCCGGCCGAACAGATCGACAAGGCGTTGGCGCTGGCCATGCAGCACGACCTGCAAGGCGCGCTGCCGGGCAAGGCGCGCCTGCGTCGACTGATCCAGTCGCTGCTCGCCGGCCGTCGCTGGCCGGCGACCGGCGACAACGAGTTTTTCCGCAAAGCGGTTCGTCGGCACGAGCTGTTCTGGGTTCGCCGCCTCGAGCGCTAGGCCGGCGCAGTGCGCGCCTTGCTGGCACGCACTGCGCGGGCGGGCTATCATGCCAGTCTTATTGCCGGCCAACGGGAGGTGCCATGCGCGCGCTGCTCCAGATGATTTGTTCGTTCTTCCTGGCTCTGCTGGCGGCCGGCGTGTCGCTGGCGACCGCCGCCGATGATCCTCATGCCGCCGACCGTCAGGCGCTGATCAGGCTGTTCCGCGAGATGGAGGCCAGCATCAATGCGCAGGATGTCGAGCGGATGGTCGCCCAGATGCATCCGCAGGCGACGGTCACCTGGCTGAACGGCGAGGTATCGCGTGGGCACGACGAAATCCGGGCCTACTACCAGCGTATGGTGAAGGGCGACCAGCGCATTCTCGACCGCTATCTGACCACCGCCAAGCTCGGCGCTTCGGCGCGTTTCTTCGGCAATGGCGAAGTGGCCGTCGCCGACGGAACGATGGCAGACGAGTTCTTTCCGGTCGCGCGCGGACCTTTCAGGCTGGACTCGAACTGGACCTCGACCTCGGCGAAGATCGATGGGCGCTGGCAGGTCGTCGCCCTGCACCTGTCCGCCAACGTGTTCACCAACTCCTTGATGGCCGAGGCGCAATCGGCCATCCGGCTGGCCGCAGGCGGCGCCGCGCTCGGCGGTCTGTTGCTGGGTGCGTTGTTGACCTGGCTGTGGTGTCGACGAGGCGCTCAAAGCGCGCGCAGCAGGTAGTAGTAGACCGGCGCCGGTAGCCAGAGCGAGTCCAGGCGGTCGAGCATGCCGCCGTGCCCGGGCAGCAATGAACCCCAGTCCTTGATCCCACGCTGTCGCTTGCTCGCCGAGAGGAGCAGGCTGCCAGCGAAGCCGAGCAGCGTGATGAGCAGCGCGAGCAGCGCCGCTTTGCCCGGCGCGAACGGCGTCAGCGACGACAGGCAGGCACCCAGCAGGCTGGCGCTCAGGATTCCGCCAAGCGTGCCGGCCAGCGTCTTGCCCGGCGAGATGCGCGGAGCGATCGGCCGGCGGCCGACGAGTTTCCCCCAGACGTACTGCAGCACGTCGCTCGCCTGCACGACGACGATCAGGAAAACAAGCAGGTAGACCTTCCCCGGTCCGTCGGTGGACGGCAGCGCGAGCAGCGCCGGAATATGCGAAATCGCGTAGACGCAGATCAGCAGCCCGCTTGCCAGCGGCGCCTGGCGGGCGTTTGCCGCGCAGCTCGTGCGCCGCCGGCTGGCGACGACGCCGACCAGCAACGCGCTTGGCAGGCCGAGCGCGAAAAGCAGCGCTTCTCCGCTCGCCGCCAGCGCGTACTGCAGCGCGATGGCGAGCAGCATACCGGCGAGCAGCCGACCGCGCGGTGCGCCAACCGGCCGGCCGGCCATGATGAACTCGCGCAGCGCGGCGAACGAGGCGAGCGCGAAGAGCAGCGTGATGCCGGCCTGGCCGGCGAGCACGGCCAGGCCGAAGACGCTGACGATGACCCACCAGGCGGCGATTCGCCGGTTGAGGTTGTCGATCAGCGGGTGCGCCTGGCGGTGGGCAACGACGACGCGCAGGATCTGACCGACCAGCGAGGCGACGACGAGGACGGTTGCCAGGCCGCCAATCAGTGGCCAGGCGGCGCGCTCGATCATGCCGCCGATGTCGCCGCGCGGCAGTCGGGCGACTGCTGCCAGCGCTGCAGCAGCGCGCGCTGCGCGTCGCCGAGGACGACGCCCGGGCGAGCTGCCTGTACGCGGCGGATCGCGTCCTCCGGCGTGTCGGCCAGCCGCTGACGCAGCAGCCACGCAGCAAGCACCACGGCGCTGCGCGCCAGGCCGAGCGCGCAGCAGACGAGCACCGGACCCCCGGCGGCGCGCGCCTGTTCGATCGCCCTGACGCCCTGCTCGAGTTCGTCGCAGTCGGGGGCGACCAGGTCGAGCAGCGGAACGACGATGTGGGTCACGCCCGGCGTCGTGCACGGCAGCTCGGCGCACAGGTCGACAAGCGCCCTGGCGCCGATCTGACGCAGATCGCCGCGGCCCGGCAGGCGGCCGAGAAATATTCCCGGCACCACCTCGTCGGCCGGCTTGCCCCGCCGCGTCCACCAGCGCGAATTGAGCCAGGCGCCGGCCAGGTAGGGCGCCAGAAGGCAGACGACCGCCGGCGGCAGCGCACCGTCGCTGCCCTTGGCAAACGCGCTGGCGTCGCAGAGCAGATAGATGACGCCGACCAGCCCGAGCGCGGCAGCCGGCCAGAGCAGCCACAGCCCGACGCCGCCGAGGCCGCCGGCGAGCAGCCCACTGGCCAGGGCGGCGAGCAGGTAGATCAGCGCCAGACGTAGACGCCGGGGATCGCGCGTCAGCGCTGCCCGAGGCGAGCGGCGCTGCCGATCGTCGGGCAGCAGCCAGAGGACGAAGCAGCCGAGCCAGGCGCCGGTCGGAACGTCGAAGAAGTGATGCTGCCAGGTGGTCAGCACCGAAACGCCAATCAGACCGGCAACCGCATAGACCAGCGCGTGCCAGGCGCGCGGCACGGCGTGCCGGTAGGTGGCGAGGAGAACGACGAGCAGGGCGATGTGCAGCGAGGGCGCCTGGTTGAACGGCTGATCGAAGCTGTCGAGCGCCGCGAACATCCAGCCGAAGACGCCGTCCACCTCGCCGCGCACGAAGCTGCAGCGCAAGGGAAAGGCGAGAAAGCAGGCGACCGCCAGGATCTGCGTGAGCAGCAGACGGGCGGCGTGCGTGTCGAGCCGGCGACGCGTCGGGCAGAGGAAGAGCGAAATGCCGTAGAGGAGGTCGATCAGCCAGTAGGGAACGATCGTCCACGGGAGAAACGGGATGTGCTGCTCCCAGGCGAAGGCGATCACGGGCACCTCGCTGCGGCGCGCGCTGAGCCAGGTGGCCAGGCCGTAGCTGGCGAAGAAGAACGGCGCCAGAACGAGCAGCCAGACAAGCGCGCGCGGCCAGGGGTAGGCGCTGGACGCTTCGCCCGCCAGGCGCTGCCGGCTTTCCCCAGTCACCGGCGGCGGGCCAGCGAAACGGTGAAGATCCCCCAGTCGTCGATCCATTGTTCGACCTTGGCGAAACCGGCGGTGCGCACGAGTTCGTCGAGTTCGGCCTGGCTGCGGCGCCGCATCACCCACGGCTGCCCGCCGCGGTGGCTGGTCAGCGTGCGCGCGATCATTTCGATCTGCGGGTGCCACGGCTGACCGGTGTAGATCAGATAGCCGCCCGCCTCGACCGCCTGTGCCAGGCCACGCAGCGAGCGCAAGACAGCTTCGTTGTCGGAGAACAGCTCGTAGAGCCCGGAAACGACGACCAGGTTGGGCCGTGGCTGCAAGCTGGCAAGCGCGTCCTGGTCAAAGGCGTCGCCGACTTCGCAGCGTGCGATGTCGGCCAGATGCCTTTCCTCGACCAGCGCCTGCGCCTGGCCGACGTTCGCCGCGCTGAAATCGCGCAGGACGATCGACGCCGGGCGTTCGCGCAAGCGGTCGACGGCGTCGAGCACGTAGCGTCCGTAACCGGCGGCAATGTCGGCGATGCGCAGCGCCTGACCGGCTGCGTGCACGGCCTGCGCGGCGGCAGCCATCGCCTGCAGCAGATGAGCGCGGCGGATGCGCACGCCGCGCCAGCCGATGGCATTCAGGTAGCCGCGATCGATCAGCCGGCCGACGAGCAGTGCGCCGTGCGCCTGGTCGCGATAGACGTAGTCGAGGCTGCGACCCGAATCGAAGCCGCTGTGCAGACCGATGCGGATCCCTTCCGACAGGCGTCCGAGGCTGCGCATGGCCAGCCGGGTGAGCGCGAAGCCCAGCCGGCGCAAGGAGAACGCCGGCAGCGGCTGGCGCAGGCGGAGTTCCTCGGCGTGCGTATGACCGTCGCGATCCGCCTGCAGCAGCGAATCGGCCGTCGCCGGGCTGGCGAAGACGCGCTCGACGAAGTCGCGCACGTGCGCCAGCGCGATCTGCCGGTCGCGCTCGCCGAGCGCATCATGCAGAAAACCGGGCAGGACGTGGCACTCCTTGCGCGGCGAGCCAAGGCGGTGAAAGAACTGCTCCTGCGGCGCCCGGTAGACCACCCAGTCCTTCTCCGGGATCAGCAACTGGACCGGCAGGCGGATCGCCGGCGCGTCGTCGACGATGCGCTCGGCCGCGGCGAGCAGACCGAGCAGAACGCGCGCCGAAATCGCCCGCGCGATCAGCCGGTCCTCGTCGTACGAGCGAATGCGCTCGGCGTCCAGGCTGAGAAACTTCGCCTTGACGTAGGACGTGATGAAGAAGTTGCCGCGCAGGCGGTAAAGCAGGGTCAGTCCGGCGCGCGCCAGCGGAACGTACAGCTTCACCTTGAACGCGGGGGCAGCAAGCACCAGACAGCGGATCGGCGCCGCGTAGTCGTGTACCCAGGTGGCTGCGATCACCGCTCCGACGCTCTGCCCGATCAGTGCCAGGCGCTCGCCGTGGACGCCGTGCGCCGTCTGCAGATGGCGCACGAAGCAATCGAGATCCTTGACCAGCGCGGCGAAACTCGGACTGTCGCCGCGTGCGCCGGGCGAGCGACCGTGCCCGCGCGCGTCCCAGGCAAAGCAGGCAAAGTGCTCGAGTGCGAGTTCGTCGACGATATGTTGCAGGCGACCCGAATGCTCATGCCCGCGGTGCAGCAGGACGAGCGCCGGTGCTGCGTCACCGCCGTTGACCGCCGGCCAGTGGCGGTAGAACAGCCGACTGCCGTCGTGCGTCGTAAACTCGAGTTCCTGCGCTTGGCGCATCACGTTTCTCCTTGCCTGATCGGGCTGCTCGTCTGCTCGGCTGGGGAATCCGCGCCGGCGCTCCCGCTGCTCGCGGCCAGGCCGCGCTGCACGCGGTTGACGATGGTCAGCACGAGCAGCACGGCGATCGCCGCCAGCGCCCCCACCAGCCATTCCCCGGGACGGACGCCGCAAGCGAGGAGCAGGCCAAGCACGGAAAAGACGAAAGCGCGATCGCTCTTGCCGAGCGGACCGTCGTTGCGTCGTTCGCCGCTGGCGCCGATCGCCAGGACGCCGGCCATCTCGGCGAGATTGGCAAGGACGATGAGAACGACGACGAGCACCGGCAGCGCGCCGCCCGCCTGCGAGAGAAAAGCGAAAGGCAGATACAGCGCCGCGTCCGACACCTGATCGCACAACTCGTTCAAATACGCGCCCAGCCTCGAGCGCTGCGCGAACTCGCGTGCGAGCATGCCGTCGATGGCATTCAGCGCCATGCGCAGGAAGAACCATCCGGGCAGCAGCAGAAACCACCCGGTCTGCCCAGCCGAAGCGCTCAGGGCGAGCCCGCCGCCGACCAGCAGCGAACCAGCGCAAGCCGTCAGCGTCACCTGATTGGCCGTTGCGCCAAGCCGGTAGAGCAGGTGGGCGAAGGGGCGCAACAAGGCCTGGAAACGCGGCTTCAAGCGGTAGAGACTCATCGGCGAACGGCGAAGAAAAGAAAAAATGATAGCACCGGCGCCAAGCTTGCCGGCCAGCCGGCGGCTCGTCAGCGACGGATTGCCGTCAGCCTCGTCGAAAAATTTTACAGAGCGAGTGGCGAGGGCGCTCGCGGCGCCCGCTTTGTGTTGCCTGGCGGTCGCTAGGTACCGGATAAAACGCTAATGAATACAAACTGAATCTGATGTGGCACGAAAAATGCTCGGTATAGCGGCGAAATGTCGCGGCCGGGGCCATCGAGCACATTTCATGATTTTTCGCGTTTTGCTTTCCAGTCTCTCGCATCACCCCAACGGAGGATTCCCAGATGAAAAAAAAGATCGTCGCCGTATCGCTCGCCCTGCTCTCCACCAGCGCCGCGCAAGCCGCCCTACTCACCGACCCCGATGACGCACGCTCCTGGCAGGGAGCCAGCGTCGGAACCTTTGCCGGGCTGTACTACGGATCGAACACGCTGGCCAACCGTCAAGCCGTGATCGCCAACAACCTGCTCGACGACAGCAATTTCGATGCTGCCGGCTATGCTGCGGCGACGCTGAAGAAATTCAACGGTGTCGATGTCGTCGCCAACCCGCTTTTCGGCGCATACGGCACTTCGTTCGATCAGCCGGGCGTCAGCGACGGCAACGACGGTACGTACAACTACACTTTCGGCAGTGCCGGTGCGGCTGTCGGTGGCAACGCCATCGACCAGCACTGGATCCAGACGGACAACACGATCGGTAACAGCGTCTGGGATCTCGGTTTCCAGGCGAGCAAGGCAGCCGTCTTCAACTCGATCGACCATGGCCCGCTGCCGCTCGAGGCGATCGAGTCCACCGTCTATCTGTCGAACGACATGATCACCTGGACGCAGGCGGTGACCGAGCGCGTCTGGCTGGAAGGCATCTACAGTGACACCAGCGTCGTCTGGGACGGTTTCGTCTATGCGGTAGGCACGGGTACCGCCGATACCTTCCGCTACGCTTCGATCATCTGGGGTGGTCCGGGTGCGCTGCTGGCTGATGGCGACAACGAAATCAACGGCGTGATGGGTCTGCGCAGCAACTTCCAGCCGGGCCCGAGCCTTCCCGAGCCGGCTTCGCTCGCCCTGTTCGGGCTGGGCCTGCTTGGCCTGTACGCGGCGCGTCGGCGTTCTGCCGTCTGAGGATCGAGTTGAGCGCGGCCGGGCGGTGCGCAACTCGCCGCCAGCCGCGCGTGCCAACCCCGGCGCGCTTGTTCAGGCGCCGCTGGGCGTGCGCTTTGCCATCATTTCACCCATGCGGACAGGGCGCGCCGCGCGCCAGTCCGGGTTGAAGGCGAGCGTGTTGCGCGGGAAGAGCATGACGACCGTCGAGCCGAGCATGAAGCGGCCCATTTCCTCTCCCTTGGCGAGTTCGATGCGGCGGTCGTCGTAAGTCCAGGAGCGGATTTCGCCACTGCGCGGCGGGTTGACCGTTCCGTGCCAGACGGTTGCCATGCTGCCGACGATCGTTGCGCCGACCAGCGTCAACACAAAGGGGCCGAAGTCGGCGTCGAACAGACAGACGACGCGCTCGTTGCGCGCAAAAAGGCCGGCGACGCCGCGCGCGGTGGCTGGATTGACCGAAAACAACTCGCCTGGAACGTGAATCATCTGGCGCAGGCGACCGGCGACTGGCATGTGGATGCGGTGGTAGTCGCGCGGGCTGAGGTAGAGCGTGGCGAAGTCGCCATCGACGAAGGCCGCAGCCCGCTCGCTGTCGCCGCCGAGCAGTGCGGCGGTCGAGTAACGATGCCCCTTGGCCTGAAAGATCTGGTCGCGCTCGATGCGACCGAACTGGCTGATCGCCCCGTCGACCGGGCAGACGAAATCCGCCTCGGCGAGCGGGCGCGCGCCGTCACGCAGCGCACGTGTGAAGAACTCGTTGAACGTCGGGTAGCAAACCGGATTGGGCTCGGCCGCCTCGCTCATGTCGACGTCGTAACGCCCGATGAACCAGCGGATGACGGCGGTGGTCAGGCCGCCCGCGTTGCTCGCCGCCAGGCGTCCGGCGAGCTGGGTCAGAGCCTGCTTGGGCAGCAGGTGCTGCGCGAGTACGGCGATGCGGTCGGACACGATGGCGTTGGTGGCGAAGACGGAGCCCGATTATACGCCGGGCTTGGCCCGCCCCGGCCGCGCGCTCACTGAAATCGGCAGGCGCCGGGTCCGTCCGGGTGGCCGCAACTGCCACACGCTGCGGGCAGTTCGCGTGCCGCGGCGCTGCTCAGCGCTGCAAAAGCGGACAGCTTCTTGCGCAAGTCGGTGCTGTGGCAGTTGGGGCACTCGGCTGCCGGCGAGGACTCGCGAACCAGCTTTTCAAACTCGCTGCCGCAGGCGGCGCACGCGTATTCGTAGATGGGCATTTTGTCGATACTCCGTGTTGGTGCGAAAGATTTGCCGAAGCAGCGCGCCCGCCGCTGGCCTGGCCGTCGAGGACCGCCAGGAGCGCTGGCCAAGGAACTCACGGCGGCGCAAGTTTACCTTGTCCGCCAAGCCAAAGCAGCGGTATTCTCCGGCTGAGGCATGGACTTTCTGCGTCGCAACAGAGCAGACTGGGGCGGATGGACATGAAAGCAACGCTGCGCTGCGGGCTGACCGGAATGGCCGCCTGCGCGTCATTCTTCTGGGCCGGCGAAACAACGGCGGAGACCGCTTTCGCCTTTGTCAGTTCGCCCATGAGCTGGGTTGGTCAGGGCGAGAGCGTGCTGATCACGCCGACCACCGGGAGCGGCTTCAGCTTTACCGCGACGCGCTCTTACGATCAGGGTGTCCAATTTGCCATCAATGACTTGGCGATGAACCCTGATTTTTGGTCAACACGCTGGTGGTGGCTCAACTTCGCCGCCCCCTACCGCGCGCCGCTGACGCCCGGCAGTTACCCGTCGGCAGAGCGCTGGCCTTTCCAGGCGGTGTCCAGCCCCGGTCTCGACTTTTCCGGCAACGGGCGTGGCAACAATACGCTGAGCGGCCGATTTACCGTCCTCGAGGCGCAATACTCCGGGACCGGCGAGGTGATGGCTTTCGCTGCGGACTTTGTCCAGTTTGACGAGAACAGCCGCAACTGGTGGAGCTTCGGATCGCTGCGCTATCAGTCGTCGTTTGCCTTGCAAACGTTTCCCCGCATCGATTCGACGCAGGCTACGCACCTCGCCAGCGCACTTGGCGACACTTTGCTGCCGGCCTTCGACGGGGGCGTCCTGCGCATCGACAGCCCGGTACCGACGATCGATCTGGGCTTCACGCTGAGCAACCGTGGCGGCACGATAGACGCCAACGGCAATCGCGTATTGTTCACCGGCACGATTGCTGACCAGCGCAACGAGAGTGGCCCGCTGACGCTCAGCGGAGCTGGCGTGAGCACCTTCGGCGGGCGAAACACCTACACTGGCCGGACGACGATCAGTCGCGGAGCGACGCTGGCGCTGGCCACTGGCGCGAGCATCGAGGACTCGGCAGAGGTGCGCAACGACGGGAGCTTCGACCTCGCTCAGAAAGCAGACGGTACCGCGATCAGGGCGCTCTCGGGTGATGGCCGGGTGCTCCTCGGCGTTGGCGAGCTGGTTCTGACTGCCGCCGGCGGCACGTTTGCCGGAGTCATCGCCGGCCCCGGCGCGGTGTGCCTCTACGCGGGCGAAGTACGCCAGGGGCAGAGCGAGGTTGGCGGCACAGTCGGCTTGCGCGTCGCTTTCTGAGCCCGGCCGGCATACCTTGCGCCGGCTGAAATCGAACCGCTTGCGGCGCCGTCGCCGGGAGTAGGCACGCCGGGCCAGATCACCTAGACTATGGCGCGCGCGGCACACTGTTTCCGCGCCCACCGCTTCGCTTACCGTGCGCGCCATCAGCGGCTTCAGCGCCGTCCTCGCCCGCTTCCGATCGTTGTTCCCTCGACCGCTTGCCCGCCATGCCCCAATCCTCCCTTGCCATCGATTCCAAGCTGCCGCAGGTCGGCACGACGATTTTCACCATCATGTCCAGACTTGCCGCCGACTGCGGCGCGATCAACCTGTCGCAGGGCTTCCCCGATTTCCAGCCCGACGATTCGCTTTTCGCAGCCACGCTGCAGGCGATGCGCATGGGGCGCAACCAGTATCCGCCGATGGCCGGCGTTGCCGAATTGCGCGCGGCGATCAGCGACAAGGTCGAGTCGCTCTACGGCGTGCGTTACGACAGCGAGAGCGAGGTGACGGTGACCGCCGGCGCGACACAGGCGATCTTCACCGCGATCGCCGCTTTCGTCCGCCCGGGCGACGAGGTGATCGTCTTCGAACCGGTCTACGACAGCTACGTTCCGGCGATCGAAACCGTCGGCGGCAAGGCGCGCTACGCGACGCTGTCCTACCCAGACTACCGACCCGACTGGGAGCAAGTGCGTGCGCTGCTTGGCCCGCGCACGCGCATGATCATCATCAACTCGCCGCACAACCCGACCGGTGCCGTCTGGTCGGCGCAGGATCTTGAGCACCTGGCCGAACTGACGCGTGGCACCGACATCGTCGTTCTCGCCGACGAGGTCTACGAGCACATTGTCTTCGACGGCGCACGTCACCACAGCGTCAGCAGCCGGCCGGAACTCGCCGCGCGTAGCCTGGTCGTCTCTTCGTTCGGCAAGACGTATCACATCACGGGGTGGAAGATCGGCTACGTCGTCGGCTCGGCCCGCCTGATGAACGAGTTTCGCAAGGTCCATCAATTCAACGTCTTCACGGTCAATACACCGTGCCAGGTGGGGATCGCCGACTACATGCGCGAGGCTGCGCGCCATCTCGGACTGGCCGACTTCTACCAGCGCAAACGTAATTTCTTCCGCACGCTCTTGCAGGATTCGCGTTTCGATCTGTTAGCCTGCCGCGGGACGTATTTTCAGTTGGCGCGCTACCGCCGGATCTCAGCCTTGCCGGATGTCGAGTTTGCACACTGGCTGACGCGTGAAGCCGGCGTCGCGGTGATTCCGGTGTCGGTCTTCTACCACGATGGACGCGACGACGGCGTCGTCCGCTTCTGTTTCGCCAAGCAGGAAACGACGCTGGCCGCGGCGGCTGAACGGCTGCGCAGCCTGTAAGGGGCTTCCCCCAGCCGGCGACAGGCTTCTATAATCGCCGCCCGCGCAGCAACCCAACAACACAAATCATTCAATTCAAGGAGAAGCACAGGATGAGCATGCTACAGGAGTTCAAGGAATTCGCGATGAAGGGCAACGTCATGGATCTCGCCGTCGGCGTGATCATTGGCGGGGCTTTCGGCAAGATCGTCGATTCGGTCGTCGGCGACCTGATCATGCCGTTCATCGCCTGGATCATGGGCGGCAAACTCGATTTTTCGGGGATGTTCCTGGTTCTCGGCAAGGTTCCCGAGGGAACCGCGATGACCCTTGACGCGCTGAAGAAGGCGCAGGTGCCGGTTTTCGCCTACGGCAGCTTCATCACGATTCTGGTCAACTTCATCATCCTCGCCTTCATCATCTTCATCATGGTCAAGCAGGTCAACCGCTTGAAGAAGAGTGAGCCGGTGGTCGAGGAAGCCCCGCCGGCGGTTGCCGAGGAAGTCATCCTGCTGCGCGAGATTCGCGACAGCCTGAAGAAGTAGAGGGCCGTTCGGCGCGCGCCGCGCCGATCCCGCTCATGTGCTTTCCCCGCCGGCCTGCGCCGGCGCAAGCCGGCAACGCGGCTTCAGGGAATGAACGGCCACTCGATCTGGTCGCTGCGCGCGACGCCCGCGCTCAGCGCCCGGCACGAGGCGATGAAGTCCAGCATGCCGGCGGTCTGGAACTTGCGCCGGTGGCGAACGAAATGAAAGTGCCGGCGCAGATCGAGCTCAGGCGTCTCGACGGCGACCAGGCTCCCGCGGCGAAAAGCCTCGCGCAGCGCCAGGCGCGAGATGCAACCGATTCCCAGACCGAATTCGACGGCGCGCTTGATCGCTTCGGTATGTTCCAGTTCGAGACGCACCGCGAGCGGCGCGTGATGATGACGCAGCGCCTGATCGAGCGTCTCGCGCGTTCCTGAACCCGCTTCGCGAACGATCCACGCTTCGCCCGCCAGTTCGTCGAGCGTCGCCGAAGTGCGCCTGGCGAGCCGATGGCCGGGCGCGCAGAAGACGACCAGTTCGTCGGCCACCCAGGGTTCGACGAGCAGTTCCGGATGGCGGCAGTGTCCTTCGATCAGGCCGAGATCGAGCTCGTGCCGGGCAAGCTGCTCGACGATCGTCTTCGTGTTGTGTACGGCCAGACCGACCGTGCTTTCCGGGTGGCGCTTGAGGAAGTCGGCAACGATCAGCGTCGCCAGATAGTTGCCAATGGTCAGCGTCGCGCCGAGGCGCAGATGGCCGTAGCCGCTGCGCCCGGCGAGTGCCTGCTCGAGGGCGGCCGCCCGCTCGATCAATTCGATGGCCTGCGGCAGCAGCGTCTGACCGACTTCGTTCAGTTGCAGCGCCTTGCCGTAGCGGTCGAAGAGCTGCGTGTCGAACTGACGTTCGAGCTCGCCGAGCGCGGCACTCGTGGCCGACTGTGACAGAGCAAGCTCTTCGGCAGCGCGCGAAACGTTTTCGTGACGGGCAACGGCGACAAAAACTTCGATCTGGCGCAGGGTGAATCGCATGGCGTTTGGTTAGAGGCAAAATCGCTAAGGATTATCCAGAAAATCTGTTTTGCAAACAGAATACGACGAACTACGATGCGTGTCGTCCACCATCGCCAGCCCAGGCCCACGCCAATGAGCAACTACTCTTCCCAGCGCGTTCTTTCGGTGCATCACTGGAACGACAGCCTGTTCAGCTTCCGCACGACGCGCGATCCGGCGCTGCGTTTCATCAACGGCCAGTTCGTCATGATCGGTCTGCCGCAGGAAGGTCGTCCGCTGACGCGCGCCTACAGCATTGCCAGCGCCAATCACGACGACTACCTCGAGTTTTTCAGTATCAAGGTGCCGAACGGGCCGCTGACCTCGAAGCTGCAGCATCTGGCGGTCGGCGACGAGATCGTCGTCAGCCGCAAGCCCACCGGAACGCTGGTTCTGCGCGACCTGCGGCCGGGCGAGCATCTCTACCTGCTCGCCACCGGCACCGGATTGGCGCCGTTCATCAGCCTGATTCAGGATCCCGAGACCTACCAGCGCTTCAACAAGGTGATCCTGATCCACGGCGTCAGATGGATCAAGGATCTGGCGTACAGCGACTTCATCCAGCGCGAACTGCCGACGCACGAGTTCTTCGCCGATCTGGTGCGCGGACGCCTGATCTACTACCCGACGGTGACGCGCGAAGCCTACCTGCACCAGGGGCGAATCACCCATCTGATGGCGAGCGGTCGGCTGTTTTCGGATATCGGCCTGCCACCGCTCGATGCGCAGCGCGATCGTGCGATGGTCTGCGGCAGCCCGGCGATGATCAAGGACTGCTGCACGCTGCTCGATCAACACGGCTTCCAGGTTTCGCCTTATATCGGCGCGCAGGGCGACTACGTCATCGAGCGCGCCTTCGTCGACAAGTAGGCCGGGCGGCCACCAGCGGCGTTGGCCAGAAGGCCGACGTGGCGCTCGATGCGCTGCCCGACAAGCGCTTTTTTCGAAGCCAAACGGCGGTGGACTCGGGTAACTCGGGTAGACTGAGGGCTGCGCAGCCTTGTCCGCTGCGCGCTTCTGCCGGCGCTGCCCGAGCGCCCGTGCACCGCCTGTTCAACCCTCATCACCCGCGGACCGACGACCGCCAAGGCCATGGCTCAATACGTATTCACGATGCTTCGCGTGGGCAAGATCGTGCCGCCCAAGCGACAGATCATCAAGGACATCTCACTCTCGTTCTTCCCCGGCGCCAAGATCGGACTGCTGGGCCTGAACGGTTCCGGCAAGTCGACGGTGCTGCGCATCATGGCCGGCGTCGACCGCGACATCATTGGCGAAGCAACGCCGATGCCCAACCTGAAGATCGGCTACTTGCCGCAGGAACCCGAACTCGACCCGGCGCGTAACGTCCGCCAGGAGGTCGAGTCCGGCCTCGGCGAAGCCTTCGCCGCGCAGGAACAACTCGCTGCGGTCTATGCCGCTTACGGCGAACCCGATGCCGACTTCGAAAAGCTCGCCGAGGAACAGGCGCGTCTGGAAGCGGTCCTCGCGGGCGCCGGCAGCGATCTCGCCAACCAGCTCGAACTGGCCGCCGACGCGCTCCGCCTGCCGCCGTGGGAGGCGTCGATCGGCACGCGCTCGGGCGGCGAAAAGCGGCGCGTGGCGCTGTGCAAACTGCTCCTGTCGAAGCCCGACATGTTGCTGCTCGACGAGCCGACCAACCACCTCGACGCCGAGTCGGTCGACTGGCTGGAACAGTTTCTCGTCCGCTTTCCGGGTACCGTCGTCGCCGTGACGCACGACCGCTACTTCCTCGACAACGCCGCCGAGTGGATCCTCGAACTCGACCGCGGTCAGGGAATCCCGTGGAAGGGCAATTATTCGAGCTGGCTCGAACAGAAGGAAGCTCGCCTGGCGACCGAAGCGAAGCAGGAGGCCGGACGCCTGAAGTCGATGAAGCAGGAACTCGAATGGGTGCGCCAGAATCCGAAGGCACGCCAGGCCAAGAGCAAGGCGCGCCTGGCGCGCTTTGACGAACTGTCCAGCGTCGAGTACCAGAAACGCAACGAAACGCAGGAGATCTTCATTCCCGCCGGCGAGCGCCTAGGCAACAAAGTGATCGATTTCCACGTGGTCAGCAAGTCGTTTGGCGACCGGCTGCTGATCGACAAGCTGAGTTTCAGCGTGCCGCCCGGCGCCATCGTCGGCATCATCGGGCCGAACGGCGCCGGCAAGTCGACGCTTTTCCGCCTGTTGATCGGCGAGGAGAAGCCCGATGCGGGCGAGATCGAAATCGGCGCGACGGTCAAACTCGCCTACGTCGACCAGAGCCGGACGAACCTCGACGCGGGCAAGACCGTCTTCGAGGAAATCTCGGGCGGGGCCGACATCCTGACCGTCGGCAAGTACGAAACGCCGGCGCGCGCCTATCTCGGCCGCTTCAACTTCAAGGGCGCCGATCAGCAGAAACCGGTCGGGCAACTCTCCGGCGGCGAGCGCGGTCGCCTGCACCTCGCCAAGACGCTGATCGCCGGCGGCAACGTTCTCCTGCTCGACGAACCCTCGAACGACCTCGACGTGGAGACGCTGCGCGCGCTCGAAGACGCCCTGCTCGAATTCGCCGGCAGTGTGCTCGTCGTTTCGCACGACCGCTGGTTTCTCGACCGCATCTGCACGCACATTCAGGCCTGCGAAAGCGATTCACAATGGAGCTTCTTCAGCGGCAACTATCGCGAGTACGAAGACGACAAGAAGCGCCGGCTGGGTGAGGAAGCGGCAAAACCGAAGCGCATTCGCTACAAACCGATCACGCGGCACTAAGAACAAGGAGGAAGTCGTTGCCATGCGCACACGCCGGCTGTACCTGAACCGCCTCGACCAGGCGCGCGAACCTGACGATGTCGTCGTCGTCATCGACGTACTGCGCTCCTTCACCACTGCCGCCTACGCCTTTGCCGCGGGCGCGCCGACGATCTACCCGGTCGACAGCATTGCCGGCGCCTTTCGCCTGCAGCGCAGCCTGCCGGCCGCGGTGACCAGCGGCGCGGTTGGCGGCGGTGACCCGATTCCCGGTTTCGATTTCGGCAACTCGCCGTCGGCGCTGCACGGCATCGACCTGCGCGGCCGGCCGCTGATCCAGACGACCGCCGCCGGCGTGCGCGGGCTGACACGCTTCCGCCACGCGCGCGCCTTGTTTGCCGGCAGCCTGGTTCTCGGCCGGGCGACGGCCGAAGCGCTGCGCGCGCTGCAGCCGAGCGAAGTCTGCTTCGTCATCACGGGCGAATGGGTAGACCGTGACGGCGATGAAGACATCGCCTGCGCCGACTACCTCGAAGCGCTGCTGCGTGGCGACGACGTCAACCCGGCGTGGTATGGCGAACGCGTGCGCGATTCCGACTTTGGCCGGCGTTTCCAGGCCGCGACCAATCCGCACCTGCCGCCGGCCGACCTCGACTGCTGCGCACAGGTCGACCGCTTCGATTTCGCGCTGCTCGCCGCTTTTGTCGACGGGCACCTGCAACTGCAGCGGAGCAGCGCGGCGCAGTTGCGTAGCACGCGCGCCGAAGGCCTCGGCGTGCTGCCGCACGCCTTGAAGCTGCCCGCGACGCCGGTGTTCAGCGCCTAGCCGGGCGCCGCTGGACGGGGCAGACGAGGTCGGCCGGCAGTGCGCAAATGGTTGATCATCGGCGGGCTGCTGTTCATCGTCGCGGGTGCGTTTGCCGCAGCCTGGGCGTGGCTGCCGTGGATGTTCTCGGCGAGCTACACGATCCGTGTCGCGACGGGCCCGGTCGGCAGCGACGGGCAGAAATTCATGTCCGCCTACAAGCGCGTGATGGCCGAGGAGCACCCGCGCGTCCGTCTGGTCCTGATGGAAAGCGCCGACCTGCAGGGCAGCGCCGACGTCCTGCAGGCGGGCAAGGCCGACATCGCCGTCGCACGTAGCGATCACCCGGGGGCGAGCAGTGCCGGCACGCTCGTCATTCTGCGACGAGCCGCCCTGCTCGTCATGGTTTCCGCCGGATCGCCGGTCAAGTCGATGAAGGACTTGAACGGCGCGAAAATCGCCGTGCTCGACGAGGCGACCGCGAGCGACCCGCTGTTTCGCACGGTGATGGAGTTCTACCGGATTCGGCCGCACAGTATCGTGCAGACGCGGCCGGCCGACGCCGGTGACGTGCTGCAGCGACGCGAGGCGGCTGCCGTCGTCGCCCTCGGACTGGCCGGCATCGAAGCGACGGCCGACGCAGCGCGCGACATTCTCCGGGCAAGCGGCAAGCCGCCGCGCTTCCTCAATCTCAAGGCGAAGGCGATCGTCGCCCAGCACCCGGTCTATGAGGAGATTGAGATACCCGCTGCTGCCTTTGTCGCCGCGCCGGCGGTGCCCGACGACGAGGTGACGACCGTGGCTTTGTCGGTACGTCTGGTGGCGCGCAATTCGATGCTGGACGACGTTGCTGGCGAGCTCACCCGCCTGCTTCTGGCGACGCGCGCGAAACTCGCCGTCACCTGGCCGCATGCCGGCCAGGTCGAGCCGCCGGATACCGACAAGAAGGGCTTTCTACCGGTGCATCCGGGCGCTGCGGCGTACCTCGACGGCAACCAGGTGAGCGCCTTCGAGCGGGCGATGGACATGTTGTTCACGCTGTCGATTCTCGGCGGCCTGCTCGGCTCGCTGGCCCTGGCCGTCGGCGGCTTCTGGCGCCGGCACCGGCCGGACGAGACGCGCCGCAACCTGGCTCACCTGCCGGCGATGCTGCGCGAAGTGGATTCCCTCTCGCCAGCCAACATCCAACAGATGGAGCAGCATCTCGACGGTCTGGTCAGCCAGTTGCTCGACCAGTTCGTCCATCAGAAGATTCCACCCGAGCAGATCAGCGCCGCGTGCGCCGTCATCGCCCAGTTGCGAGCGCACCTTGCGCGCCAGCGCGCGCTTTCGGCAGCGGCCAGCGACGCACCGACAGCCGCGCAAGCGGTGGCCGGCGAAGCCAGGTCCGGTTGAGCGGTCGTCAGGAAATGGTCGCAAATCCCGGTTGGCGGGCGACGTGTTCGCGCCGGTTCGGCAAACGAGCGGGCCGTGGTCGAACGATGCGCGAGGTCGAGCTGTGCACTTGCGCCAAGCTTGCTGATCGGTCGCTTGACACGAGCCTGTGCGCGCCGGGATACTCCGTTTGCCGATGTGCTGCGCGGCCGGCTGATGGCCAGCAACCACGGGCGGGCGGCGCCTCGCGCGCGGTCGCCGCAGTCGAGTTTCCCAGCCCCCGATGATTCTCTCCGCCCAATGAACGAAGCAGAAAAACAGCCCGCCGCCGTCTCGCTGGCGCAGCTCAGGGTCGAGCGCAGCGCCGCTCCGCTGCGCCGTCGCCGCCGGCGACTGTTCGTCTGGCTGGTGGCGGCGCTTGCTCTTGGCGCGCTCGCTGCCTTCATTCTGCTGCCGCGTACGCTCGATGTGCAGCTCAGCCCGGTATTCAGCGCCTATCCGGCGCAGCAATACGCGCAACTCACCGCTTCCGGTTATGTCGTCGCGCAGCGCCGCGCCTCGGTGGCCTCCAAGGGGACCGGCCGGCTGATCGAGTTGCGCGTGCGTGAGGGGAGCCCGGTACGCCAGGGCGAATTGATTGGTCGCCTCGACGCGAGCGATGTGCAGGCGGCGCTGCTCGTCGCCCAGGCGGCGATCACGCAGGCGGCGGCCGGTGTCCGCCAGGCGGAGGCGAACGTGGAACAGGCGCAGGCGGAAGCGGCCAACGCGGAAGTCGAACTGCAGCGCCAGCAGGCCTTGCGCGCGCGCGGTTTCGTTTCGTCGCAGGCGGTGGACGCGGCGCAGCGCCGGGCGCTGGCCGCGCGCGCCGGCGTCGGCGCCGGGCGGGCGGCGATCGGCAGCGCGCGCGCGGCGCTCGCGCAGGCGCAGGCGCAGGCGACGGTACAGCGGGTCAACTACGACAACACCGAGATCCGCGCGCCTTTCGACGGCGTCGTCCTGGTCAAGAACGCCAATGTCGGCGACATGATCACGCCTTTTTCAGCGGCTGCAGGAACCTCCGGCGCCGTCGTGACGATGGCCGACATGCGTACGCTCGAAGTCGAGGCGGACGTTTCGGAGAGCAACGTCGCGCGCGTGCGCGTCGACATGCCGGTCGAAATCATGCTCGACGCGATTCCCGAGGCGCGCTTCCGGGGCAGCGTCGCCCGCATCGTGCCGACCGTGGACCGCGCGAAAGCGACGGTGGTGACCAAGATCCGCTTCGAGAAGATCGACCCGCGCATCCTGCCGGAGATGAGTGCGAAGGTGAATTTCCTCTCGCAGCCGGCGAGCGACGCCGACCAGACGCCGGTCGTCGCAGTCAACCCGAAAGCGATCACCGAACGCGCCGGCAGCACGCTGGTCTTCCGCCTGGTCGGCGAGACGGTCGAAGCCGTTCCGGTGACGCTCGGCCGCAAGCTGGGCGACGCGCAGGAAGTGACCGGCACTGCGCTGCGCGCGGGCGAACTGCTGGTTCTGGCGCCGAGCGAGCGGCTGGCAGCGGGCGCCCGCGTGGCGGTCTCCGGCAGCGCTGCGCCGACGAGGAAGCCTTGAGCCGCGCTGATCCTGCTCCGCTGATTCGCATCCGCCGGCTGGTCAAGAACTACCGGCGTGGCGGGCAGGAGATTCCGGTGCTGCTCGATCTCGACATGGACGTTGCAGCGGGCGAGTTCGTCGCTCTGATGGGTCCAAGCGGCTCGGGCAAGAGCACGCTGCTCAACCTGATTGCCGGAATCGACAAGCCGAGCAGCGGCAGCATAGCGATCGGCGGAGTCGATATCGCCGACCTCAGCGAGGCCGAACTGGCCGACTGGCGCGCCGCCAACGTCGGCTTCGTCTTCCAGTTCTACAACCTGCTGCCGGTACTCAGCGCACAGGACAACGTCGAATTGCCCTTGCTGCTCACCGGCCTGCCAAGCCGCCAGCGCGCCGAGCGTGCGCGCCTGGCGCTGACCCTGGTCGGCCTGGCCGATCGCGCCGCGCACTATCCGAACGAACTCTCGGGCGGGCAGCAGCAGCGCGTGGCGATCGCGCGCGCGCTGGTCAGCGACCCGCTGCTGATCGTCGCCGACGAACCCACCGGCGACCTCGATCGGCTGACCGGCGAGGAAATTCTCGGCTTGCTCGAACGACTCGTGCTCGACCTGGGCAAGACGATCGTCATGGTCACGCACGACCCGAAGGCGGCGGCGCACGCCGGCCGTCTGGTGCACCTGGAAAAAGGGGTGCTGGTCGACGCGCTCGGCGGGTGACGAGTGATGGCCGGAGCCGCCTGAAAAGCGCGCCTGACGACCGATGTTCCTGCTCCGGCTCCTGCTGAAGAACGCCTTTCGCCACAAGCTGCGGACTGTCCTGACGCTGATCGGACTGGTCGTCGCGATCTGCGCCTTCGGCCTGTTGCGCACCATCATCGACGCCTGGTACGCCGGTGTCGAGGCGAGTTCGAGCACCCGCCTGGTGACGCGCAGCAGCATCTCGCTGACCTTCCAGTTGCCGCTCGGCTATGCGCAGCGCATCCGTGCAGTCGACGGGGTGCGCGCGATCAGTTGGGCCAACTGGTTCGGCGGGGTGTACATCACCGAGCGCAATTTCTTCCCGCAGTTCGCCATCGATCCGGCCGGCTATCTGGCGCTTTACCCGGAGTACGTCATCGCCGACGCCGAGAAACTGGCTTTCCTGCGCGACCGGCAGGCGGCGGTGGTCGGCCGCGGGCTGGCCAACAAGTTCGGCTGGCGGATCGGCGACACGATTCCCTTGCGCGGAACGATCTACCCCGGCACCTGGACCTTCAACCTGCGCGCCATCTACGACGGCGTGGACGCGAAGACCGACGAAAACCAGATGTTCGTGCATTGGTCGTTGATCAACGAATCGGTGCGCCAGAGCACGCGGCGGGCAGCCGACTCGGTCGGCGTGTACATCGTCGGAATCGACGAGCCGAACAATGCGGCGCTGATTTCGCAGCGCATCGACGCGCTGTTCGCCAATTCGCTGGCGGAAACGCTGACCGAGACGGAAAAGGCGTTCCAGTTGAGCTTCGTCTCGATGAGCGAGGCGATTCTGGTGGCGATTCAGGCGGTCAGCCTGATCATCATCGTGATCATCATGGCGGTGATGGCCAACACGATGACGATGACCGCGCGCGAACGCCTGGCGGAATACGCCACGCTGCGCGCGCTCGGATTTCCACCAGGCTTCGTCGTCCGCCTGCTCTACGGCGAGAGCCTGTTGATTGCCGCGATCGGCGGAGCGCTTGGCGTCGCGGCGACGCTGCCGCTGGCCGCCGCCTTTGCCCGCGCGGCCGGCACGCTGTTCCCGGTCTTTCAGGTGTCGGCCTTGACGATGGCCTTGCAGTGGCTGGCCGCCTTGATCGTCGGGAGCGTCGCCGCCGCCTGGCCGGCCTGGCGAATGAGCCGGATCGACATCGTCGATGGTCTGCGCCATGTCGCGTGAGGCGCCGTGAGCGCGCCTTGGCCTCCCGTGGGGACGCGGCTTGACGAGCGGCGAGCGCTGCCGCGGAGGGGCTGGCGGTGAAGCGTCTGCCGCTCGCCTACATCGTGCGCAATCTCTGGCTGCGCCGGGTGACGACCGGCTTGACTGCGCTTGGCATGGCGCTCGTCGTCTACGTTTTCGCGACGGTGCTGATGATGAGCGAAGGAATTCGCGCGACGCTGGTGGCCACCGGCCAGGCGGACAACGTGATCATCCTGCGCAAGGGCGCGGGCGCCGAAATCAACAGCGCGGTCGGCCGCGAGCAGGTCGGCATCATCGAAACCTTGCCGGGAATTGCCAGCGATGCGCTCGGCCGTCCGCTGGTCAGCCGCGAGCCGGTGGTGCTGATCAATCTTCCCAAGCGCAGCAGCGGCAAGCCGAGCAACGTCACCGTGCGCGGTACGTCGGAAGCGGGCGGCGAACTGCGCCCGCAGGTGCGCCTCAGCGAAGGCCGCATGTTTCGCCGGGGAACCTCGGAAATCGTCGCCGGCAGCGCTGTCGTCGCCGGTTTTCAAGGCGTCGGCCTGGGGCAGACGCTGCGCTTCGCGGGCCGCGACTGGCTCGTCGTCGGTGTGCTCGACGCGGGCCGGAGCGGCTTCGACTCCGAGCTCTGGGGCGATTCCGAGCAGATGCTGCAGGCTTTCCGGCGGACCTCGTTTTCGACTGTCGTCTTGCGCCTGGCCGACGAGAACGGTTTCGAAAGCCTGCGCCAGGCGCTCGAAGACGATCCTCGGCTGGCGCTCGAAGCGAAGCCGGAACGCGTTTTCTACGCCGAGCAAAGCGAGGCGCTGGCGACCTTCATCCGTCTGCTCGGCAGCGCGCTGGCGGTCGTCTTCTCGATCGGTGCGGTGGTCGGCGCGATGATCACGATGTTTGCTGCGGTCGCCGCGCGCAGCGGCGAGATCGGCACCTTGCGCGCGCTCGGCTTTCGCCGCAGCGCCGTGCTGCTCGCTTTTCTCGGCGAATCACTGCTGCTCGCGGTGCTTGGCGGCGCGCTTGGGCTGCTCGCGGCAAGCGCCATGCAGGCTTTCGACATCTCGACGACCAACTTTCAGACTTTCGCCGAGCTGGCTTTCCGCTTCGTCCTGACGCCGACGATCGCCGTGCAAGCGATGGCTTTCGCGCTCGCCATGGGCGTCGTCGGCGGGGTCATCCCGGCGTGGCGCGCGGCACGCCTGGAAATCGCCGAGTGCCTGCGCGCGGTCTGAGCGCCGACTCAGGCGCCGGGCCGGCCGCGGCGGACGCGGCCGAACCGAAAGGCGCGGTGCTTAGAACGCGGTAACGAACTTGAAGAAGAACTTGTTGCCCTGGAAACGGTTTTCGGTACTCGTTTCGTGGTTCCAGGTGGCGATGAAGCTCATTCCCCGGTGCTGGTAGCGGATCGCCGGACCATAGGCGAAGACCTGGCCGCGGTTGCCGTCGCCGACCTGCTGGCCGTTCTGGCGGTCGTCGCTGGTCTGCTTCAAATAGTATCCAGCGAGGCCGAAAGCCCACGGTCCGACGTGCTGTCCGACGAGATAATCCATGTGGAATTCGTTGCCCGACTCGTAGTCGGTATCGTTGTTGCGGCGCTTGATGTTGTACATCAGCTTGGCGCTGGCCTCGAAGCCGCGCGGGTTCAGATAGGTGACTCCGACTACCGGTTCCAGGCTGTAGTAGTTGGCGCCGATGCGCTCGCCGGCGCGCGTCCGGCTCCACTTGCCGGTCGGCAGGTAGATGTCGAGGCCCACCGTGAAATGCCAGTCGGGCGGCAAGTGCCAACCGATGACCAGCGGATCGATCGTGATGTCGCCCAGCCCGAAGCTGCTGTCGACGCCGCCCGGCGTGTGCAGCCGCTGGTAGGCGAAGGGAACGATCGTATGTACCGCCCAGTCGCCACCCAGGATCTTCTTCTGGCTGACGTAAATGTAGCGTAGCGCGTCGAAAGTCGCGTTGACCGAAACGCCGCGCACGCGGTCGCCCTGCGTATCGCGATAGTCGCCCGAGTAGTAGCCGAGATAGTTGATGAAGTAATGGCCGGGCGGCGGCAAGGCGCCGGCCATGAAGTTCTCGGCCCCGTTCGGGTATTGGTCTGGCCCTTCCTTGGCCAGGGTCAGCGGGCTGGCGAGCGCCGCCGCGAGCACCGGCAGCAACAGTTTGAGCGCATTGCGCATGACTTCATCTCCCTGATCGTTCGATTGTTGGCGTGTCCCCATTACGGCGCGCCGGGCCGCGGCGGACGAGACCGACCGGTCGGCGCGGCGGCGCAGCGCAATGGTACCATCGCTGCCTGCGCCGGACGGCTCAGGTGCTGTCGCTGCGCTTGGCGAGCGGCAGCATGATCGCCTGCTCGGTCTGGCTGCAGCCGGCCGCGCAGCAGCGACCGGGCTGCCGGTTGCGCGTGATCGGACGCGCCGGATCGTGCACTACGCCGCGTTCGAGCAGCCGTTCGACCAGCTCGACCTTGTTGCCGAGCGGATAGTTGCGCCAGATCTCCTGCTTCAGTGCGGCCGGCGAGCCGCCTCCGTGCAGGCTGATCACCGAATACCAGCCGCCCTGATACGACGCGGTCAGGTCTTCGATGAAGCGTGCGACCTCGATTCGTCGGGCGTACGGCACCTCGGGGTTGGCGCGCAGCACCTCGGCCAGCGTCGCCGCCGTCGCCGGATTGTGATCCTCGTCGGGGCCGGGCAGGGCAACGATCAGGCCGCCCGAGACCTCGTGTGCCAGGCGGTGCATGTCGTAGATTTGCGTCGCGAGCAGCAGCTTGCCGATGTTGGCGAAGACCGGCTCGGGCATGAAACTGCCGCTGTGCTCGTCGGGCGCCGCGTAAACGCTGGCGGCGACGCCGCAGGCGAAGAAGCCCTCGGTGATCTTGATCAGTTCGACCATCGGTTCGCGCAGGCTCGCCTTGCTCGCCGGATCGAGTCCGTTCGCCTCGCACATCAGCGCGCCGGCGCCGATCAGCAGGTCGCCGAAACCGGCGCGTGCGCCGATGCAACTGTGTCGGTGGTGCGTCGCGTAGGCGTAGGTCAGCGCGGCCGAGTGCTGCCATTCGCCGGCCAGGAAGACGCGCTCCCAGGGAACGAACACCTGGTCGAAGACGACGACCGCGGTCGACTGGCCGTAACGCCGGGAAAACGGCGCCGCGCCATGCTCCAGACGCTCGCCCGGGCGGCCGGCTGGCCGCGCGATCAGCGTGACGCCGGGCGCATCGACCGGCAGTGCGCAGCAGACGGCAAAGTCGGCGTCCTCGGCCTGCATGTTGCGGCTCGGCATGACCAGCAGCTCGTGCATGTAGGGGGCGCCGGTGACGATCGCCTTGGTTCCCGAAATGACGATTCCGTCTCGTCGGCGTTCGACGATGTGCACGTAGCTGTCGGCATTCGTCTGCGCGTGCGGGCGGCGTGCCCGGTCGCCCTTGGCGTCGGTCATCGCGATGCCGAGCGCCAGATCGTTGCGCTGGACGTGCGCGAGGTAGGCGGCGCAGCGCGCGCGCTGCTCGTTGCTGCCGTGCGCAGCGTCGAGTCGCGCGCTCAACTGGTGCAGCGCGTTCAGCGCATCGTGTGCCAGATAGCGCTGGGCGCAGCCGGTTTCCTGACAGAGCAGGCGCACCGCTTCCAGCTTGTTGAGCAGATCGCCGGCCGCTTCGTTGATGTGCAGCATGCGATTGACCGTCCACCCGCTGGCCGACTGAAGCGCGGTCATCAGAGGAGCTTTCGCCGGATCGAGCGCGAAATCGTAGCTCACCGCGAGTGCGTTGATTCCTGGCTGCAGCGACGCTTCGTCGGCAACCGATTCGATCAGGCGGCCGTCGACATAGACGCGCGGCCGGTAGTCGCGCAGCGACGCACGGTACTCGGCGCCGCTCATCCGTCTGTTCGCCGCGGCAGGGTTGGCGTTGTCCTCGCGCATGGGTCCTCCGAGAGTTGATCGAGCGCGACGATCAAGCGGCATCGTCGCCGGCCAGGGCGGGTCGCCGCCAGCCCTGCAAATCGCCGAGCTTGCTGTCGGCCGCAGCGAAAGTCAAGCCGCCGCTGCCCGGTTTTGCTCTTTCCCGGCTCAGCCTTCGCGCGCCGCGCGCCGCCGCTCGTGGTCGGTCAGCAGGCGCTTGCGGATGCGGATCGTCTTCGGCGTGATTTCGACCAGTTCATCGTCGTTGATGAACTCGACCGCCGATTCCAGCGTCAGCGCGACCGGCGGCGTCAGGCGCACCGCCTCGTCGGTTCCCGAGGCGCGGAAGTTGGTCAGTTGCTTGCCCTTGATCGGATTGACCACCAGATCGTTTTCGCGGCTGTGGATGCCGATGACCATTCCCTCGTAGAGCCGGTCGCCGGGAACGACGAACATCCGCCCGCGATCCTGCAGCTTCCACAGCGCGTAAGCGACGGCATCGCCGTTCTCGCCCGAGATCAGCACGCCGTTGCGCCGGCCGGGGATGTCGCCCTTGACCGGCGCGTACTCATCGAAGACGTGGCTCATCAGTCCGGTGCCGCGCGTCGTGTTCATGAACTCACCCTGAAAGCCGATCAGGCCGCGCGCCGGAATCCGGTATTCCAGGCGGACCCGTCCGCGGCCGTCCGACGACATGTCCTGCAGGTCACCGCGGCGTTGGCCGAGCGCTTCCATGATCGCGCCCTGGTGCGACTCGTCGACGTCGAGCGTGAGCATTTCGTAGGGCTCGCACAAGGCGCCATCGACTTCCTTGAGGATCACGCGCGGGCGACCGACGGCCAGTTCGTAGCCTTCGCGCCGCATCGTTTCGAGCAGGATCGTCAGGTGCAATTCACCGCGTCCGGAGACCAGAAAGCTGTCGGTGTCGGCCGTCTCCTCGACGCGCAGCGCCATGTTGGTGAGCAGTTCCTTGCGCAGTCGCTCGCCGATCTGCCGGCTGGTGACGAACCTGCCTTCGCTGCCCGCGCACGGCGAGTTGTTGACCATGAACGTCATGTTCAGCGTCGGTTCGTCGATCTTCAACATCGGCAGCGCTTCCGGCTGCTCGCTGTCGGTAATCGTGCAGCCGATCGACAGATCGTCGATTCCGGTGACCAGAACGATGTCGCCGGCCAGCGCCTCGTCCATCGGCGTCCGTTCGAGGCCACGAAAACCGAACACCTGGCCGACCTTGGCGGTCTTCGGCGCACCATGCTCGTAGCGCCCGGCGGCGTCCGCCGGGCCATACATGACGATCACCGGCTGCGCCGGTTTCAGGCGACCGCGCTGGATGCGGCCAATGCCGATCCGCCCGACGTAGCTCGAGTAGTCGAGGGCCGAGATCTGCAACTGCAGCGGCCCGTCGATGTCGCCGGCGTGCGGCGGCGAAACGTGCTGCAGGATGGTCTCGAACATCGGCCGCATGTCGCGCGCCGGATCGGCGAGATCGAGCGTCGCGTAGCCGTTCAGCGCCGAGGCGTAGACCACCGGAAAGTCGAGCTGCTCGTTGCTCGCCCCCAGCTTGTCGAAGAGGTCGAAGGTGTGGTCGACCACCCAGTTCGGGCGCGCCCCGTCGCGGTCGATTTTGTTGACCACGACGATCGGCCGCAAGCCGAGCGCCAGCGCTTTCTTGGTGACGAAGCGCGTTTGCGGCATCGGGCCCTCGACCGCATCGACCAGCAGCAGAACGCCATCGACCATCGACAGCACGCGCTCGACTTCCCCGCCGAAATCGGCGTGCCCCGGCGTGTCGACGATGTTGATATGCACGCCGCCGTAGTCGACCGCGAGGTTCTTCGCCAGGATGGTGATTCCACGTTCCTTTTCCAGGTCGTTTGAGTCCATGATCCGCTCGGCGATATGCTGATGCGCGGAAAAGGTTCCCGCCTGGACGAGCAGCTTGTCGACCAGCGTCGTCTTGCCGTGGTCGACGTGGGCGATGATCGCGATGTTGCGGACGGCGCGGGACATGGTCATAGGGCCTTCGGGAAAGGGGCGGCGATTCTAGCACAAGCCGGCCCTTTGTTGCGCTGCAATAGGGGCAAGTCTGC
>WBZM01001053.1_pt1 | contig 30583 bp, 21 predicted proteins | sample 5204271 | NCBI WGS metagenome assembly WBZM01 (sample SAMN12344346, study PRJNA552823) | activated sludge metagenome | biome: Activated sludge suspended growth; feature: Nitrification reactor; material: Wastewater; isolation source: activated sludge from nitrification reactor of wastewater... | reverse complement strand
CTGCGAGGTCCGGATCGACAGATAACCGCGGTTGTCGAGGACGAAGATCTTGATCGGCAGTCGGTGCTGGGCGACCGTCTGCAATTCCTGCAGGTTCATCATCAGGCTGCCGTCACCGGCCAGGCAGACGACCCGGCGCTGCCCGCCGCGCGCCGCGCGTGCGCCGTACCAGGCGCCGATCGCCGCCGGCAGGTCGTAGCCCATCGAGGCGCTGCCCGAATTCGAGAAGACGCGCTGACCGGCTTTCAGGCGCGCCGCCTGAAAGGTGACGATGGTTGCGCTGGCGTTGCCGCAGGCGACGATGTCGTCGTTCTGCAGGCAGGCGAAGAGTTCCTCGACAAAGTGATAGGGGTTGATCCTGCCGCTGAATTCGCGCTGCCGCGGCAGCACCGAAGGGTAGTCGGCCAGCCGTTGGCGGCAGCGGGCAAGCCATTGCTCGTGCGCCGGGGCACGCGCTGGTGGGTCGATCGCCAGGCGGCTATTGAGCGTGGCGAGGAAGTCGCGCAGGTCGGCGCAGATGGCGAGGTCGGGAACGACCAGCGGTTTGGCCAGTTCGGCCGGGTCGATGTCGACCTGGATCTTGAACGCCTGCGGGGCGAAAGCCGCCCAGTTGTAGCTCACCTGGCGGATGTTCAGGCGGCTGCCGAGGATGAGCAGCAGGTCGGCTTCCTGTACGGTGAAGTTGCCGGCGCGCGTGCCTATCGTTCCCGGTCGACCGCAGTAGAGCGGGTCGTCGTCGGCGATCAGGTCGTGCGTCCACGCGGTCACAACCGGAATCGCCAGGCGGCGGATCAGCGTCTCGAACTCGCGCTCGGCAGCCGCACAGCGTACGCCGGTGCCGGCCAGGATGACCGGACGGCGGGCGGCAGCCAGACGGGCGAGAAGCGCATCACAGTCGCTCGCGCGCCAGGTCGCGCTGGCCGGCGGCGCAGTGAAATGACGCAGCGCCCCCGGGTCGATCGGTGCCGCCTGCAGGTCGATCGGGATGTCGAGCCAGCACGGGCCAGGCCGCCCGCTGCACGCCAGGTGGAGCGCCCGTTCGAGCTCCCAGGCGATGTCTTCTGCGGCGCGCAGGACGACCGCGCTCTTGCAGATCGGCCGTGCCAGGTCGACGATCCTCGCCTCCTGGTCGCCAAGCTGGCGCAGGTCGGGCAGGTCGTGGAAAGCCAGCGAGGTCTGCCGCTTCACCTGTCCGGAGATGACGAGCAGCGGGATCGAATCGGTCCACGCGCCGAAGACGCCGTTCAGCGCGTTGATCCCGCCCGGGCCGGTGGTGACGTTGACGATCGCCGGTTTGCCGGCGATGCGCGCGTAGGCTTCGCCGGCCATCGCCGCCGCCTGTTCGTGCTGGAACCAGAGCGGGCGAAGCGCCGGATGATGCGCCAGCGCGTCGTTGAGAAACATCGCGCCGCCGCCGGTGACGATGAAGGCGTCGCACAGCCCGGCCGCGGCCAGGGCGTCGGCGACATGCTCGGCGACGCTGATCATGCCGTAGCCGCCCGGGCGGCGGGCTTCACCACGTCTTCCAAGGCGCGGTGCCCGACGCCCAGAGCGCTTCCAGGGCGTTGCGCTCGCGCAGCGTGTCCATTCCCTGCCAGAAACCGCGATGGCGCCAGACGGCGAGCTGGCCATCCGCCGCCAGGCGTTCGAGCGGTGCGCCTTCCCACATGCACGTATCGCCGTCGATCAGGTCGATGACGCTGGGGGCGAGAACGAAGAAGCCGCCGTTGATCCAGCCGTCGCCGTCGGCCTTTTCGCGAAAGGCGGTGACCCGTTCACCGCTCACGGCGAGCGCGCCGAAACGGCCGGGCGGGGCGACCGCGGTGACGGTTGCCGCAACGCCTTGTCGGCGATGGAAGTCGATCGCGCCGGTGAGGTCGACGTTGCCGACGCCGTCGCCGTAGGTGAAGCAGAAGGCTTCCTCGTGCTCGACGTGCGCCCGCACGCGGCGCAGGCGGCCGCCGGTCTGCGTCGCTTCGCCGGTGTCGACCAGCGTTACCCGCCAGGGCTCGGCGTACTGCTGATGCACCTGCATGCGGTTGTTCGCCAGGTCGAAGGTGACATCGGACAGGTGCAGAAAGTAGTTGGCGAAGTATTCCTTGATCAGGTAGCCGCGGTAACCGAGGCAGACGACGAAGTCGTTGATCCCGTGGCTGGAGTAGATCTTCATGATGTGCCAGAGGATGGGCTTGCCGCCGATCTCGATCATCGGTTTCGGGCGCACGCCAGTCTCCTCGGCGAGCCGCGTGCCGGCACCGCCGGCGAGGATCACCGCCTTCATTGCCGATTGGCTTCCATCGCTCTGTATCTTGCCCAGCGGGCTAGCGCCGTTCGCCGCCGAGCAGGCCGAGCAGGCCTTCGGCCAGGCGCTGGACGGTCTGCGCATCGGGCACCGGCAGCCTCAGGTAGCGCTCACCGGTTTGCGGGTCGCGGCGCACCCATGGCGATTCGCGCTCGCTCTGTGCCGCCGCAGCCAGTTCACCGAGCAACTGGATGCCGGCGCCGAGCAACGGCGCCCAGGGATCGGTAGTGGTGTGCGGCCCGCCGGGCTGAGCGCGGTCGATCGCCGCGCCGCCGTCGTCGGGCTGATGTACGGCAACGGGGGCGTTCGTGGCGGCTTCGGTTGCTGGCTCGGCCGCCGTCTCCGGGTGGCTGTCTGGCGTTGCGGGCATTTCCGTCGGCAGCTCGGCGGGCGCCGCTACGCTATCCGCCGCCGCGACGCGCTCGCTGGCGGCCTCGGCCTCGCCGTCGGTCGCAGACAGCGCATCAAGCGCTTCCGCATCATCGCCCTCGGCGTCGATCGTTTGCTGCGACATCGCCCCGGAGACGTGCTCGACGGTCTCCATGAACTTCGACAGGCGCGAGCCGTGTAGCGTGATTTCGCTTGCGCCGTCGTCGAAGACGCCCGAAAACAGCGATTTCTTGAAAGCGAGAACGGAAAGCATGCTTTCCTCGATGGTGCCGCGCGCGACCAGGTTGATCACTTGCACGCCGCGCGTCTGGCCGAGACGGTGCACGCGCCCGATGCGCTGTTCGAGCACCGCGGGATTCCACGGCAGGTCCATGTTGACGACGACCGCGGCGGCATGTTGCAGGTTGAGCCCGACTCCGCCGGCGTCGGTACTCAGAAAGACCCGGCAATCGGCATCGTTGTTGAAACGGTCTACCAGTTCGCCGCGTTTTTCGCTGGGCACCCCGCCGTGAAAAAAGACGTGCTGCCAGTCGCGTTCGAGCAGTCGACGGACAATCAGCTCGTGCGTCCGCTGCCATTGGCTGAAAACGACGACTTTGGCCGACGGCTCGCTCAGAATGTCGTCCAGCAAAGTCATCAGCTCGTCCGCCTTGAAGCCGTCGTCGGTCTCGTGGTCGAGCAGGAAGCTGCTGTTGCACGACATGCGCATGTTCTGCAGGGCGCACTGCAGGCGGAGCTGATCCTTCTCGGAGAGAAAACCGCTCTGTCGCCAGCGTTGAACGATGCGTGCCACCTGCGCGCGGTTTTCCTCGTGATAATCGGCCTGCAACGGCGACATCGGCATGAAAAGCGTGCTGTCGACGCGTTCTGGAAGCTGTTCGAGAACCTCCGCCTTGCGTCGGCGCAGCATGATCGGCGCCAGCGTCTGGCCGATGCGGTCGAGTGCCTGGTAGCCGACGACGCGGCCGTTTTCGTCGCGCTTCTGGTGTTCGTCGAGCAGCCGCCAGGTGGGACCGAGTCGGTGTTGGTCGACGAACTGGACGATAGAAATCAGTTCCTCCAGGCGGTTCTCCAGCGGTGTGCCGGTGAGCACGACGGCGAACGGACTGGCGATCCGTTTGAGCGCGCGCGCGGCGATCGTGTTCCAGTTCTTGATCCGCTGTGCCTCGTCGACGATGACGACATCCGGAGCCCAGGCGTCGATCAGGTCGAGGTCGCGGCTGATCGTTTCGTAATTGGCGATCTTGCAGAAATCGTCCTGTGCGTAGCGTTGCTGGCGTACGGCGCGGCCACCGCCGATGACGCATACCCGGCGTTCGGTGAAACGCGCCATTTCGCGTTCCCACTGATGCTTGAGCGAGGTTGGACAAACGATCAGGACGCGCTCGGCAGCGAAATGGCGGGCGAAGAGTTCGACCGCAGCGATCGCCTGGACGGTCTTGCCGAGGCCCATCTCGTCGCCGATCAGGGCGCGCCCGGCACGCGCGGCGAAGAGTGCGCCGGCGCGCTGGTAGGGGTAGAGCGCGGTCTTCAGCAGGCCGGCGAGTTGCGGGCTGTCGGCGCCGAGCGGGTAGGCAGCGTCGAGCGTCGCGCGCCGCTGTTCGCCATCGCGCACCTCGGCGATGAAGGCGAGCGCGTCCTCCGCGCAACGCAGTTCGTGCCCGGACGCGCGCACGCGGACGAGAAAATCCGCCAGGTCGGCGAAGCGCGCAACCGGCAGTTGCCAGCCAGCGTCAGCGTCGAACAGTTCGCTGGCCAGCGTGTGCAACTCGTCCGGGAAGGCGCTGCCCGGGCGCAGGCGGACGCGCCGCTGGCCGGCGTAGTCGAGGAACAACTCGCTGAACGTTCCGCGGAAGCCCGCGGCGAGTTCATCCCGGCCGGCGGGCTGGGCCGCGATGCGGGCCAGGGTGAACTCGATGTGCTTGCACGTGCCCAGATCGTTGGTCGCGAAGTCTGGGCACGTGCAATGATTGTCGCCGGTCTCGCCGCCGCGAATCCAGACGCGGTAACGGCTGCGTCGACTCGGGTTATACACCGAGAACTCGGAGAAAACCGGTTCGTCGCCGAGATTCTCGAGCTCGAACGGCTGTTCGCGGCCAAATTGTCGGCGCAGCCCGCGCTGCCAGTCATCGGCGGCCAGGTCGAGGGGTTTGCGTTGGCGCGAGAGGCGTGTTTCGGTCGCGCTACGCGCGCCGTTCTTCTGCCTGGGAGCGGAAGCTTGATCGGAAGGGCTGGGCATGGGGGGATCGGGATTGGGATAAACAAGGTTGGCGGGTGAGGGCGCGCAGGGCGGCGAACAGGAAAGCCGCAAGCTGAAAGCCGAAAAAAAGGCCAGAGAAGGTCGGTCGAGCACGGCCCCCCTGCGCGTTGCTGCATATTGTAGTCCGGCGTGCGCAGCGGGCGACGTTGCGAGGCGCCAGACGCGGCCGGTCGACAGCGATGACCGCTGCCGCCCTCATCGCCGCAGGCGGGCAAACGCGCTGGCCATGGCGCTCGCCGGTTCGGGCTGGCTGTTCTGCCGTTGGCGCGCGCGTCCGCTGGTTGGCGCCGAGCTGGCGCGCGGGGCGCTCGGCAGCTCGTCGCTGAGGCGCATCGACAGGGCGATCCGGCGGCGCGGCAGATCGACTTCGAGCACCTTGACCTTGACCACGTCACCCGCCTTGACGACGCTGCGCGGGTCCTTGACGAACTTGTCGGCGATCGCCGAAATGTGCACCAGGCCATCCTGATGCACGCCGATGTCGACGAAGGCGCCGAAATTGGCGACGTTGGTCACCACGCCTTCCAGGATCATGCCGGCCTGCAGGTCCTTGAGGTCCTCGATGCCGTCGCGGAAAGCAGCGGTGCGAAACTCCGGGCGCGGGTCGCGGCCCGGCTTTTCGAGTTCCTGCAGGATGTCGCGGACGGTGGGCAGACCAAACCTGTCGTCGGTGTAGCGTTCCGCAACGAGTCCTCTGAGCAGGCGCACGTCGCCGATCACGCGGCGGATTTCCTGCTTGAGGTCGGCCAGAATGCGCTCGACCAGCGGGTAGGCTTCCGGGTGCACAGCCGATCCGTCGAGCGGGTTGTCGCCGCTGTTGATGCGCAGGAAACCGGCGGCCAGCTCGAAGGTCTTCTCGCCCAGGCGGGGAACCTGGCGCAGCGCCTGCCGGTTGCGGAATGCGCCGTGCTCGTTGCGGAAGGCGACGATATTTGCCGCCAGCGTCGGACTCAGTCCCGAGACACGGGTGAGCAGAGCAACCGAAGCGGTATTGAGGTCGACACCGACGGCATTGACGCAGTCTTCGACGGTCGCCTCGAGCGTGCGGGTCAGGCGCGTCTGGCTGACATCGTGCTGGTACTGGCCGACGCCGATCGATTTCGGATCGATCTTGACCAGTTCGGCAAGCGGATCCTGCAGTCGGCGGGCAATCGAGACGGCGCCGCGCAGGCTGACGTCCAGTTCCGGGAACTCGCGTGCGGCGTATTCCGAGGCCGAGTAGACCGAGGCGCCGGCTTCCGAGACGACGACTTTCGACAAGTGCAACTCGGGCTGCAGGCGGATCAGATCGCCGGCCAGGCGATCGGTTTCGCGCGAGGCCGTGCCATTGCCGACGCTGATCAGTTCGACCGCGTGTTTCTTCGCCAGAGCGGCCAGCGTGGCGAGGGCGCCCTGCCAGTCCCGGCGCGGTTCGTGCGGGTAGATCGTCGCGCTGTCGAGCAGCTTGCCGGTGCGATCGACGACGGCCACCTTGACGCCGGTGCGCAGGCCCGGGTCGAGGCCCATCGTCGCGCGCTGGCCGGCCGGTGCAGCGAGCAGCAGGTCACGCAGGTTGGCGCCAAAAACCCGGATGGCTTCGGCCTCGGCGCGCTCGCGCAAGGCGTTCATCATTTCCAGCTCGAGGTGCAGCGAGAGCTTGATGCGCCACGCCCAGCGCACCGTATCGGCCAGCCATTTGTCGGCCGGGCGACCCTGGTTGACGATGGCGAAGCGCCGCGCGATGCGCGACTCGCACGCGTTGCCGCTCTCCGCCTGCCCTTCGAGTTCGCTGTCGAGGACGAGAGCAAGCTGCAGGACACCCTCGTTGCGGCCGCGGAAAAGCGCCAGTGCGCGATGCGAGGGGATGGCGAGAAGCGCTTCGTTGTAGGCAAAGTAGTCCTGGAACTTCGCGCCTTCGCTCTCTTTACCGGCGACGACGGTCGAGCGCACGACGCCGTGCTCGCCGAGATAGTCGCGCAGCTCGCCGAGCAGTTCGGCGTCTTCGGCGAAACGTTCCATCAGAATCTGGCGCGCGCCGTCGAGCGTGCTCTTGACGTCAGGGAAGCCTGCCTCGGCGTTCAGGTAACGCTCGGCTTCGACTTCCGGGATAAGCGTCGGGTCGGCCAGCAGCGCCTCGGCGAGCGGCGCGAGCCCGGCTTCGCGCGCGATCAGCGCCTTGCTGCGCCGCTTCGGCTTGAATGGCAGGTAGAGGTCTTCCAGGCGCTGTTTGGTTTCGGCAGCCTCGATTTCGCTCGCCAGTTCGGCCGTCAGCTTGCCCTGCTCGGCGATCGAAGCGAGGATCGCCTGGCGGCGTTCCTCGAGTTCGCGCAGGTAAGTGAGGCGTTCGGCCAGAACGCGCAACTGGTTGTCGTCGAGGCCGCCGGTCACTTCCTTGCGGTAGCGCGCGATGAAGGGGACGGTGGCCCCGTCGTCAAGGATCTGGGCAGTGGCCAGCACCTGCGCCGGGCGACAGCCGATTTCCTCGGCAATGGTGGCGGAAATTCGTTGTTCGGTCGGGCTGGGCATGGCAAGTGTCGGGGCGGCATTAGCAGGCTGGTCGGCCAAGCAGAACAAGGGCGACCGAGAGAACGACAAAGCCCCCTTGCGGGGGCCTTTTCGCTAGGCGGCAGCGCGCCGGATTACATGCGGGCGATCATCGCGTCGCCGAACTCGGAGCAGGAAACTTCGGTCGCGCCTTCCATCAGGCGGGCGAAGTCGTAGGTCACGACCTTGTCGCCGATGGCGGCTTCCATCGAGCTGATGATCAGGTCGGCGGCTTCGACCCAGCCCATGTGGCGGAGCATCATTTCGGCCGAGAGAATGAGCGATCCGGGATTGACCTTGTCCAGCCCGGCGTACTTGGGCGCCGTGCCGTGCGTCGCCTCGAAGCAGGCATAGAGGTCGGAGATGTTGGCACCGGGGGCGATGCCGATGCCGCCGACCTGCGCGGCCAGCGCGTCGGAAATGTAGTCGCCGTTCAGGTTGGTCGTGCAGATCACGTCGTACTCGGCCGGGCGCAGGAGGATCTGCTGCAGGAAGGCGTCAGCGATCGAATCCTTGATGACGATGCCGCTCGGCAGCTTGAGCCATGGCCCGCCGTCGATCGGTACGCCGCCAAATTCCTTCTGCGCCAGCGCGTACGCCCAATCGCGGAAGGCGCCCTCGGTGAATTTCTGGATGTTGCCCTTGTGCACGATGGTCACCGAGCGCCGCTTGTTGGTGATCGCGTATGTGATCGCGGCGCGTACCAGGCGCTCGGTCCCTTCTTCGGAGACTGGCTTGATGCCGATGCCGGAAGTGGCCGGGAAGCGGATCTTCTTGACCCCCATTTCCTCCTGCAGGAACTTGACGATCTTGTTGCAGGCGTCGGAGCCGGCCGGCCACTCGATGCCGGCGTAGATGTCTTCGGTATTCTCGCGGAAGATCACCATGTCGGTCTTCGACGGGTCCTTGAGCGGCGACGGTACGCCGCGGAAGTAGCGCACCGGACGAACGCACTGGTAAAGATCGAGTTCCTGGCGCAGCGCAACGTTCAGCGAGCGAATGCCGCCGCCGACCGGCGTCGTCATCGGACCCTTGATCGAAACCGAGAACTCCTTCAGCGCTTCCAGCGTTTCGGCCGACAACCACACGTCGGAGCCGTACATCTGGGTCGATTTTTCCCCAGCGTAGACTTCCATCCAGTAGATTTTCTTGCCCCCGCCGTAGGCCTTGGCGACCGCGGCGTCGACCACCTTGATCATGACTGGCGTGATGTCAACGCCGATACCGTCGCCCTCAATGTAAGGAATGATCGGGTTATCAGGGATCGCCTGCCCGGGAACGATTTTCTGGCCGCCTTGTGGGACTTTGATCAGACTTGCGCTCATGCATGCTCCATGTCGTGTGGTTGGTTCTACCTCGGGTGCCGGCATCGGTAACCGGCGGTCTCGTCAAGCTCGCGGCCTGCCTGGGGGGCGACGCGACGCGGGTGGGCAAGGAGGTTCTGTCCGAGCCGGGCTCTCCCGCGACACCATCTGCCATTATGTCGCAAACTGTGACAATCTGCCAGTCGATTGGATTTGCGCGGATGCCTCCGCCGGTCATATGAAGCACTCGGGCAGCCGCGTACGGGTAGCTGCCGGTGCTTGGTGCGGTGCACCACCGGCGGTGCTACAATCGCCTTACCCGAGACCACTTGAGTCACCGCCATGGATATCGCCACCGTTCAGAACGCTCTCGCGCAAAGTGTCGCCGCGGCCATGATCGATGGCTTCAATCGGCACTATCGGCTGATTCGCCGCTACGGCCAGGAAGCCAAGCGACTCTTCGAAGCCGGTGATTGGAAAGGCGTGCACGATGCGGTACGTGAGCGCATTCGTTCATACGACGATCGGGTCAGGGAAGCCGCCGACGAGCTATGTGCGAATTTCGCCGCGGCGACACTCGACGACGCGACCTGGCAACAGGTCAAGCTGCTCTACATTGGCTTGCTGATCAATCACAAACAGCCCGAGCTTGCCGAGACCTTCTTCAATTCGGTCTGTTCGAAGATCCTGCACCGGACCTACTTTCACAACGACTACATCTTTGCCCGGCCGGCGGTGTCGACCGAGTACATCCAGTCCTACCCACCGACGTATCGCAGCTACTATCCGGCACACCATGGGTTGCGGCGCACGGTGCGGCAGATCATTCTGGACTTCGACTGGCAACGGCCTTTCGCCGACCTTGAGCGCGATGTCGATTACATCCTGCGCTCGACCCGGCAGCGGCTGGGCGAGTGGCCTGCGCCGGAAGCCAATGCGCAGATTCAGGTTCTGCATTCTGCCTTCTACCGCAACAAGGGGGCCTACGTTTTTGGCAAGGCGATCAACGGCCACGACGAGTACCCCTTTGCGATGCCGGTTCTGCACGATGCGCAAGGCAAGCTTTACATCGACACCATCCTTTTCGATAGCGGCTTGATCAGCGTCCTCTTTTCGCTTTCGCGTGCCTACTTCATGGTCGATATGGAGGTTCCTTCGGCCTATGTCCAGTTTCTGCGCAGCATCATGCCGCTCAAGCCGCCGTCCGAACTGTATACGATGCTCGGTCTCGGCAAGCAGGGCAAGACGATGTTCTTCCGCGACCTGAAGGAGCACCTGCGCCATTCGGAAGACCAGTTCATCATTGCCCCGGGAATCGCCGGTCTGGTCATGCTGGTGTTCACGCTGCCTTCGTATCCCTACGTCTTCAAGCTGATCAAGGATGTCTTTGGCGCCAGCAAGGAGATGGACCGCGAAACGGTGAAGCGCAAGTATCTGCTCGTCAAGCAGGTCGACCGCGTCGGGCGCATGGCCGACACGCTTGAATTCTCGCAGGTGGCATTGCCGCGCAAGCGTTTCTCCCCGGAACTCCTGGCGGCACTGCAGACGCTGGCGCCGTCGCTGCTCGAAGACGAAGGCGAGAATCTGGTGATCAGGCATCTGTATATCGAGCGCCGCCTGACGCCGCTCAACATCTACCTCGACTCGGCAACGCCGGAACAGATCGACCATGCCGTACTCGAATATGGCAATGCGATCAAGGAACTCGCCTGTGCCAACATCTTTCCCGGTGACATGCTGTGGAAGAACTTCGGTGTGACGCGCTACAACCGTGTGGTCTTCTACGACTACGACGAGATCGAGTACATGACCGACACGAACTTCCGCGTCATTCCGGAAGCGCCTTATCCGGAAATGGAAATGTCCGGCGAACCCTGGTATTCGGTGGCCAAGAACGACGTTTTCCCGGAAGAATTCGCCAGCTTTCTGCTCGGCTCGCCCAAGGTCCGCTCGGCCTTTCTCAAGTATCATCGCGCCTTGCTCAATGTGCGCTTCTGGCGGACGGCGCAGGAACGTATTCGCGCCGGACATGTCGAGGACTTCTTCCCCTATTCGGAGGAACTGCGTTTCTGCAAGGTTTTTGCAGACGCCGGCGCGGCCTGATCGGGTGCCAGGCGAGCAGCACTTTGCGCCCCGCCGGATTTTGCGCCAGCGTGTCGAGGCGGGTCGGCGGCGGCCGTGCCCGGGTGCCGAGGAGCTTGATGCTTGAGAGCGAGAGTAATGAAAAGGCTTCACTTTTCCCTGGTCGCGCTGGCTTGCCTGACGACCGCCTGGTCGGTGGCGGCGCAGGACGATACGCTGGCGCGCAATCTGGTGGCCACCTGCGCCAACTGCCACGGCACCGACGGTCACGCGGTCAAGGCTTCAGGCATGGAAGCGCTGGCCGGCGCCGATGCGGCGAAGACGCTGCAGAAGCTGCACGAATTCAAGTCCGGCGTGCGGCCGACAACGGTCATGCAGCAGATCGTCAAGGGCTACACCGACGAGGAACTGGCGCTGATCGTCGGCTATCTGGCGCGCCAGAAATAGGCGCACCGATGCGCCAAGGCAGGAGAAGGGAAGACGGCGATGGATGATCGGCGGCGTTCGTTCATCAGGCGGGCTGGGGCAGCCGCCTTGGCCGGCGCATTGCCGACGTACGCTGGCCGCTCGTCGGCAGCGACGCGTGCGCACGTTCTGGTCGTTGGCGGCGGTTTCGGTGGAGCGACTGCCGCGCGCTATCTGCGCTTGTGGAGCGAAGGGTTGGTCGAGGTGACGCTGGTCGAGGCGAACCGCGAGTTTGTCTCGTGTCCATTGTCTAATCTGGTGCTTGCCGGTGAGCGCGAACTGGCCGATCTGAGCTTCGCCTACGACGGCCTGCGACGACGCGGCGTGCGCGTCGTGCACGACACGGTGATCGCACTCGATCCGGTCAAGCGCGCGGTGGGCTTGCTTGGCGGCGAGCGAATTGGCTACGATCGGCTGCTCCTGGCGCCGGGGGTCGATTTCGCTTACGAAGACCTGCCCGGCCTGCAGGCTGCGCCGGCGCGCGAACACGTACTGCACGCCTGGAAGGCAGGTCCGCAAACGCTGTCGCTCCGTCGACAGTTGGCAGCGATGCCCGACGGCGGGGTTTTTGCGATTACCGTCCCGCTGGCGCCCTATCGCTGTCCGCCCGGGCCGTACGAACGGGCGAGCGTCGTCGCCGCGTACCTGAAGGCGCACAAGCCGCGGGCAAAGATTCTGGTGCTCGATGCGAATGCCGAAATCGTTTCGAAGAAGGGCCTGTTCGGCAAGGCCTGGGCCGAACTCTACCCCAACCTCATCGAGTACCGGCCGAATTGCGAACTGCGCGACGTGCATGCCGCGACGCGCACGGCTATCCTCGACTTCGAGCAGGTGCGCGCCGACGTGCTCAACGTGATTCCGAACCAGCGCGCCGGCGAATTGGCACGCCTTGCTGAACTGCGACTGGTCAATCAGCGTTGGGTTGACGTTGATTGGCGGTCGATGGAATCGACCAGCCACCCGGGGATACATGTCGTTGGCGACGCCACTTTCGCTGCGCCGGCGATGCCGAAGTCCGGCCATCTCGCCAACCAGCAAGGAAAACTGGCGGCGGCGGCGATTCTCGAACTGCTCGCCGGCCGCTCGCCCAGCCCGACGCCGGTGCTGACCAACACCTGTTACAGCTTCCTCGACGCGCGCAACGCCGTGCACGTCGCATCGGTGCACCGTTACGATGCCGGGCAGAAGACGATGTTGCCAGTCGCCGGGGCAGGCGGTCTGTCGGTGGCGCGCAATGAGTTCGAGGCGAAGATCGCTGCCGCCTGGGCCCTCAATATCTGGGCGGACACGCTCGCCTGAGCGGCGCGACCGCCCTTCGCTCGGCCGGATCTGGTGGACCAGGTGCAGATAAGTATTTCTGATGTGGATTGATGATAAGATTTTACATTGTTCGCGGCGCACCCCCCACTGCAGAGCCACACTGCCTGATTCCGAGGACTTCCCATGAATATGGCCGACCTTTTCCAGTGGTCCAACGAGTTCAACATCGATATCCAGGAAATCGATGAGCAACACAAGGTGCTGGTCGGTTTGCTCAACGAACTGCATCGCGCAATACGCGAGCATCATGGCAAGGCGACCTCGCGCGAGATCCTGAAGCGGCTGGCCGAATACACGCGCACGCATTTCCTGCTCGAGGAAAGCCTGATGCGCCTGACGCACTATCCCGGCTTCGAACTGCATAAACAACAGCACCAGGAATTGATGACCCAGGTCGACGCCCTGCAGACCAAGCTTGAGCGCGAGAATGCGGCGATCAGTTTTGAACTCCTGCACTTTCTGAAGAACTGGCTTGTCCAGCATATCAACGACAGCGACAAGCGTTTTGGCATGCACTTCCACAAGGCGGGTCTGGTCTCCTACGCGAAATGGACGGCCGAAGTGGAAACGACGATGAAGAAGAAGAAATGGTGGTGGAAGTTCTGGTGAAACCAGCCCAGGCCGCCGGCAAGCCGCTCAGGGCGGGCGGTCCGGTCAGGTATAATTGCGTCCCATCGGCAGTATTCTCCGTGTCATGAAGGAAGTTGGCCATGGGCAATCGTCTCTCCAAGATCGTCACCCGCACCGGCGACGCCGGCTCGACCGGCCTCGGCGATGGCTCGCGCGTCGGTAAGGACAGTCTGCGCATCGAGACGATGGGTCAGGTCGATGAACTCAACTCGACGCTTGGGGTGCTGCTGTGCGAAGACCTGCCAGCGGAGATCGCGCATGCGCTGGTCGGCGTTCAGCACGACCTGTTCGATCTGGGCGGCGAGTTGTGCATTCCGCGCATGCAGATGATTGGCGCGGCGCATGTCGAGCGACTGGAGAAACTGGTCGAGCAGTTCAATGCCGAACTGGCGCCGCTGAAGGACTTCATCCTGCCCGGCGGCACGCGCGCTGCGGCACTGGCGCATCTGGCGCGGACTGTCTGCCGACGCGCCGAACGGCAGATTGTTCGCTTGGCAGCCAGCGAAGACGTTTACGAGTTCGCGCGCAAGTATCTGAACCGCCTGTCCGACCTGTTGTTCGTTCTGGCCCGCGCCTTGAACAAGGCGGCTGGACGGGACGATGTGCTGTGGATACAGCGCAAGAACCGGGGCGACAGCGCTGACGCCTGACGGCGTATCGAGAAATCGTCACGCGGTGCTCGGGATAAGCGGTGCGCGGTGCGCGGCGCTCGACGGCCGATGATCACAGGCTGCGGCCGGCAAGAGCAGCCAGTTGTCCGAGCAGCGCGAGAATGGCCACGCCGAGCAGCGTGGCGCAGATCGATTTGCTTCGACTGACGCCAAAGCTGAAGCGAAAGGCGCCCCAGGCGACGACGCCCCAGATCAGTACCGCCGTCCAGACGGCACCGGCGAGGACGAGCAGGGCGGCGGCTGGCCCGTGGATGGCGTTGGCAAAGAGCGCGCCTGCTTCGTCCAGGCGTTGCGCGAGCGGTGCTGCGCTGCCGACGATCGCCAGATAATCGGTGAACAGACCGGGTTCGACCAATTGCACACCGAGCGCCGCGAGCAGCGCACCGGCACAGAATCCCATCCAGACTCCGGCGTAGATGTAGGCCAGAATCAGCGTCACCTGGCGGAACTCGACGCGCGTTCCGACCAGCCGCCAGGCGAGCGTCAGCGGTGCCGCGAGCAGCGTCACGGTGAGCAGGTGGAGGATCGTTCCGACCGTGATCCCCTCCGCCAGTTTCGGTATGCCGGTGCCGAGCAGGAAGACAGTGTTGCCCAGCACGAGCGCCGCCAGCAGGAAGAGGAAAGCGCGCACATGGTCGAGCGCATGGCCGGTCTGCCGGCGTGCGATCAGGCGCGTCGGGTGCGCCGTCAGTTCGAGTAGATCAAGCGCCAGACGCGCTGGAAAGGCAATCTGGTCGCCGCCACCGGGCAAGGGGGCAGCGGCGGGCTGTTCCGATTCGAGGGCAAAACGTCCCTGGAGCAGAGCGATCAGGCGGTCCACGTCATAGTTCCAGCGGGTTGCCGACAGTTCGATGGCCTGGCAGCGGGCAAACTGGGCGAGTAGCCCGGGCAGATCTTTACTTGTCGGCATCGTTGCCCCGTCCACCAACAGCGGGATGACCGGCACATTCGCGAGCAGGGCTGATTCAATCTCCAGTCGTACGAAGTCATGCTCGTCGTCCAGGCGCCTCTTCCCGTCGGCGCTGCAGGTGCTCAGCCAGTCCGGCCCGACGATCGCCAGGACGACCACCGAAGTCCCCACCGCGCGCCGGATCGCCTCGGCGAAGTCTTCGCCGGCGGCGATCGAGTCGTGGTCGCGAAAGACGCGGCTGGCGCCGAAGTGGACGCTCAGGCGGTCGGCGAGGCGCCCAGTGGCACTCTGGCTGTCCTGCCGGTGATAGGAAAGAAAGATGTCAGCCATGGCGTCTCCCGCGATCTGCTCAATCTCTTCACCGGCCCGCTGGTGCGGCGCTGCGGTCGTCACCGGCGGGTGAAATGCCGGGGTCTTCGGCGAAGGCGCTACGCCGAGCCGGCAGTGCTCTGCGCTGCTGTCGGCCATCCAGGAAGCGTCCCCTCGACAGGAATCGAACCTGTATCTCACGCTTAGGAGGCGCGTGCACTGTCCATTGTGCTACGAGGAGGTGGGCGCGTATTGTAGCCCCAGCTTCCGGCTTGCGCCAATTTGCCGGATCGCCGCTCCGGGCGGGGACACGTCTGGTGGCGCGCGCAGAAGGCGGCTTACGGCAAGGCTTGACCGCTGCGCGTGCGGACGCTCTTGTGACTGTAGTCGGTGGCGATCGGCCGCCTGAGCTCGCCGCGTGCCAGCAGGTAGTCGACGAAGGTCTGCGTATAGTTCAGATAGGTGTTCACGCTGCGTCCGGCGCGGTGGATCGCTGCCAGCGCCGTGTAGCCGTCGCCGCCGCTCGCCAGGAAGTCGCTGGTGACCAGCGTGTAGGTACTGTCCAGCTCGAGCGGCTGCCATTGACCGCTCGCTTTGCGCTTGACCTCCAGATTGGTCAGCCGGCTACCGCGCGCTTGCGACATGTCGAGGTTCCAGCGCAGGCCGGCAGCATAGGGATGCGACCCGTCCGACCCGCCACGGTCGAGGTGATTGGCGAGCGCGTCGTCGAGCACACTGACGATTTCGCGGCCGCTAAGCTGAAACTCGTAGAGCACGTTGGTAAAGGGTAGCACCGTGTATGCGGTGTTGAAAGTGACCTCACCGGTGGGCAGTGCGTTACGAATTCCGCCCGCATTCTGCAGCGCAATGTCGGCCAGTTTGCTCGCCTGGCGGTAGGCTTCGGCGACTGCTTGCGCGATGTCGCTGCCGCGCGCGAGTTGGTTGGCGTTTTCGCAGCCGGCCAGTCCGCTGCTGCGGTTGGTAGACTCGCCGGGAACGCGGACCAGACAGAGCGCCTCGTCGGCGACGCCAATCCGCTGGCGCTTCATGTCATCGAGGCGGCTGGCGTAGCGTGCCAGCTCGGCGGCGGCGAGCGGGTCGGGGTTGACGACCCGGAGTCCGCCAGCGCGCGTCGCCAGGCGTTCTAGGATCTGCTGACGCCGCGTCGCATCGACCGCCGTGAATTGGCCGGAAGCGTCCTGTTGCCGAAAGTCGTCGCCGATCGGTAGCGTCACCTCGCCGCTGCAGGCAAGGACTCTCGCCTGATCGTCGAAGCTGACCTTGAGCAGTCCGACGGCCTTGGCATACTCCCAGGCCTGGACGACGCAGACCGGGTCGCCGTCGAGGTTCCTGACCACCGTCGGATAAGGGCCGGACGCCGCGCCGATGCCGAGCGCTGAAAAGTCGCCGAGCAGCGTGTGCGAGTCGCCGCCGACGATCACATCGACCTCGCTCAATTGGGCGGCCATTGCCAGGTCGGCGGCGTAGCCCTGATGCGTGACCAGGACGATGTGCCGGATTCCCCGTGCGCGCAGTTCGTCTATCGCCTGGCGGGCAGTCTCGATCTCGTCGAGAAAGCGCGTGCTCGGGAGCGGGCGCGACGAGTTCATCGTCTTGCCGCGCACCTCGATGCCGACGATGCCGACGGTCAGTCCGTCCAGGCGTTTGCTGACGTACGGCTGCAGGTAGTCGTGCGCCTTGTGCGGCGCCAGCGGTGAGCCGATCGCCGGTTCGACATTGGCGGCGAGCACCGGCGTCCGGCAGCTGCCGGCACGCAGGTGGTCGAGAAAGCGGCGCAGGCCGGAATCGCCCTCGTCGAACTCGTGGTTGCCGATTTCGAAGGCGTCGAAGCACACCGTGTTCATCAGCGCGGCATCGGCTTCGCCGGTATACAGTGTGTGATAAAGCGTGCCGGTCATTGCGTCGCCGGCGTGAATCTTGAGCAGATTGGGCAAGCTGGAGGATTGCCTGAAGAGCGTCGTCAGGCGGGGAAATCCGCCAAGCGTGACACGTGTGGCAACCCCGTCGAGGCTGATTTCGAAGTTGGCGTGCGCTTCGAGATTCGAGTGATGGTCGTTGATGTGCGCGATGTGGACTTCGCGGCCGTTCGCGCTCCTTGCCACATCGAGCGGCGGCGTCTGACACGCGCTCAGTGCCAGCGTCAGGATAAGAAAGAGGGCGTTGGTGAGCAGGCGGAGCGAAAGCATGAAGCGCATGATCCTCATTCTGGGCGGTGGCGACGAGACGAAACAGTATTCCACATTGTGCTGACGAATGGGTGGCTGGACGATGCGGCGCAGAGCGTCGCGCAAGGCGCGTTGCCGGGTCTTTTGTCTACCGGCTGCCATTGTCTATGCCAAGACGCGGGCAACTGCTAGACTGTTAGGCGCGCCCGGGTCGAAAGGTGGGCGCGGGACGGGTCCGGCGCGAGATTGCGCTGCTTTTCTAGGAGGCAGAGATGGGTTTTTTTGATTTCGTCAAGCATGCAGGTGAGAAGCTGTTTGGTGCCAAGGAAGCAGAAGAGGCGTCCGCCGCGGTGGCCAGCGCGCCAGACGACGACGCGGCGAAGGCGCGACTCGACGAGTTGAACCGCGAAGCCGGCGCAGCGATCGAATCCTATGTCAATACGCAAGGCTTGTCGGTGACCGGCTTGACCGTCACGTTTGACGGTTCGACCGGCGTGGCAACCGTTTTTGGCGTCGCCGCCGACCAGGCCAGCAAGGAAAAGATCCTTTTGTGCTGCGGCAACGTCACGGGAGTTTCCCAGGTCAACGACATGATGTCGGTCGACCAGAGCGAGCCCGAGGCAAGCTTCTATACGGTCGTCTCCGGGGACAACCTGTCGAAGATCGCCAAGGCGCACTACGGTGATGCCAATCAGTACATGGTGATCTTCGAAGCGAACAAGCCGATGCTCACGCATCCCGACAAGATCTATCCCGGGCAGGTCTTGCGCATTCCGCCCCAATAGCGGCAGCTCTATTCAGGGACAATCATGGGAATCATCTGGACAATCGTTCTCGGCTTCGTGATCGGCGTGGTCGCGAAGCTGATTCATCCGGGCAAGGAGAACATGGGCTTCATCGTCACCGTTCTCCTGGGCATCGCCGGTTCGTTCTGCGCTGGCATCGTCGGCCAAATGCTCGGCTGGTATCGGGCGGGAGAGGGTGCCGGCTTCATCGCTTCGGTGGTCATGGCGATCATCCTGCTCGTCATCTACGGCAAGGTGCGTAGCGGATCGTCGTAAGCTCCGGCGGCTTCGGCTAGGTGAACGCGCCTAGCCAGCCGGAACCTTCGCCGGCTGTGCGCTTAATCCGGCGCTTGGCGCGGCCGGCTAAGGCGCTCTAACATCGCGCGTACGGCCTTGATTTGTTTGCCGTCGCGCGTCTGATAATCGTCGCCGGTATAGCCCCACCAGTCCCAGCAGGCGAAGGGATTGGTGATCCATTTCCACGACCACAGCGCCGGGCCGTGGCGTGCTGCGGTCTGCGGATAGAGCGCGATGATCCGGTTGGTGTCGGCCCAGCGGTTGTAGCCGGCACCCTCGACGAAGCGTCTGCCGATCTGCCCGGCGCTTTGCCGACAGCCGTGGAAGACGACATGGATGCGGCAGGGCGAACTCCGGCAGGCACGCGGGACATAGACGAAGCCCTCTTCGGCGAGTGAGGCGTCGATCGGCCTGCCGTCGATATAGGGCTGCTGCTTGAAGCGCAGCAACTCGCCGCCCGGCGTCGCTGCCGGCGCCTGCAGCGGACCGAGCAGGTGGCTCAGGATTTCGCCGGCGGCGTCGAGATCGCCGCAGCGGTTGATGTAGGGCGAGGCAAACTTTTCGCAGGCGTTGGGCTGCGCCTCGCTCACCGAAATCATGGCGTGCGCCGCTTCCGGGTGGCGAACGAAGCGGATCGCCGCAGGCGGCAGCCATTCGGCGTAATACGCGGCGAGTCGTTCCATTACCGGTGTGGCTACCGTCTCATCCCGGCCGCCGGAAAAGAGCCAGACGCGATCGTCGCGCAGGCCGTCGAGCGGATCAATGCGGTTCTGCCTGGCCAGCGCTTCGCTGCGTTGCCGCAACTCGGCGACCGACGGTAGCGGCGCCCACGACGATGGCGCCATGCATTGGGTCAGCGCGCGCCAAGCTGAGCCGTCGGCGCAGGCGTAAGGTCCGCCGGCGAGCACGCCGGCGCCGCGCACCAGGCTGGCGTGCGCGACCTGGAACTGAACGGCCATGTAAGCGCCGGAAGAGACTCCGGAGACGGTCACACCCGCCAACGCTGCGCCGAGCGCCGGCAGTGCTGCGAGTGGCGGCTGGGCGGCTGCCTTCGCCGGGAGGAGCAAGGCGGGAAGCAGGAGGGCTGGCGCAAGCAGTGGGCGCGTGCGGGCAAGGAGTGCCGTCACGCGGCGGAGGACCCGCTTCGCCTTCTGCCTTGTGCATCGGTGTGGCCTTCCCCAGCGCGGCGGGCGGCCTGTTGTCCGGTCGGTCGCCGCCGCCGGCTCGTTGCCTCTCGCGAGTGGGGAAGCGGTCGCCAGTTCGTAGTCGCCGACTTGATTCTGCACGAGATTGTTCATTTCCATACGCTGGGTAAAGGCCTGGAGGTGATTGCGCGTGAACTGGCCAGCCGACACGCCGCGTGCCGTAACCGGGCACTCGCCTCGGCTACGAAGCCGCGCGCTGCGTGCCCGACGGGCTGGAAGGCGGAGCTCATAACGTCGCGGATGAATCGTCCGTGTTCGTCACACCGGGCTCGACGCCATTCGGAAACGCGGTTGAGCGCTTGGTCATTCGGTGAACCGCCCGCTGACGCGAAGGCCGCAACGGCGGGCTGATCGCTGCCGCTAGGAATGATATCGCCGATGCCGCTCGCCGCCAATCGAGGTGCCCGCCCTCCGCAGGCGGCGCCGAAAAAGCGGCGTTGCGCGATCGCTCTCCCGTCGTCAGCGCACTTGCTTCGCCGCAGCCATCGTGTGGTGGCCGGCTGCACTCGCCGCACCGGGCCAGGCACAGCGCGGGCGAGTTCGCTTACACTTCGCGGTTGGCCAGCGTCGCATCCTTGACCCCGCTCGCGCAGTGCGGTATATCAGGGTGCCTGTGGGGGTTGCATTCGGTGCGTGCGCCCGTTTGCCGCCGGTTTGCCCGGTGCCGGGGGGCCGCCGCGATTGCGGCCCGGACCGATGGAGTGCTTGACTACGTTTGGGGAGCGATGATGGAACGTGAAGCGATGGAGTACGACGTAGTGGTCGTCGGGGCAGGTCCGGCGGGTCTGAGCGCGGCAATCCGCCTGAAGCAGCTCAACCCGGAACTCGGTGTCATGGTGCTGGAGAAAGGGTCGGAAGTCGGCGCGCACATCCTGTCCGGCGCGGTCATGGAGAGCCGCGCGCTCGACGAATTGTTGCCCGACTGGCAGGCGCAGGGAGCGCCGCTTGGCGTCCAGGTCAACGAGGATCAGGTCTATCTCTATCGGAGTCAGACGTCGGCCGTTCGCCTGCCCGCCTTCGCGGTACCGGCGCCGATGCACAACCTGGGCAATTACATCGTCAGTCTGGGCAGCCTCTGCCGCTGGCTGGCCGAACAGGCCGAGGCGCTCGGCGTGGAAATCTTCCCGGGCTTTGCCGCGGCCGAGATCCTGTACCACGATGACGGTGCGGTGAAAGGCGTGGCCACTGGCGACATGGGACGCGACAAGCGTGGCGAGGCGAAGGACAGCTTCCAGCCGGGCTTGGAGTTGCACGCCAAATACACGCTGTTTGCCGAAGGTGCCCGCGGTCAACTGGGCAAGGAACTGATCGCACGCTACGATCTGGCCGCCGGCAGGACCGCCCAGCACTACGGTATCGGCATCAAGGAGCTGTGGCAGATCGACCCGGCCAAGCATCGCGCCGGGCTCGTCGTGCACGGTGCCGGCTGGCCGCTCAGCGAACACGGTGCGACCGGCGGTTCGTTCCTCTATCACATGGCGGACAATCAGGTCGCGGTTGGCCTGATCGTGGATCTGAACTACGCCGATCCCTATCTCTCTCCCTTTGAGGAATTCCAGCGCTTCAAGACGCAAAGCGGCATCAAGGCGTATCTCGAGGGCGGCAAGCGCCTCTGCTATGGCGCCCGGGCGATTACCAAGGGCGGTCTGAACAGCCTGCCGAAACAGACATTTGCCGGTGGCCTGCTGCTGGGCTGCGATGCCGGGACCTTGAATTTCGCGAAAATCAAGGGCATCCATACGGCGATGAAATCGGGCATGCTGGCCGCCGAGACGGTGCACGCTGCTCTGCAGGCGGGCGACCAGGGGCGCAGCGAACTCGTCGCGTATAGTAATGCCTTGCAGAGTTCATGGCTTTACAACGAACTCTATTCGGCGCGCAATTTCGGGCCGGCGCTGCACAAGTTCGGCACCTTCCTCGGCGGCGCATTCAACTGGATACAGATGAACCTCTTTGGCGGAAAGATGTTCTTCACGCTGAAGGATGAAACTGACGACCATTCGCAGCTCGCGCGCGCGGCCGATCGGCAGCCGATCACGTATCCAAAACCGGATGGCCAGATCACCTTTGATCGCCTCTCATCGGTCTTCATGTCGAACGCGGCGCATGAAGAGGATCAGCCGGTCCACCTGCAGTTGCTCGATCCGCAAAAGGCGATCGTGATCAACTTCCGCGAGTACGCCTCGCCTGAACAGCGCTACTGTCCGGCTGGAGTGTACGAGATCGTCGAGGAGGCGAGCGGCCCGCGCCTGCAGATCAACGCGTCGAACTGCGTACACTGCAAGACCTGCGACATCAAGGATCCCACACAGAATATTCGCTGGGTGGCGCCCGAAGGCGGTGGCGGTCCGAATTATCCGAATATGTAGATATCGCTTGCCGCGGGGAAGGCGTTCAGCCGGCAGCCATGGGTGGCAGCGGTGGGGTGGCAGTGGCTCAAGCGGCCGGTGGCCGCGGCCACTTTCCTTGCGCGAGGTGTTGCGCAAGCGCCCAGTCGATGTGCTCGCGCACCAGCGGCGTCGCCGAGTCTCTGCGCTGCTCGAGGGCAGCGACGACTTGCGGCGTCCCTGGCGCGTTACCGAGCGCCACCGCGATGTTGCGCAGCCAGCGTTGATAGCCGATACGGCGGATGGCGCTGCCCGCCATCCGCGCGGCGAACTCCTCTTCGCTCCACGCGAAAAGCGCTGCCAGTTGCGGTGCGTCCAGCCCATGTCGCGGCGCAAAGTCGGCCTCACCGAACTGTCCGAAGCGGTTCCACGGACAGCAGATCTGGCAGTCGTCGCAGCCATAGATTCGGTTGCCGATCAGCGGGCGCAGCGCGTGCGGGATGGGGCCGGCGAGTTCGATCGTCAGGTAGGAAATGCAGCGCCGGGCATCGACCTCGTACGGCGAAATGATCGCGGCGGTTGGACAGGCGTCCAGGCAGCGCCGGCAACTACCGCAGTGATCAGCGATCGGCGCGTCGGCCGGTAGCGGCAGGTTCGTGTAGATCTCGCCGAGAAAGTGCCATGAACCCATGCGGGTCAAGCTCAGCGTGTGCTTGCCGCGCCAGCCGACGCCAGCCAGGCGGGCGAATTCGGTTTCGAGAACCGGCGCGGAGTCGCAGAAGGCGCGGCAGGCAAATCGCTCGCCCAGGCCGCGGGCGACCAATTCAAGCCGTAGTTCGTCGGCCAGTTGCTGCAGACGGCGACGCATTGTCTTGTGATAATCGCGCCCGAGCGCGTAGCGCGAAACGTAAGCCAAGGTGCCGTCGGCGAGCACTTGCCGGGCATCGGCAGCGACCGGCCAATACGGAAGGCGTGCCGAGATGACGGTCAGCGCGCCCGGCAACAGGCTTTGCGGTGCGCAGCGCAGGGGCGCGTGTTTGGCCATATAATCCATCTCGCCGTGGCGGCCGAGAGCCAGCCAGCGCAGCAGGTGGTGGCTGGCTGCCGAGACGTCGGCGCGCGCGATGCCGATCGCTGAGAAGCCCAGCGCGCGCCCCCATTCCTTGATCCTGATGACCAGATCGGCGTAGGCGCAGGATTCGTTTGCCTGTTCGCCGTCCTCACGCCTGGTGGAGTCAAGCCCTTGCATAGCCCGGATCATACCCAGTGTACGCTCAGACTGCAGCTTCCCGACGAAACGGCCACCGCCAACCTGGGTGGCCAATTGGCGCCCCTGCTATTTCCCGGCATGGTGGTCTGGCTCGAGGGCGGGCTGGGTGTCGGTAAGACCACGCTGGTGCGTGCCCTGTTGCGCGCCCTGGGCCACCGCGGCTCGGTGAGAAGCCCTACCTACACACTGGTTGAAATTTACGTAATTTCGAGGATATACTGGTATCACTTTGATTTCTACCGGTTTAACCTTCCAGAAGAGTTTGTGGATGCAGGGCTTGGCGAATATTTCCGTGGTGATTGCGTGTGTTTGGTCGAATGGCCGCAAAAGGCCGTTGGCTACGTGCCGCCGGCTGACCTGGTCGTACTCCTGCAGATGGCGGAGAACGGAAGGGTTGGCGAGGTCGTTGCGTACAGTGAGGAGGGCAAACGATGTCTGAGCGAACTCCGAAGTCATTGGCCGGTCGTCGCCAACTGATCAAGCTGGCTGGCGCCTCGCTCTTCCTGAGCGTCAGCCCGCTGCCAGCGGTCGCGGCCAGCCGCAGTTCGGGCATTACTGCAGTGCGCATCTGGCCGGCGGCGGACTACACACGGGTCACGATCGAGCACGCTGCGCCGCTCAAGTACGCGCACTTTACCGTGAAGGATCCTGATCGGCTGGTAGTCGATCTGGAAGGCGTCGAGTTCAACAGCGTGCTCGAAAGCCTGGCGAGCAAGGTGGTAGCCGACGACCCGAACATCCGCCGCTTGCGTGCCGGGCGCTACAAGCCGGGCGTCGTTCGGTTGGTCATGGAACTGAAGAACGAGGCCAACCCGCAGGTCTTCGTGTTGCCGCCGGTCGGCAACTACGGACATCGACTGGTGCTCGACGTCTACCCGCTGAACCCGCAGGATCCCTTGCTTTCCTTGCTCGACCGCGGTGAGCCCGGTACGCCGGTCGACGGGCGGGCGGGCGGCAAGGCCGACAGCCGTCCCGAAGCGCTTGCCGAAACGCGCCCCGAGGCGAAGGTCGAGGTGAGGAGCGAGGCCAAGGTCGAGACAAGAAGCGAAGCGAAGTTCGATGCCCGGGCCGAGTTGCGAGGAGAACATGCGGGTGAAAGCAGGCAGCTTGCCAAGCGGCCTGGCAGGCCGGTAGTCGACCGCTTGGTTACGATCACCCTTGACCCCGGACACGGCGGTGAAGACCCGGGGGCCGTCGGCCGCGGCGGGAGTTACGAAAAGAACGTCACGCTGGCCGTTGCCCGACGCTTGCGCGCCAAGATCGAGAGTGAGCCGAACATGCGCGCCGTCCTGACGCGCGATTCGGACTATTTCGTTCCGCTGCAAGCCCGCGTGCAAAAGGCGCGGCGCATCCAGTCCGATCTCTTCGTGTCGATCCACGCCGATGCCTTTGTTCGCCCCGACGCCAACGGCTCATCGGTCTTCGTCCTCTCCGAGAGTGGCGCCTCGAGTTCGGCAGCGCGCTACCTGGCGCAGAGGGAAAACGCGGCCGATCTGATCGGTGGCGTGAACATTGACGTCAAGGATCCCGTCCTCGCGCGTACGCTGCTTGATCTCTCGCAGACGGCAACGATCAACGACAGCCTGAAGCTCGGCAAGGCTGTGCTCGGCGAACTGGGAGGGATCAACCGCCTGCACAAGGCGACCGTCGAGCAGGCGGGTTTCGCCGTCCTCAAGGCGCCGGATATTCCGTCAATCCTCGTCGAAACCGCCTTCATCTCCAATCCAGAGGAAGAGAAGCGTTTGAATGATGACGCGTATCAGGACAAGATCGCCGAGGCGATTCTCTCGGGGATCCGGAAGTACTTGGCGAAAAACCCGCCGCTGGCCAAATCGAGGCTTGCCCGGCTCGACTAACCGCGTTGCCGCGCGATCAGACGACGCGATCAGAACATACCGGCGGCCCGAAAATAGCGGTTTCAAATCGCGCCCGGCACTGCTAAAATTGTCGCCGTTGCTATGCTTCACAGCAGCAGGCCGCTGTAGCTCAGTCGGTAGAGCAGCGCATTCGTAATGCGTAGGTCGACAGTTCGATTCCGTCCAGCGGCACCATGAAGCCAAGGGGCTAGTTCACTTTCACAACTGGCCTTCCCGTCATTTGGCTTCCATACCGCCGCCATCCAGCCGAACGTGCGCCATGCGGTAAGGGCGCGGTCACGATGGCGTGAGAGGCGGGCTCGGGCTTTTCCCAGTGGATCCACGCTTACCGGTTGGCAAGCACGCTCAGGAACGAGCGGGCGTTCGTGCCATGCTCCTGGTGACGAAACATCGGCCGCAGGTCAAGCGCGTGCCCGAGAGACCGCAAACACCTTTTCCGGCTCGGGGCGACGGTCGAATCGCGCTAATGTCATCCCTGACGCCAGGCCAGTTGTTTGTGTGCAGGCCATGGATGCCAGGGTGCATGGCCCGGGTGTACTCGGCGCGGGGTCCCTGCCCGTTAGGCCAGCGCGCGCTCAACGACCTCGCCGACGTCGGGCGATAGCCTGCGCATGGTCAGCAGCCCGGTGAGTGCGTCTTGCGCGTGCTGCTGATGTTCCGCGGTAAACCGGCGCCAGCGGTCGAAGCGGCGTGCCAGGCGGGCGGCGACCTGTGGGTTGAACTGATCGATCTCGCCAATTTGCTCGGCCAGGAAGCGGTAGGCGCTGCCGTCGGCGGCGTGGAAGCGGACGTGGTTGTTGCCGAAAGTGTTAAGCAGCGCATAGACTTTGTTCGGGTTGTGCCGCTCGAAGGCTGGGTGCTCGAGCAGCCGCTGAACCACCGCCAGCGTCTCGGGTAGGCGGCTTGCCGCCTGTACCGCCAGCCACTTGTCGACGACCAGCGCTTCGTTCTGCCAGCGCTCGTAGAAAGCAGTCAGCGCGCGTCCGCGCTCCGCGCAGTCGTCCTGGGCGAGGACGGCCAGGGCAGCGAACTGGTCGGTCATGTTGTCGGCCGACACGAATTGGGCGAACGCGCGGGTACGGGTTTCCTGCGTGCGCAGTTCGCCGAGATAGCTCAGGCAGACGTTGCGCAGCGCTCGCCGGCCGGCGGCGCTGGGCGTTGCTTGGTAGCCGCCCGTCGCGCTCAGGCTGGCGTAACACTGTTCCAGTTGCCGGGCCATCTGCTCGGCAAGGAAGCAGCGCAATCCATTGCGCGCAGCGTGCAGTGCCGCCGGGTCGACAACTGCCATTTCTTCGGCGAGCGTAGCCTCGCCTGGCAGGGTCAGCGTTTCGGCGGCAAACGCCGGGTCGGATTCTGCGAGTTCGAGGACGCGTGCCAGCGCGCGCGCGATGCTCTCTGGCCAGCGCATCGGTCGACCTTGCGTCAGTTCGGCCGTGGCGGCCAGGATCAGTCGGCTGGTCAGGCGTTGACCCGCTTCCCAACGGTTGAAGGGGTCGCTGTCGTAGGCGAGCAAATGGGTCAACTCTTCATCACGCCAGGCATACTCGATGATGACTGGGGCCGAGAAGTTGCGCAGCAGCGAAGGGACGGGCGCCGCGTCGACGGCCAGGAAAACGAATTCCTGGTGGCGTTCGGTAAGCGACAGGACGCGTGTCGTCGGCGCCGCGGCCGGTTGTCCGTTCGCGCTGTGGCCGGCCAGCTCGGCGGCAAGGACGAGCGGCAGGTCGTGCCCATCGCTTCCGCACAGGCCGACGGCGACCGGGATATGGAAGGGCAGGTCGGACGCCGCCGTAGCTGGCGCGCTCGGGCGCTCCTGCGTCAGGGCAAGCACATAGCGCCGCTGTTCGGCGTCGTAATCGCCGCGCACCCGGATGCGCGGCGTACCTGCGTGGTCGTACCAGCGCATGAACTGCTGCAGGTCTACGCCGCTGGCATTGGCCATCGCGGCGACGAAGTGGTCACAGGTCACCGCCTGGCCGTCGTGGCGCGCGAAATACAGGTCCATGCCACGGCGAAAGCCCGCTTCGCCGAGCAGCGTGTGGATCATGCGCACGACCTCGGCACCCTTTTCATAGACGGTGCTGGTGTAGAAGTTGTTGATCTCGACGTAGGCCTCGGGTCGCACCGGATGTGCCATCGGCCCAGCGTCCTCGGGGAACTGTACGGCGTGCAGCGTGCGCACGTCGCGGATGCGGGCGAGTGCGCGATTGTGCGTGTCGGCGGTGAATTCCTGGTCGCGGAAAACGGTCAGCCCTTCCTTGAGGGACAACTGGAACCAGTCGCGGCAGGTGACGCGGTTGCCGGTCCAGTTGTGAAAGTACTCGTGCGCGACGACGCGGTCGACGTTTTCATAGTCCACATCGGTGGCCGTATCCGGGCGGGCAAGGACGTACTTTGTGTTGAAGATATTCAGCCCCTTGTTCTCCATCGCGCCCATGTTGAAGTCGCTGACGGCGACGATCATGTAGTGGTCGAGGTCGCAGGTGAGACCGAAGACCTGCTCATCCCAACGCATCGCGCGCTTGAGTGCGTCGAGCGCGTGCGCACACTGGTCGCTCTTGCCCGGCTCGACATAGAGCGCCAATTGCACGCGGCGACCGTCGGCGGTGACGAAGTCGTCGCGCAGCACATCGAGGCGTGCGGCAACGACGGCGAAGAGGTAGCACGGCTTGGGGAAAGGGTCGTGCCATTTTGCCCAGTGCCGACCATCGCCGTGTTCGCCGCTGCCGACCGGGTTGCCGTTCGCCAGGAGGACCGGCAGGTTTTCCCGGTCGGCATGCAAGGTCACGCTGTAGGTCGACATGACGTCCGGACGGTCGGGAAACCAGGTGATGCGGCGAAAGCCTTGCGCCTCGCACTGGGTGAAGTAGCCGTTCTGCGACCGGTAGAGGCCCGACAGACTGCTGTTGTGATCGGCGTCGATGCGCGTGCGCGTGCTCAGCGTCAGGCGATCGGCAACCTCGGCGATGCACAGCAGCGTGTCGCTACAGGTGTAGCGGTCCGCGCTCAGCGGCACGCCGTCGAGCGTCAGCGAAATCGTCTGCAGGCCATACCCGTCGAGCTGCAGCGCCTGTCCGGGAGCCGCCGCCGGGTTCCGCCGCAGGTGCAGTTGGCTGTCGACGATGACTTCGCCGGACCGGAAATCGAGTTCCAGGGCGACCTGGTCGACCAGGAAAGGCGGTGGAGCGTAGTCCTCGCGCCGGACCCGCTTTATCGCTGGCGTCGTCATTGGGGCAGATCCTCGTGCTGCAGGAGGAAGACGTAGCGATCGCCCGCGCTCGTTTCCAGCCAGGTGAATGGGAGGTCGGGGAAGGCGGCTTCCAGCGTGTCGCGATTGTGGCCAATCTCGACGACGAGCAGTCCGTGCGGTGCGAGGTGTCGGCGCGCCTGGGCGATGATGGCGCGCGTCAGATCGAGTCCGTCGATGCCGCTGGCCAGCGCCAGTTCGGGTTCGCAGCGGTATTCAGCAGGCAGCGTGGCCATCGTCGCGGCATCGACGTAGGGCGGATTGCTCACGATCAGGTCGTAGCGTCGGCCGCGCAGGCCAGCGAAGAGGTCGGATTCGATCAGCCGGACGCGCTCGTCGAGCGCGTGATCGGTGACGTTGCGCCGGGCGACGGCGAGCGCGTCGGCTGAAACGTCTACGGCATCGACCAGTGCGGCAGGAAAGACGTGCGCGGCGATGATCGCCAGGCAGGCCGACCCGGTGCACAGGTCGAGCACGCTGGTGATTTCATCGGGTTCAGCGATCCACGGTGTCAGGCGCTCGCGCAGCAGTTCGCCGATGAACGAGCGGGGAACGATGACACGCTGGTCCACGTAGAAGCGATACTCGCCCAACCAGGCTTCGTTGGTCAGATACGCGGCGGGCAGCCGCTCGCCGATCCGGCGAGCGATCAGTTGCACGCATTGGGTGCGTTCGCTGCGCGTCAGGCGGGCGTCGAGAAAGGGCTCCAGGCGGTCGAGCGGCAGGTGCAGGCAATGCAGCAGCAGGTAGGCGGCTTCGTCCCAGGCGTTGTCGCTGCCATGTCCAAAGAACACACCGGCCTCGTTGAAGCGGCTGACGGCAAAGCGCATCAGGTCGCGCAGCGTGCGCAGTTCGCGGCTTGCCTCAGACATCGGCCGGCAGGAGTTGCTCGATGATTCGCCGGTAGATGGCCGCCAGACGCGGCAGAGCGTCAAGGTCGATGCACTCGTTCACCTGATGAATGGTCGTTCCGAGCGGACCGATCTCGACGATCTGCGGACAGATTTCGGCAATGAAACGCCCGTCGGAAGTCCCGCCGCTGGTCGATAGTTCGCTCGTCAGCCCGGTTTCGGCACGGATCGCGTGTCGCGCCGCGTCGATCAGCGCGCCGCTGCCGGTGAGGAAGGGGCGTGCACCGAGCGTCCAGGCGATTTCGTAGTCCACCCCGTGGCGTTCGAGCACCGCGCACAGCCTGGCCTGCAGACTCTCTGGCGTGCTGGCGGTGGCGAAACGGAAGTTGAAGTCGATGCTCACGCTGCCCGGGATGACATTGCCGGCGCCGGTGCCGCCGTGGATGTTCGAGACCTGCCAGGTGGTGGGCGGAAAGAACTCGTTGCCGGTGTCCCAGACGGTCGCCGCCAGTTCGGCAATTGCCGGTGCCGCCAGGAGGATCGGGTTCTTGGCCAGATGCGGATAGGCGATATGGCCTTGCACGCCCTTGACGACGAGCTTGCCGGAGAGCGAACCACGGCGGCCATTCTTGATCACATCGCCGAGCGCGCTGACCGCCGTGGGTTCGCCGACGATGCAGTAGTCGATCGTTTCACCGCGCTCACGCAGCGCGTTGGTGACGACGACCGTTCCGTCGACGGCGTCGCCTTCCTCGTCCGAAGTGAGCAGGAAGGCGAGTGATCCGGGGTGCGCCGGTCGCTCGGCAAGAAAAGCCTCCACCGCCGTGACGAAGGCGGCGAGCGAACCTTTCATGTCTGCCGCACCCCGCCCGTAGAGCTTGCCGTCCACTCGCTGCGGGATGAACGGGTCTGAGTTCCAGGCTTCGCGCGGACCGCTGGGGACGACATCGGTGTGCCCCGCCAGGCAGAGCAGCGGCCGCGCCTGGCCGCGTCGTGCCCACAAATTGCTCACGCCGCCGCGGTTGATGAACTCGCACGCGAAACCGAGTGCGCTCAGACGTTCGACGATGATCGGCAGGCAACCAGCGTCGTCCGGCGTCACCGAGCGACAGGCGATCAGTTGCTCGGCCAGTCTGAGCGTCGGCTCGTCATGCAAGGTCAGGTTTGCCTTGGGCGACATCGCGCGGGTGGCTATGGCGCTTCAGTATCGTGCAGACTGAGCGTGAACGCCTTGTAAGATGGTCCGCCGGGATCGGTAGCCGACAGGTCGTAGGGTGTTTCAACACGCTTTTCTTCCTTACGTGGTCGGGCGCCGCTCTCCGTATTGTTGTTGATCAGCCACGACAGGTTGGTCGGCGAGTCGGCGTTGTTG
>WBZM01001052.1_pt1 | contig 30584 bp, 33 predicted proteins | sample 5204271 | NCBI WGS metagenome assembly WBZM01 (sample SAMN12344346, study PRJNA552823) | activated sludge metagenome | biome: Activated sludge suspended growth; feature: Nitrification reactor; material: Wastewater; isolation source: activated sludge from nitrification reactor of wastewater... | reverse complement strand
CGTATTGCTCGAGGCTATACAGATCTTCATGCCGCAGCATGGTCATACTCCGTAGGCTTTGCGCAGAAGCGTGATGGGGTGTTCGGGCGCGCAGCCCTGCGCGCGCGCATGTGCGATGTGATGGCCGGCCATGGCGCAATCCGAACTCAGGCGGTCGGGCTCGACCGCGTTGACGCGCGCGACGACCGGCCTGACGATCTTCATCGCGAGATCGTGAAACTCCGTCTTGACCGCGTAGGTGCCGTCATGGCCCGAGCAGCGCTCGATGATTTCGAGCGTGGTGTCGGGGATCAGCGACAAGATTTCCTTCGTCTTCGGACCGATGTTCTGCACGCGCTGGTGGCAGGCGGCATGATAGGCGACCTTGCCGAGGCCATTTCTGAAATCGGTCTTCAGCTTGCCGTCCTTGTGACGCAGCATCAGATATTCGAACGGATCGAAGAAGGCCGCGCGCACTTTCTGCACGTCCTTGTCCTCCGGGAACATCAGCGGCAGTTCCTGCTTGAACATCAGCACGCAGGAGGGCACGAGCGCAGTCAGGTCCCAGCCCTCGTCGACGAGTTTCGCCAGCGTCGGAATATTCTCGTCGCGCGCGCGCTGCACCGCCTCGAGGTCGCCGAGTTCGAGCTTCGGCATGCCGCAGCATTTCTCTCTCTGCGCGATGGTTACAGGAATGCCGTTGTGCTCGAACACCGCGACGAGATCCTCGCCGGGCGCCGGCTCGTTGGCGTTCATGTAGCAAGTGGCGAACAGCGCAATCTTGCCGGTCGTGCGGCCTGCCGGCTCGCCCTTCGTGTCGGCGGGCAATGCGCTCAGCCGGTTGCGCAGCTTGTTCGTCGTATATTCGGGAACCCAGGCCTTCGGATGCACGCCCATCGCGCGGTCGAGAACGCCCCGCAGCTTTTCGTTTCTGTTCGCGGCGTTGGCGAGCGGCGCGACGACCGGATTGGCGACGAGCGCGCCCATCAGATCCGTCGAGGTCAGCGTGCGATCCCGGAAATTCGCGCCTTCCTTCTTGTGGCGCACGGCCTTGGCGCGCAGCATCAGGTGCGGCAAGTCGCAATTCCACTCATGCGGCGGAACGTAAGGGCACTTGGTCATGTAGCAAAGGTCGCAGAGGTAGCACTGGTCGACCACTTTCCAGTAGTCGGCCTTGGCCACGCCATCGACTTCCATCGTCTCGGATTCGTCGACGAGATCGAACAGCACGGGGAAGGACTGGCACAGGCTCACGCAGCGCCGGCAGCCATGGCAGATGTCGAACACGCGCTCCATTTCCGTGAGGAGCGACGCCTCGTCGTAGAAATCGGGATTGCGCCAATCGAGCGGATGGCGCGTCGGCGCCTCGAGATTGCCTTCGCGGGGACCGGCCACGTCTTTACCCTCAAATTCATCGGCCGGCGCGAGGGGCGCCGGCCGGATCTTCGTATCGGAAAGCGAAACGGCTCACGCCATTTCGTTCAGCGCCTTCTGGTAGCGGTTGGCGTGCGAGCGCTCGGCCTTCGCCAGCGTCTCGAACCAGTCGGCGATCTCGTCGAAGCCTTCCGAACGCGCGTCCTTGGCCATGCCCGGATACATGTCGGTATATTCGTGCGTCTCGCCGGCGACCGCGGTGGCGAGATTGGCCCTGGTCTCGCCGAAGGGCATGCCCGTGGCCGGGTCGCCGCACTTCTCGAGATATTCCAGATGGCCGTGGGCATGGCCGGTCTCGCCTTCCGCAGTCGAGCGGAACAGCGTGGCGATGTCCGGATAGCCTTCGACGTCGGCCTTGTTGGCGAAATAGAGATAGCGGCGGTTGGCCTGCGACTCGCCCGCAAACGCGTCCTTCAAATGCTGTTCGGTCTTGGAACCCTTGAGCTGCAAATGCGCCTCCTGTCAGATTGCACGGCGCGGACCGGGGTCCGCGTTCGCGCGGCATCCTATGCAGGCGCTCTTTAGAATCAATCTAAAAGATTGGGTATGTGGCCCGATGTCACAGCCTTTTCAGCAGTCTGCGCCGAAAGCTCAGGCGTGCGCGCCCAAGTCCATCGGGCCGGCCTATTTGCCCGGAAGAGCGCCTTCGGCCTTCAGGACCTCGTGCGCGGCCTTGAAGGCCTCGAGCCCCGCCGGAATGCCGCAATAGACGGTCGCATGCAAGAGGATTTCCTTGATCTCCTCCACGCTCAGCCCGTTGGTCAGCGCGCCTTTCACATGCAGCTTCAGTTCGTTCGGCTTGCTGAGCGCGGTCAGCATGGCGAGATTGACGATCGAGCGCGTGCGGCGGTCGAGTCCCGGCCGCGTCCAGGCGTAGCCCCAGCACATTTCCGTGGTGATGTTCTGGAACGCCATCATGAATTCGTCGGCGTTCTCCAGCGACTTCTTCACATAATCGGCGCCGAGCACTTCGCTGCGCACGGCCAGGCCCTGCTTGAACAGGTCGCTGTCGGATTTCTTGCTCATGATGATCCTCGTCGTCTGGCTGGGCTGCGAGGCTAATCGAGGGCTTTCGGCCGCGCAATTGCGCGGACCGCGCCCCTGCCCTAGCCTTGCGAAAACGAGGAAACGCAAGGCGTGGCGAAGACCGTCAGACTAGGCGCAGGCTCCGGCTTTTCCGGCGATCGCATCGAGCCGGCGGTCGATCTCGCGCGCGACGGCGGGCTCGACTACCTCGTCTTCGAATGCCTGGCCGAGCGCACGATCGCCATTGCGCAACTCGCGAAGCTCGACAATCCGGACGCCGGCTTCGACCCCCTGCTCGAACGGCGTTTTCGTGCGGCGCTGCCCTTCTGCGCGCGCCAAGGCGTCAAGATCGTCACCAACATGGGCGCGGCCAATCCGCTCGCCGCCGCACGCCGCGTCGCCGTCCTCTGCCGCGAACTCGGATACGCCGACCAGCGCGTCGCGGCCGTGACCGGCGACGACGTGCTCGACATCCTGCTGAACGAGGACTCGGAGATCGTCGAGACGGGCTTGCGCGCATCGGACATGCGCGACACGCTCGTTTCCGCCAACGCCTATCTCGGCGCGCGGCCGATCGCCGCCGCGCTCGACGCCGGCGCGACCATCGTCGTCACCGGCCGCGTCTCCGATCCCGCGCTTTTTCTCGGCCCCCTGCTGCATGAATTCGGCTGGCGCGACGACGATTGGAACATGCTCGGCCGCGGCGTGATGGCCGGCCACCTGCTGGAATGCGCGGGCCAGATCACCGGCGGCTATTTCGCTGACCCCGGCGTGAAGGATGTCGCCGATCTCGCCCGCCTCGGCTTTCCCATCGGCATCGTCGACGAACGGGGCGAGGTCGAGATCACGAAACTCGCCGGCTCTGGCGGCGCCGTGACGACAGCCACCTGCAAGGAGCAATTGCTCTACGAGATCGGCGATCCCGCGGCCTATATGCAACCGGACGTGATCGCCGATTTTTCCTGCGTGCGCGTGACGGAGATCGGCAAGGACCGCGTGCGCGCCACAGGCGCAGGCGGCCATGCCGCGCCATCGACGCTCAAGTGCTCGGTCGGCTATCGCGACGGCTTCGTCGGCGAAGGCCAGATGTCCTACGCCGGGCCCGGCGCCCTGTCTCGCGCGCGGCTTGCCGGCGAGATCGTGCGCGAGCGCCTGTCGATTGTCGGCGTCGCCGTGCGCGAGTTGCGCATCGACGTCATCGGCGCCGATTCGCTACACGGCGCGGCGACGCCGCAGACCAATTCGGAACCGTACGAGGCCCGCTTGCGCGTCGCCGCGCGAACCGACGCACGCGAGACGGCGCAAATGATCGGCGAGGAAGTCGAAAGCCTCTACACCAACGGTCCGGCCGGCGGCGGCGGCGCATGGAAGGGCGTGAAGCCGGTCATCGCCATCGCCTCGGCCTATATCGCGCGCGAAAAAGTGAGGCCAATAGTGACGTTCGTGGAGGCGCAATGACAAAGCTCCGCGACATCGCCCATTCCCGCACGGGCGACAAAGGCAATACGTCGGTCGTCTCGCTCATCGCTTTCGACGAGAGCGATTACGAATTGTTGCGCGAGAAAATCACCGCCGACCGTGTCCGTGCGCATTTCGCGGGTATTGTTCACGGCGAGGTGACGCGCTACGAGATTCCCTCCGTCGGCGCGCTCAATTTCGTCCTGCAAAACGCGCTCGGCGGCGGCGTCACCCGTTCGCTCGCGCTCGACGCGCACGGCAAATCGCTGAGCTCGCGCTTGCTCGATATGGAGATATGACGCGCGCCGGGACCGCCGGCCCCCGGGCCGGCAGACTAGGCGCCGGAGGCCGGCGGCCCCGGCGCGTCAAGCGTCTCCCGCATCCGCCCCATGCCGCATCGCAGCGTTGCGCGCGCGACGCGCGGCGCTACAGTCGGCCATGGCCTTCGCCCCTCGCCTTCCCGCCGCGGAATTTCTCACGGCGGAACAGCTCGCAGATTTGCGCACCCGCTCGACCGCGCGTGGCCTGTTGATGATCGCGCACGCCTGGGCTCTGATCTTCGGCGCGATGGCGCTGTTTGCGTATTTCCCCAATCCGCTGACCTTCGTGCTCGCCGTCATGGTCATCGGCTCGCGCCAGCTCGGCCTCGCCATTCTCATGCACGACGGCGCGCACGGCTGCCTGGCGACGAACCCGCAGGTCAATCTCTGGCTGTCGCAATGGCTGTGCGCCTATCCGGTCTTCGCCGAGACGCGCGCCTACCGCCGCTATCACATGAACCATCACAAGCGCACGCAGCAGCACGACGATCCCGACCTCGTGCTGTCGGCGCCCTTCCCCATCACGCGCGCGAGCTATCGCCGCAAGTTCCTGCGCGATCTCCTCGGCCAGACAGGCTTCGCGCAGCGCAAGGCGCAATTGCTCAACGCTCTCGGCGATCCTTCATGGCCGCTGAAGCGGCGCCTCGCCGTCTTCCATGAAAAGCTCGGCAGGCAGTTTCTGGTCAATGGCGTTCTCTGGGCGGCTCTGGCGGCCGCCGGCGTCTGGTGGGCCTATCCGCTGCTGTGGCTCGTGCCGATGCTGACCTGGTACATGGTGGTGACGCGCATCCGCAACATTGCCGAACACGCCGTCGTGCCGGACCACGACGATCCCCTGCGCAACACGCGCACGACGCTGGCGGGCTGGATCGAGCGCCTGTTCGTCGCGCCCTATTTCGTCAACTACCATCTCGAGCATCACCTGCTGTTCTTCGTGCCCTGCTACAAGCTGCCGAAGCTGCACGCGATCCTCGCGCGCGGGCCGCTCTATGGCCGCATGGAGGTTCAACCGAACTACGCGCGCGTGCTGCGCATGGCCACGGCGCTGCCGCCTGAGGCCGACAGGCGCGGCGCGCTGGTCAGCAACGCGCGCCGCCTGCGCGAGGGAACGAACATGGGGCAGGACCAGGCGTCATCGGGATTTTAGCCGAGCGTAGCGCCGTCATTGCGAGGAGCCGCGGGCGACCAAGCAATCCATGCACCGGAGCCTGATCGGCATGCGGGGACGGATTGCTTCGTCGCTTCCCTCCTCGCAATGACGGCCTTCGTGAAACACCACCTACGAGGAAACGCATGTACCAGGACATCGAATACACGGTCGACAAGCACATCGCGATCATCACGCTCAACCGTCCGGATCGCCTCAACGCCTGGACCGGGCAGATGGAGAAGGACATACGCGCGGCGATGGAAGCGGCCGCAGCCGACGCCAATGTGCGCGCCATCGTCGTGACCGGCGCGGGCCGCGGCTTCTGCGCCGGCGCCGACATGAACATCCTGACCGGCATTCAGGCGACGCCCGGCGACAAGAACCCCGATGCCGCGGGATCGAACGGCGGCGCCGACAATTTCAAGCAGAAATTCTCCTACATGCTGGCGATCGAAAAGCCGATCTTCATGGCGATCAACGGGCCGATCGCCGGCATCGGCCTGTGCTTCGCCGTCTTTGGCGACTTCCGTTACATGGCCGACGGCGCCAAGCTCACCACCGCTTTCGCCAAGCGCGGCCTCATCGCCGAGCACGGCATTTCCTGGATGCTGCCGCGTCTCATCGGAACCATGAATGCGCTCGACCTGCTCTGCTCGGCCCGCACGGTCGATGCGGCGGAAGCCGAGCGCATGGGCCTCGTGCGCAAGCTGCCCTTCGAGGGCTTCCTTGCCCATGTGCTGCACATAGCGCAGGAGATGACCGCGACCGCCTCGCCCCGCTCCATCGCCGTCATCAAGCGGCAGGTGTGGCGCACGCATTTCCAGTCGCTTGCGGAAGCGTGGGGCGACGCCGACGTCGAGATGAAGAAGTCTTTCGCTTCCGAAGACTTCAAGGAAGGCGTCGCGCATTTCGTCGAGAAGCGCGCGCCGGCTTTCACGGGCAGGTAGAGCAAGCGCGCTTGACAATGCTCAAGGCGCAATTTCGCCGCGCGGTGATCTTTCGGACGAACCAGTCCGAGGGGGAGGCGCGGTATGGCGAACGACGCTTCCGTGATGACGGCGCTTCGCTCCGTCGATCTGTTTTCGAGCCTGCCTGATCCGGTCCTTGAACGGATCGCGGCGCGCTCGCGTCTTGAAAAGCGGCCTGCCGGCGCGCTGATCTTCACGCAGGGCGCGGCGGCTCGCGCGTTCTTTATCGTCGTCGACGGATGGGTGAAACTCATCCGCGCGCGTCCCGACGGGCGCCAGGCGCTGCTGACGACCTTTGCGCGCGGCGAGACTTTCGCCGAAGCCGTCGCGATGGTCGACGGGCAATATCCTGCGACAGCGATGGCCGCCACCGAGGTCACGCTCGCCCGCATCGAGGCGGAGGCGCTGCGCGAGGAAATCTGCGCGCGGCCGGAAATCGGTTTCGCCATGATCGCGGCCACGGCGCAGCACCTGCATCACATGGTGCGGCAGATCGAGCAGTTGAAGTTGCAAAGCGGCGACGAGCGCGTCGCCGACTTCCTTCTCGGTCTCGCGGAGAAGGACGCGGGAACCGCCGATTTCACCCTGCCCTTCGACAAGCGCGTGATCGCCAACACGCTCGGCATCGCGCAGGAAACCCTTTCCCGCGCCTTTGCGCGGCTGCGCGCTTTCGGCGTCGAGGTCGACGGGGCGCGCGTCCACATCAAGGACATCGCCGGCCTGCGCGCGCGTCTGGAACGCCGCACGGCCTGAACGGCCGGAACTATGCGCGGAAAGATGGAATTCGTCGCGCCATCATTGCGAGCCGATGGATTGCGCGAAGCGCGCCCGACGACAGGCTCCGCACAGCAATTCAGGAGTCAAGGCACGGCTCTGGATTGCTTCGTCGCTTCGGCGGAAACCGCCTTTGGCGGTCTCGCCTGAACTCCTCGCTATGACGGCGGCGCGATTCTCATCATGAACCGTGCTAGTGGCTCGTGCCTTCCGAGAAGGTGATCTTGTTGTAGACGTTGTACTTGCCCGCAGGCTTGGACATCGGCAGACGCTTGATCTCCTGGAAGGTGGCGGCGTCGTAGACGATGATCGCTCCGTCCATTTCCCACACGCTGAGCAGCGCGTGGCGGCCGGACCGGTCGAATTCCACATGGCCCGTCGTCTTGCCGGGCGCCGGCTGCATCACGCGCGCAATCTGCAGCGTCGTCTTGTCGATGATCTGCACCTTGTCCTTGTTCTTCGGCGACATGAAGGAATCCGCCCAGATGAACGGCGAATTCTCGTGGCTGCGCAAAAAGAAGCCCGGCCCTTGCGTGTCGATGGTCGCGATCGTCTTCCAGTCGGCGGCGTCGATCACGCTGATCTTGCCTTCCTTGAGGTGCGGCGTGGCGACCAGCCTGTGGCCGTCGCGCATCCAGGATACGCCGGAGCCCAGATGCGGCATTCCCGGCATGGGAATATTGGCGATCTCGCGGCCCGTGTTCAGGTTGACGACGACGGCGTGGTCGCCGTTACGGCTCGCGCCGATGAGATTGCGATAGTCGGGATCGAAGAAGAAATCGTCCAGCGGTTCGCTTGCCTCGATCCGCCGCAACGCGAACAGCCCCTTCGACGAGGCCAGCGCCTCGACCATGTCCTTCTCGTGGCTGTGCACGAGGCCGGTATAGACCGGCGGCGCGTTCGGGTTGGTCGCCACCTCCCAGATTTCCGGCACGTCCTTCAGCGCCGCGATGAAGCTGTCGCGCTGCGGCGCCTGGTAGACCGCCGACACGCGCGAGGGCTGTCCCTTGCGATCGACGACATCGAATATCTTTTCGACCGAAAGATCCGCCGCGCTCAGAATCACCAGCGTATTCGGCAGATAGTTTGCAACCGCGAGATGCTTGGCGTCCTTCGACAGCGCAATATTGCGCGCGTTCACGCCGGCGCGGACCTCCGCAACGACGGTCAGCGTCCACAGGTCGAACTTGGTCACCCAGCCGTCGCGCGAACCGAAGAACACGTAGCGTCCGTCATGCGTGAATTTCGGCCCGCCGTGCAGCGCGAAGCGGCTGGCGAAACGATGCATCGGCGTAAACGTGTCGCCGTCGAGAATGCTGACGTGATGATCGCCGCTTTCGACGACGACGAAGAGGTTGAGCGGATCGGCCGTGAACACCGGCTTGTCGACCGCGGGCGCTGGCGTCAGCACGCGGCTCGCCGCGATCTCCTTCTCGCCCCAGACGGGAGTCGTCGCGGGCTTCGTGTAGACCAGAGCGGCGAGCGCCTTGATCGAGGCGTCGTCGAGCTCGGCGCCGAAGGCCGGCATCTGCGTCGCCTCGCGCCCGCTGCGGATCACCTTTTCCGCGCCCGCGACGCCGAGACGCCCGAGATTGTCGGGCAGGAGCGCCGGCCCGATCGCGCCAAGCCGGTCGCCGCCGTGGCAGGCGGCGCATTTGGCCTGATAGAGCGCGCCCGCGTCAGGCTCCGCGCGCGCCGGCGCAAGCGTCGCCAGAAGCGCGAGCGCGAAAAGGCTAGACAGCCACGGCTTCATGCTTGCGTCCCCGATAGGGTTTCGTCTCGACGCGCGGCGCGCTTGTCACGCCGATCTCGGCGTCGCCAAGGTAGCACGCCGGGTCTTCGGCGAAAGCGTCGCCGGTCATGCGCAGCGCGCGCACGCGCGTATTGCCGCCGCAGACGTCGAAATAGGCGCAGGCGCCGCAGCGTCCCGAAATCTTGCGCGGCCGCGCCTTCAGCCCCGCCATGATCGGGTCGGACGTATCCGCCCAGATATCGCCGAACGGCCGCTTGCGCACATTGCCGATCGTATAGTGCCACCACATCGTGTCGGGATGGACGTCGCCGACATTGTCGATGTTCGCGACATTCACGCCGGACGCGTTGCCGCCCCATTGCGCCAGTTTTGCGCGCAGGTGCTGCGCCTTGTCCGGAAATTTCTCGCGCGCCCAGAAATAGAGGAAGACCGCGTCGGCGTCATTGTTGCCGGTGACGAATTCGCGGTTCTCGCCGCGCTCGAGACACGCCCAGGCGTGCTCGAACAGCATGGTCATGGCGTCGCGCGTGATGTTCCACGTCGCGTCGTCGCCGCGGTTCTTGTTGCCGCGTCCGGCATAGACGAGATGCGACAGGTAGAACTTGTCGATGCCTTCGGAGCGCGCGAGCTCGAGCAGGGCCGGCAGGTGATGGTGATTGTCCTGCGTCATCGTAAAGCGCAGGCCGGTCTTCACGCCGCGCCGCCCGCATTCCTTCAGGCCGGCGAGCGCCGCGACGAAAGCGCCGTCGCGGCCGCGGAAACGGTCGTGCGTCTCGCCGATGCCGTCAAGGCTCACGCCGACATAATCGTAGCCGATATCGGCGATGCGCCCGGCCATGTCGGCGTCGATCAGCGTGCCGTTGGACGACAGCGCCGTATAGAAGCCGAGGTCGACGGCGCGCCTGGAGATGTCGAATATGTCGGGACGCAGCAGCGGCTCGCCGCCGGACAGGATTAGCACCGGCGAGCGCGCCGCCTTGATGTCGTCCATCACGCGAAACACTTCGTCCGTCGAAAGTTCGCCCGGAAAATCGACGTCGGCCGAGATCGAGTAGCAGTGCTTGCACTTGAGGTTGCAGCGCCGCACCAGATTCCAGATGACCACGGGGCCGGGCAAATCGCGATGCGGACCGACCGGGGTCGGATCGCGCAATTCGCGCAGGAATTGCGTCAGTCGGAACATGCGCCCTCCGCGCCGGCGCGGCGTGCAAGGCGCAGCCCGGTCTTCTTGAGGATTTCGGTTGAGAACAATATGTCGGACGCCCTGCAGGCGGAACCGAGCATTTGCGCTATGCGCGCGCGTTTTTCGAGCACTTCCTCGCGCGCGCGGCCGTGAACCATGGCGAACAGATTGTAGGGCCAGTCCGGCGGGCGGCGCGGGCGACGATAGCAATGCGTGACGAAATCGAGCGCGCCGACCTGCTGCCCCAGCGCGTCGACGCGGGCGTCGTCCACGTCCCACACGCTCATGCCGTTGCACACGAGGCCAAGCTTGTAATGATTGGGCGCAAGGCCGATGCGGCGGATGATTCCGCGCGCCAGCATGGTCTCGAGCCGCGCCAAAACCTCGTTCTCGGGCGCGCCGATGCGCGCCGCGATTTCGGCATAGGGCGCGGCGACCAGCGGCAGTCCGGCTTGCGTCGCTTCGAGAATGGCGCGGTCGAGCGCGTCGATAGACCGTTCGCGTCCGCTCATGCCGGAATCCTCATGTCGAGGAAATATTCGCGCTCCTTGGGAAAGAGCAGCACGTCGACGCCCGTCGCCGCCTCGATGCGGCGCGCGACCGCCTCGATCTCCGCGCGATCCTCCACCGCCAGCACGAACCACATGTTGAGCCTGTGCTCGCGCCTGTAATTATGCGCGACCTCGCGTTGCGCATTGACGAACGCGACCGTCGCCTCCCATTTTTCCGCAGGCGTGGCCATGGCGCAGAGGCAGAAGCCGCCGCCGATATTCTCGGCGTTTAGGAATGGGCCGAAGCGCGTGACGACGCCGGTTTCGCGCAGGCGCGCGACGCGCGCGATGAGATCTTCCTCGGCGAGGCCGAGTTCCGCGGCTTTTGTCGCGAAGGGACGCGGCGTCAGGGGAAAGCCCTCTTGCAGGGCGTTGACGATGCGCCGGTCGGTCTCGTCGATCATGACGACCTCACGCCGCAGATAGTCGCGCGCCGCGCTGCCGGAAGCAACGACGCGAGAACAGAACGGCATGGGCGCGGACCTCGGGGGCCGAACCCGCGAGTTCGGCGACATGCGCCAGCGCCGTGTCGCGTTCGCGCCCATGAATCATCGTGAAGAGATTGTAGCGCCAGCCCTCGCGGCGCGGCCGCTCGTAGCAGAGCGTGACGAAGTCGCGCGCGGCGAAACCCTGCGCGATCTGCTCGAGCCGGTCATCCGGCAGATCCCACACGACCATGGCGTTCGCGCCATAGCCGAAGTGGCGATGCCGAAGCACGAGGCCGAAACGCGAGACGACGCCCGATGCGACCAAGGCCGCAAGGCGCTCCAGAACGTCGCCCTCGCTCCAGCCGAGCCGGCCGGCGATGCGCTGGAACGGGCGGGCGACGAGATCGAGCCCGTCCTCCATCGCGCCGAGCAGGCGCCGATCCTGATCGTCGACCTGCGCGACGGTCGCGCCGGCGGTCGCGCGCTTGACCGCCGCGCCGCCAAACACGCTGAAGCCGAGGTCGATATGGAAGTCGCGCAGCATCGGCAGCACGAGGACGGGCGCGCCGGCCCGCTGTTCGATCCGCACGATCGCCTCCGCGACCTCCGTCGCGTCCGGCGCCGTGACGACAAACCAGAGATTGTAGGCGTGTTCGCGCTCGTAGGCGTGATTGACGCCGGGCTCGACGACGATGGCGGCGGCGGCGGCTTCCAGCCGTTCAGGCGGAACGGATATGGCGGCCAGCGTCGAGGCGCCGACCGTATTGGGGCGCACCACCGCGCCGACGCGCGACAGCGCGCCGGACTGCTGCAGGCGCGCCAGCCGCGCCAGCACGTCGCTTTCGGGCAGGCCGAGCGTTGCGCCGACCGCCGCGAACGGCGCGGACACGATCGGCAAATCGCGTTGCCAGCCGTCGATCAGTCGCCTGTCCTGTTCGTCGAGCAGCATGTCAGGCCCCGAGCCGGTGCGCGCGCGCGGTGAAGAAAATGCCCGAGGGCTTGAGCGAAACGATCTCCGCCTTCTTCTCGCGCGTGCGCACGTCGTAGATGTCGATGCGGTCGGCGTCGCGCACGGAAATCCACACTTCATGCCCGCGCGGCGTGAATTCGAGATGCAGCACCGCCGGCCCCGGCTTGAACGTGTGCACGATCTTTCGCGTGGGAATGTCGAGCACCTGCACCGTGTCGTTGGCGGGATGCGCGAAATTGATCCAGATCTCGCGCCCGTCCGGGCGCGCGACGCAGAACACCGGCTGGCTGTGCAGGGCGATGCGGCCCTGCTCCTTCATCGTGTCGAGATCGAGGATCAGCGCCTCGTGCTGGCCGGCCGCCGGCACGACGAGGCTGCCGCCGCTCTGCGCCCATCCTTCCAGATGCGGCATCTTGTAGATCGGCAGCTTTTCGCGACCCGCGTTGTAGCCGGACGATACGCGCTCGACCTTCGGCGTTTCGGCCCACAGGTCGATATGCGCAAAGCCGTCCTCGCCGAACAGGCCGGCCAGATAATGGCGCGCGTCGCTCGTCACGTTGGCGTCGTAGGGCAGCTTGCCGACGTCGGTGAATTTCGTCAGCGCGGGCGTCATGCCGGCGGAGAAATCGGCAATCCAGATTTCGTTGGCGTCGTAGAGCGCATAGGCGAAGCGGCGGCCCGGCAGGTCGACTAGGCCGACGGTCTTGGATTGCTTGCCGTTCGCGCCGATCGCCGGAATGGACGCCAGTTCGGTCAGATCGTTGGCGTCGAAGACCTTGACGCCGCCCGGCGTGTAGTTGGACGCGACGATCAGCGCGCCGTCGTCGGAGATCGCGCCGCCGATGGCGTTGCCCGCCTGGATCACGCGCGCCACGATGCGGCATCCCAGCATGTCCACCTTGGTCAGCCCGCCGTCGCGCCCGAACACATAGGCGTAGCGCTCGCTCGGCCCGAACACGGCCGTCGCATGCGAGAGATCGCCAAGGCCCTCGATGCGCGATATCGTCTTGCGCGCACTCACGTCGACGACGAGAACCGAGCCGCTCGCGCGCTCGATGATGAGGCCGAGGTCGCCCGTGCCGCGCGCCGGCGCGCAGGCCTGCTGCTCGTTCGCCGCAAGGGCGGGGCTCGCGATGCCGGCGGCTATGCCGGCGGTGAGGAACGAACGGCGGTTCATTGCGGCAGTCCCTGTTTCAGTCGTTCGGCGATCCAGCGCGCATCGGCCTCGCTGATCAATCCGCGCCACGGCGGCATGGGCGTGCCGGGCACGCCGTCGAGAATGATCGCCGCAAGAGATTCGGCGTCCTTGCCTTCGAGATCGCTCGGCAGCAGCGGCGCGCCGAGCCCGCCCTTCAGGGTCATGCCGTGGCAGGACCCGCAATCCTCGCGCACCAGAGCCGTCAGTTCGCCCGCCCGATCCGCCGCCTGCGCGCAACTCGCCGCAAGAGCGAGCGCGAGGGCGACGCCGATGTCAAGCGGGCGCATCATCGAACAGCTCCGCGCCGACCACGGCGTCGATGCGCGGAGGAATGCAATCGACGGCCTCGCCGACAATGAACAGAACCGGCGCGGCGAGGCGCGCGCCCGAGGCGATCGAGGCGATATCGGCCAGCGTCCCGAACACGCAGCTCTGCTGCGGAGTCGTCGCCTGGCTGATCGCCACGGCGGGGGTTGCGGGGTCGCGCCCGTGCGCGATCAACGCGGCCGAAATCTCGGGCATGTTGGCCAGGCCCATGTAGATGGCGAGCGTCGCCGTCGGATCGCTCAGGCTCGCCCAGTCGAGGTCGAGCGCGCCGTTGTTCTGGCGATGGCCGGTCACGTAGCGCAGGCTTGTAGCGACGCCGCGCAGCGTCAGCGGCAGGCCGAGCGCAGCGGCTGCGCCCTGCGCGGCGGTCACGCCGGGAGTTATGTCGAAGGCGACGCCGGCGGCGGCCAGATGGGCGGCTTCCTCGCCGCCGCGGCCGAATACGAGGGGATCGCCGCCCTTCAGCCGCACGACATGGTCGTAGCGCTGCGCGAGCCGCACCAGCAATTCGTTGATGCGCTGCTGCGGCACCGGATGATCGCCAGAAGACTTGCCGACATCGATGCGCGGCGCGCGCGAGGGCGCAAAATCGAGAATCTCGGGACAGACCAGCCGGTCGTAGACGACGACGTCGGCCGCCTCGATCGTGCGCAAGGCGCGCAGCGTCAGGAGATCCGGAGCTCCGGGGCCTGCGCCTATGAGGTGAACGATGCCGGTCATGGGTCGAGGTCCGGAAAGGGAGGAGCGGCGGGGCGAACCCCGCCGCCCGCTTGTCGTCAGTAAATGTCCTTGCGGGTATTGTAGACGTTGAACTTGCCGGTGGGCGTGATGAGCGCCGAGTCCTTGATCACCGACTTCAGCTTCAGCGTCTTGTCGTCGACGACGACGATCGCCGATTCCTGGGTCTTGCCGTTCCACACGGAGAACCAGATTTCCGAGCCGTCCTTGTTGAATTCCGGCTGGACGACGCGGCGCTGGCCCTGGGTGATGCCCGACCATTCGCCGATCGGCAGGACTTTGTACTTCGGCTTGTCCTGCGCGAGGTCCGCGATCTTGAACACCGCGACGCTCGACGACGTATCGGCTTCAGGATTGAGCGGCGTGTCGATGTAGAGGTTGTCCGACTTCGGATGCGACTTCACGAACAGCGAGCCGCCTCCCTGGCCTTCAACCTTCTGCACCACCTTCCAGGCGTTCTGCGGATGCTTGTCCGGGTCCGTGCCGATGAAGGAGACCATCTCGTCGCCGAGATGCGAGGTCACCCAGACCGGGCCGTACTTCGGATGCACGATGTTGGCGCCGCGGCCCGGATGCGGCGTCTTGCCGCCGGACTCGACCACCTTCACCAGACGGCCGGTCTTGGTGTCGATGATGCCGACCTTGTTGCGCGCGTTCGCGGCCACCAGGAGGTAGCGGCCGGACTTGTCGAAGCCGCCGTCATGCAGGAAGCGTTCGGACGGGATCGACCGGACCTTGAGCTGCGTGATGTCGGAATAGTCGACCGCGTCGATGACGCCGCGTTCCTTGATGTTGAGATACCACTCCGGCGCATAGTGCGAGGCGAAGATGCCCGCCACGCGCGGTTCGGGATGGTATTCCATCGTGTCGTAGGTCATGCCGCGGGTCGACACGATCTTGATCGGCTCGAGCGTCGGGCCGTCCATGATCACGTACTGCGGCGGCCAATAGGAGCCGGCGATCGCCAGCTTGTCCTCGAAGCCCTTGAACTTCGACGTGTCGACCGAACGCGCCTCGGCGCCGATCTTCACGGTCGCGACCACGTTTGGCGTCGGCATCCACAGGTCGATCAGGTCGACCTTGCCGTCGCGACCGATCACGTAGAGATAGCGGCCCGACGCGGAGATGCGCGAGATATGCACGGCATAGCCGGTCTTGATGCGCGTGATGATCTTCTTCGAAGCGCCGTCGATCAACGCCACTTCGCCGGTGTCGCGCAGCGTCACCGAGAAGACGTTGTCGAGGTCGATGTCGTTCATCTTCTTCTTCGGCCGCTGGTCGACCGGAACCGAGACCTTCCACGTCGCCTTCATCTCCTTCATGCCGAATTCCGGCGGGGTGGCCGGCTCGTTGAGGAGGTAGCGGGCCATCACGTCGACCTGATCCTTCGACAATTCGCCAGACGTGCCCCAGTTGGGCATGCCGGCCGGCGAGCCGTAGGTGATGAAGTCGCGCAGGTACTCGTAGCCCTTGGCCTTGGTGATGTCCGTGGTCAGGGCCTTGCCGGTCGCGCCCTTGCGCAGCACGCCGTGGCAGCCCGCGCAGCGCTCGAAATAAATCTTGTTGGCGGAAGCGAATTCGTCCGCGGACAACTTGGGATCGCCGGGCTTCTGGCCGGGCTGTTCCATCTTGTCGCCGCTCATCGTGTTGAGATTCGGCACGTAGGGCGGAATGCCGCTCTTGTCGCCGTGATCGCCCTTCGCAGCCGGCGCTGCGGCCGGAGCCTGCGCCTGCTGAGCATTCGCGAGCGGAACGATCGCCGTCGCAGCCAGCAATGCCGCCGCTCCGATCAGTCCGAGCCGCCCCATTCGTCTTTTCGTGTCAGTCATGTCACACCCTCCTCTCGGTGGTGTCGGTGCGTACGCGCATCGGATAACCATCGCCTTGACATTGGATAGTCATGACCTGACCCCGCCTTGATGATTGTCAAGGCGGGGCGTCGCGTGACGAAAGACTTATGGGACCATAAGGAAAGATCATGTTCGCCGTCCGCTTCTTGCGCGCTGGCGCGTTGGCGCTTTGCGCATTCGCCGCCCTGTTCGCCGCCTCGGCGCGCGCGGCGCCGCCCGACCTGCGCGCTTACGCGCGCGAGGCGTTCGGTCCCGGCGTCGAACTGCGCGAGCGCAAGAGCGACGAAGGCGCGGTGATCGAGGCCTGGCGCGACGGCGCCTATGCGGGCCTCGCGTTTTCCACATGGGATCTCATCAAGTCCGTCGGCTATTCCGGCCAGCCCATAGACATCTGGGCGACCCTCGATCCCTCGCTCGTCGTCGGCTCCGCGCGGCTCATGCGCCAGACCGAACCCTTGCTCGTCATCGGCTTGCGGCCGGAACAGCTCGAGGAACTGGTCGCCGCGCAGTCGGGGCTCGACGTCAAGACGCTCGCGCGCGTCGCCAGCGCCGATGGCAGGAAGATCGTGGACCGCATCGCCGGCGCGACCATTTCCAGCAATGTGCTGCGCGATTCGGTCATTCGCGCCGCACGCAAGGCCGCGCGCATATCGGGCCGTCTCGGCAGCCCCGGCCGCATCCTGCGCGACAGGTTCGAGGAAGCGGACTGGCGCACGCTCACGTCAGCGGGCGCAATCGTCGAACGCAAGATCATGGCCTCGGAAATGGCCGTCGGCGCCGGCGCGAAGAGCGACCAGCCGCTGCTCGACGTTTTCGTCGCGCTGGCCACGCCGGCGGGCGTCGGCGTCAATCTGATCGGCCGCAAACATTACGAGCAGATTGTCTCGACGTCGGGCCCCGAGGACGATCTCGTGATGGTCGGCGCCAACGGCCTTCTCTCCATCAAGGGCACGAACTGGCGCGACAGCGGCGTCTTCGAGCGTCTCGCGATCGTGCAGGACGCGCGCACCATCCGCCTGACCAAGGACATGCATCGCGCCTTCGACAAGGTGGAAGCGGAATATGCGCCGGAATTGCGCGAGCGCGCGATCTTCGTGGTGCCGCACGCAACCGGATTCGACGCCGCCAAGCCCTGGCGCCTGCAGGTCTTGGCCGTCCGCAGGACGGCGGACGGCGGCGAGACGGCGCAGGCTTTCGAAATCCCCTATGTCGTACCCGCCGATTACGTCGCGCGCCCGCAGGCGGAAGCGGCGGGGGCTCCCGGCGAGGAGGCGCTATGGGAGCGCGCGTGGTTCGAGCGCAAGTACGAGGTGGCGGCCCTTCTCGTGATGCTGGGCGCGCTCGTGCTGATTCTCCTGTTCCAGGACCAGCTCGCGGCCCGCCCGAAGCTCTACAAGGCGACGCGCATCGTGTTCATGGCCGCGACGCTCGGCTTCATCGGCCTGTTCGCGCGCGCGCAATTGTCGGTCGTGCATGTCGTCACCTTCGCCACCGCGCTGCGGACGAATTTCCAGTGGTCCTTCTTCCTGCTCGATCCCATCATCTTTCTGCTCTGGGGCTTTGTCGCGGTCGCCATGCTGTTCTGGGGTCGCGGCGTGTTCTGCGGCTGGCTCTGTCCGTTCGGCGCCCTGCAGGAATTGCTGAACGAGGCCGCCCGCCGCCTGCGCATCCGCCAGTTCGAAATCCCCTGGGCGCTGCACGAGCGCCTGTGGATCGTCAAATATCTCGTCTTCCTCGCCATCTTCGCCCTGTCGCTCAACGACATGAAGACCGCCTTCATCGCCGCCGAGGCCGAGCCGTTCAAGACCGTGGTCGCCCTGCACTTCCAGCGCGCCTGGCCCTTCGTCGTCTTCGCGCTCGCGTTGCTGGCGGCGGGCCTGTTCGTGCGCCGCTTCTATTGCCGCTATCTCTGCCCGCTCGGCGCCGCGCTCGCCATTCCTGCGCGCATGCGCATGTTCGAATGGCTGAAGCGCCGCCCGCAATGCGGGCGCGAGTGCCGGCAATGCGCCGTGCACTGCCCCGTCGGCGCGATCTATCCGAACGGCGCGATCAGCCCCAACGAGTGCATCTACTGTCTCAACTGCCAGTCGCTCTATCACGATCCAACCGTCTGCATGGGCCTGAAGGCGCGCGCCGCGCGGCAGGCCGCGCGCGACCAGCTCGCCAAGGGAGGCGCCAATGCCGGCTGAACCGACGCGCCGCCGCGTGCTGCGCATTCTTGCTGCGGCGGGCGCGGCCTCTCTTGCGCCGCCGGCGCGCGCGACGACGCGCGAATGGCGCGGCGCGGCGCTTGGCGCCGACGTCTCGATCCTGTTCGCCGACGCCGGCAGCGACGCCGCGCAGGCGGCCGTCACGGGCATTCTCGCCGAGGTCGAGCGGCTGGAAGCGATCTTCAGCCTGCAGCGCGGCGATTCGGAATTGTCGCGCCTGAACGCGGTCGGCCGAATCGCTGCGCCCTCGCCCGATCTCGCGCAGGTTCTCGCCCTGTCGCGCGAGGCCCACGCCGCCACCGACGGCAAGTTCGATCCGACCGTGCAGCCGCTCTGGCGCTTCCATGTCGACTGGTACGCGGCCGAGAAGGGGCGGCCGCGTCCGGGCGAGCGAGACCTCGCCGCCGTACGGGCGCGCGTCGGACTTTCGCGCGTGCGAATCGCGTCCGACGCGATCGAATTGCCCGAGGGCGCCGCGCTCACGCTCAACGGCGTCGCGCAGGGCTACATCACCGACCGCGCCTGCGCCCTGCTGCGCGCCGCCGGCTTTCGCCAAGTGCTCGTCGATCTCGGCGAGACCCGCGCGCTCGACGGGCGCGGCGACGGCGACGCCTGGCGAATCGCCCTGCCCGACGGCATGCGCGTGATGCTGTCCGACGGCGCGATCGCGACCTCCTCCGGCGCAGCGACGCCACTCGGCGACAAGGGCGACCACCACATTTTCGATCCGGCCACGGGGCGCTCCGCCCCGCACTGGCGCTGGCTCTCGGTCGCCCACGCCTCCGCCGCCATGGCCGATGCGCTGTCGACCGGCCTCTATTGCCTGCCCCCCGAGGAGGCGGCCCGCGCCGCGCGCGCCGTATCGGGCGCACGGTTCTGGGGCGTGACATCAAGCGGCGTTGCGGTCAAAGTCTGAACGCTGCTTGATAAGCGTCAATGCGGCCCACGGGCGCATTGAGCAGCTTGCATGCGGAAAAAGGAGGGGTTTTATGCGCCTGATTATCGCCGCCGCCATCGCTTCGCTTTTCGCCGGACCGGCTCTCGCAGCCGATCTCGAGAACGGCGCGAAAGTTTTCAAGAAGTGCTCGACCTGCCATGCGATCGGCCCCGGGGCCACGTCGCGCGTCGGGCCGCCGCTTAACGGCCTGTTCGGCCGCAAGTCCGGCACCTACGAGGGCTATTCCTACACGGACGCCAACAAGAATTCCGGCATCACCTGGGACGAGGCCACCTTCGCGAAATACATCAAGGATCCGAAGGGCGTGATCCCCGGCACCAAGATGGTTTTCGCAGGCCTGTCGGCCGATGCCGACATCACGGACCTCACTGCGTTCCTCAAGCAGTACAAGGCCGACGGCTCGAAATAAGCCGACAGCGCTTTCCTGCGTCGACGGGCTGGCCCTTGGCCGGCCCGTTTTCTTTGGCGGCGCTGAAGGGCGCATCCGGGCTACGAAAAGGGCGGCTCGCTCGCGCGGCCGCCCTTTTTTATTCCATGCGCCTGCGCTTCAGCGGGCGGCCTTGGCCTTCTCGACGTCGGCGCCCTGCAGGAAGTCGATCAGCTTCTGCACCGGCCCGACCTTATCGATATTGGCCAGCATGTCCTGGTACGATTCGACCGCGCGCGGCGGCAGCTTGTGCGCGATGCCCTGATGGCAATCGATACATGTCTTGCCGGCGTTCAGCGCTGTTTCGTGCATCTTCGACGAGCGCGGCTCCTGCACGGACAGGTCCATGAAGTCGAACTTGTGGCAGTTGCGGCATTCGCGCGAATCCGTCGTCTTCATCGCGCGCCACACGCTCTTCGACATCTCCAGGCGATGCGCGTTGAACTTCTCGGTCGTGTCGATCGTGCCGAGCGCCTTGTGCAGCAGCTCGTTCGACGCCTGGATCTTGCGGACGACCTTGTGGCCCCATTCCTTGGGCACATGGCAATCCGGGCAGCTCGCGCGCACGCCGGTGCGATTCGAATAATGCACGGTCTTGCGGTACTCGACGAAGACGTTGTCCTTCATCTCGTGGCATGAGACGCAGAAGGCTTCCTGGTTGGTCGCTTCCATCGCCCAGTTGAAACCGCCCCAGAAGAGAATGCCGATGACGAAGGCGGCGATCGCGATCGCGCCCCACATCCACGGCGAGCGGTAGGAAAAGAACCACGCGAGAAAGCGCCGGATGGCGCCGCCGGTCGGCCTGTTCTCGGGCTTGTCGTCAGGCATGTCGCCGGCGATCGGTTTCGGGTCGTGCATATCGGCCTCCCGTCACTTCACCTGCGTGGCGTTCTCGAAACTGTTGCCGACAAGCGGCTTGGCGTCGGCCTGCGGCACGTGACATTGCGTGCAGAAATACCGGGTGCCGGCGACCTTATCGAGCCGCGCGCCCTGCCGGTCCACATAGTGGGTCTCGGAAATCTTCGGCGCATGCACGCGCGTGTTGCCCGGCCAGTCGTGGCAGGTCATGCAGGCGTTGTTGTCGGCGCTGATCTGATAGCCATCGATCTTGTGCGGGATCAGCGGCGGCTGCTGGCGATAGGCGCGGCCGAAACCGTCGGCTGGCGTCGACTGCTTGTACAGGTCGGGCGCGAGGTCGGACTGGTTGACCGGCGCCTCGCGCAAGGCCTTCACGCCCTTGTCTTGCGCAAGCACCGAGGTGCCCAGCGCGGCTGTCGCTGACAAGAGCGCCAGGGCGGCGAGGATTTTCATTGTCTTTGCCATCGGCTTACCCCTTCGCAAGCGAGGATTCGTGAATGGTGGAGGCGGCCTGCGCCGCAACCGGCGCGACCGAATGATCGAAACGATGCGCGAGGTGGAAGACCTTGCGCGGACAGACATCGACGCAGGCGCCGCACAAGGTGCAGTCGCCGCTGGCGATGACCGGGCTCGCGCCGGTCTTTCCGCCGCGCAGAGCCGGCGAAATGACATGCGGCTCGGGACAGACGGCAAAGCAATCCATGCAGTCGTCGCAGGAGTCGCGACCGCCGGCCGAAACGCGCAGCAGCGTCGTCCTGCCGAGCGCGCCGTAGAAGGCGCCGACCGGGCAAAGATGGCCGCACCAGCCATCCTTGGCGACGAACAGGTCGAAGATGAAGATCGCCAGCGCTCCGGTCGCCGCGAACGGCAGTCCGAATACGAGCGCGCGATGCAGCGCCGTGATCGGATTGACGAGTTCCCAGGCCACCGTTCCGGAAACGAAGGACAGGATCAGCACGCCGACGGCGAGGTAGTTGCGGAATTCGGGACGCAATTTCGCGGTCTGCTTGATGCCGAGCCGACGCCGGATTGCGGCCGCGAGATCCGTGACCGGATTGATCGGGCAGACCCAGGCGCAATAGCTGCGCCCGCCGAGCGCCAGATAGGCGGCCAGCACGATCGCCGCGCCAATCAGCGCGGTGGCTTCCGGCCAGTGGCGCGCGAGCAGCGATTGCAGCAGGACGAAGGGATCGGTCAGCGGCAGGATGTCGAACGTGCGCGAGGAAGCGAGATTGCCCTTGGCGATCCAGATCGCAAACCACGGACCCGTGAGGAAGACGAGAAGGAACGCGGCCTGCGTCAACCGGCGTGCGAGGAAGTAACGGCGGGAGGCCCACACGCCCTTGATCTCATAGGCTTCCACATAGGGAGAGCGCGCGCTCATGGCTTCAGCCCCGGAACCGGTTCGCCGGTCGGCGTGCGCGTCGGCAATTTCACGGGCGCGTCGACAAGCGCGCCGCCGGCCTTCTGCTTTTCGATCCAGCCGCGCTTGTAGTGCGCGTCCTGCTTCAGCGCGGCGAGTTCGATCGGCAGCACCTTGATCGCCGCCTCGGTGAGGACGCAGGACTTCTCGCACTTGCCGCAGCCCGTGCAATATTCGGCGTGCACGACCGGCTCGAAGAGGGCGTGCTTGGCGGTGCGGGCATTGTGCGACAATTCGAGCGTGATCGCCTTGTCGATCGCCGGGCACACGCGATAGCAGACGTCGCAGCGCAGGCCCTGCAGGTTGAGGCAGGTCTCGCGGCTGGTGATGACCGCCACGCCCATCTTCGCCTTGGCGATGTCGACGAGCGCATGATCGAGCGCGCCGGTCGGGCAGGCCTTCACGCAGGGAATGTTGTCGCACATCTCGCAGGGGATATCGCGCGCGATGTAATAGGGCGTGCCGGGCGCGGGCCCGTCGCCCCAGTCGCTCAGCCGCAGCGTCTTGTAGGGGCAGTCGCGCACGCACAGTCCGCAGCGCACGCATGCCGAAAGGAACTCGCGCTCCTCGAGCGCGCCCGGCGGACGCAGCGTCTGCGCGGGCCGCGCCTGCGACTGCCGCTCGAAGGCGCCGAGGGCGAGCGCTGCGGCCGCAGCGCCCCCGCCGAAGCGCGCCAAATCCGCGAACGCCTTGCGGCGCCCCGGATTGGCTGGCGCGTTCTTCACCGGCGCGTTCATGATGCTCGGCTCACTCTTGTCCGTTTACGCCGGCGTGACCTTGCAGGCGCATTTCTTGAAGTCGGTTTCCTTCGAGATCGGGCAGGTCGCGTCCAGCGTCAGCTTGTTGACGAGCTGTCCTTCGTCGAAGAACGGGAAGAACACGAGACCGCGCGGCGGCTTGTTGCGTCCCTTCGTCTCGACGCGGGTCATCACCTCGCCGCGCCGCGTCTCGACCTTGACGGTCTGTCCGCGCAGGATCTTGCGCTCGGCCGCGTCGTCGGGATGCATGAACAGCATGGCCGCCGGCACGGAGCGATGCAGCTCCGGCACGCGGCGCGTCATCGAGCCGGAATGCCAGTGCTCCAGCACGCGGCCGGTCGACAGCCAGAGGTCGAAATCCTTGTCGGGGCTTTCGGCGGCCGCCTCGTAGGGACAGAAGATGATGCGGGCCTTCTTGTCGGGCTTGCCGTAGAAGGACACGCCCTCGCCGGCCTTGACATAGGGGTCGTAGCCCTCGCGGAAGCGCCACAGCGTCTCCTTGTTGTCGACGACCGGCCAGCGCAGCCCGCGCGCCTTGTGATAGACCTCGAAGTCCGCGAGATCGTGGCCGTGGCCGCGGCCGAAAGCGGCATATTCCTCGAACAGGCCCTTCTGCACATAGAAGCCGAGCGCCTCGGCTTCGGAATTGTCGAAGCCCTTCTGGATATCGCCCTTGCCGAACTTGTCGACGACGCCGTTGGCGAACAGCACGTCGTACAGCGTCTTGCCGCGGTATTCCGGCTTCTTGGCGATCAGCTCTTCCGGCCAGACTTCCTCGATCTTGAAGTATTTCGAGAACTCGATCGTCTGCCAGAGATCGGAGCGCGCCTCGCCCGGCGCCTTCACCTGCTGACGCCAGAACTGCGTGCGCCGCTCGGCGTTGCCATAGGCGCCTTCCTTCTCCATCCACATCGCCGTCGGCAGGATGAGGTCGGCAGACGTCGCGGTGACCGTCGGATAGGGATCGGAGACGACGACGAAGTTCGCCGGGTTGCGATAGCCCGGATAGCCTTCCTCGTTCATGTTGGGCGCGGTCTGCATGTTGTTCGTGCATTGCACCCAGTAGGCGTTCAATTTGCCGTCCTTGAGCATGCGATGCTGCAGCACGGCGTGGAAGCCGATCTTGTCGTTCAGCGTGCCGGCGGGCAGCTTCCAGATGCCCTCCGTCATCTCGCGATGCTTGGGATTGCCGACGACCATGTCGGCGGGCAGGCGATGCGCGAACGTGCCCACCTCGCGCGCCGTGCCGCAGGCCGACGGCTGGCCGGTCAGCGAGAACGGGCCGTTGCCCGGCTCGGAGATTTTGCCGGTCAGCAGGTGCACGTTGTAGATCATGTTGTTGACCCACGTGCCGCGCGCGTGCTGGTTGAAGCCCATCGTCCAGTAGGAGACGATCTTCTTCTTCGGGTCCGCGTACAGCTTGGCGAGCCGCTCGAGATTCTCCTTCGGCACGCCGGAAATTTTCGCCGTATAGTCGAGCGTGTAGGGTTCGAGCAGCTTCTTGTAGTCCTCGAAGCTGATCTTGTCCTTGAACGCCGCCGGGTCCTGCGCGCCGTCCTTGCCGGTCTTGTGCGAAGCGTTGATCGCCTTCACTTCCAGCGCGTGCGTGGGACGCAGGCCGAAGCCGATGTCCTCGACCGTCTGCGCGAACTCGCAGTGCTTCTTGACGAAGTCCTGGTTCACCGCGCCGGAATTGACGATGTAGTTCTGGATGTAGTTGAGGATCGCCAGATCCGCCTGCGGCGTGAAGATCATCGGATTGTCGGCGAGCTCATACGAACGATGCTCGAAAGTCGACAGGATGTGCACTTCGCAGCCCGGATGCGTGAGGCGGCGGTCGGTCAGGCGCGACCACAGGATCGGATGCATCTCCGCCATGTTCGAGCCCCAGAGCACGAAGGCGTCGGCGGCTTCCACGTCGTCGTAGCAGCCCATCGGCTCGTCGATGCCGAAGGTGCGCATGAAGCCTGCGACCGCGGACGCCATGCAATGGCGGGCGTTGGGATCGAGATTGTTGCTGCGGAAGCCGCCCTTGAACAATTTGGCGGCCGCATAGCCTTCCCAGATCGTCCACTGGCCGGAGCCGAACATGCCGACCGCAGTGGGGCCGGAGGCCTTCAGCGCCGCCTTGAACTTCTCGGCCATGATCTGGAACGCCTCGTCCCAGGAGACCGGCGTGAAATCGCCGTTCTTGTCGTACTTGCCGTTCTTCTTGCGCAGCAGCGGCTGCGTCAGGCGGTCCTGCCCGTACATGATCTTGGATAGGAAATAGCCCTTGATGCAGTTGAGGCCGCGATTGACCGGCGCGTCGGGGTCGCCCTGCGTGGCGACGACGCGGCCGTTCTTCGTGCCGACGATGACGCCGCAGCCCGTGCCGCAGAAGCGGCAGACGCCCTTGTCCCAGCGGATGCCGTCGGCGCCGGTCTGCGCCGTGGCGTCGACGGGGGCGGCAAGGCCGGCCGCGCCGGCCGCGGCCGCGATGGCCGAGGTCTTGAGCGCGTCGCGTCGCGTCTGCACGAACATTTGAGTCTTGGTGTCAGCGGACATGGGTCTGGCCCTCCGTCAAATTCAGTTTGGCGACGCGTCGCGCGCGTCGGATTCGGTGTTTTCGAAGACGTGGTAGACGAGCGAAGCCGCCACCACGCCCGGCGTGCGATGCATTTCTGCGATCTGGTCGAAAGCGCGCGCGCCCGGCTGATCGACAGCCGTCACGACCAGCCGCGAATCGGCGGTGCGCGCATGAATTTCCACGCCCGGCAGCGCCGCCACGGCGCGCGCGGCCTCATCGGCGCGCGCAGGCGCGAGATGCACCACGAGACTGCAGATGTTGTATTCGCCGCTCATGCCCTTGCCTCCGACGCGAGGCCCGCGGCGACGAGCGCCCTGTCCCTGCCCATGAGCGCGATGGCGCTCACCGGACAGACGGCCAGGCAATCGCCGCAGCCCGTGCATGTGGAAATGTCGAGAAGCGGCTGCGCGCCGCCACGCATCAGTCGAAACGTGATCGCGCCGACGTCGCAGGATTCGCCGCAGCGCCGGCACGTGACGCCGCGCGGCTCCACGCAGGCCGGCCCGATCTGCGCCACGCGCTCGACCGGCTCCGCTGCATCGCCCTCTGGCCGAAAAGCCTTGAACAGGCTGCGGCGTGTCAGCGTCGCGTTCATCGTTTCCCTACGGACAACGTCCGCTTCGCAATCGTTGCGCCCCATATGGGCGGCTTTCGAAATCAGCCGACTACGACGATTCCGAACGCGCGAGGACCATGCCGACGAGAGTCAAAGCGCACCTTGATCTCTATCAAGTGCGCCGCAACAAAACTATTGGCGGCGCGCCAGGCACATGGGGCCGTAAAGCAACGCAAACCCCGCAAAAGCAAGCGTCCAGCACACGCCCGCGATGGTCAGCGGAACCGTGCTGCCCTGCGAAAAAACCGCGGCGACGCGCGCGATCGCGGCTGCGGCCAGAAGGGCATAGAGGAGGCTCGTGCTCGGCGGCGCCACGAGCGCGTTGCCGGTGTGGCCGCGCGTCGCTCGCGTCATCACGGCGAGCGTCATCAGGCCGATGCCGCCGATCGCCCAGCAATGGATCGCGGCCATGTCGAAGGCGCGGCTGGCCGTAAACGCGCTCGCCGCCGCCAGCGCGAAGCCGAGCGGTATGAAGGCGTAGGCGACGTGCAGGACGGCGACGAGCTTTTCCGCCCACACGCGATCGGGCGCCCAGCGCGCGAGCCGCACTAAATGCAGCGCGCCGGCGACAACGAACAGTGCGCCGAAGAGGGGCGCCGCGCGCGGCGCCGCGGGCATTGCGACCCAGCCGAACAGGGCGACGCCGCCGACAACCATCGCCGCCTTGTCGAACCGGTCGAAGGGCGCGGGAACGCGGCCGGGATTTTCGCGCTTGATCCAGTTCGTCGTGAAGCTCGGCACGATGCGCCCGCCCACGATCATCACCAGCAGCAGATAGGCCGCGATCGCCAGCCGCTCGCTGAATGTCGAAGCGCCCGAGCGCCAGACCTCCAGATGAAAGCAAAGCTGCGCCAGGCACAGCGCGGCCAGCACCGCGACGACCTTGATGTTGCGAACATTGCGCCCGGCGAGAACCTCGCGCGCGACGAGAGCGAGCAGCGCGACCGGAAAGGCCAGCGTCAGCAGCGCGAGCGCCAGCGGATGCAGCAGCGCGCTCGCCGCCATGGCCGCCCGCCCGAGCAGCCAAAGACCGAAAAGACCGACAAGCGGCAGTCCGACCACGGGCAGGCGCCCGGTCCAGTTGGGAACGGCCGTCAGCAGAAAGCCGGCGACGACCGCGCTCGCATAGCCGAACAGAAGCTCATGCGCATGCCAGGCGACAGGCGCAAATGCGCTCGGCAATCCGGTTGCGCCGTCGAGCCACAGCGTCCACGCCGCAATCGCGAGAGCCGCCTGGATCGCCGCGAACAGAAAGAAGGGACGGAAGCCGTAGCTGAAAAGCGCCGGGCCGTTCCACCGACGCGCCTGATTCATCGTCGCCATGATTTTCGATCCGCTTGCGGCCCACGATCACATCGCACGCGCATCGCATCTCACGACGCTTCGTATCCGTCCATGACAAACGGCGTCGCGCGGACGATCGCCATATGCGCGCGTTGTCGCAGGCAGGCGCAAAACTGCTGTCGCTTAATTCCATTCTTGATATTCGGTAAGAATGCCGCCGACGGACGCGGATTATTCTGCTTCAGCCCGACAAAGTTCGCGGGCGCGCGTGGCGCGCTTGCGCTTGGCCGGGCGCGGCGCCGCAGCAACGGTCTTGCGGTTGGCCAGGCAGCGGGCGATCAGCGGATCCGTCCGGATTCGCTGGAGTTTCTGCTCTTCCGTCAAACCCGCAAGCATCGGGCAGTCGAAGCAATCCGATATGTCCTGGCCGTGGACGTGCATGTCTGCCCTCGTGCGCTCGGCGCGCCGCAGGACATTGGCACGATCGTCAGCTACGGGAAAGCCTGCTCAAAAGTCGAAGCCGTGCGCGCCGGCGACCGTGCCGATCACGACCACAAGCGCGACCATCGTGAGAATGCGGTGCATGCGCAGGAGCAGCGCATGTGTCCCCACCGGGTCGATCGCCGCGCGGCGATCGAAAAGGGCGTGCAGGAAAAGCGGCTCCGCGACAAACAGCATGAAGGCGAAGATCGTCCACAAGGCGAGCATGGCGCCGAGACGCCACATGTGCGGGTCGCCGAGCGATCCCCAGAGGCCGAAGACCTGCATCAGATAGAAACCGGTCGCGCCGGCGAGCGCCACGGAGATGCGCGCCTGTTTGGCGAAGCGCCTCTCGACCGCCGCGAAGCCCGCCGCACGTTGATCGGGCGGCAGGTCGCCGAGGTTGGGCAGGACGACGAAGGTCACGAACATCAGCCCGCCGATCCAGTGGACCACCGCCGCCACATGCAGGGCGCGCGCGACTGCGGCCCACTCGGTCATGCGTGGCTCGGCTCGATCGGCAGGCGCAAGCCCTCGAAATTCTGAGGGCCCCATTCGCCGCGCAGAAAGGCCGCAGTCATGAAGTCCATGGTCACGACATGCGATTCCACGAGCTGCGCGATGTGGACGCCGATATGACGCCGTAACGCGGCAGGGGTCATGGCGCCGCCGCCGCGAGCCTGATCGACAAGAAGCTTGTGCTGCGCATTGTGACAATGCAGCCCGGGAAAGCCGCGCTGGCGCATCAGCTCTTCCTCGCGGGCGAAATGCGCCGCCAACCCCTGCACGATTTCCTCATGCAGCGCGGCAAGGTCCTCGTCGGCGGCGACGGCCACGGTTCCGATCAGCGCCTCGAGTTCTGCATGATCGTCGTCCATCAATTCGACGCCGAGCGGATGGGCGGGGTGCGCTTTCGAATTTGGCATGCCCCAGCTACGCGCGCAGCGCAGATGAACGCCTTGACGAACGTCAAGCACTTGCGGCAGTTACACGTGTAGCGCACTCGCGCACGTGCGCAGGACGACAGCGGAACATGGCGATTTCGAGCAAGGCGAACGAAGCCGATTGGGCGGCGCTGCGCATTTGTCCGCTGTTCCGTCATATCGGCGAGACGCCGATCCAGCGCCTCACCGAGAAAGCGCGCGTAACGACCGTGGAACGCGGCCAGATCGTGTTCACGCAGGGCGACCCCGCCGACGCCTTTTACGTCGTGCTCGAAGGATGGGTGAAGCTCTATCGGCTCACCTCCGGCGGCGACGAGGCTGTCGTCACGGTGCTGACGCGCGGCGAAAGCTTCGCCGAACCCCTCATGTTTCTGGGCGGTCGCTATCCCGTCATCGCCGAGGCGGCCAGCCAGGGCCGTCTCCTGCGCATCGAACACGCGATTTTCGTGCAATGCCTGGAACGTGAATCCGATCTCGCCGCCGCCATGCTTGCCTCCATCGGTCGGCGCGCAGCCGAACTCACCGAGCAGATCGGCGCGCTCAAGCTGCTTGACGCGCCGCGCCGCGTCGGCGAATTCTTCCTGCAGCTCCTGGCGACGAGCGGCGAGGACGGCCGCATCGCCCTGCCCTACGAAAAGGTTCTCATCGCGGCGCGCCTCGGCATGACGCCGGAAAGTTTTTCGCGGGCGCTGGCCGCGCTTTCGAAAGTCGGCGTCAAGACCAATCGCGAAATCGTGACGATCACCGACGCGGCGCGGCTGCGCGAATTCGTTGGGCTCGACAGCGAGACCTATCCGGCGCCCTCGCCTTCGCAATAGTCGCGGAGTCGCGTGACATCGTCGATCGTCACCTTGTCGCGCGATACGCGCACGCCGAGTTTGCGCAATTGCCCGAGGGTGCGGGAGAAGCTTTCGGGCGTCATGCCGAGATGGCCGGCGACGAGCCGCTTTTCGTAAGGCAGCGATATTTCCGCCTTACCGCCCTGCGGCCCGACCAGCGACAGGATGAAATCGGCGAGCCGCGCGGTCGCGGTCATGGTCTTGAGCTTCTCGATCTGCTCGAGCAACACGCGCAGATGCACGGAAGCCGAACCCAGCAGCGCCAGCGCCAGCTTGGAATCAGCGCCGATGCGACGGCGCAGTTCGGCCGCGTCGATTCGCGCGATGCGCGCGTCCACCACGGCTTCCGCGCTCGTTGAATAGGGCGCGCCGGTGAGCGCCTCCGCTTCCATGAAACTGTGGGTGGGACCATGGATCGAGATGATCGCGATCGAGCCGTCGGCGGCGCGGCGATAGAGCTTGATGAGGCCCGACAGAACGATGAAATAGAAGCCGGCCGGTTCGTCCTGCCGGCAGACCGTCTCGCCGCGCGGCGCGATCAGGACCGCGCCCTCGCCGATCAGCGCATGGGCGGCCGCGGAGTCCAGCCGCCCAAACAAGGCTGACTGCCCGATGATCTTCCAGTCGTCCTGCGTCAGATTGCCAACCACGAGGCCCATCACTCCTTGTAGCACAGGGGCTCGGGGAACAACCCGGACAAAGTGGCCTTACTCGGCGGCTTTCCTGAACTCGGGATAGGCGCAGGCGGCGTCTGCTTCGCCGGACGTGCTGGATTTGGCCTCCACCTTCGGTTCGACGAAGGGCAGGTCGAGGGTCTTCCACACGTCGACCAGCGCTTCCACCAGTTCCGCCACCAGCGCGTCGGAGTGCAGCGGCGTCGGCGTGATGCGCAGCCGCTCCTCGCCGCGCGGCACCGTCGGATAGTTGATCGGCTGGATGTAGATGCCGTGGCGCTCCATCAAAAGATCGCTCGCCGCCTTGCACTTCTCCGCGTCGCGCACCATCACCGGCACGATATGCGAGGGGTTCTCCAGAACCGGCAGGCCCGCCGCCTCCAGCGCATGCTTGGTCAGCCACGCCTGGCGCTGGTGTTTTTCCCGCAGGTCCGGGC
>WBZM01000960.1_pt2 | contig 30608 bp, 28 predicted proteins | sample 5204271 | NCBI WGS metagenome assembly WBZM01 (sample SAMN12344346, study PRJNA552823) | activated sludge metagenome | biome: Activated sludge suspended growth; feature: Nitrification reactor; material: Wastewater; isolation source: activated sludge from nitrification reactor of wastewater... | reverse complement strand
AAGGGGCGCGACCGCTACATCACCACCGAAGTCGGCCAGCACCAGATGTGGGCGGCGCAGTTCCTGGGCTTCGAGGCGCCGAACCGCTGGATGACGAGCGGCGGTCTCGGGACGATGGGCTACGGGCTTCCGGCCTCGATCGGCGTGCAGATCGCCCATCCCGAGGCGCTGGTCATCAACATCGCCGGCGAGGCGTCCTGGCTGATGAACATGCAGGAAATGGGCACCGCGATGCAGTTCCGCGCGCCGGTCAAGCAGTTCATCCTGAACAACGAACGCCTCGGCATGGTGCGCCAGTGGCAGCAGCTTCTGCATGGCGAACGCTACAGCCATTCCTGGTCGGAAAGCCTGCCCGACTTCGTGAAGCTCGCCGAAGCGTTCGGCTGCAAGGGCATCCGCTGCGAGGATCCGGCAGGACTGGATGACGCCATCCAGGAGATGCTGGACTATGACGGGCCGGTGATCTTCGACTGCCTGGTCGAACGGCACGAGAACTGCTTCCCGATGATCCCCTCGGGCAAGCCCCACAACGAGATGCTTCTGGGCGAAGCCTCGACGGACGGGGCGATCGGTGCGGCGGGGGCGGTTCTGGTCTGACGGCGGCGCCCCGGGGGCCCTGCCCCCGGACCCCCGGGATATTTGAACGAAATCGAAAGGAAACCGGATCATGGCGGCCTTGAACATCAAGAAGGGGTCATCGAGCCATTCGGCCTATGACCTGCGCGATCCGAACGCGGACGTGGTCGAGACCCACACGCTGGCCGTGCTGGTCGACAACGAGGCGGGCGTCCTGGCCCGCGTCATCGGCCTGTTTTCGGGACGAGGCTACAACATCGACAGCCTGACCGTGGCCGAGGTGGACCACAAGGGCCACCGGTCGCGCATCACGGTGGTCACACGCGGCACGCCGGCGGTGATCGAGCAGATCAAGGCCCAGCTCGGCCGTCTTGTGCCGGTGCATGACGTGCATGACCTGACCGTCGAAGGCCCTGCCGTCGAGCGGGAACTGGCCCTGTTCAAGGTGGCGGCGACCGGTGACAGACGGATCGAGTCGCTGCGTCTGGCCGAGATCTTCCGCGCCAGCGTCGTCGATTCGACCCTGGAAAGCTTTGTCTTCGAGATCACCGGAACCCCCGACAAGATCGACGCCTTCGCCGAGCTGATGCGCCCCCTGGGCCTGACGGACGTGGCCCGCACCGGCGTTGCGGCCCTGTCGCGCGGCGTCTGAAGCCGCTGCACGGCGGCTGATCGCGGAACGCGGCTAACCGATCCTCAACCTGTCTGCGCCATCCTGGTGCCGCAGACAGGGGGGCCATGATGCGGTCGGCCGGGAAAGTCGTCGATACCGAAGCGCGCGGCGAAGCCTCGGCCGCGCTCGATCACTGGCTGAGGCAGGAGGAAGAGGCCGGCACCGTCGTCTGGCCCGTGACGGAGCCGGAGAAGGCAGCGCGCGCCGGTCCCGAGGGCGGCCTTCCCGGTGGCTGGTGGATCGTCCCCATCCTGATTTCCGCCTTGCCTGCCTGGGCTGCCCTGCTGATGTGGATCTTCTGATCCCTACCGCGCAAGCACGATTTCGGCCTTGAGGCCGCCCAGCCGTTCGCTGTCGCCAAGTCGCAGCGAGCCGCCGTGACTGCGCGCTATATCGGCGGTGATCGACAGCCCCAGCCCGACACCGCTGCCGCGGTTCTGGTTGCGGGCATCGTCGAGGCGCGTGAAGGGGCGTTGGGCTTCCTCGCGCCGGTCCTTCGGTATGCCGGGGCCGTCATCCTCGACGGTGAAGCGCACCGCGCGCTCGAGGATGGAGACCGACAGTTCCGCCCTGGTGCCGTGCCGCAGTGCATTGACGATCAGATTGTCGATCGCCCGGCGCACGGCCGGCCGCGACAGTGTGGCCGCGCCCTCGCCTTCGGCCGCAACGACCGCCACGTTATGCCCCATCCGCCGGTGATCCGCCGCTATCTCCCGCAACAGGACGACCGGATCGGTCGGCGCGGGCGGTTCGTTCTGCGATTCTCCGCGCGCGAAATCGAGGAACGCATCAAGGATATGCTGCATCTCGTCGATGTCGCGCAGAAGCGCAGGCACCTCGGGGTCATCGACCATGGACAGGCCCAGCCGCAGGCGCGTGAGCGGCGTGCGCAGATCGTGGCTGACGCCGGACAGCAGCAGTGTCCGCTGCTCCAGATGCCGCTCGATCCGGTTGCGCATGTCGAGAAAGGCGTTTCCGGCCGAGCGCACCTCGAGCGCGCCGGTCGGGCGGAACTGCACGACCCTGCCCCGCCCGAAGGCCTCGGCAGCATATGCCAGCCGGCGGATCGGACGCATCTGGTTGCGCAGGAAGATGACGGCGACAAGCGTCATCAGGACGCCGGTCACCAGCATCAGAACCAGAAGCTGGTGCGGGTTGGACGCCGACACGCGCCGGCGTTCGAACCGGACTTCCAGCGGACCGATGGCACTGTCGACCGAAAGCACAACCACCCGCAGATCCGCCAGATCGACCGACCGCACGCCGGAGAGCTGCTCGCGCAGCGTCGAGATGACCGTCAGGCCGGAAAGATCGTAGAAGAGGCGCGCATCCCCGCTGCGGGGCGGAGCGGCCGCGGCGACGGCCAGACCCAGCGGTTCGGCCACCTCGCCGATTTCGGCCTTGGCGCCGTCGGGTCCGGCCGCCTCCAGCCGCGCAAGGACGAAGGCCACCTCGCGTGCGACGTTCGTCGTCATCTGGCGGGTGACGCCTTCGAAATGGCGTTGCAGAAAGGCGACCGACACGACAAGCTGGATCGTCACGACCGGCAGGATCAGGATCAGCGCCGCCCGGCCATAAAGACCGCGCGGCATGAGGCGCTTGAGCCAGGCGAAACTGATCGGCAGGTGAACCATCGCCCGCAGCCTAGCGGGACCGCAGACGGAGAGAAAGCGCAAGGTGACCGAACAGCAGTCCCCACCTCGCCCCGGTCAGGCATTCTCGCCCGAGCCGGGCGTGCGCGGCGTACTGGCCGACAACCCTTCGCCCATGACCCAGCGCGGCACGCTGAGCTGGATCGTCGGAACGGGACGGGTCGCGCTGATCGATCCGGGGCCCGACGATCCGGCACATCTTCGGGCGCTGCTGGCCGCGCTTGCCCCCGGCGAAGCGGTGAGCCACATCTTCGTGACGCATGCGCATCTGGACCATTCGGGCCTGGCGCGCCGCCTGTCCGAGGCGACCGGCGCGCCGGTGTTGGCCTTCGGCGGCGCGCGGGCGGGACGCTCGGCGTGCATGCAGGCGTTGTTCCCCGGCGAGACGTCGGCGGGAACCGAGGGGACCGATCTGTCCTTCAGCCCCGACGAGACCATCGCCGACGGGGAAACCGTGGCCGGCCCCGACTGGGCCCTGCGGGCCCTGCACACGCCCGGGCATTTCGGCAATCACCTGTGCCTTGCCTGGGGATCGGCCATTTTCAGCGGCGATCACGTCATGGGCTGGTCGAGTTCGATCGTCGCGCCGCCCGACGGCGACATGGGCGACTACATGGCATCGCTCGACCGGCTGTCGGCAGAAGGGGCAGCGCGGCTGTACCCGGCGCATGGCGACGCCGTTCACGACCCGGCCGCCCGCATCGCCGAACTTGCGCAGCACCGCCGCCAGCGCGAAGCCCAGATTCTGGCGGCGCTGCGGAGCGGTCCCGGCGACGCCATGACGATTGCCCGGCACCTCTATGCTGATATTCCGCCGCGGCTTCTGCGCGCCGCGGCCATGAACGTGCTTGCCCATCTGATTGATCTGCATTCGAGAAACGCCGCCGAGTCCGACGGCCTACCCGGCCCGGACGCCGTGTTCGCACTGCGCGCCGGCGGATAGATTTTTTCTGCCGATAACCTCTGGACGCCCCCATCCGCCCTTGCTATACGCCTGCCGGTGTTCCGGCGTAGCTCAGCGGTAGAGCAGTTGACTGTTAATCAATTGGTCGTAGGTTCGATCCCTACCGCCGGAGCCAAAAATCCCTGCTACAGCAAGTACTTAAGCGGCCCCTCTCACGGGGCTGTTTTGCTATTGGCGACCCGTGCTAGCGCAATGCTAGCCGCTTGGGGCGAGTCATAGCGCCGTCAGCAAAAGCGCCCGGAGCGCCTCTCCGTTCTAACCGCTGCGTCGAAGCAATTCGGCTTCAAGTCGGTGAATGCGTTTCTGCCATAGCTTGGACATCTTGGCCGATGGAGAGATTCGTAGCCCTACCCTCAAACGCCTAAGTTCAGCGAGAAGGTCTTCCCCGCTGAGCCCTGTAAGTTCACTCTCTTGGTGAGGAAAGCCAGATCTCTTACCCATCGTGGTGGAATAACACGGAAAGATCTTCGTCAAACCAAAAAAGCGCCCCGGAACCCATGTCCCGAGGCGTTGCTGGATCACGCGAAAGGAGACTACGCGCTCTAGCTGCGGTCGTTGGCTTAACGAGGGACGCACCGCTTTGCCTCGTCGCGGGGAAGGCAACCCCGCGCCCCGCGCTACCTCTCCTTAGCCGCTACGGGTTTGGTGAATCGGACGCGCCCTTGCACGAAGTGCAGAGGCGGACCCCGACTCATCAACAGACCAGAACGGCGACCCGCACCGGATGCAGATGCGCCAACCAACAGACCTGACCACGCGGCGCCCCTTGCGTCGCTGCCCCGGCGGCAGAAAGCGCGACACCCCCACCGATAAAGAAGCGAGCTCGGCGGTGTCCGGCTGACATCCGCCGCGCCGCCTGTGCGTGACGGCGCGGGACGCGACGCAGGGTCGCGCGGGTCGGCTGCAGTCATTCTCGTGCCGGCGGGCGGCCCGCCGCCGCAGTCAAGGGTGGCAAGAGCCGCCGGCATGGGCTTGGCCCGGATGAACTGGCCCGTTTCCGCAGGGGGCCGGCTGCACCGCCCCATGGCATTGGAACGGCCGGCGCGGCGATTGCCGCCTTCCGGCAAGACAAATGTCCGAAATGTCAGCGCCGGATGTCCGAAATGAAAGGGTCGATGTCCGTTTCCACAGGGGCCTCGCGACCCGCTTCGTAGAAATCTGTGTGCAACTGAGCATGAGGACGCGATGCGCTATTCAGGTTTCAAGGTCATCAAGGAAGCCCTGACGGGCCACAAGGGGTGGAAGCCCGCATGGCGCGATCCCGCGCCGCAGAAGGAATACGATTTCGTCATCGTCGGCGGTGGCGGACATGGACTGGCAACCGCGTACTATCTTGCCAAGGAATTCGGCAAGAGCCGCATCGCGGTGCTTGAAAAGTCATGGATCGGCGGCGGCAACGTCGGGCGGAACACGACGATCATCCGCTCGAACTACCTGCTGGACGGCAACGAGCCATTCTACGAATTCTCGATGAAGCTGTGGGAAGGGCTGGAACAGGATTTCAACTATAACGCGATGGTCAGCCAGCGCGGCATCCTGAACCTGTGCCACACCGATGCGCAACGCGACGCCTACCGTCGGCGCGGCAACGCGATGCGGCTCAATGGCGTGGACGCGGAACTGCTGGATACCGAAGGCGTGCGCCAGATGGCGCCATTCCTCAACTTCAACAGCGCCCGTTTCCCGATCAAGGGCGGTCTTGTGCAGCGGCGCGGCGGCACCGTGCGCCATGACGCGGTGGCCTGGGGCTATGCGCGCGGCGCCGACAGCCGTGGCGTGGACATCATCCAGAACTGCGAAGTCACCGGCATGCGGATCGAGAACGGCCGCATCCTGGGCGTCGAGACGACGCGCGGCTTCATCGGCGCCAGGAAGGTGGGTGTCGCGGTCGCCGGGTCGTCGACGAAGGTCATGTCGCACGCCGGCATGCGCCTGCCGATCGAAAGCCATGTGCTGCAGGCCTTCGTCTCCGAAGGGCTCAAGCCGCTCTTGCCCGGGGTCATCACCTATGGCGCGGGGCACTTCTACGTCAGCCAGTCCGACAAGGGCGGCCTTGTGTTCGGCGGCGACATCGACGGCTACAACTCCTACGCGCAGCGCGGCAACCTGCCGGTGGTCGAGGACGTGTGCGAAGGCGGCATGTCGCTGATGCCGATGATCGGGCGCGCGCGGCTGTTGCGCATCTGGGGCGGCATCATGGACATGTCGATGGACGGAAGCCCCTTCATCGACAAGACCCACATCGACGGTCTCTACTTCAACGGCGGCTGGTGCTACGGCGGCTTCAAGGCGACGCCGGCCTCGGGCTGGTGTTTCGCACACCTGCTGGCCACCGACACCCCGCATGTCACCGCCCGCGCCTATCGTCTCGACCGGTTCCGCAAGGGGCTGATGATCGACGAAAAGGGCATGGGCGCCCAGCCGAACCTGCACTGAGAGAAGACAGATGATCATCAACCATCCGCTCCTCGGGCCGCGCGACAGCCAGGAATTCGTCTACCTCGGCGACGCGAGCCTCATCGACCGGCCCGACTGGCAGGCACCCGACGCAGTCGACCGCTTCCACGACTATCTTTACCTGCGCGACAACCCCGCCGGCCTTCACCGCGAGCTTTGGTATCACGAACAGGGCGACCGCAGCTGGCTGGTGGTGACCCGCAACGTGGTCACCCATGAAATCACTCAGGTGGAACTGGCCCGCGACGTGGCCCGTGCAAGGGGGCGCAGCAAATGAGCCAGATGAACCGTCTGTCCGGCGGCCAGATCGACCGCAGCAGGACGCTGAACTTCACCTTCGACGGCAAGTCGTTCCAGGGACATCCGGGCGATACGCTTGCCTCGGCGCTGCTGGCCAACGGCGTGCGGCTGATGGGGCGCGGGTTCAAATATCACCGCCCGCGCGGCCCGATCAGCGCCGGCTCGGAAGAGCCGAACGCCATCGTCGAACTGCGCAGCGGCGCCCACCGCGAACCGAACACCCGTGCCACCGTGGCCGAACTGTTCGAGGGTCTGTCGGCCGCCAGCCAGAACCGCTGGCCGTCGCTGACCTTCGATGCGCTTGGCGTCAACGACCTGCTGTCGCCGTTCTTCGCCGCAGGCTTCTACTACAAGACGTTCATGTGGCCGAAGGCCTTCTGGGAAAAGGTCTACGAACCGATCATCCGCCGCGCCGCCGGCCTTGGCAGCCTGTCGAAGGAAACGGACCCCGACGCCTATGACAAGGGCTTCCTGCATTGCGACCTGCTCGTCATCGGCGCGGGTCCGGCCGGTCTGGCGGCCGCGCTGACGGCGGGGCGTGCAGGTGCGCGGGTGATCCTTGCGGACGAGGATTTCCGCATGGGTGGCCGGCTCAATGCCGAAACCCTTGCGGTCGGCGATCAGTCGGGCGCCGACTGGGCGGCAGCGGCGGTGGCAGAACTGGCCAGCCTGCCGAACGTGCGGCTGATGAACCGCACCACGGTCATCGGCGCCTTCGACCATGGCATCTATGGCGCGCTCGAACGTGTCAGCGACCATCTGCCGGTGACGCCGAAGGGCAAGGTGCGCCAGACGCTGTGGCGCATCTATTCCAGCCGCGCGCTGCTGTGCGCCGGCGCCACGGAACGGCCCATCGCCTTTGTCAACAACGACCGTCCGGGGGTGATGATGGCCGGCGCGGTCCGGGCCTATGCCAATCGCTGGGCTGCGACGCCGGGCAAGTCGGTTGTGGTTTTCACCAACAACGACGATGGGTTGCGTACCGTTTCCGACCTGAAATCGAAGGGCGTGAACATCGCCGCAGTGGTGGATTCCCGCGCCGACGCCGCGTCGATCGCCGGGGTCGAACACCTTCGCGGGGCAATGGTCGCCGACTCGGGCGGGCGGCTCGGACTGCAGTCGGTCACGGTGCGGCTGGCGTCCGGCGATACGCGGGTCATTCCGTGCGATGCGCTGGCCGTGTCGGGCGGCTGGAACCCGAACATCCACCTGACCTGCCACCAGCGCGCGCGGCCGGCCTGGGACGACGGCATCGCTGCCTTCGTGCCGGGACAGGACCTGCCGCCGGGCATGACGGTTGCGGGCGCGGCAAAGGGCATCCTGTCCACCGCCGGGGCGCTGGCCTCGGGCGCCGAGGGCGCGGCGGCGGCGCTGTCGGAAATGGGCATCGCTGCGAAACCTGCCGACCTGCCACGGGCGGAGGATGCCCCCGTGCGCGTGACGCCGCTGTGGTATGTGCCGCACAAGAAGGGCCGGGCCTGGGTCGACCAGCAGAACGACGTTACCGTCAAGGACATCAAGCTGGCGCACAAGGAAGGCTTCCGCTCGGTCGAGCACCTCAAGCGCTACACGACGCTTGGCATGGCGACCGACCAAGGAAAGACCGCGAACGTCACCGCGCTTTCGGTGATGGCGGGCCTGACCGGCCAGTCGATCGAGGCGACCGGAACCACCATCTACCGTCCGCCCTACAGCCCTGTTCCGATCGGCGCCTTTGCCGGGCGTTCGGCGGGCGCGGACTTCCGTCCCAAACGTCTGACACCCAGCCACAAATGGGCCACCGAACAGGGTGCCGTCTTTGTCGAGGTCGGCATGTGGCTGCGGGCCCAGTGGTTCCCGAAAGCGGGCGAGACCACCTGGCGCCAGTCGGTCGACCGCGAGGTTCTGGCCACGCGCGGCTCGGTCGGCATCTGCGACGTGACCACGCTGGGCAAGATCGACGTGCAGGGCACCGACGCGGGCGAGTTCCTCAACCGCATCTACGCCAACCCCTTCGCCAAGCTCGGCGTCGGCAAGGTGCGCTACGGCATCATGCTGCGCGAGGACGGCATGGTGATGGACGACGGCACTGCCGCGCGTCTGGCCGAGGACCATTTCGTGGTGACGACCACCACTGCCAACGCGGTCGGCGTCTATCGCCACATGGAATTCTGCCGCCAGTGCCTGTGGCCCGATCTGGATGTCCAGCTCATTTCCACGACCGAAGCCTGGGCGCAGTACTCGGTCGCCGGGCCGAACGCGCGGAAGCTGCTGCAGAAGGTCGTCGACCAGGACATCTCGAACGAAGCCCTGCCCTACATGGGCTGCGCCGAGATCACGGTCTGCGGCGGGCTTCGGGCACGCATCTTCCGTATCAGTTTCTCGGGCGAACTTGCCTATGAGATCGCGGTGCCGACGCGCTATGGCGACGGACTCATCCGGGCGATGTCCGAGGCGGCGCAAGAATTCGGCGGCGTCGTGTACGGCACCGAAGCCCTGGGCGTCATGCGCATCGAGAAGGGCCACGCAGCCGGCAACGAACTGAACGGCACGACAACCGCGCTGAACCTCGGCATGGCCGGCATGGTCAGCAAGAAGAAGGACGCGATCGGTTCCACGCTTTCTGAACGCGAGGGCCTGACAAGGCCGGGCCTTCTGAACCTTGTAGGGTTCCGCCCGGTCGACCGGTCGCGGCCGATTCTGGCTGGATCGCACTTCATCAACAAGGGTGCCGAGGCCAACGCAGCCAACGACCAGGGCTACATGACCTCGGTCGCCTATTCGCCCAACCTTGGCCATTCGGTCGGGCTGGGGCTGCTGAAGGACGGGGCCAACCGCAAGGGCGAGATCCTGCGCGCGGTCAACCCGCTCAAGAACGAGGAAGTCGACGTAGAGGTGGTCAGTGCCCACTTCATCGACCCGGAAGGAGAACGCCTGCGTGCCTGATCATCGCCTTTCCCCCCTGACCGCCCTTGGCGGCACGGCCCCTCGGGTTGACCGCCACAGCGGAGTCACCGTGGCCGAAAACCCCGATCTGGCGCTGGCCTCGGTTGCCTGCCGGCGCGGCCGCGCCGAGGATTTCCGTGCCAGCACGCGGGCGCTGTTCGGGTTCGACATGCCGGTGCCGGCGCAATCGGCAGCGGCGGGCGACTGGCGGGCCTTCTGGGTCAGCCCCGACCAGTGGATGGTCGAAGCACCCTTCGCCAGCCACGAGGACATCGCCCGCATCATCAAGACCGCGTTGGGCGACTGCGCCTCAGTCACGGAACAGACGGACGCCTGGGTGCGGTTCGACGTATCTGGACCGCGCACGCCAGACTTCTTCGAACGTCTGACCGGTGTGGACGTCCGCCGGATGCAGGCCGGCGCCGCGCAGCGCACCATGATGGAGCATCTGGGCTGCTATCTTGTGTGCCGGGCACCGCAATCGGAATTCGTCATCCTCGGACCCCGATCCTCGGCTGCGTCGCTGCACCACGCGCTGGCCCAGGCGGCAGAAGTCATCGCCTGAGCTTCGCCGTCTTGTCTCCGCCCGCGCCGACGGTCGGGCGGGGACGCACGCCCTACCCTAGATTTCCGGCACCGGCGCGTCGCCCTTGGCGCGGAAACTGTTGATCGCGCGGCGATCTTCCTGCGGGGTCACGCCGAAGGCCTCGACATAATGGCGCACCAGCGGCGTGCTGCTGGAATAGCCGACCGCGAGGGCGATGTCGGTCACGGTGTCGTTGGAATAAAGCGCCATCTGCCGCGCCCTTTTCAGCCGCAGCATCCTGTAATACTTGAGCGGGCTCTGCCCCGTGGCCTGCTTGAAGGCCCGGTCAAGCTGGCGCGACGACAGATCGACGGCGTCTGCCACCTGCGCGATCTGGATCGGGTCGTCCACATGTTCCGCAAACAGCCGCACCGCGCGCGCCACGGCATCGGGAAGCATGTCCTCGGTTCGGACACCGACCGGAGCGGGCGTCTTCTGCGCCACGTCTTCGCCGCGCACGAAGGGATGCTGAAACCAGCAGGCCACTTCGGTCATGATCTCGGCGCCCAGCCGGTCTTCGATCAGGCGAAGCATCAGGTCGAAGACAGCAGTCGCCCCCGCCGCCGTCAGCCGGTTGCGGTCGATGGTGATGACGCTCTGGCTGGCTTCGACCTTGGGAAACTCGGTCCGGAAAGCCGCCTCGTAACACCAGTGGACCGAACAGCGGTGACCATCCAGAAGGCCGGTTCTGGCCAGCGGGAAGATGCCGCCGCTGAAGCCGCCGATGCGCACCCCGTGCCGCGACAGTCTGCGCACAAGCGCGTTGGCAGCGCGCGGGTCGTTGAAGCGGCTGACCGGACTTCCCAGAAAGTGAAGCTGATCGACCGCGGTCAGATCATTCAGACCCGCGTCGGGGTCGAAGCCCACTTCGGCGCTGGATACGACCCGGGCGCGCGTCTCTCCGACCACGGTCCAGGAAAAGGCGCGCCGGCCGGCAATTTCATTTGCCGCGCGCAGCGGCTCGATGGCCGATGTCAGGCAAGACATCGGAAAACCCGGGAAAATCAGGAACCCGAGGTGAATCCGGTTTTCATCCTGAGGCATCAGACATATACTTTCAGGAAACACCGCCTATTACGAGCGGTTTCTGGATTTGTCGCATGGCGCTGTTTCTACTGCGAAACGCAGCGCTACGTCGAGATCGAGCGGAAGGACTGTCACGATGGGCGCCCCGAAAAAGGTAACCGACGCCGGAAACAAGGTCACTGTGCTGGCACAGGATCCGCACCAGGTATCCGAACCCCGCGAAAAGGTTCTCGAAGTGGCGATCGGCCGCGCGGTCCGCACTTTCCGCCACCAGAAGGGCATGACCGTTGCGGACCTGTCCAAGCAGACGGGCCTGTCGATCGGGATGCTGTCGAAGATCGAGAACGGCGTCACCTCGCCGTCGCTGACGACGCTCCAGACGCTGGCCCATGTCCTGAGTGTTTCTCTCACCGCCTTCCTGCGCAGGTTCGAGGAACGGCGCGAGGCAATGCACGTCAAGGCTGGGCAGGCGGTCGAGATCGAGCGCGCCGGGACGCGGGCGGGGCATCAGTACAATCTTCTGGGTCATATCGGCGCCAATTCCAGCGGCGTGATCGTCGAACCCTACATGATCACTCTGACCGAGGAATCGGACATCTTCCCCACCTTCCAGCATGACGGGATCGAGCTTCTTTACATGCTCGAGGGCGAAGTGGTCTATCGCCACGGCGATGAGACCTATCTGATGGAGCCGGGCGACAGCCTGTTCTTCGACGCCGACGCGCCGCATGGGCCGGAAAAGCTGAACAAGCTTCCCGCCCGCTATCTGTCGGTCATCAGTTATCCGCAAGCGAACTGACCGCTGCAGGGCGCCGCTCGCTGATCGGGCCAGCCGATAGGCTGGCCTTTGCCCTGCCGCCGGACCGCTGCAGGTGTTTCACCATCGGCTGGCACATGCAGATGACGCCGTTGCGGGCCCCCGGCGGAGCGGGAATGTCCCGGATCAAGTGACCTGGCCTTGCGGGGAAGGACGGATAAGGGAATCCGCCACTGCAGCGCATATGTCTCCCGATGACGAGCGTATTCCAGGGACCACTGTCGGCCGCCGCGCCTTCCAGCGCAAAAGGGGCGGCCCTTCGGCCGCCCCTTCCCGTATCATGCGTCCGAAGCCTGTCAGCCCGGAAGGACGAAGAACCAGTTCGCCCAGATCACCAGGGCCAGACCCGCCACCAGTGCAACGTAGGGCAGGATGCCAGCCCGGCGCTCGCCGCTTTCACCGTAGGCAAGCCCCATGTCCTCGTATGCTTCGCGGGGGAACTTGCCGCCGTCCTGGATGTAGTGCCGGAAGACGAACACCGGGATGATGAACGAGGCGAAGATCAGGCCCGACCACAGCGCACCCGAATACCCCCAGACCTTCGCGCCGGCGCCAAGGAACAGCGCGTTGACGAAAGCCAGCAAGGTGTTGAACCCGATCAGCAGGGTCGGCGCCTTCCAGGGACGCTCGCGGTGCGGCGAGTCCATCCGGTGGATCCAGCCGGCGTTGAGGTTCAGGAAGTTGAACATGATGTAGCCGACGTTCGAGATCGCGAGGACGTAGAAGTATCCGGCCGCGTCCGAGGCCAGCGCCAGCAGGATCACGTTGAACCCAAGGTCCGTCCACATCGCGCCGGTGGGGGCGCCATGTTCGTTGGCGCGGCTGAGGTACTTGGGCAGCCAACCGTCGCGCGAGCCCTGGTACAGCGTCCGCGACGAACCGGCCATGGCGGTCATGATCGCCAGGAACAGCGCGAGGATCATCAGGATCACGAAGATCTGCGTGACGGCCTTGCCGCCCCCGACCAGGTTGCCAAGCGTCTCGCCAACGCCGGTGCCGTCAACGATGCCGGGCGCCAGCATGCCCGCATGCCCCAGAACGCCCTGGAACGAGAACGGGATCAGGAAGAAGAACACGCAGCACAGCAGGCCCGAGAAGAAGATCGCCTTGAAGGTGTCGCGCCTCGGGTCACGCAGTTCACGGGTATAGCAGACCGCCGTCTCGAAGCCGTAGGTCGACCAGGCCGCAACGTAAAGGCCACCCAGGAACAGGGTCCAGCCACCGATGTTCCAGGTGCCGTCCTCTCCCGAGTAGCTTGCCGTGGGCGGCACCAGCGCGGTGACGTTGGCGGTGTCGATCGCCCCGGTCAGGATCGGGACAAGGCCGACCAGCAGCAGCGGCACCAGCACGATGATCGCCAGCCACTGCTGCGCGCGCGCCGTCGAATGGATGCCCCGGTGCTGAATCGCGAAGATGATCAGCATCAGGACAACGCCGATGACGAAAGTCGAGTTGAAGTGCAGGTTGCCGAGACCTGGCACGGCGAAGGAGAGCGCCTCCCAGGTACGAACCGCGGGGGTCAGCGCCGAGACGGCATCGGCGGAGGCAACCGCCGTGATGGCGTCCGGCACCGAAGTCCCGGCGTTTGCGGCGATGTAGTCGATGACCGACTGGGTTTCGGCAGTGTAGCTTGCCGCGTTGGCCGTGATCCAGTCCAGCACCAGCTGGCTGTCGGCCGCCGGGATCGGCGCCAGGGCGTTAAGGATGTAGCCGGCGGCGATGGCGCAGCCCAGCGATAGAACGGGCGACCAGGCGAACCAGTTGCACCACACCGACAGCGGCGCGATCAGCTTGGAATAGCGCAGCCAGGCCGTCGCGCCGTAGACCGAGGCCCCCCCCGACTTGTTGCCGAACATGCCCGCCATCTCGGCGTAGGTGAAGGATTGTAGGAACCCCATCACCATCGAGATGATCCACACCACAAACGCCAGCTTGCCGGTCACTCCCGCAATGCCGCCGATTGAGAACAGCACCAGCGGCGGCACGCCGGCCGCGATCCAGAAGGCACCCTTCCAGTCGAGGTCGCGGTGCAGTTCACCGCCACCCTTTTCTTCTGCTTCACTCACCGTTGAACTCATTCTTCTTACCTCCCTCGTCAGTATGTGCCGGACGCTTTGCTGCCCCGCACTGTGTTCGACATAACATTTCTGGTTCGTGGTCGCAGACCAAACCCCTGATGCAGGCCAAGCGGGACTTTGATCGTGTCGGTATGGCCCTCGACGGGCCCCCGCCTCTCGTTGTCCGTCCCGCTCGTCGGCCCCCACGGCCTGCGACAATCGTGCGCGGCAACTTTGGCGCACTGCAATCGATCTGCAAAGTTGTTTTTGCCCTCGGGGAAAGAAAATTTCCTCTTGGTCACTCGGCAGCGAGGTTTCGATTGCCGCACAATACCTGTCAGTTGAGTCGGACCTGCGATCATGTGGGCACCCGGCCGGCGCAGCATGACGGTCGGGAGCGGATGCGCGCCCTTCTTCGGGGAATCGAGAATCGCCTCTGCCTTCGCGAGGAAGCGCCCGCCACCTGCGACGGTCCGAACTCGATCATGGAACCTGCCCCGGTCAAGTCGTCTCGTGCATGGGGCGCCGGCCCCAGCGTCCGGTTTTCACAAAGGTTTCTTTTGGATTTCCGGATGACCTGCGGCAGCCCGTGGTCGGCGCCTGGCTGGCAACACGACGCGCGTTCGACACAACTGCGATGCGTCCGTCGCGCAGGTCTGCCTGCGGCGGATCGGCAAGCGTTCCAGACAGCGGCAGCGGCGTTCCGCGTCCACCGCAGGATCACGCCGATGCCGGGCACCACAGCAGTTGCCCTCGTGGCGGCAAGGTCACCTGCGCAGTCCTGCCGTGTGCCCTCGATGCATCATTCCGTCGCGGCGCGGCATAGCGCCCAACGAAGATCGAGGTCGCCGGCACAGCGATTTCCGCCCGAGGCGACGCGACCGCCGGACTGGTTGGGTGATGCCGACCGGTCGACGCATGCCACGACGTTCGTCGACAGGGTCAAGCCGGCAGGTTCATCGACGGCGGGGCGAAAGGTCAATGCCACGAGCGCGCTGCTGCCGGGCAACGGCCCGGCTGCCGGCACAATGCGTCACCCGGGCGCGTTGGTTGACACCGCGCAACGGCTCCGCCGGACGCTGCCGCAGCGACGCCTCTGCCCAAAGCATCGGCCGTGTCGCCTGCGCGCTAACCTGCGTCCAGACGAAGATTCCGCAACTGATCTGTGTCAAGTTGCACGCCGGGAAGCAGTGATAGGCGTGTCAGGGTGAAACCCTTCGCCGATGCGAGACCGGATGCGCCTGACAACCCGCACCAACCTGGCCATGCGAACGCTGATGTATTGCGCCGTCAACGATGGTCATATCGTGCGGCGGCACGAGGTGGCGCGATGCTGCAATGCCTCGGAAAACCATCTGGCGCAGGTCGTGAACACGCTTGCACAGCTTGGTTTTCTGGAAACGCAACGCGGGCGGGCCGGCGGATTGCGGCTTGGCCGGCCGCAGAGCGAAATCAGGGTGGGGCAGGTCTTCCGCGCATTCGAGGCCGGCACGCCCTTCGCGGAATGCTTCGACCCCAAGACCAACTCCTGCCCGCTGCTTGGCGCCTGCCTTCTGCGCCCCGCCCTGGCCGAGGCGGTCGAGGCCTTCTACAGCGCGCTCGACCGGCTGACACTGGCCGATCTGGTGGCCCAGAATGCCGGCCTCGAGCGGCTGATGCAGATCGGTGCGCGGATAACACAGCCAGCCTGCAGCGCGGCGACGGCAGCTTGACGCAGCCTTGAAGCGGCCCTATCTCGGCCATGTCAAAGCCACCGGAACGGGTGAGCATGACGGGGCAGAGCGAAAGGGGCGGCGCGGGTCGCGCCGGGCGGCAGGAATGACAAGCGAAACGCAGAATCGACCGTCACCGCAGATGGGCGGCGCGGAAGGCATGCAGCAAGGGCGCGGCCAGACGCAGCAATCAGCGCCGTCGCAGGCCAGCACGCAGCAGGGCACGGATACACCGGCACAGCAGCAGATGCAGTCCACGCAGTTCAGGGACTGGGCGTCGATCTGAGCTTTCAGAATCACGGGCCGGGCGAAAGAATGGCGCAATGTCCACGCCCGTCTCGTCGATCCCCAACCTCGGTCCTGCAACCGAAGCAGCCTTCCTGAAGGCAGGGATTTCCAGCGCCGAGGAATTGCGCGCAATGGGGGCGGACGCCGCCTATCTGCGATTGCTTCAGTCCGGCCAGCCTCCGCATTTCATCGGCTATTACGTCATCGTGATGGGCCTGCAGGGCCGCCCGTGGAACGACTGCCAGGGCGAGGAAAAGCGCGCGCTGCGGCAACGCTTCGACGCGCTGAAGGATCAGGCCAGAAATTCGAAGGGCCGCTCCGGTCTGGATGCGGCCCTTGAAGCTGCGCTGAATGCGCTGGGAGTCGTCGAGCGGCGCTGGCCGCGCCGCCCAGCGATCAGCCGACGAGTTCGAGACCCGAGAAGAAGAAGGCAATCTCGCGCGCGGCCGAGGCCGGGCTGTCAGAGCCGTGGACCGAGTTCTCGCCTTTCGACAGCGCGAATTCCTTGCGGATGGTGCCCGCGTCGGCCTGCGCCGGATCGGTCGCGCCCATCACTTCGCGGTTCTTGGCAATGGCGTTCTCGCCTTCCAGAACCTGCACGACCACCGGCTCGGACGCCATGAAGCTGCACAGTTCGCCGTAGAAGGGGCGTTCCTTGTGCTCGGCATAGAACTGGCCGGCTTGCGCGGGCGACAGGTGGATGCGCTTCGATGCAACGACGCGCAGGCCCGCGTCTTCGAACTTGGCGACGATCTTGCCGGTCAGGTTGCGCTTGGTCGCGTCGGGCTTGATGATGGAAAGGGTGCGTTCGGTGGCCATTGGGCTCTCCATGAGACAAGGCGTGCGCGGGCATCCCGCACGCCGGAATTTTCATTGTGCGGCGCTCCTATCACGCGGCATGCGCGATGAAAAGCCGGGTTCAGGGGCGCGACCGGGCAGCTTGTCCACCCGCTTGCGGGCGCGCCCGGGCCGGGCATCGGGGCAACGGGTGCAACAACTTGCCGCATATTTCCGATTGTTTTTGTCGGACATTGTCCGTGCATGCCACGGACCAAGAGGAACCCATGCGCCCTGCCCTTGCCCTTCCAATGTCCCTGCTTCTTGCCTCCCCCGCCCTGTCGGAAGAGGCGCAGACCGGCGTCTCGCCCCTGGCCCTGACCTACGAGGTCTTCGAGGCCGCGGTCGATCACGTCGACCTTGCGTCCTGCCCCGCCGAAGTGGCCGCGCCCGGCAGGTTCTGCCGCCTTACCGCGCACCGGGACAGCCTGAATGTCTTCGCCTTTTCGGAAGACGGCGATCAGCCCCTCGTTGCGATCAGAAGCTACCCGACCGACCTGCTGGCCGCGCTGTCGGACTGATTGCCGCGCCGAGGGCGGTCTGATAGGGCTGCCCCACCATGCTGCGCATATCCGACATCACCTATTCCGTCGAAGGCCGCCCGTTGTTCGAGGGGGCCTCGGCCACCATTCCCACCGGACACAAGGTCGGCCTTGTCGGCCAGAACGGCACCGGCAAGACGACACTGTTCCGCCTGATCCGCGGCGAGCTTGCACTCGAGGGCGGGGAAATCGCGCTGCCCGCCCGTGCGAAGATCGGCGGGGTCGCACAGGAGGTGCCGTCATCCTCGACCTCGCTTCTGGACACGGTGCTGGCAGCCGACACCGAACGCGCCGCCCTTATGGCCGAGGCCGAGCACGCCACGGACCCGCACAGGATAGCCGATATCCAGCATCGCCTGGCCGACATCGACGCCTGGTCGGCCGAGGGGCGCGCGAGCGCGATCCTCAAGGGCCTGGGCTTTACGCCCGAGGAGCAGCTGAAACCCTGTTCCGATTTCTCGGGCGGCTGGCGGATGCGCGTTGCCCTGGCGGGTGTCCTGTTCGCCCAGCCCGACCTGCTGCTGCTGGACGAACCGACCAACTACCTCGACCTTGAAGGCGCCCTGTGGCTGGAAAGCTATCTGGCGAAATACCCCCATACGGTCATCATCATCAGCCACGACCGGGGCCTGCTCAACCGCGCGGTCGGCGCGATCCTGCATCTGGAAAACCGCAAGCTGACGCTGTGGTCCGGCCCCTACGACCAGTTCGCCCGCCAGCGCGCGGCGCTGCGCGCGGTGCAGGCATCGGAAGCCAAGAAGCAGGAGGCACGGCGCGCGCACCTGCAAAGCTTCGTCGATCGCTTCAAGGCCAAGGCATCGAAAGCCGTGCAGGCGCAAAGCCGGGTCAAGATGCTGGAAAAGATGACGCCGATCCTGGCGCCCGAGGAGGCGAAGAAACAGGTCTTCACCTTCCCCGCGCCCGAACAACTGTCGCCGCCGATCATCAACATGGAGGGTGTGGCCGTCGGCTATGACGGCCCGCCGGTGCTGCGCCGGCTGTCCCTGCGCATCGACCAGGATGACCGCATCGCGCTGCTGGGCCGCAACGGCGAAGGCAAGTCGACCCTGTCGAAGCTGCTGGCCGGCAAGCTTGAGCCTTGCGAGGGCAAGGTGGTGCGGTCGTCGAAGCTGCGCATCGGCTACTTCGCGCAGCATCAGGTCGACGAACTGCATCTGGACGAAACGCCCCTGCAGCACATCATGCGGCTGCGGCCGGCCGAAGGACAGCCGAGGCTGCGGGCGCGGCTGGCCGGGTTCGGGCTGGGCGCAGATCAGGCCGAGACCGTCGTCGGGCGGCTGTCGGGCGGGCAGAAGGCGCGACTGTCGCTGCTTCTGGCCACGATCGACGCGCCGCATCTGCTGATCCTAGACGAACCGACCAACCACCTCGACATCGAATCCCGCGAGGCGCTGGTCGAAGCGCTGACCGAATACACCGGTGCTGTCGTGCTGGTCAGCCACGACATGCACCTTCTGGGGCTGGTGGCAGACCGGCTGTGGCTGGTCAAGGCGGGCGGTGTGGCGCCCTATCCGAACGACCTGGAAACCTACCGGAGGGAGCTGCTGGCCGGAGACGATGCCGAGAAGCCGGCCGAAAAACCGAAAGAGAAGGCCCCGAAGCCGTCACGCGAGGCGGTGCTGGCGCTGAAGGCCGAGGTTCGCAAGTGCGAGGAACGGCTATCCAAGCTGAACGAAATGCGCGACAAACTGGCGGTGAAGCTGGCTGACCCCGAACTTTACGAACGCCCGGCCGAAGCCGTCGTCTGGCAGAAGAAATACGCCGAGGTGATGGAGGGGCTGGACCGCGCCGAGGAACTCTGGATGAGGGCCGCCGAAAAGCTTGAAGAAGCAGAGGCCTGACGGATGGGTCTTTCGTACTACATCAGCGCCTTCTTCACGATGTTCGTGATCATCGACCCGATCGCGCTGACGCCGCTGTTCATCGCGCTCACGCACGGCATGGACAAGGCCCACAAGCTGCGGATCGCCATCCGGGCCTGCCTGATCGCCATCGGGCTGATGACGCTGTTCGGCCTTCTGGGCGACAAGATACTGCATGCCATCGGCATCTCGATGCCGGCATTCCGTATCTCGGGCGGAATCCTGCTTTTCGTGACCGCGCTTGACATGCTGTTCGAGCGGCGCACCCAGCGGCGCGAGGGGCAGCACGCCGACACGCATCACGACCCGTCGGTCTTCCCGCTCGCCACGCCGCTGATCGCGGGGCCGGGGGCCTTCACCTCGATGATCCTGCTGGCAAATACGTCGAACCAGACCGTGGGCCACGTTCTGGCCGTGCATTTCGTGATGATCCTGGTCGTTGCCATCGCCTTCCTGCTGTTCCTGGTGTCGAACTACATCGCGCCGGCGCTGGGACGGACGGGCATCGTCGTCATCACCCGCCTTCTGGGCATGCTTCTTGCCGCGCTGTCGGTGCAGTTCGTCCTGGACGGCATCAAGGGCACGGGCATGATCGCGGGCTGGGCGGGATGAGCGGCGACGAACTCGGCCGCGCGATCTACCTGGCACTTCTTCTGGCCGCGGTGGCCGGGTCGCTGTTCTTCGGCAACCGCCAGTCGCTGGGCAAGACGGTTCAGAGCCTGGCGATCTGGGCGATGATCTTTCTGGGTGTCATTGCCATTGCCGGGCTTTGGGGTGACATCAGGCGCAGTGTCGTGCCCGGCGCGGCGCGTCTGGGCGATGGTGTGGTCGAAATCCCGGTTTCGGGCGACGGCCATTTCTACGTCACCGTCGGCATCAACGGCCAGCCGGTGCTGTTCGTCGTCGACACCGGCGCAACCGGCATCGCGCTGACACAGGATGACGCAGCACGGGTGGGGTTCGATCCGGCTGCACTGGTCTACACCGGGCAGAGCCAGACGGCCAACGGCCTTGTGCCCACCGCGCAAGTGCGGCTTCGTTCGGTAGAGCTGGGGGGCTTCCGCGACGAGAACGTGTCGGCCACGGTCATAGGCGGCGATCTGGACCTGTCGCTGCTGGGGATGACCTACCTCAGCCGGTACGAAGTGACGCTGACCTCGGACCGGCTGACGCTGCGCCGCTGACCGATCAGCCGCGCGACTTCATCTGCCAGCGGCCGGACTCCTCGCTCCAGTATTCGGCCGCAACTCCTTGCGATGTCAGATCTTTCCACTGCTGCCGCGCACGCGTCAGCGCAGCCGGGTCATTCCCGTCAAAGAGGATGCACACCCGCTCCAGCGCGGCGCACTCGGATGCGTCGACCCCGGCGCCATCCACCGACATCATACAGGCCGCACCGTTTGGCCTATCCGTGCCGGTCGTCAACAGAACGGGCTGACGTGCATCCATCGGGCCGCCTGCCAGCCCATGCGGCAGAAAACCGTCATCGGGCCCCTGCCATAGCGCACGGTCAAGCCAGTCCATCCGCGCCGCATCCCGCCCGCGCACCACGACGTGCCAGCCGGCCTGAAGCGAACGTTCCAGCAGCGACTGCAACGCCCTTTCCAGCGGCGACTGGGTCAGATGGTAGAAGCGCGTCGCGCCCATCAGCGTTCGAGCAGGTCGCGGATCAGCCGGTTCAGCGCCATGACGCCCCACCCCGTCGCGCCCTTGGGCGCCAGCGTGGTGTCCTTCGCCAGCGAGGCGACCCCGGCGATGTCGAGATGGATCCAGGGCGTTTCATCCTTGACGAAGCGCTTGAGGAAATGCGCCGCCGTGATCGAGCCGGCCTCGCGGCCGCAGGAATTGCGCATGTCGGCAAAGCGCGACTTCAGCATCGCGTCATAGCCCGCACCCAGCGGCATCCGCCAGGCGCCCTCGCCCTCCGCCTTTGCGGCGGCCAGAAAGGCCTCGCACAGCTTGTCGTCGTTGGAAAAGACGCCGGCGTTCTCGTGCCCCAGGCCGACGATGATCGCGCCGGTCAGGGTCGCCAGGTCGATCATGCCGCGCGGCTTGAAGCGGTCCTGCGCGTACCACAGCACATCGGCCAGCACGAGCCGGCCCTCGGCGTCGGTGTTGATGACCTCGATCGTGTCGCCCTTCATCGAGCGGACGATGTCACCCGGACGCTGCGCCTTGCCATCGGGCATGTTCTCGACCAGGCCGACCAGGCCTACGACATTGGCCTTGGCCTTGCGCAGCGCCAGCGTCCGCATCACCCCCGCGACGACGCCCGCGCCGCCCATGTCCATCGTCATGTCTTCCATGCCGGCGGCGGGCTTGATCGAGATGCCGCCGGTGTCAAAGACCACACCCTTGCCGACCAGCGCGAAGGGCGCCTCGCCCTGGTCGCCGCCCATCCATTGCATGACGACGACCGTCGAGGGGCTTTCCGACCCCTGCCCCACGCCCAGAAGCGCACGCATCCCCAGCTTCTCAAGGTCGGCTTCCTCAAGCACCTCCACCTTGACGCCCAGATCCTGCAGGGCCGAAAGACGCCGGGCAAAGGCTGTCGTGGTCAGGACGTTGGCCGGTTCGTTGACCAGATCGCGGGTGAAACACACGCCTTCGGCGACCGCGCCGTAGGTGGCGAAGGCCGCGCGGGCCGCCTCCGGGTCGGCGGTCATGACGGAAAGCGCCCCCTTCGCCTTCCGCTCGCCCGTCTGATAGAGGCCGAAGTCATAGGCGCGCAGAACGGCGCCCAGCACGATCTCGGACAGCCGGGCATGGTCGCAGACCAGCGTCACGCCGGCCTCGCCCAGCGCCTTGCCGACCGCCGCGCCGGCCTTGCGCGCCTCGTCCACCGATGCCCGGCGGGGCAGCCTGACGATCTGCACCGCCTCGGCGGCAAGCCCGGCGGGCCAGCCCAGTTCGCCGGCCTCGCCGGGCTTCAGCTTGCCGAAGGCCGGCGAGGCAAGATAGCGCCCGATCGCCCCCTTCGCAGCCTTGTCAAGCCTGCGCTGAACGGCGTCCATCCTGCCGTCGCCTGCCACGACCAAGGCGATGCGTCCTGCGAAGCCGGCCAGTGCGGCGGCGTCGGTACGGGCGAATTCGGGCGTCAGCGGGGTGGTCATGCGCGGCTCCTGCAAGGTTTCGCCGGCACGCTAGCGAAGCCCCCCCGGTTTGGCCAGATAGCAGTTTCGCCGGGGCACGCTTTGGGCTAGGGAAGGGAAAAACGGGCGGGTGGACGAAGCGGGTGTCACGTTCTGACAGATATATCCTGTCGCAGCTGATGATGCTTTTCGGCTTCTTCGCGCTTGTGCTGGTGGCAGTGTACTGGGTCAACCGTGCGGTGCTGCTGTTCGATGACCTGATCGCAGACGGGCAGTCGGCCTGGGTATTCCTGGAATTCACCGCACTGACGCTTCCGAACGTCGTCTGGCTGGTGCTGCCGGTCGCGGCCTTCGTCGCGGCAGTCTATGGCACCAACCGGCTGATGACCGAAAGCGAACTTGTCGTCCTTCAGGCCACTGGCTTTTCGCCCTACCGCCTGGCGCGGCCGGTGCTTTACTTCGGGCTGATCGTGGCGCTGCTGATGTCTGTGCTGGGGCATGTTCTGGTGCCGGCCAGCCGGGCGCGCCTGAGCGCGCGCAACGACGAGATCGCACAGAACGTCACGGCGCGGATCCTGAAGGAAGGCGTCTTCATTCATCCAGCCGCCGGCATAACCGTCTATATCCAGGAAGTGACGCCGGCAGGCGAACTGCGCAACATCTTCCTGTCCGATTCGCGCGAGCCGGGCCAAAGCACGACCTACACGGCGGAACGGGCGATGCTCGTGAAGGGCGAAGCGGGCCCGAAACTGGTGATGTTCGACGGCATGGGCCAGCATCTGACCGGGCCGGATGCGCGGCTTTCCACGACCCGTTTCGCGGATTTCGCCTATGATATCGGCGCGCTCATCTCGCCACGCGACACGGGCCGGCAGTATCTTTCCGACATGCCGACCCACCAGCTCGTCGGCCTCGACGATGCCACGCTCCGGGGCATGGGAACCAACCGGCTGGCGGTGGCGAACGAAATCCATGACCGGTTTGTCCAGCCGCTTCTGGCCCCGGTCGCTGCCCTGCTGGGCTTTGCCGCCTTGCTGATGGGCGGCTTCAGCCGTTTCGGCCTGTGGCAGAACATCGCCGCGGCCGTGGCCTTGCTGGTCGTCGTCAAGATGATCGGCAACGCCACCGTGGGAATGGCGCAGAAGAGCGCAACTGCCCTCCCGCTTCTTTATCTGCCGATTGTATTCGGCTTGCTGATTGCAGCCCTGATGCTGTGGCTGTCGGCACGCAGCCGGCGCGTCAGGACGGGGGCCAGCGCCACATGACCCTGTCGCTTTACATCGCGCGCCGCTTCGTCCTGACCTTCCTGATGGTGCTGGGTGTCTTCTATGCGCTTCTGTTCATGGTCGACATGATCGAGCAGATGCGCCGCCATGCGGACAGCGCCATCGGCCTTGCCCAGGCCTCGGAACTGTCGCTTCTGAACGTTCCTGCCTCGCTCTACCGGATCCTGCCGCTGGTGACGATCCTTGCCAGCGTCGGCTTGTTCGTCGCGCTTGCGCGGTCGTCGGAACTGGTCGTCATGCGCGCGGCGGGCCGGTCGGCCCTGCGCACACTGACTGCACCGGTCACGGCGGCGCTGGTCGTCGGCGGGCTGGCGGTGGCGGCGCTGAACCCGGTGGTGGCCGCAACATCCAAACGCTATGAGGCGCTATCCGAGTCCTACCGCAGCGGCGGCGGCAGCGTGCTTTCGGTCAGCCGCGAAGGGCTGTGGCTGCGTCAGGGCGACAGCAGCGGCCAGACCGTGATCCATGCCGCGCGCGCCAATCAGGACGGAACGCATCTCGATGAGGTAAGCTTCCTTTTCTTCGGCCCCGGCGGCACCCCCGACCGGCGGATCGAGGCGCAAAGCGCAGTGCTGGCGCCCGGCCAATGGCGGCTGACCGACGCCAAGGTCTGGCAATTCGGGCCGGGCGTGAACGCCGAGCAGACGGCAACGGCCGAACCTGCCATGGCCGTGCCCTCCGATCTGACGGTCGACCGCATCCGCAACAGCTTCGGTGAACCGTCAGCCATCGCGATCTGGGATTTGCCTGCGTTCATCGCCGATCTGGAACGTGCGGGCTTTTCGGCCCGCAAACACCTTGTGTGGCTCCAGATGGAACTGGCGATGCCGCTGCTGCTGGCGGCCATGGTGCTGGTGGGCGCAGGTTTCACGATGCGTCACGCCCGCTTCGGCAGGACGGGTCTGATGGTGCTTCTGGCGATGGCATCCGGTTTCGCCATCTTCTTCCTGCGCAATTTCGCGCAGGTTCTGGGCGAAAACGGCCAGATCCCGGTGTTGCTGGCCGCCTGGTCGCCGCCGGTGGCCGCGACGCTTCTGGCGCTGAGCCTGCTTCTCCATCTGGAGGACGGCTGATGGCCCGCCTGCCGCTTGCGCTTGTGAAGGCCTTTGCCCTGGCGGGCGCGCTCGCCCTTGCGTTGCTTGCGCCCATCGCGGCCACGGCGCAGGAACGGGCGACGCTGGTGGCCGACCAGGTCTATATCACCGGGGGGGACACACGGCTGGTCGCCGAAGGCGCGGTCGAGATCTTCTACAAGGGTGCCCGGCTTCAGGCCGGCCGGATCACTTATGACCGGGCCACCGACCGGCTGACGATCGAGGGGCCTATCACGCTGACGGATACCGGCGGGGCAGTGATCGTCGCCCGGATGGCCGATCTGTCCGCCGATCTGACCGAAGGCATCCTCGTGTCGGCGCGCATGGTCCTGAACGACCAGCTTCAACTTGCCGCTAACCAGCTTGCGCGGATCGACGGACGCTATACCGAACTGACCAAGGTCGTCGCTTCCTCCTGTCAGGTCTGCCCCTCGAACCCGGTGCCGCTGTGGGAAATCCGCGCGCGCCGCGTGGTCCACGACCAGCAGGAACGCCAGCTCTACTTCGATCACGCCCAGTTCCGCGTGATGGGGCTGCCGGTCTTCTATATCCCCCGGCTGCGCATGCCCGACCCGACCGTCGACCGTGCCACGGGTTTCCTCGTGCCGAGCCTGCGCACGTCGACTGCGCTTGGAACCGGAATCCGCCTGCCCTATTTCATCGCGCTCGGCGAAAGCCGCGACGTGACGCTGACGCCATATGTCTCGACCTCGGGGATGCGCACCATGGGCCTGCGATACCGGCAGGCCTTTGCCAGCGGGACGGTGCAATTCGAGGGGGCGGTTTCGCATGATGACATCCGCCCCGGCGAAACCCGGGCCTACCTTTTCGCCGACGGGCACTTTTCGCTGCCGCGCGATTTCGACCTGAGCTTCGGCATCGAAACGGTAAGCGACCCGGCCTACCTGCTCGACTACGGCATCAGTGATCAGGACCGGCTGGAAAGCGGTATCGAACTGACCCGGACACGGCGGAACGAACACGTCAGCGCGCGGCTTCTGAATTTTCATTCGATCCGCGCCGGTGACAGTAACGCCGTCCTGCCGACGCTGATGGCCGACATCACCCTTCATCGCCGCTTCCGCCCCGAAATACTTGGCGGCGAGGGGGGTTTCACATTCCAGACGCACAGTCACAGGCGCAATTCGGACGTTGATTTCGACGCCAACGGCGACGGTGTTACCGATGGCCGCGATGTCGCCCGCATATCGGCGCGCTTCGACTGGCGGCGGACCTGGATCACCGAAGGCGGCATCTCGGCCGCCGGTCTGCTGGCGCTTTCGGCCGATCAATATGCGATCGGGCAGGACACCGGCTATCCGGCGACCATCTCGCGCGTAACGCCGATCGGAGCCGTCGAACTGCGCTGGCCCTGGGTCAAGGCCGAGGCAGGCGGCGGGGCGTCGCAGGTCATAGAGCCGGTCGTCCAGCTTGTCTGGGCGCCCGACCGGCTTACGGCGGTTCCAAACGAGGACAGCCTGCTGGTCGAACTTGATGAAGGCAACCTTTTCGCGCTGAGCCGTTTTCCCGGGCTCGACGCAACCGAGCGGGGCCTGCGCGCCAACATCGGCCTTGGCTGGACGCGGCATGACGCCGGCGGCTGGTCGTTCGGCGTGACCGGCGGTCGGGTATTCCGCGCCCGCGACCTGGGGCAGTTCGGCGCCGGTTCCGGACTGGACGGCACGCTTTCGGACTGGATCGTCGCGACCCATGTCAGCAATGACAATGGGTTGGCGGTTACCAACCGGGCACTTTTCGACGACGACCTGAGCTTCACCAAGGATGAACTCAACCTCGTCTGGGCGAACGGCCCGGTTTCACTGGACACAAGCTATATCTGGATGGTCGCCGATCCGGCTGGCGGGCGGCCGACCGACACGTCCGAGTTCGTCTTCGATGCGGGATGGCAGATCACCGACGGCTGGCGCGGACTTGCTTCTGGCCGGTATGACTTTGTCGCGAGCGAGGCCACGCGCGCCGGGCTCGGATTCGAATACAGGAACGAATGCGTCGCGGTGGATCTTTCCCTCTCGCGTCGTTTCACATCCTCGACTAGTGTGCAGCCGACGACGGATTTCGACCTGTCCGTCGTCCTGAACGGGTTCGGAGCGGGCAAGGACGGGCGGCGATATCGCCGATCCTGCGCGTTCTGATCGACGGTCGGACTGACGGCAAGAGCGAACGGACGGACAGAGATGAAAGCATCCCGGATCTTCAAGGGCAGCGCGGCCTGCGGACTGGCGCTGGCGGGGTTTGTCCTGGCGCTGCCGGCCACGCCGCTGCAAGCTGCGGGCAACCCGTTCGCACCGGCCCTGTACGTCAACGATCAGGCGATCACGAATTTCGAGATCGACCAGCGCGCCCGCTTTCTGATCCTGCTGCGCGCGCCCGGCGACCCTGCTGAAGAGGCCGAAAAGGCGCTTGTCAAGGACCGCATCCGCATGGAGGTGGCCAAGCAGATGGGCATCAAGCCGAGCCCCGATCAAGTCAAGGCCGGCATGGCCGAGTTTGCGGGGCGCGCCAATCTTGACACCGAAAAGTTTCTCGCCGCCATCGCACAGGGCGGTGTCGAACCCGAAACATTCCGCGATTTCGTCGAAGCCGGCCTTGCCTGGCGCGAGGTCGTCCGCCAGCGGTTTGGCGAACGCGTGTCGGTCAGCGAAGCCGAAATCGACCAGGCGCTTTCGGTCACTGCGAAACGCGGCGCCGGGCCACGGGTGCTCTTGTCCGAAATCGTCATCCCGACAACGGGTGCCGATGCGCAGAAAGCGCCGCTGATCGCGCGGGAACTGACGGAAAGCCCGCTGTCCGAAGCCGCCTTTGCCGAGGCGGCCCGACAGCATTCGGCGGCGCCGTCGCGCGATCAGGGCGGGCGCGTCGACTGGATTCCGCTGACGAACCTGCCGCCGCAGGTCCAGCCGATGATGCTGCAGATGCACCCGGGCCAGGTGACGCCGCCGGTCCAGATTCCCGGGGGTATCGCCCTTTACATGCTGCGCGGCCTTCAGGAAGGCGGCGATGTCCAGCCCGGCAACATCGTGGTCGATTATGCCCAGTACCTGATCCCCGGTGGCCGTACCGTCGCGGCGCTGGCCGAGGCCGAGCGCATCCGCGGCGAAGTCGACACCTGCAACGATCTTTACACCGTGGCACGCGGACAGCCGGCAGACCGCCTGATGCGCGACAGCCAGTCCTTGCCATCGGTCCCCGGCGACATTGCCGCCGAACTCGCGACCCTGGACGAGGGCGAGGCATCGACCGCGCTGGTGCGTGGCAACACGCTGGTGTTCCTGATGCTGTGCAGCCGTACCGCCACGGCAGCCCGGGCCGCCGCCACGTCGCCACTGGCGCCGCTCGAAGGCGCGCCGGCGATAGACCCTGAGGCAGGCGTCGGAAAGGGGCCGACCCGTGCCTCGGTCCGGACCGAGATCACCAATCGCAAGCTGACGCAACTTTCGGACCGCTTCCTCGAAGACCTTGTCACCGACGCCATCGTCCGGCGCCCCTGACGCGACCCGCATGAACGGCGAGCCAGCCCTCATCGCGCTGACCTGCGGCGAGCCCTCGGGCATCGGTCCCGAGATCGCCGTCAAGGCCTGGCAGCAGCTCAAGGGGGAACTGCCGTTCTTCTGGATCGGCGAGCCCGGGCATCTGCCCAAGGGCGCGGAGCGGCAGAACATCGCCCATCCGTCCGAGGCGACGGCCGTCGCCCGCCACGCCCTTCCCGTCCTGCCCCACGCCTTTGCCGCCCCCGCCCGTGCCGGCGAGCCCGCGCCGGAGAACGCACGGGGCGTGATCGATGTCATCGCCCGGGCTGTAGGTCTGGTTCAGGCCGGCCAGGCCTCGGCCATCTGCACCGCCCCGATCAGCAAGAAGGCGCTGAAGGACGGGGCGGGCTTTGCCTTCCCGGGCCATACCGAGTTTCTGGCGCATCTGGCAGGGACAGAGCGGGTGGTGATGATGCTGGCCTGCGACGCGCTGCGCGTCGTGCCGGTCACGATCCATATCCCCTTGGCGCAGGTACCCGGCGCCTTGACGCCGGCGTTGTTGGCAGAAACCATTCGGATCACCCATGCCGGACTGAGGCGCGACTTCGGGATGAAGAGGCCCCGGCTGGCGCTTGCGGGGCTCAACCCCCATGCCGGAGAAGGCGGTACGATGGGGCGCGAGGAAATCGACCTCATCTTGCCGGTCATCGAGAAGCTGCGTCACGAAGGGCTGACGATTGCGGGCCCCCTGCCCGCCGACACGATGTTTCATCCGGCCGCACGGGAACAATACGACGCCGCGATCTGCATGTATCACGATCAGGCGCTTATTCCGATCAAGACACTGGACTTTGCCGGGGGCGTGAACGTGACGCTCGGCCTGCCCTTCATCCGCACCTCGCCTGACCACGGCACCGCCTTCGATATCGCCGGCCGTGACATGGCGGACCCGTCCAGCCTGATTGCCGCCCTGCGGCTGGCGCGCGACATGGCCCGCCGCCGGCAGGGGGCCCCCGCGACATGAGCGCACCGGACGGCCTGCCGCCGCTGCGCGAAGTGATCGCAAGACATGGGCTTGCGGCAAAGAAGTCGCTTGGCCAGAATTTCCTGCTGGACCTGAACCTGACCGCCAAGATTGCCCGGCAGGCTGGCGATCTGACGCAATGCGACGTGCTTGAGGTCGGCCCCGGTCCCGGCGGTCTGACGCGCGGCCTGCTGGCCGAAGGAGCGCGGCGCGTTCTGGCGGTCGAGAAGGACGCCCGGTGCCTGCCAGCGCTGGCCGAGATTGCCGCCGCCTATCCGGGGCGGCTTGAGGTCATCAACGACGACGCGCTGGCGATCGATCCGTTGGCCCACCTGACCCCGCCGATCCGCGTGGTGGCGAACCTGCCCTACAATGTCGGCACCGAACTTCTGGTCCGTTGGCTGACGCCGCCCTCGTGGCCGCCCGTCTGGCAAAGCCTGACGCTGATGTTCCAGAAGGAAGTGGCCGAGCGCATCGTGGCGAAACCCGGATCGAAGGCCTACGGCCGCCTCGCGCTGCTGGTCCAGTGGCGTTGTGAGGCGCGCATCGTCATGACGCTGCCGCCCGAAGCCTTCACGCCACCACCGAAGATCCATTCGGCCGTCGTGCACCTGACCGCCTTGCCCGAGCCGCGTTTCCCTGCCGATCCTGCCGTCCTTGAACGGGTCGTGGCTGCGGGTTTCAACCAGCGGCGCAAGATGCTGCGGTCAAGCCTGAAAGGCGTCGCCCCCGACATCGAGGCAAAGCTTGCCGCTGCGGGAATCGCGCCTACCGCGCGGGCCGAGGAAATCGGGCTGGACCAGTTCTGTGCTCTTGCACGCGCGGTGAAGGCGGGCTGAAGCCCGCCCTGACGCGTCATTCGTCGCCGGCAGATCCGTCTTCCGTTGAAGCGGCGGCGGGCTGATCGGCTTTCGGCGCGCGGGGTTTGCGCGGGGCGCGGGGCTGACGCGGCGCGCGGACGTCCGGCGCCGGTGTGTCAACCGGCGCAGCTTCCGGCCCTGGCCGTGCTTCGGTCGTCCCGGCCGTCGTCGGTTCCGGCGCGGTTTCGCCCTGGGCCTGGCGCTCGCCGGGCGCGGCCCGGTCGGGCCGGTTGCGACGTTCATGCCGTTCGCGCCGCTCGGGCTGTTGCTGCCGCTCGGACTGTTCGCGGCGCTCGCGCGGGGCGGATTCAGGGGTCTCGACAAGACCGGGACCTTCGGCCTGATCTTCCTCGGCGAAAGCGCCGGTGAGAAAGGCCGGAAGCTCGGGCTGGGGCTCTTCCTCGGGGCGCGGGCGATTTTCAGGCGCCCGGTAATCCTGCCGGTCGCGCTGGCCCTGCTGGTGCTGAGG
>WBZM01001050.1_pt1 | contig 30648 bp, 24 predicted proteins | sample 5204271 | NCBI WGS metagenome assembly WBZM01 (sample SAMN12344346, study PRJNA552823) | activated sludge metagenome | biome: Activated sludge suspended growth; feature: Nitrification reactor; material: Wastewater; isolation source: activated sludge from nitrification reactor of wastewater... | reverse complement strand
GAGGTGAACGTGACCAGCATCGCTTGCGTCTCCTTGGGTCGTGAACCGTACAGCCATTGTTGCAGGTACGGGATCGAATGACAATAGCGTGATGGAGCTCGCTCGCCTGTTGCAGTCGCAGGGTTTCGGAAGTCGCGCCGAGTGTCGGGCGCTGATCGCCAGCGGCCGGGTGTGCGTGAACGGTAGGCAGTGTACGGACTGGGCAAGACCGTACGAAGGCGAGGGACTGGTCTTTTCGGTCGATGATGTCTGCTGGCGCTATCGCCAAGCGGCGTATTTGGCGCTGCACAAGCCAGCGGGCTACGAGTGTTCGCATCGGCCACAACAGCATCAGAGCGTGTACTCGTTGTTGCCGCTGGCATTGACGAGGCGCGGTGTACAGGCGGTTGGCCGCCTCGACCAGGATACGACGGGTCTGCTGCTGCTGAGCGATGATGGCGCCTTCGTTCACCGCTACACTTCACCCCGCAAGCTCGTCGAGAAGGTTTATGAGGTCAGAACGCGGCACGTGGTCGATGACGGGCAAGTGCGGGCCCTGCTCGCTGGTGTGACGCTGCGCGATGAAGCCCTGCCGGTGGCTGCGGTGAGCTGCCAGCGCCTGGACGACAGACAGCTGCGTTTGAGCGTGACGCTCGGTCGCTACCACCTCGTCAGGCGGATGCTGGCGGCGGTGGGTAACCGGGTGGAAAGTCTGCATCGGGTGGCCATAGGCGGTTTCGTGCTGCCGCCAGACCTGCGCGCGGGGGAGTGGATCTGGCTCGAGGCGGCTGACCTCGATCTTCTTGCTGTCGGCAGCCTGACGGCGATATGCGGTGGACCGGTGCACGGTGACCGTCCGGCGACTTTGGGAGGGCAACGATCGTGACGAGATCGCTGGCGTTGGTCGCTGTCGTGCTGATGCCGGCAGCTGAAGTTTTCGCTGGGGTTTCCTGCACCCGGTGCCGAAGTGATGCCCGTTCCGTTGGGGGCGGGAGATGACCCTGACCGAACTGCGCTACATCGTGGCACTGGCGCGCGAACGACACTTCGGGCATGCGGCCGAAAAGTGCCACGTGAGTCAGCCGACCCTGTCGGTGGCCGTCAAGAAGGTGGAGCAGCGGCATGGCGTCGTTCTTTTCGAGCGTTCCTCGGCCGACGTACGCCTGACGATGATGGGTGAGCAGATTGCGCGACAGGCGGAGCGGGTACTGGAGGAGGCCGCGCGGCTGAAGGAGATCGTGGCGCAGGGCAAGGATCCATTGCTGGGGCCCTTGCGGCTTGGCGCGATCTATACGGTGGCACCTTATCTGCTGCCGCGGCTGATCCCGGCGCTGCACGCGCGCGCACCCCGGATGCCGCTCTACCTGCAGGAAAACTTCACCGTCAATCTGGCAGGGCAGCTGCGGCGGGGGGATCTCGACGTGATCGTCGTCGCCCTGCCGTTCGCCGAGCCTGGCGTGGTTTCGCGAGTGGTCTACGAGGAGCCTTTCTGCGTCGTGATGCCACCGCAGCATCCACTGACGCGGCAGGAGCGGATCGACCCCCGGCAGGTCGCCGCCGAGAACCTGTTGCTGTTGGGCAATGGCAACTGCTTTCGGGATCAGGTGGTACAGGCCTGTCCGCAACTGTCGGCACCTGGCGGGACCGAAGGCTCGCTGGAAGGCAGTTCGCTTGAGACGGTGCGCTACATGATAGCCAGTGGTGCCGGGATTTCGGTCGTTCCGGCATCGGCAGCGGCGTCCTGGCCGGGTGAGGATTCCCTGTTGAGCGTGCGCCAGTTCAGCGAGCCGGTCCCGGTACGGAAGGTGGTGATCGCGTGGCGGGCGACGTTTCCAAGACCGCAGGCGATCGATGTCCTGCGTGCAGCGATCGTCGATTGCCCACCACCGGGAGTGCTCACCGTCTGACTGAAAGGGTTGCAAAAACGAAAACTGGGGACCGGTGGTACCGTAAGCGGTTTTGTTGGATCGACAAGTTTATGGGCCTATCGTGCCGTTCTGGGTGCGTGTTTACGCAGCCTCTGAGGCTGGGAAGCGGTGTTCCACGTGGAACAGGAGTATCGTCTGCGTCAACCGGCGGTCCTTCATCCGACCCCCTTTCGGCGTCGTGCCGGCGGCGTTTCGGCGGTCGGGACCGCCGTCGTTGCAACCGTCTTGCTGGCCGCACCGCGTGCCTTCGCTGCAGTCGGCTTTGGTTCCCGCTTCTCGAACTCGAAACCGACCTTGCCGTCGGTCGTACGGACGAGATAGGCGGAAAACTTGCGGCGGGTGCGGGCAGATACGAATCCTCGCAGGAGCTCGGAACGTCCGTCTGCGAGAAGCCTGCGCATCTGTTCGGGTTCGATGGGTTGCTGCAGGATGACGGTGCCCGAGCGGAAGTCGCAGCTTCGGCCCGCGGTGACGGATTTCTCGCAGACGTAGGCCACGCCGTGCCGGAAGACACGAGCACCACACTTGGGACAGGCACCGAGTGCTTCGCTTTCGGAGAAGTCCGGCTCCTCGGCGCTGCCATCGTCGTTGGTGCTGCCCTGGCCGAAATCGAAAACGGGTGCATTCTCCTCATTGAGCAGGATGATCGCGCTGAACGGGCGGCCGAGCTTGTTGCGAAAGCCGGTCAAAGGGCCGATGCGCCGCTGCTCGAGTAGCTCGTCGATCTCGCGCGCTTCAAACTGGCGCCCGGCGACGATCTTCCAAAGCGAGAAGTCACAGGCCTGGCACTGGAACTTCTTGTACGTCTCCTTGATGACCCCGCCACACTTGGGGCAGGGAGCCGCCAACTCGCCGAAATCACCGGGAACGCTGTCACTGTCGTAGCTCTTGGCGCGGTCGACGATTCGCCGGGTCATTTCGGCAATTTCGCGCATGAAGTCGACGCGCGTCAGTTCCCCACGCTCCATTCGTGCCAGTTTCCACTCCCACTCACCGGTCAGTTCGGGTGCGGTCAGCTCGGGGATACCCAGTCCATTGAGCAGCGTCATCAGGGAGAAGGCCTTGGCAGTCGGGAGTAGCTCGCGACCTTCGCGCAGCAGATACTGTTCCGCCAACAGGTTCTCGATGATCTGGGCGCGCGTGGCGGGTGTGCCCAGACCGCGGCCAGCCATCGCCGCACGCAGATCCTCGTCGTCCATGGTCTTGCCAGCGCCCTCCATGGCCGTCAGGAGCGTGGCTTCGGAGTAGCGAGCCGGTGGGCGGGTCTGATGCCCGGCGATCACCACGTCGCTGGTGCGTACCATCTCGCCACGCGCGACGGCTACCAGGTTGCCCTCTTCGCCTTCCTGCGCCTCGCGGCCATAGACGGCCAGCCAGCCGGCATTGACGAGAACCCGGCCTTCGCTCTTGAAGGGCTCGCCTTCGACACGGGTGATGCGGGTAGTGATCTGGTACTCCGCCGCTGGATGGAAGACGGCAAGGAATCGCTTGACGACCATGTCGTAGAGCTTCGACTCGGGCTCGGACAGGTGCTTTGGAGCCTGCAACGTTGGAATGATCGCGAAGTGATCGGCGACCTTGGCGTCGTTGAAAATTCTCCTGTTGGGCTGCACCCAGTGACGTTCAAGGATCGTCTGCGCAAAGGGGGCATAACGCGCCAGCAGCCCCTCGGCATGCGCCTTGCTGCCCGCATCACCGGCGAGCATCGCCAGCGTGCTCGTCACCGTCGGTCGGTAGTCCTCGGGCAAGGCGCGGGAGTCGGTGCGCGGGTAGGTGAGGACCTTATGTTTCTCATACAGGGCCTGCGCCAGCCCAAGCGTAGCCTTGGCCGAAAAGCCGAAGCGGCTGTTCGCCTCGCGCTGCAGGCTCGTGAGGTCGTAGAGCAGGGGCGAGACCTGGCTCGAAGCCTTGGATTCCTCACCGACGCTGCCCGGCTTGCCAAGACACTTCCGTTGCAGGACCGTTGCCCGCTCCTCGTGCCACAGCCGGTCGGCACGGGCGTGTTCATCGTCGTCCTTGCCCTGGAACTTCTCGTCGAACCACTTGCCCCGGTACTCCCCTGCTGCGCAGACGAAGCTCCCCTCAAGCTCCCAGAAGGCGCGCGGCCTGAACTTGCGGATGCGGTCCTCGCGGTCGACGATCAGCGCGAGCGTCGGAGTCTGGACGCGCCCGACGGTGGTCAGGTGAAAGCCGCCGGTCTTCGAGTTGAACGCCGTCATGGCCCGTGTGCCGTTGATGCCGACCAACCAGTCGGATTCCGAACGACAGACCGCTGCCTGCGCCAGGCCGTGCATCTCGCTGCCCTGGCGGAGTCGGGTAAAACCCTCGCGGATCGCCTGTGGCGTCATCGACTGCAGCCATAGCCGCTCGACGGCCTTGCCGCTGCCAGCGTGCTGGCTGATGTAGTTGAAGATCAACTCGCCTTCACGACCAGCGTCGCAGGCGTTGACCAGTGTGACCACATCCTTGCGCTTGATGAGACGCAGCAGCAACTTGAGGCGGGCTTCCGTCTTGGCGATCGGCTGCAGCGCGAAATGCGGGGGAATCACCGGCAGGTGAGCAAAGGACCACTTGCCCCTCTTGACCTCATACTCGGCGGGGCAGGCCAGCTCAAGCAGATGGCCGATGGCCGAAGAAAGAATGTAATCGTCACTCTCGAAATAGTCTTCATGGCGAACGAAACCGCCCAGAGCGCGCGCGATGTCAGCGGCGACGGACGGCTTCTCGGCAATGATCAGTTTCTTGCTCATCGGGGTCTCTGTCAGCCGCACAGGGGGCGAGTGTGGGGTTTCGGGGCGTTCCGCAGCAGAGCTGCCTGCGGACGATGATAAGAGCAGTTCGCGGCGCTTGGCAAGCGAGCACGACGCGCAGCCGGCCGGCAACCGGCATCGCTCCTGTCCGGTTGTGGTCGGCAGGGCGCCGTGATGACGGGCATGCAGTCACCGGCGCCGATTCCTTCTGGTGTCGGTGTCCGCGACCGGTCTTGCCCTGGAAGCCCGCGTGGCACCGGCCAAGAGCTGCGCCGGGTGACCTAGGTGCGGCCGATGGTCGATGGGGCCGACAGCCTCTGGTAGCGGCCGCCCGGCATGTTGGCGATCTGACCCTGCAGTTCGAGTTCGAGCAAGACCACAGCGGCACACTCAGCGGTCAGGCCGGTCCGTGTGACCAATTCGTCCAGGCTGAAGGGATCGAAACCGAAGGACAGCAGGAGACGCCCGGCATCGGTGGCTGCGTCCGGAGGCGCGTCCGCTACTGGCTCTGCTGTCGTTGCCGAGTTCTCTCTCGTCGTGCTCCAGCGCAGCTCGTCCAGTACGTCGGCGACGGTTTCCACCAGCTTCGCTCCCTGCTTGATCAGCCGATGGCAGCCGCGCGATTGGGGCGAGTGGATCGATCCGGGGATCGCGAAGACCTCTCGTCCCTGCTCCGCAGCGATGCGGGCGGTGATCAGCGAGCCGCTCTCGACGGTTGCTTCGATCACCAGTGTGCCGCGCGAGAAGCCCGCGATCAGCCGATTGCGACGTGGGAAATTGGCGGCCGCTGGTGGTGTCCCGAGGGCGAACTCGGAGGCGATCGTACCGCGGCGACCGATCTCTCGCGCCAGCTCCCGGTTGCGGGCGGGGTAGACACGGTCGATACCGGTGCCGATGAACGCGACGGTGTTTCCCGATCGCGCCAGCGCACCCCGGTGCGCGCCGCCATCGATACCCAGGGCGAGACCACTGGCGATCGTCAGACCCGCATCGGCCAGTGCTGCGGCAAAGCGCTCGGCGTTGCCGAGGCCCTGTGGCGTCGGGTTGCGGCTACCGACGATCGCCAGCGCCGGCGAATTGAGGAGTTCGAGGCGGCCGAGGACATAGAGCAGGGTGGGTGGATCAGGGGTCTGCAGAAGCGACTGCGGATATTCGGGATCGGCGAGACATACCAGGTGCTGTGCGGGCTCTGTCGACCATGCGAGCGCGCTCTCGATTCGCTCGGCATCGTTCTGGTCGAGCAGCAGGCTAGCGGCACGTTCGCCAGCCACTGCCGCCAGCGCCGAGCGGCTAGCGCTGTAGATCGCCTCCGGTGGACCAAAGGCGCGCAGCAGCTTGCGCTGCGTCTCGCCGCCAATTCCGGGGGTCAGAGTCAGGCGTAGCCACGGCAGCAGCTCGGCTGCCCGGGTACCCATTATTGCGGCACGCGGGCGAAGTCGTTGACCTCGACGGTACCGATGGCTTGAACGACGAGGCCGTAGGAAATCCGTTGAAATGTGCGGAAGATGAACAACAGCCCGACCCGCTCCGGCGGTATCGGGATGACGACGGTGGCGTCGTCTTCGTCGCGCTCGACGACCGTGCGGTTGCGCTCGAGAGCGAGCACGTGACCGATCTCCATGCCGTCGGCGCGGCCGCGGTTGATCGCGACGATCGATCCCCGGCCGGCGGCATCGACACCACCATAGACCGATATCACTCGGCCGTCGACCGCAAAATCGGGCTTGTGGGGGACGTAGGGAACCAGCTCCGGACGTACCAATGGCACCAGGCGGTCGCCACGTCCGATCTCCTCCTTCGACGTCAAGATCTCGAAGGTGGCCGGATTGCCGGGCTCGACCTGGCGTGCGGTGCCCAGATAGTAAGCCTGGTAGCCGAGGATCTCGTTGCTTTCCGGATCGACCAGGGGCTTGCCTTGGCGGTAGATTTGCCATCCGCGCTGGCCGGGATCAGCATCGGCGACATAGGCCCTATCGCCGCGGCCAAGGAAGAGGCGATCGGGCGGCAGGGCGACGATGCGTGCAGCGTTCGCGAGTCCGTCCTTGTCGACGATCAGCGGCTCGGAAAGGAAAGGGCGGATCTCGTTCGGCGGAATCGGCGGTACGCCCGGGTCGATCCCCTCCGCGTAAACCTGGGGCAGCAGCTTGGCACTCTGCAGCCGCAGCCATGGTGTGCCGTCGGCGTGGCGTTCGAGGACGATGACGTCTCCCGGGTAGATGCGGTGCGGATTGCGGATCTCGGATCGGTTCATGCGCCAGATCAGCGGCCATTCCCACGGGTTCTTGAGGAACTTGCCGGCGATTCCCCAGAGCGTGTCTCCAGGGACGACGATATGTCTTTCGGGAGCACCGCTGGCCAGCTCGAGGCCTTGACCGGCGGCGCCGGACATTGCGCCAAGCGTGGCCAGGATGAAGGCGAACAGGAAGCGGATCATCGTGTTATCCTCGTACGTGTAGCCGCACTCTCGGGGGAACTCAGGGTCACTGCTCCTGTCGGAGCGTAGCGATTGGGCAGCCCGGCCGCCAAGCTTCCGGTGCGTGCGATACACGGACGCCGGCATTGTCGAGACACTGCCTTAAATTCTGCACGTAGTTACTTATTCGATCAAGTTTTTTATGTCTTTGCTGCCGATACTTCGTTTCCCCGACCCACGTCTGAAAAAGGTTGCCGCGCCGGTGGTGGCCATCGATGACGGCATACGCCGGCTGGCGCGCGACATGGCCGAGACAATGTACGAGGCGCCGGGGATCGGTCTGGCGGCGACACAGGTCGACGTGCACCTGCGTTTGATTGTCGTCGATGCATCCGAAACCCGCGACCAGTTGCTCGTGCTCATCAATCCGGAAATCCAGGCGCAGGATGGATCGCAGAAGTGCGAGGAGGGCTGTCTGTCGGTGCCGGGCATCTACGAACGGGTCGAAAGGGCCGAGCATGTGGTGGTGCGCTATCGTGACCTCGACGGGCGAGAACAGATCGTCGAGGCCAGCGGCTTGCTGGCGGTCTGCCTGCAGCATGAAATCGATCACCTCCAGGGTCGGGTATTCGTCGAGCACCTGTCACAACTGAAGCAGTTGCGCATCCGTAGCAAGCTGGCCAAGCAGGCACGGATCACTGCATGAGGCTGGGCTTCGCCGGGACGCCCGAGTTCGCAGCCGTTGCCCTGCGGGCCGTGCTGGCAGCTGGCCACGCGGTCGAGCTGGTGCTGACGCAGCCCGATCGTGCCGCGGGCCGTGGTCTGGCCCAGCGTCCGTCGCCGGTGAAGCGGTTGGCCCAAGTCGCGGGACTCAGGCTCCTGCAACCACCGACACTGCGTGACGCGGTCGTCCAGCAAGAGATTCGTTGCCGCGAGTTGGAGGTCCTGGTCGTCGCCGCTTACGGTCTGATCCTGCCGCAGGCCATTCTCGACCTGCCGCTGCGGGGCTGCATCAACATCCACGCCTCGCTGCTGCCACGCTGGCGGGGCGCGGCACCGATCCAGCGCGCCATTCTGGCGGGAGATCGGGAGACCGGCATCAGCATCATGCAGATGGACGCCGGGCTGGACAGCGGTCCGGTGTTGTTGTCGGCGGTGCAGGACATTCGTGACGATGACACCGCCGCTTCGCTACACGACCGGCTGGCCGAGATGGGTGCCGGCCTCCTGCTCGAGGTGCTCGATCGACTGCCGTTCGCCGGCTGCGAGCAGCCGGCGGAAGGGATTACTTACGCTGCCAAGATCGACAAGGCTGAGACGGTGCTCGACTGGCGCCAGCCTGCCGCGCAGCTCGCACGGCAGGTGCGAGCGTTCAATCCGCTGCCGGTGGCCCGTTGCATGCTGGGGGGCAACGTGCTCAAGGTCTGGGCGGCAACTCCGCTGGCTGCGAGCGGCTCTCCCGGCCTGATCCTCGCAGCTGGCCGGGACGGCCTGCTGATTGCCTGTGGAGAAGGAGCCCTGCGCATCGAAGAAGTGCAGCAGGCAGGGGGTCGGCGCATGTCGGCAGCAGATTTCCTCAACGGCACGGCGGTGCGGGTTGGCTCCCGCTGCACCTTGGTGGCGCCCTGAAGTGGCCTGTTGGCGCCTCGATAAAGGGCGCTGCCGGTTGGTCTTCAGTCTCCGCTGACGCATGTTCCACGTGAAACACCACGCATGTCCGGCTGCCTGGATGCCTTTCCGCTGGGAGCCTCGCGGCTTGCCAGCACGGTACGCAACAGATCGGCGAGTCGGTAGCCGGCCTCGCTGACGCGGCGATTGGCGATCTCCACCGCCTGCCGGTGAAAGTCGTGACCGATCGTCGGTACCTCTTGGCCACTTGGCGGGTACGCATGGTCACGCGCGAGGCGCCAGCTCTCGTCGATCCACCGCGCCGCCTCCGTTTCCCTTGGCGGTGGCGCATGGCGGCTCGTGAGGCTGCTGACCGCGGCTGCCAGACGGCTGTCGCGCAGCCACGGCGGGCCTGGCAGATCGTCCCAGTAGCGGTGCAGTGTCGTCTCGGGGTGGCGCGTGTTGAACGGATTGACGATGCGGACCGTGTTGCCGCCCTGATCACTTCTGCCGTCAGCCAAGTAGCGACTGGCAGCGTGCAACGGCTGATGCGCGTCTCCGACCAGGTGAATCAGCCAAGGCAAAGCGTAGGCACGCTCCGCCGGACTGGCGTGAGGGTTGCCGACCACCCGGGCCAGCCTCTCGATCTGCCGTTCGATGTCACCCGCTGGCGCCTTGCGGACTGTTGCGCCCTCGAGAGGCCGGTCGACGTAATGCCAGTCGAGCCGTCGCTCCATGTCCGGGAAGCCAGGCAACGTCGGCGTCGGTTCCTCGTTACCGGCGGTATAGAAGCGCTGGTCGCGGCGGATGTCGTCGGGCCAGGTAGAAGCTTCGACAAAAGCGCTTCGGCCAGGATCACCGTCCTTGCTGCGTGCCAGCCAGCGGCCGAAATCGGGATGCCCGCGAAGGATCGTCGTCACCGCGGCCTGGCAGGCGTGGTCGAGCTTCTCCCAGGCAATCATGGCGCTGATGCGATGGCCAGCGGCGTTCCACGCCGCTGCTGTCGGCGCGAGGCCGAGCAGCAGGAGGAGCAGGATGGCTTTGCCTGACGTTCGCAGCATGCATGCATTATCGGCCCTCGGTGCCCGGCTCGCCAGTTGCCGGCATCGTGCTAAACTCGCCGCACTCTTGAACGCCGATGAAAACCCAGCGCTTGCCCTCACCAACAGCCGCCCCGTCGCCGCGCGCCCAGCGGGTTCGCGGTGGGGCATCGGCCAGCCAGCCCAGTCGGCTGCCACCCGATTCGCTGGCCTTCAGCCTGCTGCTGGCGGCACGTGTCCTGGCTGCCGTGCGCGTTGGACGGAGTTTGACGCAAGCGCTGGCGCCGCTGGCCAGTGAGCCTGCTTCTGCCCGCGCCGAGGCGCAGGATGCCGCTTACGCGACGCTGCGGCGCTACGGCTGCGGCGAGTTCCTCCTGCGCCGCCTGCTCGCCAAGGCGTTGCCACATCCGGAGACCGAGGCACTTCTGCTGGCCGCGCTGTATCGCCTCCAGTCGCGACCGGAGACCGCCTACGTGGTGGTGGACCAGGCGGTGACGGCGGCTGGCGAACTGGCGGAAGGCGCCTTCAAGGGACTGGTCAACGCGGTCTTGCGCAACTACCTGCGCCAGCGAGAGGACCTCGAGCGGGCGATGCTCGACGACGAGGAGGCGAGACATCAGCATCCGGCGTGGTGGTTGAAGCGGCTTCGCCGCGGATACCCCGACTGCTGGCAGCGGATCGTCGCCTTCGCCAACCGGCCGCCGCCGATGACACTGCGCGTCAATCGGCGGCGCTGTTGCGTCGCGGAGTACGCGGCGAGGCTGAATGCCGCCGGCCTAACCGCGCGGCCCATCGGCCCGGCTGGCTTGTTGCTGGCCGACGCGGTTGCGGTGGACGCGTTACCCGGTTTTGCCGATGGCCTGGTGTCGATCCAGGATGCGGGGGCGCAGCGTGCCGCCGAGTTGCTGGCGCCACAGGCGGGCCAACGCGTTCTCGACGCATGCGCGGCTCCGGGAGGCAAGACCTGCCACCTTCTCGAACTGGCCGACATCGAGTTGCTGGCGCTCGACGTCCAGGAAAGCAGGGTGCGAAGGATCAGAGACAACCTGCATCGCCTGCGCCTGCCCGCGACGGTGGTACTGGCGGACTGCCGGCGGAGTCCGGATTGGTGGGACGGACGAACCTTCGACCTCATACTCGCCGATGTGCCCTGTTCGTCTTCCGGTGTCGTGCGACGGCATCCGGACATCAAGTACCTGCGCCGCCAGAGCGACATCAGGCAGTTCGTTCACCTGCAGCGGGAAATCCTCGATGGCCTGTGGCCCTTGCTCAAGGCGGGCGGAAAGATGCTCTATGCGACCTGCTCGCTGTTTGAGGAGGAGAATGCGGCGCAGATCGACGCTTTTCTCTTTCGCCAGGCCGCTGCCAGGTGCCTGACCGAGGAACGCTTGCTGCCCCGGGAAGAACATGACGGATTCTATTATGCGCTACTGGAGAAGGCTGCTTAACGCCTGGCTTTGCGGCCTGCTGCTGTTCGGGTCTTCCACCATCCTGGCTTCCGACATCAGTGTCCGCAACCCCGTTCTTTCGCCCAGCGACGAAGGCTACCTGCTGTCGGCTGACTTCAACATCAATCTGAATGCCCGCCTCGACGACGCCATAGCACGCGGGGTCACACTGTACTTCGTCGTCGACTTCGAACTGACACGGGCGCGTTGGTACTGGCTCGACGAACAGGTGATCAGTCGCAGCCAGACCTTTCAGCTTTCCTACCACGCCCTCACCCGCCAGTACCGCCTTTCGAGCGGCGCCCTGCATCAGAGCTTCACTTCGCTCGATGACGCACAGCGGATCCTGTCACGCCTGCGCAACTGGCTTGTTCTCGAGCGCGGTGCCTTAAGATTTGGGGAGAGCTACCAGGCCGCCGTCCGCATGCGCCTCGACTTGAGCCAGATGCCGAAGACCTTTCAGGTCAACGCCCTTGCCAACCGCGACTGGAATCTGTCGTCGGAGTGGGCGCGATGGATCTTTACCCCGTCGGAACTCATCGTACCGGTGGTGCCCTCGGCAGTGCCCGTACCCGCCGCCGCCGTTTCCGACAGCAGATGAAGAGCCTGATCGTCGCCGCCGCCTCCTTTGGCGGCATCCTGCTGTTTCTCCTTGCTTCGGCGAGCGCCAATACGGCGCTGTTCGCCAGCCACTATCCGTGGTTGCTCGGCCTGAACGCCATCGTCGCGCTTTCGCTCCTGGCACTGATCGCTTGGCAGTTGCACGCCCTCTGGCGGGAGCACCGGGCGCATGTCTTCGGTTCGCGTCTCAAGTTGCGCCTGATGATCATGTTCGGGCTGATGGCGGTGTTGCCCGGTGTCCTGATCTATGCCGTTTCGGTTCAGTTCGTGACCAAGAGCATCGAGACCTGGTTCGATGTCCGCGTCGAGAAGGCGCTCGAGGCCGGCCTCAACCTCGGACGCAGCGCGCTGGATTCGCTGCTCGAGGATCTGGCGGTGAAGGCACAGATCATGGCGCTCGAACTGGCCGATCGTTCGGAAACGCAACGGCGGCTCGATCTGAATCGGCTGCGTGAGCAGCACGGGGTGCAGTCGGCAGCGCTGTTCTCGACCAGCGGCGAACTGCTGGCGACGGCGACGGGCGATCTGGCGACGCTGCTGCCGTCGCAGCCGGCCGACGAGCAACTCCGCCTGGCCCGCCAGGAGCGCCGATATGCCGTCATCGAGGGCAGCGGCGAGAAGGATCTGACGCTGCGCGTCCTGGTCGCCGTCATGCCGGCTGGCCTCGCGGGCGAGACCCGCTTGCTGCAACTCATCGACCCGGTCCCAAGTGCCTTGGCGCTCAACGCCGACCGGGTGCAGACGGTGTACGCGGACTATCAGGAGCTGTCGCTGGGGCGCGAGGGCCTGACCCGCATCTATGCCATGACCCTGACGTTGACGGTGCTGCTGGCACTGTTCACGGCCATCGCCCTGGCCTTCGTTCTTGCCCGTCGCCTGTCGGCGCCGCTGTCCATTCTCGCCGAGGGAACGCAGGCCGTGGCCGCCGGCGACTACACGCCCCGTCAGGCGGTCTACAGTCGCGACGAACTCGGCGTTCTGACCCGCTCTTTCAAACAGATGACCAGCCAGCTCGACGAGGCGCGGCGCGACAGCGAGCGCCACCGCAGCGAACTGGAAGCGGCTCGCGCCTACCTCGAATCGATCCTCGCCAACCTCTCGGCCGGTGTCCTGGTCTTCGACCGGCGCCTGGTCCTGCGAACCGTCAACCAGGGTGCGTCGACCATCCTGTCTGACGATTTCGACGGCTTGCTGGGTCAGCCGGCCAATCTCTGGGTGCGCCAGCAGTTGCTCGGTAAGGCGATCGACCGCGCCTTCGTCCAGCACGAGCGTAGCGAATGGCAGGAAGAGATCGAACTCGATCACGCCGGCGGTCTGCCGCAGATTCTGCTCCTGCGTGGCACCGAACTGCCCGCCGAGTCACACGGAGGCTATGTCGTCGTGTTCGACGACGTCACGCGACTGATCGCCGCGCAGCGCAGCGCGGCCTGGGGCGAGGTGGCGCGCCGTTTGGCGCACGAGATCAAGAACCCGCTGACGCCGATCCAGCTCTCCGCCGAGCGCTTGCAGATGAAGCTTGCCGATCACCTGAGTGGCGCTGACGCCGAGATGCTCGACCGGGCGACGCGAACGATCATCACCCAGGTGCAGGCGATGAAGCGCATGGTCAACGATTTCAGCGACTATGCGCGTTTGCCTGCGCCCGACCTGGCGGCGGTCGACCTGAATGCACTGATCGCCGAGGTACTCGGCCTTTACGAGACCTCCGGCGTGCACATCAAGCGCAAGCTCAACCTCAGGTTGCCTCTGGTTCTCGGCGACGCCACCCAGTTGCGACAGATCATCCACAATCTCCTGCGCAATGCCGAAGAGGCGCAGGAGGGGGCCGTCGCGCCATGTGTCGTCATCGTCACCCGCTGCGCAGAGAACATGGCCGAGCTGGTGGTGAAGGACCATGGGCCCGGGTTTCCGTCCGAGATCATTGCCCGCGTCTTCGAGCCCTACGTCACAACCAAGGCCCGTGGCACCGGACTCGGCTTGGCGATCGTCAAGAAGATCGTCGATGAGCATCATGGGCGCATCAGCATCAACAACCGTCAGCCGGTCGGCGCAGAGGTCAGCATCAGCCTGCCACTTGCGCTGCAAGCGGACTCCGACAGCCGTTCCAAGAAGACTCTTTCCGGGACCTGAGCATGGCGCAAGTACTGATCGTCGATGACGAAATGGGCATTCGAGAACTCCTGTCGGAGATCCTGGCCGACGAAGGCCACTCGGTATGGCTGGCGGAGAATGCCGCAGCAGCGCGCAGGCTGCGTGCCGAAAAACGTCCGGATCTCGTCCTGCTCGACATCTGGATGCCGGACACCGATGGCATCTCGCTGCTCAAGGAGTGGTCGGCCGGTGGACTGTTGACGATGCCGGTGGTGATGATGTCGGGGCACGGCACGATCGATTCGGCAGTCGAGGCGACGCGCATCGGCGCCGCCGATTTCCTCGAGAAGCCGATCGCGCTGCAGAAGCTGCTGCTCACCGTCAAGAAGGCGCTCAAACATGAGACTTTGCAGGTCAAGAAGCCGCTGACTCTCGATGCCTTTGCCCACTCCCCACTGTTGAAGGATCTCAAGCGCCGTCTGGAGCAGGCAGCGGCGAAGACGTCCGTACTGCTGTTGAAGAGCACCTCGGGTGCGATTGCCGAGATCTGCGCCCGCACGTTGCAGACGCCGCTGACCCCCTGGCTCGACCTGTCGACCGCGAGTTCGGCACTGACGCAGGAGATGCTGCAGAAGGCCAGCGGTGGTGTCGTCTTCATCGCCGACCTGGCGCATCTCGGCAAGCTGCAGCAGATGAGCCTGGCCTTCGCCCTCGAGCGGCTCGAGCGTCTCAACCTGCAACTCGTGGCGGCTTCCAGCCGGCCGCTGGCAACCCTCGTCGAGTCAGGCTGGGATGCGGCGCTGGTGAGCCGGCTGGGCGAAGTGTGGGTGGCTCTACCGCAGATCTCGGGTCACGCCGATGATGTGCCGGAGATTGCCTCGTTGCTGCTGGCGCATCTGGCGGAGCGTGGCGAAGTGCCCTTGCGGCGTTTCTCCAGCGGCGCGCAGAACGCACTCCGCATGCACCGCTGGCACGGCGAGTGGGCGGAACTGCTTGGCACGGTGCGCAACCTCGCCCTCTCCGCGCTCGAGGAGGAAATCAGCAGCGACGACGTGACTCGCATCCTGCAGACCGAGGTGGTCGAGAACGGCGTGACGCAGGCCTTGCCGGCCGCCTTTTTCGACCAGCCGCTGCGCGAGGCGCGGGAGGCCTTCGAGAAGATGTACTTCGAGTACCATTTGACCGGCGAACGCGGTAGCATGACGCGTTTGGCGGAGAAGACCGGTCTCGAACGGACGCACCTCTATCGCAAGTTGAAGCAGCTTGGCCTGAACATCGGCCGGCGTGGCGATGAACGCGACTGAGGCGAAACCACCGGTTTCCGGCATGTCGGGGCAGAGGAGAGACAGTGCGCATCGTGATCCTGGGTGCTGGGCAGGTGGGGGCCAGTGTTGCCGAGAGTCTGGCTTCCGAGAACAACGACATCACCATGGTCGACAGCGACCAGGACCGCCTCGCCCATCTGCAGGATCGCCTCGACATCCAGACGGTACATGGCAACGCGGCGCATCCCTCCGTGCTGGCGAGCGCCGGCGTAGACGACGCCGATCTGCTGATCGCCGTCACCCAGAGCGACCAGACCAATCTCGTCGCCTGCAAGGTGGCGCACAGTGTCTTCAACGTACCCTCGCGAATCGCCCGCCTGCGAGCCGCTGACTTCGTCGACAGCGAAAAGCTGCTGGCGCCCGAGAACTTCGCCGTCGATTACGCGCTGGTACCGGAGAAGGTCATCACCGAATACATCGCGCGCCTGGTGGACTTCCCGGAGGCGCTGCAGGTGCTCAGTTTTGCCGGTGGTTCGGTGGTCCTCGTGGGCGTCCGGGCCTACGCGGGTGGCCTCCTTGTCGGCAGCCCGATCAAGGAGATGCGCGGCCACCTGCCACCCGAGATCGATGGTCGCATCGCTGCCATCTATCGCCGCGACGGCGCCATCACGCCGAGCGGCGAGACGGTGATCGAGGACGGCGACGAGGTCTTCCTGCTGGCCGCCGAGGAGCACATCCGGGCCGTGATGCGCGAGCTGCGCCGCTCGGTCGAACCCGTGCAGCGGGTGATGATCGCCGGCGGTGGCAACATCGGGCTGCGCGTCGCGGAAGCGCTGCAGGCGCGTTGCCAGGTCAAGGTGATCGAGGTGGATCGGCGGCGTGCCGAACACGTCGCCGGCGTGCTGAAGTCGGCCTTGGTGCTCAGCGGCGATGCCACCGACGAGGAGTTGCTGCAGCAGGAGGCGATCGACGCGATGGACCTGTTCCTCGCACTGACCAACGACGACGAGGACAACATCATGGCTGCCTCGTTGGCCAAGCGGATGGGTTGCGCCCGCGTCCTGGCATTGATCAATCGCCGGGCCTACGCGGAACTGGTCCAGGGAGGGCCGATCGACATCGCCATCTCGCCGGCGCAGGTGTCGATCGGTTCGTTGCTGACCTATGTCCGGCATGGCGACGTGGCGCAGGTGCACAGCTTGCGACGGGGCGCCGCCGAGGCGCTCGAGGTGGTCGCACACGGCGATCGCAAGACGTCGAAGGTCGTCGGCCGGCGAGTCGACGAGTTGCCGCAGATTCATGGCGCCTTCATCGCGGCCATCGTCCGCGATCTCGACCGCAATCGCGACGTCGGCTACCTCGGGCTGGCGAAGAAGAAACAGAAGGGCCGCGTGCTGATCGCGCACAAGGACGTGGTCGTCGAGACCGATGACCACGTGATCGTCTTCTGCCTGGACAAGAAGGTGGTCAAGCAGGTCGAGAAGCTCTTCTCCGTCGGCTTCCACTTTTTCTGAGAGAAGGCGCCATGCCACGCTATTACCCGGTGGTGCGGGTGCTTTCGCTGGTCATCTTCATGTTCGGAATGACGATGCTGGTCCCGCTGCTCCTCTCCTGGTTCCAGCACGATGGCGCCGAGAGCGCTTTCGACGAGGCTTTCGTGCTCACCGTCGCCACTGGCCTCGGCCTGTGGTGGGTGACGCGCCGCGAGACGCGCGATCTGACGATCCGCGACGGTTTCCTGATGGTCGCCCTGGTGTGGACCGTCCTGCCCGTTTATGCGGCGCTACCGCTGGTCCTGCAACTCAACCTCAGCTTCACTGATGCCTATTTCGAGGCGGTTTCGGGTCTGACGACCACCGGTGCGACGGTTGTCGTCGGTCTGGATGAGCTGCCGGTGTCGATCAACTTCTGGCGTACCCAGCTCGTCTGGCTGGGCGGCATGGGCTTGATCGTACTCGCCGTCGCCATCCTGCCGCTGCTGGGAATCGGTGGCCGGCAGATGTTCAAGGCCGAGACCCCCGGCCCGATGAAGGATTCGAAAATGACCCCGCGCATGGCGGAGACGGCGAAGGGGCTGTGGCTCGTCTATGTACTGATCTCGATCGCCTGTACGCTTGGCTACTACTGGGCGGGGATGTCGTGGCTCGACGCGATCATGCACATGTTCGCGACCATGGGCCTGGGTGGCTTCTCGAGCCATGACGCCAGCTTCGGTTTTTTCGATTCACCGGCGATCGAGGCGGTCAGCATCGCCTTCATGCTGATCGCCGGCTGCAACTTCGCCACCCATTTCCTCGTCCTCTCGCAGCGCTCGTTCAGTCCGTACGCGACCGATCCCGAGGCCGGCTGGTTCCTGCTGGTGACCATCGGCAGCGTCATCGGTATCGCCGTCTTCCTCGACGTGCATGAGGTTTATCCAACCTTCCTCGAGGCGCTGCGCTTTTCGGCGTTCAATGTCGTCTCGATCGCCACCACCACCGGTTTCGCCAATACCGATTACGCGCTTTGGCCATTCTTCGCGCCGTTGTGGATGCTGTTCCTGTGCAGTTTCGCCACCAGCGCCGGTTCCACTGGTGGCGGCATCAAGATGATCCGCGCCATCGTCCTCTACAAGCAGGTGTACCGCGAACTGGCGCGGGCGATGCACCCGAGCGCCGTGCACCCGGTGAAGATCGGCAACAGCGTCGTGCCTTCGAACATCCTCTTCGCCGTGCTCGCCTTCGGCTTCATCTACATGGTGTGCATCGTCTCGATGACCTTGCTGCTGTCGTTCTCCGGTCTCGAGATCATCACCGCGCTGTCGGCGGTCATCGCCAGTATCAACAACACCGGTCCCGGCCTCGGCGAAGTCGGGCCGGCGAACAACTTTGCCGGGCTCACCGATTTCCAGACCTGGGTGTGTACGGTGGCGATGCTTCTCGGCCGTCTCGAGATCTTCACGCTGCTGGTGGTCCTGACGCCTGCCTTCTGGCGCAAGTAGCATCGGCACCGGCGGACGATTCCCTGTGTGCAAACCAATCCCCGAACCGTGGAGCAGACTGTGAGCCGACCGAGCAACGACACCCTCCTGCGCGCCCTGCGCCGGCAGCCAACCGAGCAGACGCCGGTCTGGCTGATGCGCCAAGCCGGCCGCTATCTGCCCGAATACTGCGAAACGCGGCGACGTGCCGGCAGCTTCCTGCAGTTGTGCAAGAACCCGGCGCTGGCCTGCGAAGTGACGCTGCAGCCGCTCGCGCGCTACGACCTCGATGCTGCCATCCTCTTCTCCGACATTTTGACGGTACCGGATGCGATGGGACTGGGACTCTTCTTCACCGATGGCGAGGGTCCGCGCTTCGAACGCCCGTTGCGCGAGGAATGGGCGATCCGCGACCTGACGGCACCGGACCCCTGGGACCACTTGCGCTACGTGACCGATGCCGTCGCCGAGATCAGGCGGGCATTGCACGACTCGGTGCCACTGATCGGCTTCTCGGGCAGTCCCTACACCCTCGCCTGCTATATGGTCGAAGGTGGCGCGAGCAGCGACTACCGCCACATCAAGAGCATGCTGTACGGGCGGCCCGACCTCCTGCACCGGATTCTGTCGGTGACTGCCGATGCCGTCACCTCCTACCTCAACGCGCAGATCGAATCCGGCGCGCAGGCGGTGATGATCTTCGACTCGTGGGGTGGCTCGCTTTCGGCTGCAGCCTATCAGGAGTTCTCTCTGAGCTACCTGCGGCGGATCGTCGACGGCTTGATCCGCGAACGGGCGGGTGAGCCGGTGCCGTCGATCGTGTTCACCAAGGGCGGTGGCCTGTGGCTGGAGTCGATTGTCGACAGCGGTTGTGACGCGATCGGTGTCGACTGGACCATCGACATCGGCGAAGCGCGCCGTCGTGTCGGTCAGCGTGTTGCGCTGCAAGGGAACCTCGATCCCGCTGTCCTCTTTGCGTCGCCGCAGCAGATCGTCGCCGAAGCCACGAAGGTCCTCGCCAGCTACGGTGCCGATGGTTGCGGCCACGTCTTCAATCTTGGACACGGGATATCGCAGTTCACGCCGCCGGAAAACGTCAGAGCGCTGGTTGACGCGGTGCACCAACACAGCCGCGAACTGCGCCGGTCCGGAAACGAATTGACTCGGGGGAGTTGACTTGTTCACAGAAATGTCCCATGGGCGCGACGCCGCCGCCCGGTCTGCGAATGACGCCGCCCATGTTTTATAACTAAATGATTTATAAGTGTTTTTGAATTGCTGAATTTTTGGGCAAGTACGCTGCAGCCCTTGCTGCAAGGGCCTTCGCGAGGCTTTCCGGCGTTTCGATCCACAGAGTTGTCCACAGGTTCTGGGGACGAGCGAAAACGTGTTCTAATTGAGCGTCTTACCCTTCTTTGCCAGAATTCGCGCGAGCTTGTGGTGCTAAGTGGTCCAATCGGGACACCCGTCTGAGAGATGGCCGAACGACGGACTGAGCCGTGCTTGGTGCGCGTCGCGCTCGACCTGCCACTGCGCCGCCTGTTTGACTACCGTTGCCCGGACGATCCACCGCTGACCCTTGCCGATGTCGGCTACCGGGTCCGCGTCCCGCTGGGCCAGCGGCAGAGGATCGGCATCATCGTAGCCGTCGGCGTGGACAGCGACGTCAATCCAGAAGACCTCAAGCCGGTCGGCGAAGTCCTCCGCGACCTGCGCCCGTTGCCGGATGCATGGTTCCGGTTGACCCGATTTTGTGCTTCCTATTATCACGTGCCACTCGGCCAAGTCATGCTCGCCACGCTCCCTGCCAGACTGCGGACAGTGGCGGCGGTGAGGACGCGGGTTGGGCGGCACCCCGCGCAGGTCCGCCCAGCCCTGCAGCCACCACCGCTGACGGTCGAACAGCAAGCGGTCCTCGCTGCCGTGCTGGCCGGGGGAACGGGGTTTCGTGCCTACCTGTTGCATGGCGTGACGGGCAGCGGCAAGACCGAGGTATACCTGCGCCTGATCGAGTGGGCGCTGACAGCCGGACGGCAGGCGCTGGTTCTGGTGCCGGAGATCAACCTCACCCCCCAGCTCGAAGCACGCGTCGGCGAACGCTTTCCCGCTGCCGGGCTGGTCAGTCTGCACAGCGATCTTGCCGAGGCGGCGCGCAGCCGCAACTGGCGGGCGGCATGTGGTGGCGAGGCGCGCATCGTTCTCGGTACCCGGCTGGCCGTGTTCACGCCGCTGCCGGAACTCGGTCTGATCATCGTTGACGAAGAGCACGACGGCTCGTTCAAGCAACAGGATGGGGTCCGCTACTCGGCGCGTGACCTGGCGGTCTTCCGGGCCCGCGACAGCGGCGTTCCGGTCGTTCTCGGATCGGCGACGCCGTCGCTCGAGAGCTGGGCGAACGCCATTGGCAACGGCGGACGCGGGCGTTATCGCCTGCTCACGCTGCGCCAGCGGGCTGTCGAAGGTTCTCGGCTGCCGCTGGTGCGCATCATCGACACGCGGCTCGAGAAGCCGCAGGACGGGCTCACGGGCACCCTCCTGCAGGCGATCGGGCAGCGACTCCAGTGCGGTGAACAGAGCCTCGTCTTCCTGAACCGGCGCGGTTACGCGCCCGTGATGAGTTGCCCTGCCTGCGGCTGGATCTCCGGCTGCCAGCGCTGCGCGGCGCACCTCGTGCTGCATCTGGTCGACCGCCGCCTGCGCTGCCACCACTGCGGTTATCAGACCCCCTTGCCGCGGCAGTGTCCGACCTGCGGCAACCAGGACCTGCGTGCCCTCGGCCGGGGCACGCAACGTCTCGAGATGGTTCTTGCCGAACGCTTTCCGCAGGCCCGTCTGCTGCGCGTAGACCGGGACTCGGCGAGCAGTCGAAAGCAATGGACAGAACTGCTGCGGCGGATCCACGACGGCGAGGCAGACATCCTGGTTGGCACGCAGATGCTTGCCAAGGGCCATGATTTTCCGAAGCTGACGCTGGTGGGAGCGATCGCTCCCGATGCCGCGCTCTTCGCCGCTGACTGGCGAGCACCCGAACGCCTCTTTGCCCAGTTGATGCAGGTAGCCGGGCGCGCTGGCCGGGCCGAGCGCCCGGGCGAAGTGCTGCTGCAGACGCAGTTTCCAGACCATCCTCTCTATCAGGCCTTGTGCCGCCATGACTACGAGAGCTTTGCCACCGCCCAACTCACCGAGCGCCGGCAGGCCGGGTTTCCGCCCTACACGCACCAGGCGGTCTTGCGCGCAGAGGCGCCCCACATGGCCGATGCCATCGCTTTCCTGGTGGCGGCGCGGGACTGCGCGGCAGTCGCCGCCGCGGCGGCACTCAGCTTCTACGATCCGGTGCCGATGCGCCTGGCACGCCGTGCGAGCATGGAGCGGGGTCAGCTTCTCGTCGAGTCGCCGTCCCGTCGTGCCCTACAGGCCTTTCTCGCCGATTGGCTGACGCAGATCGAGACGTTGCGCGCTCCGTCACGCTTGCGCTGGCACCTCGAGGTGGACCCGCTCGATCTCTGACCGTTCGCTGGTAGTCGAGCGCCACGAAGCAGGAGCGGGCCGCCAGGCGCTCGCTGACCCTCGTGCTGCTCATCTCGCCGCAACAGGCCGACGAACGCTAGAGGACATGTCGCCGACGGGCGCCGCTTGACTGCCGGCGGTGAAGGCGCCGATACTCGAGACGAATGCGGCCCGCTCCGGCTGCCTGCTCAGCCGGTGTCCGTCCTTTCTCCGTCTGTCAGCCTGAGGAGTATTCCCGTGTCTTCCGATTTCGTCGCTGCCATCGACCTCGGGTCGAACAGCTTCCACATGGTCGTCGCGCGCATCAGCGACGGCCACGTCCAGATTCTCGACCGCTTGCGCGAGATGGTGCAGCTTGCCGCCGGACTTGACGACCACAACCGCCTGTCGGCGCAAGCCCAGCAGCGGGCCCTCGACTGTCTGGCGCGCTTCGCCCAGCGTCTGCGCCACATTCCGGCGGCGCGCCTGCGCATCGTCGGCACCAACACCCTGCGCCAGGCGCGCAACAGCGCTGACTTCGTCGCCCGCGCCGAGCAGGCTCTCGGCCATCGCGTGGAGGTCGTCAGCGGCCAGGAAGAGGCGCGGTTGATCTACCTCGGCGTCGCGCACAGTGTTGGCGATCTTGCCGGACAGCGCCTGGTGATCGATATCGGCGGCGGCAGCACCGAGCTGATCATCGGCGAGGCTTTCGACCCGCTGCATCTGGCCAGCCTGCGCATGGGTTGCGTCAGCCTCAGCCGCGCCTGTTTTGGTGATGGCCGGGTGACGGCCAACCGCTTGCGCCAAGCCGAACTGCTGGTGCAACTGCATCTCGAACCCGTCCGTGAGGAATATCTCGCGCGTGGCTGGGAAATGGTGACCGGTGCCTCCGGCTCGATCAAGGCGATCCAGGAGGTGATCGTCCGCGAGGGCTGGAGTCGCGCGGGGATCACGCTTGACGCGCTGCACCGGCTGCGTGGTGCCCTGCTCGAAACATCCGACATGGCGGGCCTCACCAGCCGCTGGCAACTCGAGCCAGCGCGCGCGCGCGTGTTCGCCGGTGGCTTCGTGGTCCTGCATGGATTGTGCGAAGCACTCGGCATCGAGCGGCTCGAGGTCTCGGAAGGCGCCCTGCGCGAGGGGCTGATCTATGATCTGCTGGGTCGCATCCGGCATGAGGACGTGCGCGACCGGACCATCGCCGACGTCATCCGCCGTTTCGCGCTCGATCAGGCACAGGCCGAGCGGGTCAGCGCGACGGCGCTCGATCTGCTGCGCCAGGTGCGTGCCAGATGGGGTCTTGCCGGCAAGGATGCGAAGCACGTGCTCGAACGGGCCGCCCGCCTGCACGAAATCGGCCTGCTGCTGTCGCACGACCAGTACCACAAGCACGGCGCTTATGTCCTCGAGCATGCGGACCTGCCGGGCTACTCGCGCGATGACCAGCTGCTGCTGGCAGTTCTCGTTCGGCGCCACCGGCGTTCCTTCCCCGCCGATGCGTTCGCTGCCTTGCCGAAGGCGACGGTTGGTGCCGCCCGGCGTCTCTGCACGCTCCTGCGTCTGGCGGTCGTCCTGCATCGCGGTCGCAGCAGCGAGCCACTGCCGCCGATCGCCCTGCAGGTCGACCGCCAGCGCTTGCATCTGCTCTTCCCGTGTGGCTGGCTCGCAGCCCATCCGCTGACTCGGGCCGATCTGCAGATCGAGGCGGCGCTGCTGGCCAAGGCCGGCTTCGCGTTGCGCTTTGGCGATGCCAGGCAACGCGACCGGCAGCTGCCGCCCAGCACCTCCTGAGCGGGCGGCGAGTGCGGGCTTGGCTGCTTCTCTTGTTGCCACCGCTGCTGGCGGCGGCCTTGTTGCCGGTGATCACCGACCGGCAACCCCTGGTCAGCCGCAGTGAAGGCGTTGCCACCGGCTCGATCGTCGAGGCCCGGCGTTTGCTGGCCAACCGAGATTCCGGTCGCCTGCAGCGCGCTGACGAGCGCACGGCCATAATTTCCGCCGCATTGCTCGACACCGCCATCGACCATTTCGCGAGTCACAATCTCGGGGCGCGTGCGGCGTTCGTCATCGTTGGGCGTAGCGGCGAGCTTCGTTTGAGCATCCCCCTGCGGGGCCTGCCCGATACGCGCTACCTCAACCTGTCGGCCGTCATCGCCGCAGCCGACGGGCGCCCACGGATCGCCTCGGCTTCATTGGCCGCGCTGCCGTTGCCCGGGTGGCTGGCTGAAGCCGCCGCCGGCCAGGCGATCCGCGCTGCCGGCCTGGCCGGGCAGTGGCAGGTCGCGGCACGGGCGGTCAGACGGGTGGACTTCGATGCTGCTGCCAGCCATGTCGTCGTCGACTATGTCTGGCAGCCGGAGCTGCTCGAGCAGCTGCGCTCATTCGCCGTTACGCCCGCAGACACGGTCGACCTGCGCAACGCCCAGGCGGCCCTGGCTGGGCTCCTCGACCACCGTGCCGGGGTGGTACCGCTGGGACAGGTTCTGACGCCGCTTCTGGGTTGCTGCGGAGAAGGGTCAGCCGGCTATGGCCGCGCCGCGTTGCTCGTCCTGGCAGCACACGTCTCCGGCAACTCGCTCTCGCGCCTACTGCCGGAGGCCCGATCCTGGGCTCGCCCGCGCCGCGTCAAACTGAGCCTGCGCGGTCGCCATGACAGCGCCCAGCATTTCGTCGTCTCAGCGGCGCTCGCTGCTTGGGCGGGTGAGTCGGCAGCCGACGCGATCGGCCTCGACAAGGAAATGCGCGACGCGCGCAGCGGTAGCGGATTTTCCTTTGCCGATCTCGCCGCTGACCGCGCCGGAAGCCGCTTCGGCGAGCTGGTTGCGGCGAACTCGCCGCGTCTGCAGGCGGCTCTGCAGCGACCCCTGAGCGACAGCGACCTGGCGCCGTCGCTCGCAGGGCTGCCCGAAGGCCTGTCGGCAGCCGAGTTCGAACGCCGTTTCGGCGCCCCTGAGAGCGTGGACTACCGGCAGGTCACGAGCGAGATCGAGCGTCGCCTCCGCGCAATGCCGCTCTACCGCTGACGGCGGGCGGCGGGCGGCGGGCAAAGGCGACTGGCGGCGATCCTCAGCGCCGCCAGCGGCCAGCGACCCAGAACCAGATCAGCGACGGTGCCTGCGTTGCGAGCAGCACGAGGAAGGCACTGCGGTGTGCCATCGCCGGGCTCTGCCCGTATCCCTGCAGCAGATCGATCAGCAGGCCGAGCCCCCACTGGACGCCGAAGGCACCGATGAAGACCATCAGGTTGAAAGCCGTGTTCGCTCGACCCGAAAGGGACAGCGGGAAACCGGCCGCCGCCTGCGAGTACGCCAGCGTGCCAAAACTGGAGAAGGTTCCGTAGACCAGCCAGAGCAGGTAGCTCTGCTGTAGCCCTCCGTTGACGATCAAGGCCAGCATGACGAGCAAAATGCTGAGACCGGCGCCGAGCAACTGCACCGGCCTGATCCCGCGTCGCGCGAGGGTGGTGGCGAGGAGCCCGATGAACACGTTGGCGAGTAGCATGGACCCGCTCATCCCGGCCATATGCTCGGCGGCAACGGCACGCGTGTAGCCGCTGACCTGCATCAGCCAGGAGATCGACTACAGGCTTTGCACCGCCACGAAGCCACCCGCGAGGCACAGGCCCAGCGGGGCGAAACCCCAGAAATGGGCGCTGCCGAAAACCACCTTCACCCCACTGTGTCGCGAGGCTTTCCGGCCGGCCTGTCCCCTGCTCTTCCGGGACACTGCCGAACAGCCAGCCGGCGACGACCAACGTCAGCCCGGCGAGGACGGTGAATATCTCCCGCCAGCCGGTCAGTTGCAGTGCCACTTCCAGCGGTGCCGTCGCCGCCAGCGCTCCGAGTCCGCCCGGAGTCATGATCCAGCCGGTCAGCGAAGCCTGTCGCTCGGCCGGAAAGCTCAGCGAAAAAGCCTTGAACGCGGCCATCAGGCAGGCGGATACGCCGAGGCCGATCGGTCCTCGCCCGACGGCCAGCCCGAAGATTCCCTGGCCCATGGCGAAGATGGCGGCATCGGCGGCGGCGATCAGGAGGAGCGCCGACTCCACCCGGCGTGCCCGGAAACGGTCGAGCAGCATGCCCAGCGGCATGCTGAGCGGCGGCGAAGGCGAGGAAGCAGGCGCTGGTCAGCAGACCCAGATCGCCGGCACCGAGTGTCAGCTCGTCGGACAGTACCGGTCCGATGACCGCGTTCGCCGTCCGGTAGAGGTAGGAGAGGAAGTAGGCGCCGGCAAAGGGAAGGAAGAGTCGCAGCCACAACATCGCCTACGCGGCTCCGGTGATGCCGGCAGCCGCGCGGCGATCGAGCGTGCGGCCGATCCGCCGCATCGTGCGGCGGTGCCCTGCTGGCGATGACTTCTCCATGGTGCTCAGTCGGCACTCCACAGCCAGGCTGCGCCACGCACGCCCGAAGAGTCGCCATGCCGGTTGCGTAGAAGCTGGGTCTGAACGACATCGGAGAAGACGTGTCGGTGCCACAGTCGCGGCACCGACCGGTAGAACCGGTCGATGTTCGAGAGCCCGCCACCGAGCACGATCGAGTCCGGGTCAACGATATTCACCACCATGGCCAGCGCCTTCGCCAGGCGTCGCTCATAGCGCTGCAGGGTCGCGTCGCAGGCAGCATCGCCGCTGCTCGCCCGGCTGTCGATCTCCACGGCGGTCAGCGCGACGCCAGCGTGGCGCAGATGATCGGCAGCCAGCGCTGGCCCTGAGAGCCAGGTCTCGATGCAGCCGCGGCGTCCGCAGTAGCATCGCGGCGGTGGCTGGTCCTCCTCGTCCGGCAGGGGCAATGCGTTGTGCCCCCACTCGCCGGCAATCCGGTTGGCGCCCGTGAGCACCCGCCCGCGCACAACGAGGCCGCCGCCAACGCCCGTACCGAGGATGACGCCAAAGACCGTTTCCGCGCCTTTGGCGGCGCCATCGGTCGCTTCGGAGAGCGCGAAACAGTTCGCGTCGTTGGCCAGACGCACTTCGCGCTGCAAGAGGTCTTGCAGGTCGTTGCGCAGCGGATGGCCGATGAGCCACGTCGAATTGGCGTTCTTGACCTTGCCATCGACCGTAGACTCGGCGCCCGGCATGCCGACGCCGACGCTGCCCCGCTGCCCGAGATCGTGTTCGGCTGCCGCCACCAGCTCACCGATGGCGGCCAGCGTCCCGTGGTAGCTCCCGCGCGGGGTCGGTCGCCTTCGCCGAAGGAGGACCTGCCCGCCGTCGTCGAGCGCCACCAGCTCGATCTTGCTGCCACCCAGGTCCACACCGAGTCGCAAGGTCGCACCTCCCCCTGATCATCGTGTCGCGCAGCCGCCAGGAGCTGCGCGGTCAACCGGCATCGCCAAACGCCGGCAGGATGGGGGAGAATGCAGCGGAATGCAATAGCCCGCAGGCATCCGCGAAAGGAGCGCCTGCCTCTTGCATCGGCTCGTGGCAGTCGGTATACTCCGCGCCTTTCGACTGATCCGCAGCATTTCAAAGGGACCCGACTCATGGCCAACAGCGCTCAAGCCCGCAAGCGTGCCCGGCAAGCCGTCAAGCAGCGCGCTCACAACACCAGCCTGCGCTCGACCCTGCGCACGGCGGTGAAGCGCGTCCAGAAGGCGGTTCTGGCGGGCGACAAGGCTGCCGCACAAAGCGTCTATCAGGACTCGGTGTCGGTCATCGACCGCATCGCCGACAAGAAAATCATCCACAAGAACAAGGCGGCACGCCACAAGAGCCGCCTGTCGGCGCAGATCAAGGCCCTGGCCGCCGCCTGAGGCGACGGCTTGTGACAGCCAGGCGGCGCCAGCAGGCGCCGTCTTGCGTTTACCCCTCCGCTGTCGCCTGCGGCCAGCCGAACCTTGGCGGTTGCCAGCCCGGTCGGCGCCGACGGCGGGCCGATAGGGGTTATAATCGCCGCCGCAGGGACAGGCGCGCAAAAGCGCAACCTGCTTCCGGGACGACTGACGACACGCTTGCGACGGGGAATGCTATGGCTGGGGTGAATATGGACATGGAGCGGGCTCGCTTCAACATGATCGAGCAACAGATTCGCCCCTGGCAGGTTCTCGACCCAGCAGTACTCGACATGCTCGGCGAAGTGAAGCGTGAGGACTTCGTGCCGGAGGCATTGCGGGCACTGGCCTTCGCCGACGTCGAGTTGCCCATCGGCAACGGCCAGACCATGCTGCAGCCGAAGATCGAGGCTCGCGTGCTGCAGGAACTGGCGATCAGGAACACCGACATCGCCCTCGAAGTCGGTACCGGCAGTGGCTACATGGCGGCCCTGCTGGCCTCGCAGGCGGAGTACGTGTTCAGTGTCGAGATCGACCCGGTCCTGGCCGAGAACGCCAGGCAGCGGCTGCAGCAAGCGGGGGTGGTGAACGTCACGGTGGAGACCGGGGACGCATCGAGAGGATGGTCCGGTCCATCGCCCTACGATGTGATCCTCATTTCCGGCTCGCTTCCCGAGTTGCCGCAGGCCTTTCTGCAGCAACTGAAAGTGGGTGGCAGGCTGGTCGCGTTCATCGGCCAGGCTCCGGTGATGGAGGCTCGCCTGATCGTCCGCACCGGCGAACAGGCCTACAGGACCCGCAACCTCTTCGAAACCGTGGTCACCCCGTTGACTGCGCCTCAACATTCGGCCTTCGTCTTCTGAGACGAAGCCCACCACGAGTGGCAAAGTGAGGCCGCTGCGCGCTGCCTGGCGCTTGCGTGATCCCGGCCGAAAGTGAGATAGCTCAATGCTTCGTCCTCCTGGCGCCGGAAAGCTGGCCTTCCTGCTGTCCGGCCTTCTCCTTGTCGGGTCGGTGATGGCGGCCGACCTGCTGCAGGTCTATCGTGATGCCCTCGCCTACGATGCGCAGTACGCTGCGGCGCGTGCTGCGGCCGAAGCCGGGCGGGAGAAGCAACCGCAGGCGCTGGCCGGCCTGCTGCCGACGATCGCAGCGACCGGCAATACCTTTGGCAATGATGCCAGCTTCGAAACCCGGATCAGCGGCAGCAACATCCCCCCCAGCAGCACCAGAAGCAGGTTCAACAGCAACGCCTACAATGTCAATCTGACGCAGCCGCTGTTCCGCTGGCAGAATTTCGTCCAGTACGACCAGTCGAAGCTGCTCGTCATGCAGACCGAGGCCAGCTTTGCGCAGGCCGGGCAGGATCTGATCCTGCGCGTCTCGCAGGCATACTTCGACGTCCTCGTCGCGATCGAGAAACTGCGCGCGGTGCAGGCCACCCAAACAGCCATAGCGCAGCAGCTCGAGCAGGCCAGGAAGAACTTCGAGGTCGGTACGGCAACCATCACTGACACCTACGAGTCGCAGTCACGCTTCGATCTGGCGACGGCGCAGCAAATTGCCGCCGAGAACGAGCTGGAAGTGAAGCGTTACGCCTTGCGTGTGCTGGTTGGCAAGGATCCCGGCGAACTCAACCGGTTGAAGCAGAACGCGGTCATGGAAGCACCGCAGCCCGCGAGCATGGAGCCGTGGGTCGAGGCGGCCGAGCGCGACAGCTTCGTCGTCCAGGCGCAGGAAGCGGCGGCCGAGGCCGCGGCCAAGGCGGTCGAGATCAACCGTGCCGGTCACCTCCCGACCGTCGATGTGGTCGCCAACTACGGCCAGAACAATGGTCCGGGCCAGTCCGGGCTGGGCTCGATCGATACGACGACGCGGCAGATCGGCCTGCAGGTCAATATCCCCCTCTTTCAGGGTGGTGCGGTCAATTCACGTACCCGCGAAGCCGCCGCCCGTCGCGACGCGGAACGGGCCTCGCTCGACAACATCCGCCGCACTTCTGCGCTGAACGCGCGGCAGGCCTATCTTGGCGTGGTCAACGGCCTCGCCGAGGTGCGCGCGCTGGAAGCCGCGCTGCTGTCGAGTCTCAGCTCGCTCGAGTCGAACCGGCTCGGCTACGAAGTCGGCGTGCGGATCAACATCGATGTCCTCAATGCCGAGAACCAGGTTCTGGTAACGCGCAGGGATCTGGCACGAGCCCGCTACGATACCCTGCAGAACCAGCTCAAGCTGAAGGCAGCCGTCGGCACCCTGAACGAGGCCGACGTCGAACGGATCAACCTGCTGCTCGAGGCGCCATGAGGCTGTCGATCAGCGCTGCCGTCCGTTCGGTGGCGCCTCGATGTGCTTGGCTGAAGCCGCGCGCGGCAGCGCGCATGCGGGCCAGCTGCTGAGGCTGTTGCAGGAGCTCTGCGGCGGTGGCAACGGCCTCGTCGGCATTGGCGACGCGGCGGGCGGCGCCACAGGCGATGGCGTCCACGCTGGCTTGGGCGAAGTTGAAGGTATGCGGTCCGAGCAGCACCGGGCAGCCGCAGGCTGCCGCCTCGATCAGGTTCTGTCCGCCGAAGGGCAGGAGCGTGCCACCGATCAGTGCGATCTCGGCCAGCGCGTAATAAGCCGGCATTTCTCCCATGCTGTCTCCCAGCCAGACGCGCGTTTCCTCGTCCGGCAGACTGCCACTGCTGCGTCGGCAGGAGGCCAGTTGTCGGCTGGCGATCAGCTCGGCGACCTCGGCGAAGCGCTGCGGGTGTCGGGGCACGAGCAACAACAGGTGGCGCTGCGGCAGGCGGGCGAAAGCGTCGAGCAGCAGTGCCTCCTCGCCCTCGCGCGTGCTGGCGGCCAGCCACACTTGGCGGTGGCCGAGCGCTTGCCGCCAGTGCGCTCCGAGGCACAGCTTTTCGCGCGGCGGCGTGACGTCGAACTTCAGGTTGCCGCAGACGACCGTCTGCCTGGCGCCGACGGCCCGCAGGCGCTCGGCGTCGGCCTCCGTCTGTGCGGCGATCGCGTCAAGAGCGGCGATCGCCGGCCGGCTGAGACCCGCAAGGCGGGAATAGCCGCGCTGGGAGCGGGTTGAAAGGCGGGCATTGACCAGTGCCAGCGGCAATCCTCGCCGCTTTGCTGCGGCGATCAGGTTGGGCCAGATCTCCGTCTCCATCAACAACCCGACCCGCGGCCGGTAATGATCGAGGAAGCGACCGCAGGCGGCCGGCAGGTCGTAGGGAAGGTAGGCCTGATGCAGACGGTCGGGGTGACGCTGCACCAGCTCACGGCCGGCCGTCCGGCCGGTC
>WBZM01001049.1_pt1 | contig 30653 bp, 25 predicted proteins | sample 5204271 | NCBI WGS metagenome assembly WBZM01 (sample SAMN12344346, study PRJNA552823) | activated sludge metagenome | biome: Activated sludge suspended growth; feature: Nitrification reactor; material: Wastewater; isolation source: activated sludge from nitrification reactor of wastewater... | reverse complement strand
CATTGCGGCACCCCAGGGTAGGGGCGGGTCTCAGACCCGCCCCTACAGCGCGACACCCCACGCATTGCGACATCCCACGCATTGCGACACCCCATACATTGCGGCAATCCCACGCATTGCGGCACCCCACACATTGCGGCACCCCAGGGTAGGGGCGGGTCTCAGACCCGCCCCTACAGCGCGACACCCCACGCATTGCGACACCCTACCGCCAGTATCGATTGAACTGGTTCGCAGGCATAGATGGGTTCAATTTGTCCGCGCCCCAGTTGGCCGGGTTGGAAAGAATGTATTCCCGTATTGCAAGGTACGCGCGTTCGTTGCGAATAATATGCTCGTAGTAGTTGCGTTGCCAGACGGGCTGTCCTTGAATACCTTTGCTCTCATTGATCCGTCGGGCGGAAAATGACTTGAAGGCGCGAACAATTTCGGGCAGGCCGTGACGATGGACATTGCGTGGAGGGGCGGATTCAAGCCCTGTGTCTTCAATGGGCAACGTGTCGGTAGGGGCATTTACAAGAGCAACGACGCCGTGAACGTGATTGGGCATAACCACAAAAGCATCCAGTTCTATGAATGGATAGTGGTCCAGAAGGCTTTCCCAGGATGCGGCGACAATAGACCCGTAGGGCGAGAGCCGCATTGCAGTGTCGTGAATTTCGCCCAATACGCATTGGCCGTGGTGAACGCAGACGGTAATGAAGTATGCGCCCGATAGTGAGTAGTCGTACCCTTTCAGGCGGATTGAGTGACGGTGATGGCGGCGCGGGTCGTACGGCATTAGTGGTCTTGGCTGGTATTGGTGTGGGGGCGGGTCTCAGACCCGCCCCTACGGTGAATGCGCTGGTGTGGGGGCGGGTCTCAGACCCGCCCCTACGGTGAATGCGCTGGTGTAGGGGCGGGTCTCAGACCCGCCCCTACCGGCGAACTAGCCCTTAACCGAACCGGCCGTCAGGCCACCGACGATGTAGTCCTGCAAAAGCAGATAGATCGCGACCATGGGGATGGCCCCGATGACTGCGCCGGCAGCGAACGCGCCCCATTCCTGGGCGTAGTTCGAGCCGATGAAGGTCTGCAAGCCGAGCATGAGGGTGAACTTCGACGCCGTGGTGATCATGACGCGCGGCAGCAGGTAGTCGCTGTAGGTGCCGAAGAACGTCAGGATCATCGAAACGACCATGATCGGCCGCACCAGCGGGAACAGCAACCGCCAGAAGATCTGCCAGTCCGACGCGCCGTCCACCTTACCCGACTCGTCGATCTCGCGGGGCACGGAGTCAAAGAAGCCCTTCATCAGCCAGACATTGACGCCCAGCGTGCCACCCATGTAGATCAGGATTAGGCCGCCGTGGGAGTTGAGGCCCAGCATGGGGATGTAGTTGCCGATCTGCTGCAAGATGGCGAACAGGGCGACCATGGCCAGAATGGCCGGGAAGACCTGGATGAGCAGGATGACCAGCAGCAACTGGCTGCGGCCGCGCCAGCGAAAGCGCGAGAACGCAAAGGCCGCCATCAGGGTGATGATGCCGGCCATGAGGGCCGAGATGGACGACACCTTGAACGAGTTCCACATCCACAGCCAGAAGTCCTGCTCCAGAATGCGTTGATAGTTAGCGGTCGTGGGCGGCGACGGGATAAGCGTCTGCCCGGAAATGCTGCCGCCGGGGCTGAAGGAGGCTGAGATGGTCCAGATGATCGGGAAGAGCGAGTAGATCAACACCAGGGCGGCGACGATGTACTTGATCGCCAGCGTAAGGCGAAAGCGAGCTTTCTTGCTCTGGCGCAATGCGGCCAGTGAACCGGTTTTGGCAGTGGCGGCCATTAGTTAGTCGTCTCCTCCCAGGCAGCCATCCGGCGCTGCTGGAATATCGTGACGATGACCATCATGAAGAAGATCATGATCGTGATCGCCGACGCATACCCGTAGAGGGCCAACCCGCGCCCAAAGGCCAGGTTATAGACATAGCTGATCAGGATGTCGGAGTGGCCGGCGGGCAGGGCCGTGCCGACCATGGGCGGGCCGCCGCTGTTGAACAGGTAGATGACGTTGAAGCTGTTGAAGTTCACCGTGAAGGAGGAGATCAACAGCGGGCCGACAGACACCAGCAGCAGCGGCAATGTCAGGCCGCGGAACTGTTGCCAGGCGCTGGCCCCGTCGATGTCGGCCGCCTCATACATGTCCGTCGGAATAGCCTGCAACGCGCCGCTGGAAATCAGCATGAAGTACGGGTAGGCCAGCCAGACGTTGATGACGATCAGCGCCACCTTGACCCAGATGGGGTCGGAGAAGAACGGCGGCCAGCCGACGGGCTGATTGAAGATGCCCTGGAGCAGATGGGGAACGACGCCCTCCAGCGGGTTGAGGATGCCGCGCCAGACTAGCAGGGTGATGACCTGTGGCACGGCAAAGGGGATGATGAGCAGCGACTTAATCAGCCGCTGACCGGGCATGGTGCGGCCGAAGACGACGGCGATCATCAGTCCCAGGGCGAAGGAGAACAGCACGCTCAGCAGGGCAAAGGTGACGTTCCAGGCGAAGATGCGCAACAGAGGCTGGCGGAAGGACGGGTCGGTCAGGAAGCGCTGGTAGTTGGTCAGGCCAATCGTCGTCTGGAAGCCGGGGTTAATGGTGATGCCGTCGGCCGTGGTGAAGTAGCCGGTCTTGGCGTCGGCGAAGTAGGTCAGGTTCTCGCGCCGGTCAATGATGGCGTCCTGATCCGGGTCGAAGACGTAGCGCTGCTGTAGCTGCGCGGCCTGGCCCAGCCGGCCGGTCAGCGAGACGGCCGACTCTTCGCCGCCGAAGGTGGTCTGGCTGATGGCGGTGATGTTGCGGACGGTCTCGGCCCGTGTCAGGCGCGTCCAGCCGGGGATGGTCGTGGGCACACTATCCTGGTCCAGCGCGCCCGCGCCGATGTCCTCGGCCGTCTGTTCCGCGCCGGGCGTGGCGAAGAACGAGCTGCCGTCGGGCGCAACCAGCCACAGCCCATACTCGCCCGTTTCGTCGTTGCGAAAGACGGTGTAGGCCAGTGTGGAGCCGGTTTCGGGCAGGAAGGTGCGCTGCTCCAACACCTCGATGGCCTGCACCTTGGGCAGAAGGTTGCTGGCGCCGAAGTTGGTGAAGGAGATATAGATGGTGTAGAGGATGGGATAGACCGAAATCAGCAACATGAACGCCAACCCGGGCGACATCCAGCGCATCGGGTAAGCGGCCGGGTGGAGGAAAATGTAGTTGATAACGAGGACGATCACGCCGATGATGCCGGCCAGTGGCCAATAACCATCGGACAGGAGCAGGTAAATGAAGAAGAGGGAAAACGCAGTAAAGACGATCAGGCCACCGTAACGCAAGAGGGTGCCGAGCGATGTCGTCGTCCCCTTTGAATCGGCGCCTGAGCCGCTGTCCCGCTTCACCTCGATCGCGGTCATAGCGTACCTCCCTTGGTCGCAGGCGGCCGGCCCGCAACCGGACTCTTAACCCCTCGCGGTGGCCGGGATGGCCACCGGGTTCGCCAAGTATTTCGAAGTTGGCTGCGATGTGACGGCTCGGCCGGGCGACCGCAGACCGCCTTAAAAAGACAACGGCGGCCTCTCCGGGGAGAGACCGCCGTTGTCTAGGTCAACTCATTAGCCGCCGCTGATCGCGGTGACGATCTGCTCTTGGGCATTGGTGAAGGCATTCTCGGCTGTGTCGGCCCCTTGCTGGACTAGCACCACCGCATTGCCCCACGCATCCCAAACCGAGCCCATCTCAGGGATGGCCGGCATTGGGTCGGCGTTCAGGCCGGCCTCACCGAAGGCAGCCACGTTCTCATCCTCCAGCGCATCGAGCGTCGGCAGGTAAGCCGGCGGGCGCTGGTCGGCCTCGAACAGGGTCTGCATGACTTCGGGGGTAGCCACGAAATCGGTCAGGAAGATCTGGGCCAGGAGCGGGTCCTTGGCAAAGGCGCTGACCATGAAGCCCTGGACGCCCAGGAACGGCCGGCCCGCCTCAACATCGCCCTCGCCGGGGATGTTGCAGATCTGGAAGGGGATACCCGAGTCGACGATCCGGCTGGTGGCCCACGGGCCGGTGAGGATCATGGCCGCCTGGCCACTCTCGAACCACGCATGCATCGTGTCCCAGTCCATGGCCGGCGGTTGCAGGCCTTCTTCCACCATCGTCTGCAGCCACTGGCCGGCGGCGATGGAGCCTGGGTCGCCCACACCGACATCTGTCGGGTCATAGGCACCAGTGTCGGCGTCGCGGCCGAAGATGTAGCCGCCGAAGGCGGTCTGAATCGGGTAGAAGTGATACGGGTCGCCTTCCATACGGACAAAGCCGTACTTCTCGGCGTCGGCGGTATGGATATCGGCCGAGAGGTCATGAACCTCGGTCCACGTGGCCGGGCACTCCGGCACAATGTCGGTGTTGATGAACAGGGCCACGTTCTCGGTCACGTTGGGCATGCCGTAAAGCTCGCCATCGTAGGTGAAGGCCTGGATGGCTGCCGGGGCAAACTCATCGACGCGGTCGCCCAGGTCAACCGGGGTCAACAGACCACCGGCGGTCAGCTCGCCGAGCCAGTCGTGCGCGCCGACGATGATGTCGGGGCCTTCACCGGCCGGGGCGGCGGTCGAGAACAGACGGCGGATGTCGCCGAAGCCGACTTCTTCGATCAGGAGCACGACGCCGTACTCATCTTCGAATTTGGCCTTGACCTGCTCCAGGGCAGGCTTGCGGGTGTTGTCGGCCCAGATGCGGATGACCGGCGTGCCCGCGGCGGCCAGTTCCTCAGCGCGAATCGTGTTGGCGATTGTCGGCGGGATCTGGACAGCGTCGATGACATGGATGACGCCGTTGGACGTCTCGATGTCACTGGCGATGATATTGAGCTGGGTCACGTCCAGTGGCTCGCCGGCGAGGGTATTAACCCGCCCGCCCTCAGCCGCGGCCACGTCGGCAGCCATCATCTTGCCGCCAACGATGTGGTACTGCAGGATGTGGGCCAGGTTGCCGGTCGGATCGGCCATGAACTCAGCCAGTTGATCCTGATCCAGCGCCTCAAACGCCGCGTTGGTCGGGGCGAAGAGGGTGGCGGGGCTATCGGCGGGCGGCTCGGTCAGCCCGGACGCAGCGATGGCCTCCAACAGGGTGCTGAAGTTCGGGTCTTCGGCCAGCACTTCGGACATGGTCTTGGACGTGTCGCTGGTCAGCATCACCTCGCCCGTGGCCATTTCCTCGGTCGGCTCAGCCATTGCCTCGGTTGGCTCGGCGGTCGGCTCGACCATCTCTTCGGTCGGCGCAGCCATCTCTTCGGTCGGCTCGACCATTACCTCAGTCGGCGCGGCGGCCGCCTCAGTCGCGGCCGGCGTCTCGGTCGTGCCGCCGCCACAGGCGACGAGCGCCATCGCGCCCAAAAGCAGCACGGCAATCAATAGATACCACTTCGTATTCTTCATATTCTCCTCACTTTTTGAATTGAACCAGTTCACCCTGCGGGCCTCTATGTTGGTTTGGGCAGACGTTTTGGGAAACAAGCGCTTCTTTCTTCGATTGATCACCTCCACAGCTGCCACAGGAGCGTCTGGCAGCCAAGTATACATGAATGCGAAAAAATCGATAAAAGCGTTAACCTTTCGTTAGCTCGGCCCCTACGAGCGCGCTGTTAAGACCGGCCAGCGTCGCCGCCAGCCGGTGGCCATCCTCGGTGGGCAACGCGCTGAGCCGTTGCTCAATGGAAGCCCGGTGTGCGGCGTAGACTTCGCCATGTAACTGTTGCCCTTTGTCCGTCAGAAACAGACGCTGGACGCGCGCGTCGCGTTCGTGCGGCTGGCGGTTGACACACCCCTCGGCTTCCAGCCCTTGCAGCAACCGCGTGATGTTGCTCTTGTCACAGAACATCAGTTGGCTGAGTTGGCTGGGCGACAGGCCAGGATTGCCGGCGATGTGGTGGAGGGCATAGTAGCGCGAGACTGACAAGCCGTAGTGTTCGAAGAGCGCGCGATCACCAAAGTCCAACAACAGGAACGATTCCTTGATCAAGTCGTAGAGATGCTCCCGGCCGGTCATAGCTTGCCTGTTGGTGTGTATCGTGCGGAAGACAATTGATTGACAGAGCAACAATTAACGCGATTACTCTAGCATACGGCCTAAAAGGTGTCAACGCTACACCACCGAATATACTCATTAACATGCCCGCCTTCTCGTCCTTGCGCCGGGCAGCATGTTCCCGACGCAGGAGGTTGACTATGCCGGTAATTGCCTTCTTGTGCCGCCTTGGCCGGGGGCGGCGCGCCTGCCTGTGGGCGGCCGTGGCTCTGCTGGCCGCTGGTTGTCGCGCCCCGCGCAGCCCGGCAGCGACGGTGCCGGCGGCCAGCGCGCCCGCGACGACGCGCCCCGCGGCCGAAAACCCCACGTCCATCCCCGGCCGCATCGCCGTCCTGTTGCCCGACGACGCGCCCGGCTCGCGCTGGGCCGCCACTGACCGGCCGGCCTTTGAGCGCTGTCTGACCGAGGCCGGGGCCGTCTTCAGCCTCTACAGCGCCGGCGGCGATCCGGCTACACAGGCAGCGCAGGCGGCCGAGGCCATCGCCGACGGGGCCAGGGTGCTGGTGCTGGCCCACGTGGACAACAACGCCGGCGCGGCCGTGCTGGCCGCGGCACGCGCCGAAGGGATTAAGGTGATCGACTACGATCGGCTGACCACAGGCGGGCCGGGGGCCAACCTCTACGTCGGTTTCGACCCCCTGGCCACCGGCCGCCTGATGGGCGAGACGCTGGCCCCGTTCATACGCGCCCTGCCCGTGGCCCGGCGCAATGTTGTCCTGCTGGTTGGGCCGGCCGGCGACGGCGCGGCGCAGGCGGTCGGCGAGGGCATCCGCGCGGTGGTGGAACCGTATGTCGCCAGTGGCCAGTGGACGTTGCTGGCCGATGTGGCCGTGGCGGACACGGCGGAGGCCGAGACGGTGATGGCCGCGCTGCTGGCGGAAGATACGCCGGTGGGGGCCGTCCTGGCCACCGACGACGCCCTGGCCGGCGTCGCCGCCGATGCGTTGCGAGCGGCCGGCCGTGATCCCGTGCGGCTGGCCGGCCGGGGGGCAACCGTGCCCGCGCTGCGGCGCATCCTGGCCAGGGAGCAGACGCTAACCGCCTACCAGCCGGTCGGGCCGCTGATCGAAGCGACGTGCCAGGCGGCCCTGGCCGTGCTGAGCGGCGACGAGGTCGTCTCGCTGACGACGCGGACGATCGACAACGGCGCGGGGCCGGTGGCGTTCATCCGCCTGTCGTCCATAGCCGTGACGGCCGATAACCTGGCCGAGACGGTGGTGGCCGACGGCGCAGCCAGTTGGGCGGAGCTATGCGTCGGCGCGGCGGCCGCGGCGTGTCCCTAGGGGTGGCTAGTCGTCGCGGTAGGGGCCGCGGTTCTCCGGCGGCAGCAGCGCGGCCATGTGGCGCATCATCTCGTGGCCGAGGGCGTCCAGCCGTTCGCGCCGCGCGGCCTTGGGCAGCGACTCATCGATGGTCAGCGGGCCGAACACAGGCCCGATGATCAGGCGCACCGGTGTCCGGCGCAAGCGGCGGGCGTTCATCAGGATGCGCTCGGTGCCCAGACAGGCGGCCGGCAGCACTGGCGCGCCACTGCGCACGGCCAGGTAGGCCGCGCCCGGCCGCGGGGTGATGAGCTGGGCGTTCAGCCGCGAGCGGGGGCCGTGCGCGCCGGTGGTCAGGTCGCCGGCCAGGGTCAGGTGGCGCAGCGAGTCATCGACGCCCCCCTCCGGCATGATGCCGACCACGCCGCCGGCCGCCAGCCAGTCGAACGCCCGGCGCAACGCTGCCCGGTCCGGCTGTCCGCGCCAGACGGGAATCATGTTGAACAGCGGGATGAGCACCTTGAGGATGGGATTCTCCTGAAGCTCTGTCGCCGCCAGCCAGGTGACACGGTCGCCGTAGGGCAGGAAGCAGATCAGCAGCGGCGCTTCGAACAGACTGAAGTGGTTGCCGATGATGATCAGCGGCCCATCGGGCGGCACATGCTCGCGCCCCTCGATCTCCAGCCGCAGGGCCAGGCGAAAGATCAGGCGCACGAAGGCGCGGATAAGGGCACGCAGCAAAGCCGCCATGTGGCGTATTGTAGCGTGCCCGAACCTTATGTCCGCAAAGCCGCCCCGAGTTGCTGTTCGAGCAGCCGCAGGATGCGGCCGCGCTGGCGAGAAACGTCGGCGTCGGTCAGCGTCTTGTCCGGGGCCTGGAAGGTCAGGTGATAGGCCAGGCTCTTCTTGCCCGGCGGCAGCTGGCTGCCCTCGTAGACATCGAAGAGGGCCACGTTGCGCAGCAGCGCCCCGCCGGCCGCCCGCAGCGCCGCCTCGACCGCGGCCGCGGGCAACGCGGTATCGACCACAAGGGCCAGGTCTTCGCGCACTGGCGGATAGGCCGGCAGCGCCGTGTAGCGGTAGCTGTCGGGGATGAGCGGTAACAGCGCTTGCAGGTCGATATCGGCGGCCAGCACCGCCTGGTCGCGCTCGGCGCGTATGTCAAAACTTTTGCCCACGCCGGGGTGCAGCTCGCCCAGGAGGCCGATCGTCTGCCCATCGACGTCCAGCCGGGCGCAGCGGCCGGGCCGGTAGCTGGGGTGCGCCGCCGCCTCGACGGTGACGGGCACGTGTAGCGCGGCGAAAAGGGCATCGACGACGCCCTTCAGATCGTAGAAGTCGAAGAAGCCCGGCGCGCCGTCGGTCCAATCCTCCACCTGTCGCCGGCCGGTCATGACGATGGCCAGCCGCGGCAACTCGTCGGGCAGTGGCCCGTCTTCGCCGGCCAGGTAGATCGCGCCGATCTCGAACAGGGCAATGCGCGGCGCGTGGCGGCTGTTGGCCGCGGCCACTTCCAGCACCGAGGATAGGACGCTATGGCGCATGGCGTCGCGGTCGGGCGCGGGCGGGTTGCTCAGCGTGACGTAGGGCCGGTCGTCGGGCTGGCCCACGGGCAGCAGGCGCGCCTCGCGGGCGGCCGAGGTCAGCCGGTAGGTCCAGACCTCCTGCAAGCCCAGTTGCGCCAGCAGGTCGCGCAGCCGCTCCTCGCGCTCCAGGGCCACATTGCGCCGCTGCGGCGGCAGCGTGTCGGCCAGCAGCGTCGAGGGGATGCGGTCGTAGCGGTAGAGGCGGCAGATTTCCTCGACGAGGTCGTGCGGCCCCTCGATGTCCAGACGGTGGTCGGGGACGGTGACGCGCAGCTGCTCGCCGGCCGGCTCGACGACGAACGCCAGCCGCCGCAACAGGCCGGCAATGGCCTCGGCCGGCAAGTCCAGTCCGCTGAGCTTGCGCGCGTAAACTGGGTCGAGGTCAATGACCACGGGCGGGGCGGGGTTGGGATAGGTATCGACGATGCCCGGCGCAACCGTGCCGCCGGCCAGGACGCGCAGCAGCTCGGCGGCTCGCGCCGCTCCCAGCAGGGCCAGACTGGGCGGCACGCCGCGGCTGAAGCGGTAGGCGGCCTCGGTGTGCAGATCCAGCGCGTTGGCGCTGCGGCGGATGTTGATGAAGTCCCACGCCGCCGCCTCCAGGAGGACGTTGGTCGTCGTCGGGCCGATCTCGCTCGCGCGGCCGCCCATGATGCCGCCGATGGATAGGTTGCCAGCCGGGTCGGTGACGAGGATGGTGAATGGCTCCAGCTGGCGCTCCACGCCATCCAGCGTCGTGATGGTTTCGCCGAAGTGGGGCAGGCGGGTGTGGATATGGATCGGGTTGGAACCCGCTTCCGGGCCATCGGGAGCATAGCCGTCGGCGCGGCGGCGCAGCACGTCGTAATCGAAGGTGTGATTGGGCTGGCCGACCTCGAGCATGACATAGTTGCTGATATCGACGACGACGTTGATCGGCCGCTGCCCGGCCAGGCGCAGGCGGTGCTGCATCCAGTAAGGGCTGGCGATCTGCTGCACGCCTTCGATGAGCAGGGCGACGAAGCGCGGGTTCAGGTCGGGCCGGTCGGTGGTGATGACGACGCGCTGGTCGAGGGGCGGACGGGCGGCCGTGGCTTCGGCCATGACTACGGCGTAGCTGGGCTGGCGCAACGGCCTGTCGGTCAGCGCCGCCAGTTCGCGGGCCACGCCGATGATCGACGTGGCTCGAGCGGTGTTGGGCAGGATGGCGATCTCCAGGACAGCGTCGCCGAGCACGTCTTGCAGGGGAGCGCCAGGTGTGTAGGGGCGGGTCTCAGACCCGCCCCTACCGGGGTCGTGGCCGTCAATCATGTAGGGGCGGGTCTCAGACCCGCCCCTACCGGGGTCGTGGTCGTCGATCAGGATGATGCCCTCATGCTCCTCGCTGATGCCCAGTTCCTTCTCGGAGCAGAGCATGGAGTCGTTGTAGATGCCGCGCAAAGGCCGGCCCTTCAGCCTGGCCTTGACGCGCCCCTCCTTGTGGCCGTCGTAGAGCGTGGCCCCCTCCAGCGCATAGGGGGCGAAAAGGCGCAACTCAGTCAGGTCGCCGCGGCCGACATAGGGAAACAGGTTCGGCGCGCCGGTGACGGCCACCTTCGGCTCGGCCGCGCCATAGTTAACGGTCGCCAGCACCAGCCGGTCGGCGTCGGGGTGCTGCTCGACGCGCAGCACCTGGGCCAGGACGACGCGCGCGCGGTCCCATTCCAGTTCTGCGCCGGGCAGACCGAGGTAGTCGATACTCTCGACTTCCAGGCCAGCGTTGGTCAATATCTCTGCGATTTCGGACACCGGTAGGTCGATGTCAACGTATTCTCTCAGCCAGGATAGCGGTACGCGCATGTTGTCTCCGAAAGAAAAAGAACGGGCCAGGACGCGGGGGAGGCAGAGGCCCTCTCTTTCTCCCCTATTGCCCGCCTTCTTTTAGAATTGCTCCAGGAAGCGCAAATCGTTGGCCCAAAATTGGCGGATGTCGTCGATGCCATACTTCAGCATGGCGATCCGCTCCGGCCCCATGCCGGCGGCGAAGCCGAAGTACCGCTGCGGGTCATAGCCGCCGTTGCGCAGAACGGTGGGATGAACCATGCCGCAGCCCAGAATCTCCAGCCAGCCGGTGTGTTTGCAAATGGAGCAGCCCGCGCCGTTGCAGAGCATGCAGCTGATGTCCATCTCCGCGCTCGGCTCGGTGAAGGGGAAGTAGCTGGCGCGGAAGCGCGTCTGCCGGTCGGCTCCGAACAGGCGGCGGGCGAAGTCGATCAGCGTACCCTTCAGGTCGGCGAAGGAGATGTCATCGCCGACGGCCAGCAGCTCGACCTGGGTGAACTGCATCTCGCTGCGGGCGGTCACCTGCTCGTTGCGATAGCACATGCCCGGCAGCACGACACGGATGGGGTCGGGGTAGTACTCGCGCATGGCGCGAATCTGCCCGGCGCTGGTGTGGGTGCGCAGGATGACGCCCGGTGTGGTGGTATAGAAGCTGTCCTGCATCTCCCGCGCCGGGTGGTGGGGCGGGAAGTTGAGCAGCTCGAAGTTCATCTTGTCCGTCTCGACATCGGGGCTGCGGTAGACCTGGAAGCCCATGTCGCCGAAGATGCGGTAGATGTCGCGCAGGGTGCGCGTGGTAATGTGGAGGCGGCCGTGGGCCGGGCGGCGGCCGGGCAGGGTCACGTCCAGCGCCCCGGCGGCCATCTGCGCCGCCAGCGCCGCGGCTTCGGCCTCGGCCAGGCGCTGGTCGTAGCCGGCCTCCAGTTGGGCCTTGATCTCGTTGAGGCGGCGACCGAAGGCGGGCCGCTCCTCCGGGCTAAGCGCGGCCATGTTGCGGGTCAGCTGGTAGATGCCGCCCTTCTTGCCCAGCGTGTCGCGGTGCCAGGCGGCCAGCGCCTCGCGCCCCTCGGCCGCCGCCAGCGCCGCGGCCGCTTCCTCGTAGTGTCGTTCCAGTTCGGTCAACATAAGCCCTCACCTCGCTCTCAGTGCCTGGCCCTTTCTTGCGCTCTTTCTCAGAAGGTGCAACGCACTCCAGAAAGTGCGACGCACCGGCCGCCTCAGTGCCTGGCACTTTCTTGCGCCCTCTCTCTCCGAAGGTGCAACGCACTTCAGAGAGTGCGCTGCAGCGAGAGGCGACGCAACAAAAAAGACGCGGCCTGTGCCGCGTCTTTCGGTCTTCTCTGTCGCGTGCCTTGCTCAGGCGGAACAGAGCGTCTCGGCCGTCGCGGCGCGGGACGTGTTCGCAAAAGCAAAGCTAAAAAAGGAGCCGGAACGATGAACGTTCATGGGTGGCATGGTAGCATCGTGGCCGACGGTTGTCAAGAATGCGTCACAATCACACAATCACTGGTCGTAGGGTGTGATTAGTTTTGGTGTATGACAAGAGTGAAGTTCTCCCGGAGAAATGGCGCCCCAGACTGGTTCTTACACCAAATCTGAACGCACCCAATGGTCTGTTTAGGTGTTGGTGCGCAAACAGCGAGGCCACCAGGTAGCTGGTGACCTCTTTCTGTTTGTGGGCGCTGGCTTCTAGATGTTAATCGGTTTCGGTGCCGCGGGCGGCGAGGAGGTAGCGGTCGCATTGGGCTTCGTCACCGAGGAGGTCGACGCTGAAGGGGAGTTGGGCGCCGGACTCGACGCGTTCCTGGTCGGTGTAGTTATCGCGTGAGACGGTGGGGACGAAGGTGTCGTCGAAGCAGATGACACCTACGTTGATGATTTCAAGGGCGGCGGCATTCGTGTTCAGTAGGGAACCGACGATGTTGCCGCTGACGAGGTTGTGCTCGATGACTTCGAGGTCGCGGCGGATGAAGATGGTACCGGGGTCGTCGCTACCGGTGACCAGGTACTCGATGGCGGCTTCGTCGAGAGGGGTGTCCTGGAAAAGGACGCGGCCGAAGGCGACTCCGGCAGGCGGGACGTAGGTGGGTAGGAGGTCGATGCTGGAGCCGGTGCCGAGGACGCTGCCGGCGGCGTCGCGGGCGGTGGCGGAGATTTCTAGGCGATAGGCCGGGGCGTTGGTGTTGTTGCGGACAAGTACGGGGATAGCGCCAAATCGGTTGGGCGGGCCGGCGGCGATGACGACGAGGCCGGGGTCGCCGGCCGGGAGATCGTCGGGGGTGATGTTGGCGGCGGCGATGTAGGCGGTGGTGTCGATTTCGGGTGTGGGAGCGGCGGTTGGGGCTGGGGGAGGCGTGGGGGTGATGACGGTCTCTACCAGGCGGGTGACTTCTACTTCTACCAGGCGAGTGACTTCTACCTCTACTAGACGGGTGACTTCTACTTGTTCGGTTTGGACTTCGGCTGAGGGTTGGCCGCCACAGGCGACGAGTAGGACGGTAAGCAAGGTGAGCAGGAACAACTTACGCATGGAATCCTCCTGGTTGTTAGTGGGTATGGGAATGACACCTGAAGTTTAGGGAGGTAGCCTTTCTATCAGGATTACGACCACACAACCACCGGCTAGACCTTGAGCGGCGGCCCGACCAGTTCCATGCCGTAGGCCCGCCACAGGGCCGGGTCTTGCAGCGGCATGGCGTCGGCCCTGGTCACCTCGCGGAAGAAGGCTTCCATCTGGCCAGCGGGCAGGAAGGTGATGAGCATCCGGCCGCGGCCGTCGCCGGTGAAGGCCCAGGCGTGGGGCACGCGCCGCGGGGCCAGCAGCGCGTCGCCCGGCCGCAGCGCGTAGCGCTCGCCGCCTACTTCGACGACGAACTCCCCCTCGGCGGCATAGAACCACTCGTCCTGGTCGTAGTGCAGGTGGCGGGCCGGCCCGCCGCGGGCGTGGAAGGTGTTCTCCAGAATGAGGATGTCGCTCCCGTCCGACGGCGTGACCTTGAACTGGATAGAACTGATGCCCAGGCCGCGGTGCTCGCCAAAGCAGTCCTGGCCAGCGGGTAGGTAGAACGCAGGCGAATCGTTCACTGTCTTTTTCCTACTGATGGTAGCCGCGCGCGCCCCAGGCGGCATAGAGCAGGATCGACCCGGCCACAGCCGCGTTGAGCGACTCCACCCGGCCGCGCATGGGCAACTGCACCAGGAAGTCACAGCGGTCGCGCACCAACCGTCGCAGACCTTCGCCCTCGTGGCCGACGACAATGCCCAGTGCCCGGTCGAGATCGACGCGGCCCAGCGCCTCGGCCGTGTCGTCCATGTCCAGGCCCGCCAGCCAGACACCGGCGTCCTTCAACCGGCGCATCGTTTCGGCCAGGTTGGTCACTTTGGCGATGAGCAGGTGCTCGGTGGCCCCGGCGGCGAACTGGACAACCGACGGCGTGATCTCCGGGGCGCGACGGTCTTGCAGGATGACGCCGTGGACGCCACAGGCCTCGGCCGTGCGCAGCAGCGCGCCGATGTTCTGCGGCCCGTGCAGCAGGTCGAGCAGCAACAGCAGCGGCCGCTCGCCGCGCCGCTCGGCCAGCCCCAGCATCTCGTCCGGCTCAGCGTAGGGGTAGGGGCCAACCTCTAGCAGGACGCCCTGGTGCTTCGGGTCGGCGGCGTGGCGCTGCGCCAGCTGGTTGAGGGCGCTCTTGTCGAGCGTCGTCACCGGCACGCCGGCGGCCTGGGCCGCGATCAGGATAGGCTGCAGGTCGTGGTCGGCCCGGTTGCGCTGCCCCTCGACGTAGAGGCGTTGCAAGGCCCGCCGTTGGGCGCGTAGCGCCTCCAACACCGGGTGGCGGCGGACAAGCGCCTCAGCCGAGTTTCCAGATGGTGCCATCTGCCCGATCCTCCAGGACAATGCCCAGCTCCTTTAGCTGGTCGCGGATGATGTCGCTGGTGGCCCAATCTTTCCTGGCCCGCGCCTCGGCGCGCAAGCCGATGAGCACACGCACCAGGCCGTCCTCGCGGGCGGCGTCGGCGACGCTCTCGGCGCGTTCCGGCACAATGCCCAGCACCTCGCCGCCCAGGTCGCGGTAGAAGGCGTCGATGGTCTCCAGCGTGCCCAGCGTCTGCGGGCTGCCCTCGTTGAGCAGCGTGTTCACTTGCCGGGTCACGTCTTGCAGCACGGCCAGCGCGGCCGGCGTGTTGAAGTCGTCGTCCATGCGCTCAATGAACTGGGCGCGGGCGGCGGTGAGCATGTCGGTGACGGCGGCGCTGGCCTCCGACGGCGCGGCGCGCCGCAACTGGTCGCGCGTCAGGTTGACCGCGCCCCAAATGCGCTGCCAACCCTTATAGGCCGCCTCGATGGCCTCGTCGGAGAAGTCAACCGGGCTGCTGTAGTGGCTGGACAGAATGAAGGCGCGGATGGCCTCCGGCCGCCAGCGCGCCAGGGCGTCCTTGATGGTCAGCGTGTTGCCCAGGCTCTTGCTCATCTTCACGCCACTAAGCGTCAGCGAACCGGTCAGCATCCAGTAGCGGGCAAAAGGCGCGTCGTGGGCGGCTTCGCTCTGGGCGATCTCGCACTCGTTATGGGGGAAGATGTTGTCGATGCCGCCGCCGTGGATGTCGAACGTCTCGCCCAGGTACTTGGCGGCCATGGCCGAGCATTCAATGTGCCAGCCGGGGAAACCTTCGCCCCAGGGGCTGGGCCAGCGCAGGATGTGTTGCGGCTCGGCCCGCTTCCACAGGGCGAAGTCGGCCGGGTGGCGCTTCTCCTCGCGAACGGCGACGCGCGTGCCTTCCTCCAGGTCTTCGATGATCCGGCCGCTCAGCTTGCCATACTCCGGAAACGAAGCCACACTGAAGTAGACGGAGCCATCGACGACGTAGGCGTGCTCTTCGTCGATCAGCTTCTCGATCATGGCGATCTGTTCGGGAACGTGGGCGCTGGCGCGCGGGCTGATGTCCGGCCGGCGCACGCCCAGCGCGTCCATGTCCTCGAAGTAGGCGCGGGCATATGTCTCGACGACCTGCATGGGCAGGGCCGACGCCTGGCGGGCCTTCTTCAGGATGCGATCCTCGCCCGTGTCGAGCATGTGGCCGACGTCGGTGATGTTCTGTACGTAGAGGACGTCATTGCCGGAGAAGCGCAAATAGCGCACGACAACATCGAAGCTGACGTAGGTCTTGGCGTGGCCGATGTGGGAGTAGTCATAGACCGTCGGGCCGCAGACGTAGATGTTGACCTTGCCCGGGGTAATGGGCACGAACTCTTCTTTCTGGCGAGTAAGTACGTTGTAAATCCTGAGCGACATAGGTGTGTAACTCCTGTGGCCAGCCTATGGCTTGGCGAAGATCATCCGCCCGGCCGTCGTCTGTAGCACCTTGGTGACGACGACCTGCTGAGTGCGGTTCATCAGGCGAAAGCCGTCCTCGACGACGACCATCGTGCCGTCGTCCAGATAGCCTACGCCCTGACCATACTCCTTGCCTTCCTGGATGATGGTCACGTTAATCTCCTCGCCGGGCAGGAACGATGCCTTGACCGCGTTGGCCAAGTCGTTGATGTTGAGAACGAGGATGCCCTGAAGCTCAGCGACCTTGTTCAGATTGTAGTCGTTGGTCATGATGGGGCAGGCCAGCCGGCGGGCCAGCAGGACAAGCTTGCTGTCGGCGTCGCGTGACTGGGGCGCGTCCATGTCGGTGATGCGCACGGGGACGTACGACTCGTTTTGGAGCATGCCGAGGATGTCGAGGCCCCGCCGGCCGCGGTTGCGCCGCAGGCTGTCGGCGCTGTCGGCGATATATTGCAGCTCCTTGAGGACGAAGTTCGGCACCAGCAGCGTGTGCCGGATGAAGCCGGTGCGGGCGATGTCGAGGATGCGGCCGTCGATGATGACGCTGGTGTCCAGCAAAATGACGTGTTGGTCTTCTTTCTTCTCCGCCTCGATGGCCTTCTCCGTGGCGCGGGGCAGGCGGATGCCGCCGACGAACTCGCGCAGGTCGCGGTAGCGGTTCATCATCAGCACCGCGCCCAGATAGCACAGCCCCAAGGCCGAGGCCAAGGGCAGAATCTCCCGTAGCGGCGACGGCAACTGCGACAGGGGAATGGAGAACAGCGCCGCGGCGACGAGGCCCAGAAAGACGCCGATGAGCAGCGCCACCAGCCGTTCCAGCGGCATGGCCGACAGCGACTGGCGGATGGCGTTGATGGGCCGGACGGTGATGTAGGGCGTGAAGAGGAAGCCGAGCACCACCCCCAGCACGCCGCCGCCGACGCCGAAAGCGATGCCATAGCGCAGGGGGTCGAGGTTGAGCATCCCGGCCATCTGTACGCCAATCAGCGCCAGGGCCGTGCCCAACACCACTGCGCCAACCAGGCGCGAGATGAATTCGATACGAGTGCGCATGATGCGTTTGATAACTCCGTTGTCGATAAACCCAATAATGAATGCGTCAGGGGCGTGCCCCGTCTAAACAAAAAAGGTGAATGCCATACGGACATCCACCATTCAAGATCGAGCCGGCGTCAAAAGTCCGGCGCGCGCAAGGCCTGAGTGGCCGCACTTCGTTGTGGGTTACTGCATGGCGAAGCGAGGACAATCGCCACCGACTGCCCTGGATAAAAATAGCCACCTGACGAGAGTAACCATGACGACGACTGCCAAATAAATCAGACCTGCGATAACGATAAATGAATGAAGGATAATGTTGCCGATCGTAACACAGCGCCGGAGAAAGGGCAACGGTTAGAACAGGTCGTCGTTGGCTTTCTGCAAGGTGTAGCGTTCGGCCGGCAGCGGCGCTGACGCCCGCCCGCGCATGTCGTCGTAGAAGCGACCGTCATAGCGGCGCGAGCGGATGGGGATGGGCATCTTGACGCCCCAGCCCAGCAGCAGCACCTCTTCCTTCTCCTGCAAGCGGGCCAACATGCCGCGCAACTGTTCGCGCCCGGCCAGGCCGCTGAGCACGGCGCGGATGTCGTCGTCGTCGCCCAGCCAGCCGGTGATGCGCGTGCCCAGCTGTGACATCACCTCGTCGTCGATGCCCGACGGCCGCTGGTCGACGATGAGCAGCGTCACGTTGTACTTGCGCAGCTCGCGGGCGATGGTGCCGAAGGCCGTCTGCCCGGCCACGCTGGGGCTGAGCAGTTTGTGGGCCTCTTCAATGGCGATGACCAGCGGACGCGGCGGGGCTTCGCCGAAGCTTTTGTTGCGCTCCGTCTTATCGACCCACTGCTGGCGGATGCGCCGCGTCAGGACGTTGGAGACGAGCATGTAGTCCAGCGGGTTATCGTACTCGCCGAAGCTGAGGATGACGTGGCGGCCGTTCTCCAACTGATCGACGATGGCCCTGACAGCGTTGGCCGCCGGCCGCTCGACGACGTAGGCGCGGTTGAAGATGGGTTGCAGCTTGCGGTGCAGCGACTCGGCCGCGGCGGGGTGGATGTTGTGGCCGTTGGCCCAGTAGGCGACGGAATCGCCGGCCGGAACCTTCTTGCCGGATTCGTCTTCCACGACCGCGCCGGGTTTCAGGGCCATAAATTCGGCGAACCAGTCGCGCTGGAAGGCGCGCTCCAGGGCGCTGAGCGTCACCGCCGCCGTGTCGTTGAGGTCCAACGCCTCCGACAGCAGCAGGATGTCGGCCGTGCCGAAGTCGCTCGTGGCCAGTTCCAGCGTGAAATCGGGCGACGCGCCCCGGACACGCGTGGTCTTGCCCAGCGCGGCGATCTGTACCTTCTGGCCAAACATCGCCTTCAGACCGCGGACGGTCGTGTCGCGGTCGGCATCGCGGTCGTCGTAGCCGTACTCGTTGTGCATGTCGAAGACCAGCGCCGCGGCCACGTCGGCCTTCATCATCCCGGCCAAGACCATGCGCGTCAGGAAGCTCTTGCCCGTGCCCGTCGCGCCGAAGATGCCGCTGCTGCGCTTGACGAAGCGGGCCAGGTCGAGGCAAACGGGGTAGCCCTGCTCGATGGTGTGACCGACGACGAAGTTGGCCCCGCCTTCCTCGCCGAAGATGGCGGCCACATCGGCGGCGTCGGCCGGGCGCACCGGCGCGTGGTGGGCGGGCACGGTCTTCACCGGCCGCGGGCCGGGGTTCTCCTCGCCGCGGTCGACGCGCGCCTGCCACTCGGCGCGCTCCGGCGCGGTCAGGTCTGGCCCCAGGTCGAGCATCAGCGTGGGGTAGACGGCCAGCGTGGTGTAGAGCGTCTTGCCATAGAGCGCCTGGCGCAGGCTGACCGGCAACCGGTCGGACTGCTCATCGGCGAAGCGGGGGTCGGTGCTGCCCAGTTGCAGGTCAGTCACCAGCCCGTAGTAGCGGAAGTGGCCGCTCTCGCAGACGACGAAGCTGCCTTCCTGCACACTATCGGCCGGCACGGTCAGGCGGATGCGGAAACCTTCCTTCAGGCCACCGCCGACGATGTAGCCGAGCGGGCCGCTAGTGGGTTGGGGGACGAGGTCGGGCAGCGGAGCAAGCATCAGAAGCCTCCCGTCGCCCCAGTCACGCCATCCAGCTCCGGCAGCGTTTCGCCAAGAGCCTCCAGCACAGGGACGAGCGTCTCGTAGTTGTTGCGCAGCAGTTCGATGATCTCGCGGACGGCGGCCATGGCCCAATCGGTGTCGTGGCGGCGCAGGCGGTAGACGTCCTGCACATGGGCCACGAGTAGCTGATCGACGGGCACGCCCAGGTCGGCGCTGCGCAGGATGAGCCGCAGGTAGCCGAGTTGGTCAGTGAAGCGGACGAGTTCGCTGCGATCGAGGCAGAGCACTACCGGGTCGAGATTGAGCGGCGGCCGGGGCGGCAGGCCGTGGAAGAAGCGGCCGTCGCGGCAATAGCCCACGGCCAGGACGTGCATTTCGATGGGCAGCAGCCGGTTCTGGCGCTGGTCGTTGATAATCGCCTCCGGCTGGCTGTCGGCCAGAATGAGCCGGCGCACAAGCGGGTCGTCATCGACGTTCATGTTGTAGATCAGGCCAAAGATGGCCTCGCGTGTATCGGCCGGCTGGGCCTTGACCAGGCAGCCGAACGACGGCCCGGACAGATGCCGCACCTGGCAGCCGATGGTGAAGCCCTGTGTGCTGGCCCGCAATATCCGCCCGACTGTCGTTGTCTCCTCCATAAATAGCTCCATACGCGCCTCAGTCGAAGAGCCTCCGCGCTGCGCAGGCGTGGCGCTCCTCTCTGTGATGCTAGGTACGAGTTCGCGTCACCGGCCTAAATCCCCGGCCGGAACTCGTGGTGGCTGCGGCCGCCGCGGGCGATGCCCTTGCTGTCGGCCTTGGCGGCCAACAGCCCCTCGGGCACGCCCAGCCGCTGCATGTGGCCGTCGATCATCATGTTCAGGTTCATCTCGTCATGGCGGCCGACGACGGCCAACTCGTCCGCCCGCGCCAGCACATAGGGGTAGCCGCCCACGAGTTTGCACTGGTCATACACCAGTCCGTGGACGAAAGCCACCGCCGCCGGGTCCTCGGCCACCCAGCGGGGGATGTCCACACGGGCGATGGCCCGCGCAAGAGTAGGGGATAGGGGGAAGGGGCCAGGTTCCAGGGGCCAGGTTCCAGGGGAAGAGCTGTCTCCCGCAGCCTCTGGGCCTATGCTCGCTTCCTCTTCCCTGGAACCTGGAACCTGGAACCTGGAACCTGGATTCAGGTAAAAGAAGCACACCTCGATGAGCGGGTTCTCCTCGGCAAAGCGGCTGTTGGCCGGGGAGACATCGACGAAGACGGGGCTGCGCTCGCCGGGGCCGAGCAGCGTGGCATAGAGGTCGGCGTCGGTCAATTCGCCGGGCGCTGGCCGCCGGCCCAATTCGCGCAGGTCCACGGCCGTGTCGTCGAGCAGCGTTTGCAGCAGCGTGACGACCGAGGCCTTGCCCGGCCGGTCGATGTAGCCGGCCAGCAGCGCGCCGGTCTCATAGATCTGGGTCATGGCCGCCGTCCAGGCGAAAACGGCCTCCTCGGTCTTGTCGCGCTCGCCGACGAAGGGCCAGTAGAGCAGGCGCTGGTCGAGCAGGGCCAGCGTGCGCGGGGCCTGGCCCTGCATGCTGAGGGCCAGCGCGGCCAGCGTCTCGATCTCGCGCCGGTCGCGGGCGATGGTGACCTCGCTCTTGTCGAAGCCGGGGCTGTCGTCGGTCAGGTCGTCCTCGATGGTGGGGTAGAAGATGGACGGCAACGAGACGACGCCGGGGGCGGCCGGTTCGCCGTGGTAGTAGATGATCGCGCCGATGTTGATCAGGTAGTAGAGGAAGGGCGCGTGGCGGTCGGGCAGGATCTGCGAGCCGTCGGTGGCGATGAGCGTGGCTCGGGGCGGCGGCGGCGGGGCAGCGATGGGCGTATCCAGCGGCTCATCGTGGCCCAGCGGCCGGGCGGCGCGGAAGTACTTCGGGTCGGCCCCGTGGGCGGCCATGGCGCGGGCCAGCCCGGCCTCGATGGCTCCCCAGTCGGCGGCGCGCCGGGCCAGCACCTGGCGCAGTTGCGCCGCCCGCTCGGCCTGCACCGCCCGCAAGCGGGCGGCGGCGATGGCCATTTGTTCCAGTTCCGGCCCCAGCCGCTCATATTCGAGGGTCATGGGCCGGGAGTGTAGCACGGATGGTCTACAGTGGCGAGATGCAATTGTGCTACAAGGTCGATCTGGCCGACATCTCGTTCCAACAGTTGACGGCCGCCGTGCCCCAGACGTAGCCGCCGAAGGCCCCCGCAAGCCTACGGGCGATGAAGATGAAGAAGCCCGGGCTTCAACCTGCCACTATCGGCCGCCGTCAGGACGCCCCCAGCCCGCCTCCATATCGACCTCGCTTGCCAGCATCTCCTTGCTGTTAGGGCGACGGCCAGGCGACAACCTCGATCAACTGCGCATAGTCTAACAATAGCTGCGGTTCCGCCCCGCCCGGCGTGGCGCTGAGGGTGATGATCTGCGGCCGTTCGCCATTCTGAACCTGATAGGTACCCAGGATGATCCGGCTGTCGTCGGCGCTCCAGCGGATGGGCGAGCCTCCGCCGGCGTACACCTCCCAGCGCTCGTCGCTCTCCAGATCATAGACGGCCACGCCGGGTCGGCCATCGGGCCATTGGCCATACACATACGCCAGCCGCCGGCCGTCGTGGGACAAGGCCCAGGTGTGGCTATACCGGTCATCGACGTGGGCGAGCACCTCACCGGCAATGGTGATGACGTCGATGCCGTTGCGGCCGCTCAGCAGCAGCCGATTGCCCCCCGGCAGCCAGTCGACCGCGCCGTCGTACTCCGGCGAGACGAGAGTGCCGGCCAGGTCGTAGACCCGGTTCATGGCCAGCAAATATTGCCCGTCGGGCGACCAGGCGATCTGTTCCGAGACGTACTCCACGCCGAAATATTCCGGCGTGTTCAACCGGCGCGGCGGCGCGCCATCGACGGGCACGAGCATCAGGTCGGCAAAGTAGCGCGGGTCATAGGGGACGGTCTCCGCTGGTGGAGTGACGCTGAGCACGGCGATGACGTCGCCGGCGGGCGACCACTTGGCGTAGATCGACCAGAGCTTGTCGTCGGCCAGCAGCGGCTGCGGCGCGGCCCCAGGGGCGATGCTGAGGGTGTAGAGCACGCCGCCATCGATGTAGGTGATGGCGTCGCTGGCCGGACTCCACGTGGCGACGACGCCATCGGGCAGCAGTTGCCGCGCCTCCCCGGCGCCCAGATCGAGTAGCCACGTGCCCGTGCCGGCCACGTCGTATTCCGGGTAGCTGTGCAGGCCGGGGACGAGGATGTACCGGCCGTCGGGCGAGGCTTGGGCGCGACGGTCGAAGAAGAACATCTGAATGTCGCCGCTCATATTCACGCGCTGGCCATAGATCGGGTCGAAGACGGCCGGATCGACGAACGCCAGCGGCGGCCACGTCTTAAAGCCGTAGTGCGGGTCCCAGTAGGTGTTGGGGTCTACATTGGGGCGGATGGCGGTCAGGGCGGTGTAGAGGACGAGCGTGCCGTCGAGGCCAATGATGTCGGGCGTAGGCACGGGCGTGGCCGTGACGACAGGGGCAGGGGTGGCCGTCGGGCGGGTGGCGGTGGCCGTGGGCGAGGGGGTGAGCGAGGCGGCCACGGTGGGCGCGGCCGGCGTGGCGCTGGCCGCGGGCACGATCGCTGTGGGCACGGCGACCGTGGGCACGGCGACTGTGGGCGGCAATGCGGACGGGGTGGCGGCCGCGCTGGTCGGGCCGCCGGCGCTCTGGCCCGCGGGCGACGCGCAGCTGGCCACAAGCAGCACGCCAACGAGAAGCACCCCCAGGTCAGGCCGCTTGCGATGGTTGAAGCATGGTAGCCAGTTCATGACTTTCCCTCTATAGCCGGGTCTGGAACGGCGCAGCCTGCAACTTCGACTGCTCGGATTATAGCCGCGCCGTGGCCCCGCCACTGGACGGCTGCCCTACTAGTGGGCGACGGCCCCAATTTTTTCAGTTGTCGGTCATGGCGCGCCGACCTGACAGGTGCGCGGCCCCAGGCGTCGTCGCTGTCAGAGTGTCGTTAGCCGCCGACCTGTCATGTCATTGATCAATTGGCGACAACTGAAAAGCCCTGGGCGACGGCCGGCGCGTGTTGTTACTGACCCCCAAAGGTGGTAAACTTCGGCATCCAGACCTCAGAGGTCTCAGAAGACCTCTGAGGTCTAGCGGCCTACTACCGGGAAGCTCATGTCGCAAGCCCTCTACCGCAAATGGCGGCCGGCCCGGTTCGACCAGGTGATCGGCCAGGAACACGTGACCCGCACGCTGCAAGCCGGCGTGGCGGCCGATCGTGTTGGCCATGCCTACCTCTTTTGCGGCCCGCGCGGCACGGGCAAGACGACGATGGCTCGCCTGCTGGCCAAGGCCGTCAACTGCGAGGCGGCCGACCCGGCCGAACGCCCCGACGACACCTGTCCCCTCTGTCGCGCCGTCAACGAGGGCCGCTTTCTCGACCTGATCGAGATCGACGCGGCCAGCAACACCGGCGTTGACGACATCCGCACCCTGCGCGAGAAGGTCAACTTCGCCCCCAGCCAGGGGCGCTACAAGGTCTACATCATCGACGAAGTCCACATGCTCTCCATCGCCGCCTTCAACGCCCTGTTGAAGACGCTGGAGGAGCCGCCGGCCCACACCATCTTCGTGCTGGCCACGACCGAGGAGCACAAAGTCCCCGTCACCATCAAGTCGCGCTGCCAGCAGTTCAACTTCCGGCTGCTGACAACGCCGGAGATCGCCACCCGGCTCAACTGGCTGGCCGGGCGGGAAGCGCTGGCCATCGAACCGGGCGCGGTGGAGCTGCTGGCCCGGCAGGCGTCGGGCAGCCTGCGCGACGCCGAGAGTCTGCTCGACCAGCTGGTCGTCTCGCCCGACGACCGCATCACCCTGGAGCGGGCGCAGATGGTGCTGGGCACGGCCCCGGACGCGGCCGTGCTGGCTGTTGTCGATGCCTGGCTCGACGCCGACAGCGCCCATGGTCTGGGCATCATCCACGACGCGCTGGCCTCCGGGGCCGACGCGCGCCAGTTCTGCCGGCAGATGGTCGCCCACCTGCGCCAACTGCTGCTGCTGCAAGTGGCCGGGGAGCAGCTGGACGTGGAGGGGCCGGTGGAGCGCAAGGCGGAGATGCTGGCGCAGGCCAGCCGCGCCCCACGCCGGGCGCTCATCGACGCCGTGCGCCGCTTCCAGGAGGCGGCGCTGCAACCGGCCGGCAGCTGGCAGCCCCAGTTGCCGCTGGAGTTGGCTTTCATCGAGCTGCTGCCCGATGCGCCGATGGCCATCCCGCGGCTGGTGGAGCGACCGCCGCGGGCGGAAGAACGACCGCCGGCCGCCGACCGCCGACCCCAGGCGGAAGAACGACCACCGGCGGCCGACACGCCGCCTGCTGACCGCCCGGCAGCGCTCACCGTCGCGGCCGTGGCCGGCATGTGGCCGGAGATGACCCAGCAGGTCGGCCGGCAGAACAAGAACCTGCCCGCCCTGCTGACCATGTGTAAACCGCTGGCCATCGAGGGCCGGACGATCATCCTCGGCTTCGACTATCCATTGCTGAAGGACAAGTTCGACAAGACCCAGGCCGCGGCCGATCTGGTCGTGGCCGCTTTCCGCGCCCTCAGCGGCACCGAGTGCCTCATCCGCACGGTGGCCACGGCCGACTACCCCGTGCCCATCCACCGCGACGAGTTCCAGGCTTTGGCGACCGAGCTGGGCGGCGTGGTCCGCGATAGCGACGAATGAAGGGAATTAGGAATGACGAAGCGGGATGATGACGGCCTTTCATTCCTGATTCGTCATTCCTGGTTCTCCATTCTCTTGAGGGAGTAATGACCAAACGCAATTTCCACGGCAAACCGAAGAAGAAGAGCAGCAACCCCAACGACATGCTGGCCCAGGTGCAGAAGATGCAGCAGGACATGGCCATGGCCCAGACGGCGCTGGAGAACGAGACGCTGACCGTCAGCGCCGGCGGCGGGGCCATCACCATCGTCATCACCGGCCACCAGCGCGTGCGCAGCATCGCCATCGACAAGGAGCTGTTGACGGCCGAGGAGGCTGAGTTCCTGCAGGACATGCTCGTGGCCGGCATCAACGCCGCCATCGAACAGTCGCAGGCGCTGGCGGCCCAGCGCATGGAGGGCATTACCGGCGACGTGGGCGGGATGGACGGGCTGCTCGGCGGCCTGATGGGGTAAACCTGTGGCTCAATCCGTGCTGCCTCGTTCTGTCCAGCGGCTCATCGACGAGTTCGCGCGCCTGCCCGGCATTGGCCCCAAGTCGGCCTCGCGCCTGACCTTCTACCTGCTGCGCGGCACGGACAACCAGGCCCTCGACCTGTCCGTGGCGCTGCAAGAGTTGAAGGAGCGCACGCGGCTATGCTCGGTGTGCTTCAACATCACCGAGGACGACCCTTGCCCCATTTGCAGCGACGACGCCCGCGACGCCGGGCTGCTGTGCATCGTCGAGGAGCCGCTCGACGTACTGGCCATCGAGCGCGCCCGGGCCTACAACGGCCGCTACCATGTCCTCCACGGGGCCATCTCGCCCGTCGAGGGCATTGGCCCGGAGGAGTTGCGCGTGGCCGAGTTGGTTCAGCGCGTGGCCGGCGGCAACTTCCGCGAGATCGTTCTGGCCACCAACCCGACGCTGGAAGGCGAATCGACGGCGCTCTACTTGCAGCGCCGCCTGGTCGACCAGAAGGTCCGTCTCACCCGGCTGGCCCGTGGCCTGCCCGTCGGCGGCGACCTGGAATATACCGACGAGATCACCCTGGGCCGCGCCTTCGAGGGGCGGCAGGACGTTTAAACGATGATCACCAACCCCTCGCTTGACCTGCGCGACCGGATTGTGGGCCTGGATCGTGAAGCGCCGCTGCTCGACGGCCGGCGCGTGCCCTACGTCAACCTCGACAACGCCGCCAGCACACCATCGCTGGTCGATGTGTTGCGCGCTGTAGAGACGTTCATGCCCTACTACGCCAGCGTCCACCGGGGCACGGGCTTTAAGTCGCGCCTCAGCACAGTGGCCTATGATCAGGCCCACGCCATCATCGGCCGCTTCGTCGGCGCCGACCCAACGCTCGATACGGTCATCTTCGGCAAGAACACCACCGAGGCGATCAACAAGCTGGCCTTTCGCCTGCCGCTGGCCGGCGACGCCGTTATCCTGACGACACAGCTGGAACACCACTCCAACGACCTGCCCTGGCGGCCGCGCGCCCACGTCGTCCACGTCCGCGCCCTGCCCGACGGGCGGCTGGACGAGGACGACTTCGACCAGCAGCTGGCCGCCCACGCCGGCCGCGTGGCCCTGGTCACCGTCAGCGGCGCGTCGAACGTCAGCGGCTACATCCAGCCCATCCACCGGTTGGCGCGCAAGGCCCACGCCGCCGGCGCGCTCATCCTGGTCGACGTCGCCCAGCTGGCTCCCCACCGCCGGGTGGATATGCGGCCCCACGACGACCCGGAGCATCTCGACTTCGTCGCCCTCTCGGCCCACAAGATGTACGCCCCGTTCGGCACGGGCGCGCTGGTCGGCCCAACGGAGATCTTCCTGCGCCAGCCGCCGGAATATCGCGGCGGCGGCACGGTCGATGTGGTCACGATGGACGACGTGCAGTGGGCGGGCGAACCTGACCGCGACGAGGCCGGCAGTCCCAACGTCGTCGGCGCGGTGGCCATGGCCGCGGCGGCGCGCGCGCTGATGGAAGTGGGCATGGACGCCATCGCCGCGCACGAGGCCGAGTTGGTGGCCTATGCGCTGGAGCAATTGCCCAGCGTGTCGGGCATCCAGATCTATGGCCAGACCGACCCGGCCCGGGCGGGTGAGAAAGTTGGCGTCATTCCCTTCAACCTGGACGGCCTGTCCCACTTTCTCGTCGCCGCTATCCTGGGCTACGAGGGCGGCATCGGCGTGCGCAGCGGCTGTTTTTGTGCCCACCCGTATGTCGTCCACCTGTTGCAACTGGATGTGGCCGAATCGGCGCGCTGGCAAGCCAACCTGCGGGCCGGCGACAAGAGCGACATGCCCGGCATGGTGCGGGCCAGCTTCGGCTGTTACAACACGACCGGCGACATCGACCGGCTGGTGGCGATGCTCAACCGCATCGCCCGCGGCGACTACCAGGGCGACTATGTTCTCGACCGGGCGACGGGCGAGTATCACCCGCGGGGGTTTGACGAGCCGTTGGGCGATTACTTCCTGTTGGAGCCGCTAACGGAGTGAGTGGTGGCGGGCCGGCGACCCGCCTCTAACGGCCGCTGGACGACGGTGAACAATCGGCAACCAGTCGGCCAAGCGTATCCCATCCCACCCCATTTGGCGTACAATTCAGATATGCCCGGCGCGCCGTTTGGCGCGGCCGGAGCATCACTCTGTGTTGTCGAGTAATAGAAGCATGTTGCGTAAAACCCTTTCATTGTCGCTTGTCATCATCGCCGCGCTGTTGCTGGCTGCCTGTGGCGGCAACGCCACGCAGGCCGGCGAGGTGCCGCCACCGCCAACCAACGCCCTGGCCACGGCCGCCGCCATTGTTGACGCCACCATTTCGCCCGAACCGGCCACGGCCACGGCCGCCGCGCCGGCCACGCTGCCGCCGCCACCGGTCGTCACGCCCGATGTCACTGCCGCGCCGCCTACCCCGGAGATCACTCCCACCCCGGATACGGTTGTCCTGGCCGCCGAGGCGGCCGCCTTCGCCGGGCGCAACCCGATGACCGGCGAGGTAGTGGCCGACCCGGCCGACCTGCAACGGCGGCCCATCGCCGTCAAGCTGGCCAACGCCCCGGCCGACTACACCCGGCCGCAGGCGGGCCTCAACGACGCCGACCTCATCTTTGAGCATTGGACCGAAGGTTCGGTGACGCGCTTCACGGCCATCTTCTACGACACCGTGCCGCCCACCGTCGGCCCGGTGCGCAGCGCGCGGCTCATCGACCTGGAGCTGCCGGCCATGTACGACGCCATGCTGGCCTTTTCCGGCGCCAGCGTGGGCGTCAACCAGCGCCTCAACGCCTCCGACTTCAGCGATCGGCTGTTGCGGGCGACCGAGCCGGGCTTCTATCGCACTGGCGACACGACCAAGCCGTTCGAGCACACGCTCTACATCCGTATGGCGGACTTGTGGACGGCCGTGGAGGCTAAGGGGCTGAACACCGCGCCCCGCTTCGGCACCTACAACGCCTTCAGCGAGGTAGCGCCCCCCGGCGGCGCCCCGGCTGGCAAGATCAATATCAGCTATAAGACCGAGGAGATCGAGTGGCAGTGGGACGCGGCCATTGGCCAGTACCGTCGCTGGATGGACTTCAAGGAGCACCTGGACGCCAATACCGAGGAGCAGGTAACGGTGTCGAATGTCATCTACCTGACGCCCTACCACGTCAACGACGCCAACATCTGCGAGCAGATCAACAATGGCGTCTGCGCGGCGCTATCGATAGAGATCCAGCTGTGGGGTTCCGGCCCGGCCGTCGTCTTCCGCGACGGTCAGCGCTATGATGTCACCTGGAACCGCGTCGGCCGCAACGACCAGCTGACCTTCACCGATGCCCAGGGCAACCCCTTTCCGTTGCAAATCGGCCAGAGTTGGATTCAGCTTGTGCCGGGCTACATCCCCAACTCCCTGACCGTGACCCCGTAGGAAAAGAAGAAGTTAACGCCAGGGCGCGAAGATGCAAGGATGCCATTTAGAGATGGCCCCCTTGTGTCTTCGCGTCTTTTCGTTATGACTTAACCGACCTGCCCTTCGCCGATGTAGCCCTGCACAGCCAGCAGTTCGGCATTGAGCAGCGCGCCGCTGGCCGCGCCGCGCAGCGTGTTGTGCGTCAGGGCGACGAAACGCACGTCGAGGACGGGACAGGTTCGCACCTTGCCCACCGTCCAGGCCAGACCGTCGCCGGCGTCGCGGTCGCGGCGGGGCTGCGGCCGGTCGGGTTCGTCGCGGACAATCAGCACCTCGGCCGGCGTGGATGGCAGGCGGGCGCAGACGGCTGGCGGTTGCCAGGCACGCAGGGCGGCGATGGCCTCTTCGGCCGCCACCCGCCGCCCCAGCTTGACCGACACGCTGGCCAGATGGCCATCGATCACGGGCACGCGGTTGGCCTGGGCGCTAACAGCGATGCCGGCCATGATCATGCGGCCGTCGCGCACGTCGCCCAACAGCTTGAGCGGCTCATTCTGGAGCTTCTCGTCCTCGCCGCCGATGTGGGGCACGACGTTGTCGTAGATGTCGAGCGACGAGACGCCGGGATAGCCCGCGCCGGAAATGGCTTGTAGCGTCGTGATGATGACCGCCTCCACGCCAAACGCCTCCTGGAAGATCTTCAGCGGCAGAATGGCGCTGGTCGTCGAGCAGTTGGGGCTGGCGACGATGAAACCCGGCCAGCCATTTTCGGCCCGCTGCGTGGGAATGAGGCAGGTATGGTCGGGGTTGACCTCTGGGATGAGCAGGGGCACGTTGGGCGTCATGCGGAAGACGGACGTGTTGGTGACAACGGCGTAGCCCGCGGCGGCAAACTGTGGCTCCCACTCGCGGGCCTCGCTCGTCGGCAGGGCGGAGAAGACGATCGGCGGGCTGCCGGGGATGTCCAGGTCGGGCGTGGTCGGCCGGACGGTCAGCGCGGCGGCGCGCGCCGGCACGTGGCCGGGCATGAGCCAGTTGACGCCCTCGCCATAGGGGCGGCCGACGGTGCGGTCGGAACCGGTCACGGCGACCACCTCGAACCAGGGGTGGTCAGCCAGCAACTGCACGAAGCGCTGCCCGACCGTGCCCGTCGCCCCCAACACACCTACGGCTATCTTGTTCATTGTCCTCGCTCCTTTGCGCGCCGGGCCGCGGAGGAGAGGCCTCCTTGCCGCGGCCGCGTGGTATTCCTGTTTGACCAACAAAAACGCCGCCACCCCCTTGGGGCGACGGCGTCGCGGTTCCACCCAATTTTGGCGGACGCGCCGGCGTCCGCTCTCGTTGTGGCCGCTAACGGGGCCGGCCGGATCGCTCTACTGGCCGTGGGGCGTTGGAGCGACCACTCCCGGGGGGTTTTCGCCGCCGGCCCAGGGGCGCGGTTCTCAGCCAATGACCTGCGCTTCTCTGGCGTGGGCGTCGCGGGTACTCGTCCCGGTCAACGTGTTGTCTATTGATTGGGAGGAATCATAAGGGATGGGCGGGGCGGTGTCAAGAGGGCGGGCAACAAAAACGCCGGGAACGTCGATCGTTCCCGGCGGAGTGCCCTGGAGAGGACTCGAACCTCCACGTCCTAAGGACATAGGCCCTCAACCTACCGCGTATGCCAATTCCGCCACCAGGGCAAGCTACAGCATCATATTATAGCCCTATCGCGCCGGAGCGTCAATCGGCCGCATTGCCTCAAAAATAATGTTACCGAAGGCAAAGTGGTTGCCTCATAAAAAGTGTTACTTTCATCGCCATGATGAAGGGACAAAAAATGAGTCAACAGAGCAAGCGAGA
>WBZM01001048.1_pt1 | contig 30692 bp, 28 predicted proteins | sample 5204271 | NCBI WGS metagenome assembly WBZM01 (sample SAMN12344346, study PRJNA552823) | activated sludge metagenome | biome: Activated sludge suspended growth; feature: Nitrification reactor; material: Wastewater; isolation source: activated sludge from nitrification reactor of wastewater... | reverse complement strand
TGAGGCTCATCCGGAGGCATCGTCATAGTCGTATTCATAGGCGTATGCCTATGCCTTATCGGCTATGCCGGGTGTCCGGTCAAAATAGGGTGCAGTTCAATCGGCATGTCCACGCCGGATCTGGGGTTGCCGAGCTTCTTGCTGTTCAACGCGCCCACCGTGCGCGACGGCCTGCAGGACCTCATTTCCGCGCTGGACCGGTTCGACAGCGGAGGGGCGGCGTCCTTGACCCGAACGGACGATGTGGCCGAGCTCAGCTACGCCGTGACGATGCCGGGGCTGAAGTGCGTCGACCAAATTCACGACCACGCGATCGCGCTGGGCTACGCGCTCATGACGCGATTGATCGGACCGCATTTCGAGGCGACGGAGATCAGGCTGCCCCGCCGTCAGCCGTCGGACACGGCCCCGTATCGCGCCTGTTTTCAGAAGGGGCGGATCAGGTTCGACGCGCACGAGGCGGTGATCGAATTCTCGGCCCGCTATCTGGATGCGCCCATCGTCGGCTCCGATCCCTCGCTCTATCGCCTGCTGAAGCGGATCGTCCTCAAGCATGGCCCGCAAATCGACCCTTCGGTCGCCAGTCAGATCAGGCGCGTTCTGCCGAACCTCATTCGTCGCGAGCCAGTCAATCCGAAGGCGGTTGCGCGCATGTTCGGAATGAACCCCCGAACCATGTCGCGACGATTGGCCGAAGAACAGGTGACGCTGGGGGAGCTGGTCGAAGAAGCGCGCTTCGAGGTCGGCCGGCAATTGCTGCTCGGCACGGATCTCGCCATGACCGAGATCGCCGCCGCCCTTCACTATTCGGACGCGAGCGCCTTCACCCGCGCCTTTCGGCGAAAATTCGGACTGGCCCCTGGCGCCTGGCGTGCGGCGCAGCGCTAGACCTCTTGGGCGGGCGTTAACCTCGATCCTTGTCGGACTTCAATTGCCGCGGGACTCTGTCGAGAAATGTCAAAAAAAGTGCGGGGACGATCAAGCGCCTGGCACAGCATTGCGTCATTCTCGAACTTGGAATCAACCCGATCCGAGACCCGTTCTCGTCGCCGACGATCGCCAGAATATTGAAACCAGACGCCGCGCTTCGCGCCAAATGGCTGACATCAAGGAGACATGATTAATGAAACGACTGACGCTCGCGCTGTTTGGCGCATTGGCTGTGTGCGCGCCCGCTCAGGCGCAGGTGATGACCTTCGACATGAGCAAGCTGTCATGCGCTGAATACACCGCGCTCGACCCGGACACGTCGGCCGATTTCTCGGCGTGGATGAGCGGCTTCTTCAACCAGAGGTCGGGCTCCACCTCGATCAACCTCGAGGGCTACCAGAAGAATGTCGCCAGCGTTAAGAGCTGGTGCGCATCGAACCCCAAGGCCAATCTCATGGCCGGTCTGCAGGCGTCGGTAGCCAAGGCGAAGGCCGGCGTCGATGGCCCGACCCAGATCAACGTGAGCCAGATCTCCTGCGGCGACTTCCTCGGCTCGGATGGAGACACGCAGACGCTCGTCGCCTCGTGGACCGGCGGCTGGTTCATGTCGACGAAAAATCTGACGGTGGTCGATCCCCGCTACGTCAAGCGCAATGCGAAGGTCATTGGCGAATATTGCGCGAAGCACAAGAAGGACAAGCTCATGAGCGCCATCCAGAAGAACTGGAAGTGATCTGAGCGCGTTCGAAAATCGATGAGGAGAGCTTCCCGCTATCGCTTGCCGGTCGCGGGAAGTTCGGTTGTCGCTCTCGTCTCGGCGAATGCGCTCGCCGGGGAGAATGCGCCGGCGCGGTCTTCAGGCCGCGCCTCATCGTCGGGACTATACGTTGGTTATCGGCCGCGGGTGCGGGCAAACAGGCCTGGTCGGCGCGTCGGCGTCGCGGCTTTCGACCCGGCGCGCAAGATGGCTCCCGCGCGCAGCGGTCCGCCCGAGATCCCGGGCAAATGGCCAAAGGTTGACGCGATCACGCCGCTTCTGAAAGCGTGACTTAAGGAGGTCCCGATGAAGACGATCACGAAATTCCTGCTCCTCGGCTCGCTCGTCGCCGGAGGCGCGCTCGTCGCATCCGTCACGTTCGAATCTTCTGCCGAAGCCGCGGTGTGCGCGCGCGGCGTCCGCGGCGCCGCCTGTGCGGGGCCGCGCGGCGCGGTGGCGACGCGCCGTCCGCCGGTCGTGCGCCGTCCGGTTTACGCGCCGCGTCGCGTGATCGTCCGATAGCGCCTGGACGTGCTCGAGGTTTTCGACTTCGCGCGTACGCTGGCGACCAATGCGTCCCCGGAAGAACTGGGGCGGGTCATGGGGCGCGCGACGGCGCCGGTTTTCCTGCTGAGCGCCGTCGCCGGCTTCATCAGCGTCCTGGCGGGGCGGCTCACGCGCGTTGTCGACCGTATTCGATCGATCAATCGTATTGGAGAGACGGATCACAACCGTCTCTTTCTCAAGGCCGACCTGCCGCGATTGCGACAAAGGGCCGGCCTCGTTCGCCGGGCGATCATGCTGGCGCTCCTGTCGGGCATCGCCACCACTCTCATCGTCGTTTTCATGTTCGGCGGCGCGTTTCTGGCGATCATGCACGAATGGGGCGCGGCGTTTCTGTTCATTGTCGCGCAGTTGCTTTTCGCCGGGGCGCTTGTCTGTTTCGCGCTGGAACTGCGGATCGGCCTGTCTGATTTCGACAACTATGAATGAATGAACGTGTAGCGATGGCTCAAATCAATGCGTACGCTGGCGGAGTTCTCTCCAATGGGCGTCGGTCGGAGCGCGGACCGTCATGAAGCCATTCGTTTTCGCCTTGCTGTTTGCAGCCGCCGTCGGCCCCGCTAACGCCCAGAGCGCGCCGCGGCTGGACTATCGGTCCACCTGCAAGGCTACGCCGGCAGTCGGGATGGACCACGCGGCCACGGTCGCATCATGTCTTGCAGACGAGGAGAACGCGCGCGGCGCGCTGCCTCCCGTCTGGGCCAAATCGTCCCGGGCGTCGCGCGCCGCCTGTGTGGCCGAGACCACCCAGGGCGGATTGCCGAGCTACGTGGAATTGCTAACCTGCCTGCAAGGCAATCTGATCGTGAAGGCAAGGTAGCGGCGTGAACCGGCGATCCGAAGACAAGAGGGCGATCGTGCGGCGGCCGGGCGGTTCCACGCGCCTGCTGGCGGCGGCCGCGCTTCCCCTTCTTCTCGCCCTCTGCGGCTGCGGATCCAGGCCGGAGACCGGCGCCCTCGACGTGGCGGTGTCCGAAGCCGCGGGCGCCGTCGAGCATTCGATCCTCGTCGCCACCAGCCGCGCCCGCGATCCCCGCCCCGGGACCTATTTCGGCGGGGAGCGCTCGCCGGACCTCGATTTCGCGGCGTTCACGATCAGCGTGCCGCCGCGCCATGCGCATGGCGAGATCGAATGGCCCGCTCACGAGCCGGGCGATCCGAAAACCGATTTCGTCGTGCGCGACGCCGGATATCTTCCTCAAGAGGCGGCGTTCATATCCGAACTGAACAGGCGGCTCGCGCAGAAGCCCAAGGGCCAGCGCAAGGCGTTACTGTTCATCCACGGCTACAACACGATGTTCGCCGAAGGCCTGTTCCGGTTCGCCCAGATCGTGCATGACGCGCATTCGTCGGCCGTTCCGGTCCATTTCTCCTGGGCCTCGCACGGCAGCCTGTCCGATTACGTCTACGATACGAACAGCGCGACCTCGGCGCGCGACCGGCTGGAGCGCGTCCTGCGCCTGCTGGCCGCCAGCAATGCCGACGAGATCAATATTCTGGCGCACTCGATGGGCAATTGGGTGACGGTGGAGGCGATCCGCAACATCCGCATCAAGGGCGACGCGCCCGCAAAGGGCAAGCTAGGCACGATCATCCTTGCCGCGCCCGACATCGACATCGACGTATTCAAGTCCCAGATGCGCCGGATCGGCAAGCCGGCAAAGCCCTATCTCGTGGTCATTTCCGCCGACGACCGCGCGCTCGCCGCTTCGCGCTTTCTCGCCGGCGGCAAGGCCCGGCTCGGCGACGACAAGAATGCGGCGGAGCTGACCGCGCTGGGCGCAGTGGTGGTCGATCTGACGGCGGTGCATGGAAAGGACGCGACCAATCACGACAAGTTCGCGCAGATTGCGGACGTCGCTCCGGAACTCATGTCGGTTCTCGGGAAAGGGATCGGCCGCGGCGGAAGCGCGGTGTCGGAGGCCGCCGAAAAAATCTCTGGCGAGGCGCCCACGGTTCTGGCTTTGCCCGCGGCGATTATTGGGGCGCCCATCCGAATTCTCGCCGGGAGATAGAGGAGAGGCGCGGGATAGCGTCGTGGCGTCGCGCATTGTCGGTTCGGGCGGGGGAAAAGACCGATGGGCTTTCTGAAGCTGCCACGCTTTATGACGTACGTGTTGGGTATGTTCCTGCTCATCGTCAGCGTCGGCCTCGCCGTGATCTATATCGGCAAACCGCATGCGACGCTTCGCATCACCACCGGCATCGAGGGCGGCATCGTCAGCCGCTTCATATCGGCCTTCGTCGCCGGAACGCACGCCGCCCACCCCCGTATCGACTTTACCACCGTGGTCGTCCCGGATCTGGTTGCGAGCTCCAAGGCGCTCGAAGACGGACGCGTCGATATTGCGCTGGTGCGCACCGATATTTCGCCGCCGAACAATGGGCAGACCCTCATCATTGTCCGCAGGGATATCGTCGCGGTCGTCCTGCCGCCGGGCGCTTCGATCGACGAAGCCGGGAAACTCGCGGGCAAGACGATCGCCATCCCGGCCGGTCCGCTGCAAGAGCACAACAGTCGCCTGCTCGATTTGATCCTGAGTTATTACAACGTCGACGCGAATGCGGTGAAACGCCTGTACTTGCCCATCAACGAGATCGGGCCGGCGCTTCAGCACCGCAAGGCGGCGGCGGCTCTGGCGGTCGGGCCGGTCGGGCCCGGCGACGTCGTCGACGTCGTCGCGTCAATCGCCAAGGCGACGCGCGGCACGCCGACGATCCTCGGCCTCGACGACAACGACGCGATCGTCTCGCGTTTTCCCAGCCTGGAGTCGGTCGATATTCCGGAGGGCGCGTTCCGCGCGCGACCGGCGACGCCGGACGACAGCGTCAGCGGCGTGGCCGTGACCTATCGTTTCGTGGTGCCGGTGACGATGCTGGACATCGTCGCCGGCGCGCTCGGCCGATCGATCTTGAATACGAAAGCGCGGCTGATGCAGCTAACGCCGCTGGCCAGCCAGATCGAGGCGCCGGACACGTCCAATACGAAACCGATCCTGCCCATCCATCCGGGTTTCGCCAATTATCTCAACAATGGCGACCAGAGTTTCTTCGACGAGATGCAAAGCTATTTCTATCTCGTCGGCGTCCCGCTGAGCCTGCTGGGTTCCTTCGGCGCGCTGCTGATGGGTTGGTTCGGCCAGAGGGGAAATCGGCAGCGGCAGGAAAAGCTGCTGAGGCTGCTGATTATTGCCGACGAGGCGGCGAGGGCCGACAAGGACGCGCTGGGAAAGCTGTATGAGGAATATAATTCGATCGTAGCCGCCTGCGCCAACGAACTTCTGGATGGCTCGCTCGGCGCGGAGCACGGGCCCGTCTCGCTCGTCATCAATCACGCGCGTCAGGCGCTGGACCGGCGGCGCCTGGCGATCGCCGGCGATCTCGTGCCCCCTTGAGTCGTTTATCCCCGGAATCGGCCTCGATGAGGCGAATCCCGTTGCGGCGTCACCCGCGCGGCGTCCGCGCCAGTCGCGCCTCGAACTGACTGCGCGCCATCTCGTATTCCCGCCGCGTCTGTGCGACGAGGTCATGGACCGATCTGATCGCGTCGACGCCGGAGACGCTGTGGCCGGCGCTCCAGACGTCCTTCCAGCGCTGTGGCCTGTTCTCGCGCGCCTCGATCGAAATGTCCTTGGCTATGTCGATCGCGCCGCGCGTCGGGAGATTGTCGGGATCGAGCCCGGCTGCGACCATTGATGGCCGCAGCATGTTGACCTCGAGGCCGGTCAGCGCGCGCGTGACGAGGACGTCGTCGGCGCGCGAGTCGACAAGCATGCGCTTGTAGGCCTCTTTCGCCATGCTCTCCGTCGTGGCGATGAACTTCGTGCCCATGTACGCGAGGTCGCAGCCCATCGCCTGCGTGGCGAACAACGCAGCGCCGTCGCCGACGCCGCCGGCGAGCACGAGCGGACCGTCGAAGAAAGCGCGTACCGCGCGCACGAAGGCGAGGGGGTTGATCCAGCCGGTCTGTCCGCCGGCGCCGGCGGTGAGAAGCACGAGGCCGTCCGCGCCGGCCTGCACGGCGCGCTCGGCATGGCGAATGGTCGCGACGTCGACGAATACGCGGGTCCCGACATCGTGCAGCGGCCCGAGCACGGGCGCGGGCGATCCCACCGACGTGATGACGAGTTCCGGCCTGTGGCGCACGAGGACGGCGAGGTCGTCCATCAGCCGCGGGTTGGTCTTGTGCACGACGAGGTTGGGACACCAGGGCGCAGGCGCCCGCCCCGTGGCGTCGGCGGCGCGCGAGAGACGCGCGGTCAGATCGCGCAGCCAGGCGTCGAGTTGGTCGGCCGTGCGGCAATTGACGGTCGGAAAGGCGCCGACGACGCCTTCCGCGCAGGCGGCCGACACAAGATCGACGCCCGACACGAGAAACATGGGCGCGGCGATCAATGGCAGGACAAGGCGCGGTTGCAGGTCCTCTATGCTCGCGGTCGGCAAGGCGGCGCTCCCAAGGCTCGGCGCGGCAGTCTCAGGCGAGCCGCGCTGTTCTCCTACATCAGCACGCCGCCGCCGCAGACCAGAACCTGCCCGCTGATGTAATTGGATTCCGGCGAACAGAACAGATAGACCGCGTCCGCCGCCTCTTCCGGCGTGCCCGCGCGCCCGAGCGGCACCATGCGCTCGAGCGTCTGAAGAAGATGCGGCTGCACGCCGACCTTGATCGCGCGCCCCTCGACGTCGATCGTCTTCTGCTCCGCCTCGATGGCCTGCGTCAGCCGCGTCTTGATCAGGCCGAAGGCGACGCAATTCACGTTGACCTTGTAACGTCCCCATTCCTTGCAGAGCGTGCGCGTCATGCCGACCAGCGCGGCCTTCGCCGAGGAATAGCTGACCTGTCCCGCATTGCCGTAGAGGCCGGCGATGGACGAGATATTCACGACCTTGCGAAACGTCTCGCGGCCCGCTTCCGCATCCTTCTTGGCGAGAATGCGGATCGGCTCGGCGGCGGCGCGAAGAATGCGGAAGGGCGCGACCAGATGCACGTCGAGCATGGCCTGGAACTGCTCGTCGGTCATCTTCTGGATGGTGGCGTCCCACGTGTAGCCGGCATTGTTGACGATGATGTCGAGGCCGCCGAGTTGGTCCATTGCCGCGGCGACAAAGCGATCCGCGAAGCCCGCGTCCATCACGCTGCCGTTGACGCAAACGGCCTGGCCGCCGAGCGCCTCGATCTCTGCGACGACTGCGCGCCCGGGCTCGTCGTCGAGATCGTTGACAACGATCCTGGCGCCTTCGCTCGCGAGCTTGAGCGCGATCGACCGACCGATGCCGCGTCCCGATCCGGAGACGAGCGCGACCTTGCCTTCGAGTTTTCTCATGTTCCTGTCCTCGTGCGTCAGATGGCGACGACCGCTTCGCCGACGAGTTTGGCCTCGCCGTTCTCGTCCTTTGCGGTCAGTGAAATGCGCGCCCGGCGCTCGCCGTCGGCCTCGAAGAGTTCCGCGACTTCGCCATCGCAGGTGAGCCTGGCGCCGACCTGCGTGATGGCGGCGAAACGGGTCGAGAAAGAGCGGATGCGGCTGGGGGCTATCGCGTCGGTCAGCGCCTGACCGAGATAACCCATGACAAGCATGCCGTGCGAGAACACGTCGGGAAAACCCGACTTTCTGGCAAAGTCCGTGTCGACGTGAATCGGATTGTGATCGCCCGACGCGCCGCAATAGAGCGCGAGCCGGTGGCGTGTGATCGGCGGAAACGACTTGTGGACAAGCCGCTGGCCGACAGCGACTGCTCGCCCCGATGAATCGGTCATGGCTGTTTCCTAGTTCCTTACGACGATGGAGCGGACCGTGTCCGCGACATGCGCGCCGCTCTGATTGGTGATGCGGGTCTCGACCTCGATGATCGTGAGAGCCCCGCCCTTCTTCTGCGCGACGCTGGCCACGCGCGATCGGAACGTCAGCGTGTCGCCGACGACGACGGGCGCATGGTAGGCGAAGCGCTGCTCGCCGTGCAGGACGCGGCCGAGATCGATGTCGAGCCTTTCGAGGAATTCGAACGGCTTCTCCGAATCCATCATCTCCAGGCAGAAGAGATAGGTCGGCGGCACAGGCGTCGCCGCATAGCCCGCAGCCATCGCGGCCGCGGGGTCCCGGTAGACCGGATTGGTCTCGCCCAGCGTTTCGAAGAAATAGCGCAGGCGGCCCGGCTCGACGCGCGCCTGCACCGGCGTGAAGGTCACGCCCACGGCGGATTGATCGACCATGCCGCCCTCAGTTCTTTTCGTACATGGTGACGACGCAAGCGCCGCCGAGGCCGAGATTGTGCTGCAGCGCGCGCGAGACGCCCTCGACCTGTGTGCCGCCGGCGGTTCCCCGCAACTGGCGCGTCAGCTCGTAGCATTGCGCGAGGCCGGTGGCGCCGAGCGGATGCCCCTTGGAGAGCAGGCCGCCCGAAGGGTTGGTGACGACGCGGCCGCCGTAGGTGTTGTCGCCCTTGTCGACGAATTCGGCGGCGGCGCCCTCGGGGCAGAGGCCGAGCGCCTCGTAGGTGATGAGCTCGTTCTGCGCGAAGCAATCGTGCAGTTCGACGACGCCGATTTCGTCGGGGCCAACGCCGGCCTTCTCATAGACCTGCTGCGCGGCGGCCTTCGCCATGTCGTAGCCGACGACCTTCATCATGTCGCGGCTTTCGAAGGTCGAGGGGAAGTCGGTCGTCATCGACTGCGCCGAAATGCGCACGTCGGAGCGCAGGCCCTTCTTCTTCGCGAAGTTTTCGGAGACGAGGATGGCGGCGGCCGCGCCGCACGTCGGCGGGCAGGCCATGAGGCGCGTCATCACGCCCTGCCAGACGGCGGGCGAGGCCATGACCTCCTCTGTCGTCACTTCCTTGCGGAAGATGGCGAGCGGATTGTTGACGGCGTGACGGCTCGCCTTCGCGCGCACCTTGGCGAAGGTCTCGAGCTTCGTTCCGTACTTCTGCATGTGCGCGAGGCCGGCGCCGCCGAAGTAGCGCAGGGCCAGCGGGATTTCCTTGGCGTCGATGAGGTCTTCGGTCACCTTGTCGAACATTTCGAACGGGCTCGGGCGATCGTCGAAGACCGCGCCGAGCGCGCCGGGCTTCATCTGCTCGAAGCCGAGCGCCAGAACGCAATCCGCGGCGCCGGACTCGATCGCCTGCCGCGCCAGGAAGAGCGCCGTCGATCCGGTCGAGCAATTGTTGTTGACGTTGACGACGGGAATCCCGGTGAGGCCGAGCGGATAGATGGCGCGCTGGCCGGCGGTGGAATCGCCGTAGACGTAGCCGGCGTAGGCCTGCTGCACATCGGCATAGGCGATGCCCGCGTCCTCGAGCGCGAGGCGGCCGGCCGCCGCGCCCATCTCGTCATAGGGCGCGCTCGCGCCAGGCTTTGCGAAAGGTATCATGCCGACGCCGGCGACGAGGACCTTCGATCCCATGCTGACCTCCCAAATTTTCCAACTGGACTTTATATGACCCACGGGTAAAATACGCGAAGCGACGGCCGTGTCAATGACGCGTCTTGACCACCCGGCGACACAAGAGCGCGGCGAACGGGAAGGCCTCGCAGGATATACGGGGAGGAATACATGAGCACGACCTACGGCCTGCATCGGGCGCTGCTTCTCAATCGCGACGGCGCCGCGATGAGTTTCGAGAACCGCAGCCGGACGTGGGCGGAGGTGGGCGACCGCGTCGCGCGGCTTGCCGGCGCGCTGAAATCGCTGGGCGTCGGCAAGGGCGAGCGCGTCGCCGTGCTGATGCTCAATCAGGATCGCTATATCGAGCTCTACCTCGGCGTCGCCTGGGCGGCAGCCGTGATCGTGCCGCTCAACATCCGCTGGAGCGCGCTCGAGAACGAGGACGCGCTGCGCGACTGCGCGCCGAAGGTTCTGTTCGTCGATGCAGCCTTCGCGGCGATGGGCGCCGAACTGGCGAAGAAGGTCGGCGGGCTGCGGCTCGTCTACGCGGATGACGCGCCCAATCCGGTCGCCGACGCCGGCGCGCTCGACTACGAAAAGCTGATCGCCGACGCAGCGCCCCTCGGGGATCAGCAGGCCGGCGACGACGACCTTGCCGGCATTTTCTACACCGGCGGCACGACAGGACGTTCGAAGGGCGTGATGCTGAGCCATCGCAATCTCATGAGCAACGCCCGCAACATGCTCGGCGAAGGGCTGGCGTCGCAGGGCGGAACCTATCTGCACGTGGCGCCGATGTTCCATCTGGCGAATGCGGCGGCCATGTACCTGCATTTCCTCGCCGGCAATTCCCACGCCGTGGTGCGCATGTTCACGCCCGACGCCACCGCGCAGGCCATCGAGAAATTCAAGGTCACGGAGACGCTGCTCGTTCCGACCATGATCCAGATGACGGTCGACCATCCCGACATCGGCAAGCACGATCTCTCCTCGCTGCGCGCGGTGCTCTACGGCGCGTCCGCCATCAGCGAGGCCGTCATGGACCGCGCCACGGCGCGTCTGCCGAACACGCAATTCTTCCAGGCCTACGGCATGACGGAGCTGTCGCCTTGCGCGACGATCCTGCCGTGGGAGGATCATATCGGCGAAGGCCGGGCTAAGGGCCGGCATCGTGGCGCAGGGCGGCCGACCTTCATGGTCGACGTGCGCATCGTCGACGCGGACGACAAGCCCGTGCCGCGTGGAACGGTCGGTGAAATCTGCGCGCGCGGAGAAACGGTGATGATGGGCTATTGGGAGCGGCCCGAGGAAACCGCCAAAGCCGTTATCGACGGCTGGATGCACACCGGCGACGGCGGCTACATGGACGAGGACGGCTATGTCTATGTCGTCGACCGCATCAAGGACATGATCATCTCCGGCGGAGAAAATATCTATTCCGCCGAGGTCGAGAATTGCATCGCGCAGCATCCCGCCGTCGCGCAATGTGCGGTCATTGGGATACCGAGCGACCAATGGGGCGAGACGGTGCACGCCGTCGTCATGCGCAAGCCCGGCGCGGCCGTGACCGCCGACGAGATCATATCCTTCTGCAAGGAGCGCATCGCCGGCTACAAATGTCCGCGCAGCGTGAAGATACAGGACGGTATGCTGCCCATGTCGGGCGCAGGCAAGATCCTGAAGCGCGACCTGCGCGCGCCCTACTGGGAAAACAAGCAACGCGCCATCAACTGACGGGGAGCCGAGAAATGTCCATGGTGCTCAGCCGCCGCGAAGGCGCGGTCGCGATCCTCACGCTCAACAATCCCGGGCAATACAATGCGCTGGCCGCCGGCGTTCTCGCAGGCCTCGCCGCCGCGCTCGACCAGGCCGCCGCCGATTCGGAAGTGCGGGCGATCCTCCTGACCGGCGCCGGCAAGGGCTTTTGCTCCGGCGCGCAATTCGGCGGAGATACGTTCGGACGCGGCGAGACGATCGGCGAGATGATGCGCGCTTCCGTCAACCCGATCATCGAGAAGCTGCATTTTTCGCCGAAGCCGGTCGTCACGGCGGTGAACGGGCCGGCCGCGGGCGCGGGGGTCGGCGTTGCGCTTGCCGGCGATCTCGTCTTCGCCGCGCGATCGGCGCGGTTCATTCTCAGCTTCGTCCGGCTCGGCGCGGCGCTCGACGGCGGCACGTCGCTTTTCCTGCAGCGCTCGATCGGCGCGGCGCGCGCCCGCGCGCTGGCGTTGACCGGCGAGCCGCTCACCGGCGAACAAGCCGCCGAATGGGGCCTCGTCTGGAAATGCGTCGACGACGCCGCATTGTTCGATGAGGCGCTGGCGGCCGCCAAACGCCTGGCGGCCGGCGCGCCGCTGGCGATGGCGATGATAAAGAAGCAGCTCGACGACGCCTGGACCGACGATCTGCCGAAGTCGCTCGATGCGGAAGCCTCGGCGCAAACCCGCGCCTTCGTCACGGCGGACCTGCGCGAGGGCGCGGCGGCCTTTGTCGAGAAGCGCGCGCCGAAATTCACCGGCAAATGAAACCGGCAAATGAAACCAGCAAGCGAAAACCTGCAAGCGAAGAAGAACGAGGGGAGGGCATGATGGCTGCGCCACAAATGAACGTAGCGGACCGATCGCTTGGAAGAATGGTCGTCGGAGGCATCCTGACCACCGCCGCGCGGCGCTTTCGCGATCGCGAGGCTCTCTATTGCGCCGGTACGGGACGGCGTTTCACCTTCCGGCAGGTCAACCAGCGCTGCAATCGCCTGGCGCACGGGCTCGCCGGCCTCGGCTTCGCCAAGCCCGACGTGGTGGCCTTCCTGTGCAGCAATCGCGCGGAATTGCCGGAAATCTACTTCGCGCTCGCCAAGCTCGGCCTCGTCGGCATTCCCTTGAACTATCGCCTCGCGCCAGCCGAGATCGTCGCGCTGATGCAGGCGATGGGCGCGAAGGGCATGATCTACGAGACGCGCTTCGCGGGCGCGGCGGCGCAGGTGCGCAGCGCCCTGACGCAGGTAAGGAATTTCGTCGCCATCGGCGAGGGCGCGCCCGATTGGGCGACGGCCTACGAGGACCTGCTCGCGGGCTCGCCCGATCACGAGCCCGACGTCGCGGTCGAGGAGCATGACCCGTTCTACTTCAACCTGACGTCGGGCACGACGGGCCTGCCGAAATCCTACGTGCTGACGCATCTCAACAACGCCGTGATCGGACAGATGTTCGAGTGCTACGACGTCTCCCGCAACGACGTTCTGATGACGGTGTTCCCGGCCTTCGGCCGCGTCGGCTATGCGTGGATCGTCGCCGGCTTCCTGTTCGGCGCGCGCAACGTCATCATGGATTTCCATCCCGGCGAATTCCTGCGCCTCGTGGAGCAGGAGCGCGCGACCATTCTCAATCTCGTGGCGACGATGGCGGCGATGGTCCTGGCCGAGCCGAGCCTGCCGCAGCGCGACCTGTCGTCGCTGCGCGGCCTCGTCTTCGCCGGCTCGATGCTTCCGGCGTCGCTGCGCGAGAAGACGCAGGCGCGCCTCTGCCCGAACATCTACGAATATTATGGGATGCAGGAGACCGGCGCGCTCACCGTTTCGACGCCGGACGACCGGAAGTTCCGGCCGGAATCGATCGGCGCGCCGATGGCTTTCGCGGACGTGCGGATCGAGCGGCCCGACGGCAGTCTCTGCGCGCCCGGCGAGCTCGGCGAGATCGTCGGCCGTTCGCCGGCGACGGTCACGCGCTATTTCGAAAATCCAGAGAAGTCGGCGGAGACGTTCCGCGGCGGCTATGTCCATACGGGCGATCTCGGCCTGATGGACGAGGAGGGCTTCGTCTTCATCAAGGGACGGCTCAAGGACATGATCATCACGGGCGGCCAGAACGTGCACGCGGCCGAGATCGAGGAGACGCTGCTCGCCATCCCCGGCGTGGCGGATTGCGCCGTCTTCGGCCTGCCCGACGAAATGTGGGGCGAGCGCGTCTCCGCCCTGATCGTGCGCGACGGGCGGAATGGCGAGGCGACGGCGGAAGCCGTCGAGGCCTTTTGCCGCGAACGGCTCGCCGGCTTCAAGATTCCGCGCACCATCTTGTTCGAGGACCAGCCGCTGCCGCGAACGCCGACCGGCAAGGTGCAGAAGTTCCTGCTGGTCGAGCGTTTTTCCGGGCAGGCCTGACGAAGCCGCGGCAGGCCGGCGCGGTCAGGGCGCCAAATATCGAGTCGGTTTCAAGCATCGAGGTGGTTTGATGAGCGCAAGACGCGCGCAAGTGTCGCCCTGGGCGCCGTTCGAGGACCGGCGCCGCGCGCGCGACGAGAAGAAACATGCGGTCTTGCGCATGGCCGCCCAGCTCTTTCTCGATGTCGGCTATCATCGCGCGACGCTGAGCGACGTCGCGACGCGGCTGAACATAACCAAGCCCGCGCTGTACAATTATTTTCGCAGCAAGGAGGAAATTCTCGACGAGTGCTATCGGCTGGGACAGCAGATGGCGGATGACGCGATCGCCGAGATCGACCGGGCGGGCGGCGACGGCCTGACGAAGCTGCGCAAGCTGATCCGCGCTTACGCGCTGCTGATGACCATCGACTTTGGCATGTGTCTCGTTCGTCTCGACGATCGCGAACTGTCGGAAGAGGCCTATGCGCGCGTGCGGGCCGAGAAGCGGCAGGACGACCTGGCGTTCCGCAAGTATATCGCCGCCGGCATCGACGACGGCTCGATCGTCGCGTGCGATCCGAAAATCGCCGCCTTCGCCATTGCCGGCTCCCTCAACTGGATCGGCCATTGGTATCGCGACGGCGCCCGATATTCGGCCGAGGAAATAGCGGACCAGTTCGCCGACCTGCTGACGGGAGGGCTCGCGGCCAGGCGCGGCAGAGCAAAAGGCGGACAGGGGAAGGACGCCGGCCCGGGCCTCGACGTCACCGACGCGAGACGACGAACAACAGGACCAGGATCGCGACCGCCAGCGCTGCGGAAACCGCCTTCCAGAACCTGACGGGATCGCGCTCGATCAGCCGCGCCGGCGCGGCGCCGACGATTGGATTGCGCAGCGCGAACGCAAATTCCATCGGGTCGGAGAAGCGATTGTCCGGAACGGGGTCGAGCGCCTTGCGCAACGCGCCGTCGACCCAGGCGGGAATGTCGCTGTGATCGTCCACGACCGGCGTGTAGGCGAGTTTCTTCATCTGCGCGCGCGTGCGCGCCTGCGCCGGTTTCGCGCCATAGGGCAGGCGGCCCGTGAGCATGTGATAGGCGATCGCCGCGAGCGAGTAGACATCGGAGCGCGCCGAGCCGGGCTCGCCGAGAAAATACTCGGGCGCCGTGTATTGCACGGTCCCGAGGATTTGCGCGTCCGCGCCGGATCCCGCCGCCTCCGCCACCCCCGCGACGCGTGTCGAGCCGAAGTCGATGATCTTCGCTGTGCCGGACCTGTCGATCATCACGTTGGCGGGCCGCAGGTCCTGATGCGTCATTTCCTTGCGGTGGAAAGCGAGGAGGCCTCGCGCGATCTGGTCGACGATGCCGCGCACCGTCTCGAGATGCGGGCGCGGATTGTCGATCATCCACTGGGCGAGCGTCTGCCCTTCGACATATTCGAAGGCGACGTAGAGGAAATTGCGCTTGCGCTCGACCGGGCTCGGCCGGAGCACATGCGCGCTCGACAGGCGCCGCGCCACCCATTCCTCGAGCATGAAGCGCTTGATGTACTCGGCGTCGCCGCGCTGATCCACGGATGGGGTCTTGAGGGCGACGATGGCGCCGCTCTCGATGTCTTCGGCGAGATAGATGTGGCTGCGCGCCGAGGCGTGCAATTGCCTGATGATGCGATAGCCGTCGAAAATCGCCCGCGCTTCGAGCAAAGGCGGCGGCGGCAGGTCGACGGGCGCCTGCAACGTCTCGCTTCGCGCGCCGCGCGGCGTCTCGTCGATCCGCACGATCTGGATGGTCAGATTGTCGTCGCTGCCGCGCGCGAGCGCCTGCACGGCAATGTCCTGCGCCGCTCTGTCGAGATCGGCGGCGCCCGCGATCGCCTGCGTCACGAACGCGGGCTCGACGAATTCGTAGACGCCGTCGGTCGCCAGAACGAAGACGTCGCCTGCGGCGATGCTCTCCGCCCTGTAGTCGATTTCGATTTGGGGATTCACGCCGAGCGCGCGGCCGAGGTAGCTTTCGGACGACGACATGACCACGCGATGGTCGTTGGTGAGTTGTTCGAGCGAGGCGCCCGACACGCGATAGATGCGGGAGTCGCCGACATGGAACAGATGCGCCTGCCGCCCCTTGAGTACGAGCGCGCTGAACGTCGTGACGTAGCCCCGGTCCTTTTCGTAGGCGCGAAAGCTGCGCTGGTTCTGCGCATGCAGCCACGAATTGGCGGCCGCGATCACGCGTTGCGCCGCAGTCTTCGCCGACCACGCCGGCGATGTGCAGTAATAGTCAGATAGAAAGGACTTGATTGCGGATTCCGATGCGACGTCGCTGACGTCGCTGGAACTGATCCCGTCCGCGATGGCGATCGCTATGCCCTTGAGGCTCAGGTCGGGCTCTTCGGGAACAAGCGCTCCATGGAAATCCTGATTGGCTTCCTTGTGGCCCCGGTCCGAATATTGGCCGATCGAAACGCGCAGGCAGCCCTTCATCGGAAGCTCCGGGACGAGCCCGACTCCATCGGAATCGGGCTCCTTGCAAGCTGCGCAATTATTCGGCGGCGACCGTCTGGCCGATGCTGCGCTTGGGAAGCGTGCGCACATGCGTCGCATAAAGCGTCAGGCCGGTGAAGGCGAGGCCGCCGGCGAGATTGCCGAGTACGGTCGGGATTTCGTTCCAGATGAAATAGTCGAGCCAGGAGAAATGCGCGCCGAGAAGAAGGCCCGACGGGAACAGGAACATGTTCACGATGGAATGCTCGAACACCATGTAGAAGAACAGCATGATCGGCATCCACATGGCGATCACCTTGCCCGAGACGGTGGTCGAGATCATCGCGCCGACGACGCCGGTCGAGACCATCCAGTTGCAGAGCATGCCGCGAATGAACAGGGTCAGCATTCCGGGAAAGCCGTGCGCGGCATAGCCGAGCGTGCGGGACTCGCCGGTCTTGCCGATGGCGACGCCCACCGCGTTGGGCGCTTCGGTAAAGCCGAACGTCGTGACAAAGGCCATCATGAAGGCGACGGTCATCGCCCCGGCGAAATTGCCGACGAACACCAGCCCCCAGTTGCGCAAGACGCCGCCGATCGTCACGCCCGGCCGCTTGTCGAACAGGGCGAGCGGGGCGAGCACGAAGACGCCGGTCAGCAGGTCGAAGCCGAGCAGGTAGAGCATCGCGAAACCGACGGGGAACAGGACCGCGCCCGCGAGCGGCTGGCCGGTCTGCACGTTGATCGTGACCGCGAACCAGGCGGCCAGCGCGAGGATGGCGCCGGCCATGTATGCGCGGATCACGGTGTCGCGGGTCGACATGAAGATCTTGGATTCGCCGGCGTCGACCATCTTGGTGACGAATTCCGATGGCGCGAGATAGGCCATGTGCTTCCTTTCGCAATTCGGGGACGCGCGGGGGCCCGCGCGATGTCCTCCGCCGCTCTGCAAAGAGGGCGCCAAAAAAGGGGATTAAATTTAGATATTTACCGGATTGACCGATGTCATGTCAGCGGGCCGATCGAGGGGCCGGCCCGCCCTTCGCGGCAAATCGCGGGCAGTGTGCGTGCCGCCGAATGATGCACGGCGCATGGATCGTTCGCAGGCGCCTTATTGATGCGCAGCGGCGACGGAAGCGGGGTGGGGCCGGCGTATGCGCCGGCCCCGGGCTTGATTACTTGTACTTCTGCTTGGTCGCGATCGGCTTCCAGCGGCCGTTCTGCACCTGCGCGACCAGCAGCTCCTCCGCGCCGAGGTGGTTGGTCTTCGAGAACTTCACCGGCGCCTGGCCGAAGATGTCCTGGAAGGGCTCGCCCGATTCCATCGCCGCGATCAGCGAGTCGGTGGTCAGGTTCTTGCCCGCCGCCTTGGCGTAATGGGCGAAGGCCATCATGCCGTTGTAGCCGGCCGTCGTCTGCAGGTTGGGCGCGACGCCGAACATCTTCTTGTAGGCGTCGATATACTCCTTGACCTTGCCGGTCGCGGTGTCCTCGTAGAAGATTTCGAGCTGGCCGACGCCGTAAAGGCCCTCCGCCAGTTCCTTGCCGAGATCGACGACGTCGGGAACATAGGTCGGCGAGAAGGCGACCCAGATCGGCTTGTAGTCGCTCTTGGCGGCGACCGTCAGGATGCCGACGGACTCGCGCACGACCGAGCCGAGCGAGACGAAATCGCAGCCGTCCGCCTTCAGGCGCGCCACCTGTGAGGAGAAGTCCGTGGCGCCGCGCTTGAACGACACCATCGAGCCTTCGGGCACGTTCATCGCCTTGAGCTGATCCTTGAAGGCGTCGGTGAAGTTCTTGCCCATCTCGTCGTCCTGGAAGATGATGCAGGCCTTCTTCGGCTTCTTGCTCTCGATGAGATATTTGATGCCGACGCGCGCCTGGTCGTAGTAGGGCGAGAAGATGTTGAACTTCAGCCGGTCCTCCGGCTTCTTCGGATCCATGGCGTAGGTGAATTCCGCCGCCGTGATCGAGAACAGGTTGGTGAGGCCCGCCGCCTGCACGATCGGCAGCGGCGCGAGCGTGGTGGCCGAGCCCATCGGCGACACGATCGAGAACACCTTGTCGAGCTCGATCAGCTTCTGCGTCGCCAGCACCGCCTTCTTCGGATCGTAGGCGTCGTCTTCCAGAATGTAGCGGAGCTTGCGGCCGTTGATGCCGCCCGCCGCGTTGATCTGCTCGACGGCGAGCTTGGCGCCGTTCGAGGAGGGAATGCCCCAGGATTTGATCGGTCCTGACAGGTCCATATGCGTACCGACGACGATTTCCGTGTCGGTGACGCCCTGCGTCTTGAATTGCGCCAGAGCCGGCGAAGCGGCAAGCGCGCCTGCCGCGACGCTCATACCAAATGCAAGAGCAAATCTCTTCATTCTGTCTCCCTCCTATGTCGAAGCTGTCAGCTTCCCCGTACCGAAAACGTCTTGTGAACGAGGCGGCGGCGCAGGTTCATCGCCGGTCCGAGCAGCGGATCGCTCGATCCGAGCGGCCGGTCGGCAATCGTGAAATCGGCAATGCGCACGTTCTGAAGCGCCGCGGTCGCGCGCGCGATCTCCTCGCCGATCAGCGCGCGGATTTCGGCGGCCTCCATCAGGCTTTTGTAATGCGTGAACGGAATGGCCTGCGCCTGCGCGTGCCGCACGACATTGTCGTAGTCGGCGATGACGATGGCCGACAGGCGGTCGGGCGCCTCGCCGCTCACGATGGCCGCGAGGACGTAGGGCGAGGCGGCGAGCGCGTCTTCGATCGGCCATGCCGATCCCGTTCCGATCGTCGCGTCGCGCGCGCCGTGCAGGGCGAAGCCTGCGCCGCGCGCCTGCGCCATGTCTCCCGTCGCCAGCCAGTCGCCGCCGCCGCTCTCGCCCGCGAAGGACGCGCAGAGCGCCGCCGAACGCAGGCGCAACGCGCCGTCGGCGCCGATGTCGAACGACGCGCCGCGCGCGATGGAAAATTCACGGGGAATATCGCCGGCGATCGCGACGGCGCCGGCCGCCTCGGTCACGGCGTAAACGTCCGTCACGGGAACGCCGAGCGCAGACAGCTTGCCCGCGACGTCGGGCGAAAGCGGCGCGCCCGCCGACAGCGCGACGCGCACGCGCGACAGGCCGAAATCCCTGCGCACCTTGCGCAGCACCAGATAGCCGAAGGCGCCCGGGCCGCTCATTGCGCTCTCGAACAGCCGCCGTTGCAGCCTCGTGGCGCCGGCGCTGGCGCGCGCCATCGTGCGCGCGAACCCGCTCCACAGCGCAGGCGAGCCCGAAACGACCTGCGGTTGCAGCTCGCGCAGGTTCTCCGCCACCGTCTCCGGGCTTTCGGGAAAGTTCACGATCACGCCGGCGGCAAGGCAGGCGTAGAGGCCGAAGACGCGCTCGAAGGCGTGGCTCGCCGGCATCAGCGACAGGCGCTCTTCGCCGGCGCGCAATGCGACGAGCGAAAGCGCGGCGTCGACCGCCGCGCGCAGCGCGTCATGCGTGAATTGCGCGGCGCGCGAGGGCGCGGAGAGGCCCGACGTCGGAATGATCGCGGCGAGCGCCTCGCCCCGCGCTGCGCGCCAGGGCGCAGATTCGCGCGCGGAGGACCCTGCGCCCCTGGCGATGAGCGCGTCGAAGGCGATGACGTTGTCGTCGCCGATTTCCGCCGCGGCGACCGCGTCGAAGCAGACGATCTTCGCGATGCCGGGAATGGCGTCGCGCAGATCGAGCGCCGCGTCGAGCGCGGCAAGACTGTCGACGATGAGAATACGCACGCCGCAGCGCGCGACGAGCGCGCCGAGTTCGCCGGGCGCGGCCTCGGCGTGAAGGCCCGCAGCGACGGCGCCGGCCGACTGGATGGCGAGGTCGCAGATCAGCCATTCCGGGCTCGGCGCGGCGAGGATGGCGGCCGTCTCTCCGGGCTTCAGGCCGATCTCCGCAAGGCCGGCGGCGCAATCGGCGACGGCGCGCGCGAGCGCCGCGCCGTCGGTCTCCTTCCAGACGCCGAGCCGCTTTGCGCGCAACGCCGTGCGCGTCGGCTCGGCCAGCGCGCGCGCCAGCACGAGGCCGGGCAGGCCAGCGCCGTCGGCGGCGGTCGCGGGAATTTTCACGGCTGCATTCATGATGCGGCCCTCGTGCGCTCGCGCCGGTTGCGGCCGCGCGAATCCTCGGCGTGGACGCCGAGATAGGATTCGCGGATTTCGCTGGAATTCATCAGCGCCTCGCTGGTGTCGTGCATGACCACGCGGCCGACCTCGAGCACATAGCCGTAGTCGGCGGTCTCCAGCGCGACTTTCGCGTTCTGCTCGACGAGCAGGATCGACACGCCTTCCTCCTTGTTCAACCGGCGCACGATGGCGAAGATCTCCTTCACCAGCAGCGGCGAGAGGCCGAGCGAGGGCTCGTCGAGGAGCAGCACCTTCGGCCGGCTCATCAACGCGCGCGAAATCGCCAGCATCTGTTGCTGCCCGCCGGACAGGAGGCCCGCCGGCTGGTCGCGCCGCTCGCGCAGCACGGGGAAATAATCGTAGACCTTCTCCAGATCGGCCGCGACGCCGTCGCGGTCGCGGCGCAGATAGGCGCCCATCCACAGATTGTCGCGCACCGACAGGAACGGGAAGACCTCGCGCCCTTCCGGCACATGGCTCATGCCGAGCGCGACGATGGCGTCCGGGGCCATGCCCTGGATGCGCCGGCCTTCGAGTTCGACGACGCCGGTGACGGGATCGAGCACGCCCGACGTCGTCTTGAGGATCGTCGTCTTGCCGGCGCCGTTCGCGCCCAGCACCGCGACGATCTTTCCACGCGGCACCTCCAGGCTGACGCCGCGGATCGCGGTGATCGGCCCGTAGGCGCTTTCGACGTTGGAGAGGCGCAAGATCGGCTCGCTCATGCCTCAGGCTCCGAGATAGGCGGCGACGACATCGGGATGGCTCTGCACGTCCTGCGCCGTGCCCATGGCCATGATGCGTCCGTAGTTGAGCGCCAGCACGCGGTCCGACACGCGGCTGACCAGCGACATGTCGTGCTCGACCATCAGGATGGTGATGCCGAGGCGACGGTTGATCTCCAGGATCCACTCCGCCATGCGAGAAGTCTCCTCGACATTGAGGCCGGAGGAGGGCTCGTCGAGCAGCAGCACTTCCGGCCCGATGGACAGCGCGCGCCCGACTTCGACCACCTTGCGCACGCCGTAGGGCAGGCCTGATATCAGCGTGTCGCGGTAGCGCTGCAGGCGCAGGAATTCCATGACCTCTTCCACCGCATGGCGATGCGCGACTTCCTCGCGCTGCACCTTCGGCAGGAAGAACAGGTCCTCCCAGAATTTCGTCGTCGAATGGCGATGGCGGCCGACGAGCAGGTTCTGCAGCACGGAGGCGTTGTCGAACAATTCGATGTTCTGGAACGTGCGGGCGATGCCGCGTCCGGCGATCTGCTGCGCGTTGAGCTGCGTGATCTCCTCGTCCTTGAAAATGATCCTGCCGCTCGAGACGTTGTAGAGCCGGCTGATGAGATTGAAGAGCGTCGTCTTGCCGGCGCCGTTCGGGCCGATGATCGTGAATATCTCGCCCTTCGCGACATCGAAGGAAACGCCGTCGACGGCCTTCAGCCCGCCGAACTGGATCGAGACGTTGTCGAGCGCGAAATAGGTCATCGGCCGCGCTCCGACTTCAGGTACATTTTCTGGCGGCGGAAGGTTGCGGGCCGGTAGAACGGGAACTGCCGGAACCACGTCTTCATCTTCATCCAGCGGCCGTCGAGGCCCATCGGCTCGTAGATGATGAAGAAGATGATGATGAGGCCGAAGATCAGGCTTTTCACGCCGGGCGTGGCGAGCAGGACGCTCGCCTTGTCCTGCGCCAGCGCGGAGCCGGTCACCGCGCCGATGAGACCGGGCAGCTTGTCCTTCACCAGCACGAGCATGGGATCGACCATGATCATGAAGACCGCGCCCAGCGCCGCGCCGCGCAGCGAGGCGATGCCGCCGATGATGACGATCATCACGAATTCGATCGACAGCGCGAGCGTGAACATTTCCGGCGAGATGAACGACAGCTTGTGCGCGTAGAGCACGCCCGCGAGCCCCGTCATGCCGGCCGAAAGCGCGAAGGCGAAGGTCTTGTAGCGGGCGGAATCGACGCCCATGGAGCGCGCCGCCGTCTCGCTGTCGCGCAGCGCGAGGAAGGCGCGGCCGGTCGGCGAGCGGATGACGTTGACGGCGATGACGATGACGAAGATCGTCACGCCGATGCACAGATAATAGAGGCCCCATTCGCCGAGCGGATTGCCGAACAGCGACGCCGGCTTGACCATCAGGCCCTCGTTGCCGTGCGTCACCGTCTCCCAACGCGCGAGAATCTCCTCGACGATCAGCGCGAAAGCGAAAGTGGCGATGGCCAGATAGATGCCGTGCAGCCGCAGCGCCGGCAGGCCGACGAGCCAGCCGACGAGGCCAGTGAGCAGGCCGGCCGCGGGCAGGTAGATGTAGATCGGCACGCCGAATTTCGCCGCGTTGGCGGCTGTATAGGCGCCGATGGCGAGAAAGGCCGCATGGCCGATGGAGGTCTGCCCGGCGTAGCCCGACAGCAGCACGAGACCGATGCCGACGATCGTGTAGATCAGCACGAACACGATCTGGCTGAGGAAATAGGAGCCGAGGACAAACGGCGCCGCGCAGAGCAGAAGCAGAAGCGCGCCGTAGGAGGCGATCGACTGCGGCGTCTTGAACAGGGCGAGGTCGCCCTCGTAGCCGGTGCGGATGCGGAAGGCCATTGCGTCAGACCTTCTTCAGGGCCGCGCCGCCGAACAGGCCTTGCGGACGCAGGAGCAGAACGGCGAGCAGCACGATATAGGCGGCGATATCCTTGAAGCCTTCGGGCAGGTAGAAGCCCGACAATGTCTCGACCACGCCGATGATGACGCCGCCGGCGAGCGCGCCGGGGATCGAGGTGAAGCCGCCGAGCACGGCCGCCGGAAAGGCCTTGAGGCCCAGAAATCCCAGATTGGCGTGGATGAAGGTGATCGGCGCGAGCAGGATGCCGGCCGTCGTCGCCACCATGGCCGAGATCGCCCAGATCGCGGCGAACATCTTCTTCACGGGAATGCCCATGTAATAGGCCGCCAGCATGTTCTGCGACACCGCCTGCATGGCGACGCCCATGCGCGTGAAGCGGAAGAAGCTGTAGAGAATGACGCAGAGCAGGGCGGTCGCGACGATGATCGACAGGTTGTCGGCTGCGATCACCAGCGAGCCCATGCGCACGACGCCCTTGGAGAAAGGCGTCTCGATGCGCAGGTCGTCGGTGCCCCAGAACATGCCGGCGAGCGCGCGCAGCACCATGCCGAGGCCAATCGTCGCCATCACGATGGAGAATTGCGGATAGCCCAGGATCGGCCGCACCACGAGCCGCTCCATCGCCATGCCGAGCACGGCCATGCAGACGACGCAGGCCGCAAAGCCCAGCCAGTAGTTCAGGCCGAGCGAGGCGATGAACGTGTAGGAGAGGAAGGCGCCGAGCATCATGAGTTCGCCCTGGGCGAAGTTCACGACCTCGGTGGCCTTGTAGATGAGCACGAAACCGAGCGCGATCAGGCCATAGACGCAGCCAACCGCAATCCCGCTAATCGTCTGCTGGACGAAGTCGAGCATTATCCTCCCCTGCGTCTGCCGTCGTTGCGGCAAATCTTTTGCGCTTGAGCAAAGAGCGTTCAGTTGAAAACTGTCGCACAATTTTGCCCTACGCCAAGGCACCATCAACCAAACGCCACGCGGACGCAAGCGGAAATTTAAGCGGCTAATTAAAGTTTGCGGACGGTCTTGAAATGCGCGGGCGCCCGCGCGATCCGGCGCGGCCGTGGCCCTTTCGCGATGCGAATTTCAGTCAGAGCCTACGGCATTTGGGTCGACGCATCCGTCATTGCGCGCGAAGCGAAGCAATCCATCCACCGGAGCTTGTTCCGGTTCCGGCGGATGGATCGCCATGTCGCTACAGGCGAAACCGCAACGCGGTTTCACCGGAGCTCCTCGCGATGACGATTCCGATAAATGCGCCCGCCCTAACGCCGCGCGCCGCGCCAGATCGAGCCGAGCGCCCGCATTCGTTCGCGCCATGTCGCGCCCTCGTCGGCGAGCGAGTCCAGGAATTCCGCGAAGCGGCGCGACACCATCACCGTGTAGAGCAGGAGCAGCGTGGTCGGGATCAGCACGGCGAAGAAGATCAGCGTGCGCTCCACCGTGCTCATCTCGGCATGGGCGAACAGGTTCATGCCGAGGAAGCCCGTCGTCACCGTGCCGATGAGGCTCAGCAGCGTCGTCACCGTCAGTTGCAGGATGGTCTTGGCCTGTCGCCGCAGCAGATCGGTCTCGAGATAGGAGGACATGTCGCCGAGTTCGTGGCGCAGTTCGGCGAACAGCCTGTCGGTGCCGAGATGGCTGACCCACATGCGGAACAGGTCGCGCATCGGCAATTGGTCGGAGATCTCCGAAAAATAATAGCGGTGCGTGAAGCGCAGGAAGGTTTCCAGCGTCTGCCTGATGTCGTGCCGGAACTGGCTGACCGAAGCGTTGCTCTCCATGTCGAGCCGGCTGACGGTGGCGACGAGCCGGTCGGACAGCATGAGGATCGCGGCGCGGTGGAAATGCGCGATCAGCCCGAGCAGGAAATACTGGTGGCGGAATTGCGCGAGAAACCCGCGCTCGGCGTCGACGAACAGCGAGCGCCCGGCAGGCCCGACGGCGACGAAACTCTGGCCGCTGCACAGCACGCGCGTATTAGTCCAACCGTCGCCGCGCAGCGGATCGTAGAAGCGGTCGTAGCAATAGCGTTGCTCGAAATCGGACAGAAAGCCCGCGGCATAGGGCGTTTCCGTCGGCGCGCCGGGCGCGGAGGCGAAGGCGAGCCGCATGTAGTCGGCGCGCGTCAGCGCGCGCGGGTCGTCGACGGCGAGCCAGGCCATCGTCGGCATCCGGTGGAACTCGAGCTGGCGATAGCGCACCGGCGCCATCTGCGCGCGCTGGTTCAGCGTCATCGGCGCGAGCAGATATTCCCAGTGAAAGGAAATGGCCGAGGCTTGGTCCTTGCAGACCGAGGTCAGATATTTCGCGCGCGCCTCGTAGTCGGAGGCGGCGAGAACCGCGCCGTCGGCGCCGAGCCATTCGACGCGCTCGGGGCAATTGACGCCCGCGCCGCTTTCGCTCCAGCCGGCGGGATAGGCGCGGCCGAAGCGATAGATGATGTCCTGCGCCCGCGACAATGGAAGGTCGCGCGCCGCGATCTCGACGACGAGGATTGCGACGTCAACGTCGAAGAAGAAATAGAGGTCGGTGTGGACGACCTCGACCTCGGTGGCCTCCGCCTGACCGTGGAAATGCAGCCGCGCCTTCTTCACGTCGGCGCGACGGAAAATGCGGATGGGCGATTCGCCGTAGGTCGTGCGTCCCGTGCGCGACGCCCGCTCGCCGTACAGGAAGCGCTGGACGTGCGGCAGGAAGGCCGCGAATTCCCGGTAGTGCCGCTCCTGAAAATCTTCGGGGCTTTCGGGGAACTCGTCGTCGAGCTCGACCCAGGTCCTGTTGGGATCGCGATCCAGAAAATCCCAGTGGTTGAGCAGGCCGCATCCCGCCTGCAACGGCATGAGCTGCAAGGGCCAGATGAGGATCTGGCGGAATTCGCGTACGGCGACTTTGCTGGCGTCCGTCATGAGCCCCCGCTCGCAGCGGGCGCCGCCGATGGCGCGCCCGACCCTGGCTTCCTGCCTCGAAACACCTGACACGCCGCGTTCAGGCTTGCAATTCGGCTCTTTGGACGACGGCGCGCCTCTCGGGGTGCGACAGCTTTGTCGCATTGACTCGCTTTGTGGCCACCGCTTATCTGCCCTTATGTTGCCAATGTTGCGACATTGCCGGGCGAACGTATGGGTCGTCGCGCTCTATGCGCTGGCGATGGCGACGCTCGGCTTCGCGCACAAGCCCGTCGCTCCGGTCGCGGGCGCGCTCGCCGCCATCGAACTGGCCGCCTACGCGCTTCCCGACGGCACGCTGCCCGACCTTTGCCTGACCGGCCACGACCAGGATGGGCAGCAAGGCGCCGCCGCCGTTCATTGCGACGCCTGCGCGCTCTCCCATGCGCCGGGCCTCGTCCCGCCTGCGCAGATCGGCCTGCCGGCGCAGGCGTCCGCGCGCCTCGTCGCCTGGATTGATCCGGCCGGCCAGTTTTCGCCCGCCCTGCACGGCGGGCCGACCTCCCGCGGTCCTCCGCTCGCCTGAGCCTCTTCGCTGAGCCGACGGCGTATCGCCGCCGCGCGCCAGCGATCCCCCGGCCGCGTTTCGCGCCCTCCGCGCAATTCCCTGAATTGCTGATTTTCCACGAAGCCGCGCGCGTTCGCCCGCCCTTCGGAGCTTTCCATGTTTCGTTCCGTTCTTTTGCGCGGCGTGTCCGCGCGCGCGGTCCTGTCCGCGATTTCCGTGGCGATCCTGGCGCCTCTCGCCGACGCCCAGACCGCCCCGCCGCAACCCGAGGCGTCGGCCTTGCCGGCCGTAGTCGTGACGGCGCCCAGGCCCCGCGCTCCGCGCAAAGTGGTTTCCCAACGGCCGGTTCGGGTCGCGCCCGCGCCGGCCGCCCGCGTCGCGCGTCGCGCGCCGCCGCGTCCCGTGGCCGCGCGCGCCGCGCCGGCGCCGGCCTCGGGTCCGGCTGCGCCGGCGCCCCTGCCGACGCTCGCCCGCTGGTCGCCGAACACGCCCTCGGGCGGCCCCGCCTTCGTCCAGCGATTCCAGCTTCCCAGTCCGGCTGTCGCCTCGATCACGCGCAAGCAGATCGACGAGCAGATCAACGCCGTCGACGCGGAAGACACGGTGAAATATTTCCCGAGCCTGTTCGTCCGCAAGCGCAACGACGGCGACACGCAGGCGGTGCTGGCGACGCGCACATGGGGGCTCAGCTCCAGCGCGCGTTCGCTCGTCTACATGGACGACATTCTCATCACCGCGCTCATCGGCAACGACAATTCCATCGGCGCGCCGCGCTGGGGGCTGGTGGCGCCCGAGGAAATCGAGCGCGTCGACTTTCTCTACGGACCCTTCTCGGCCGCCTATCCCGGCAATTCGCTCGGCGGCGTCCTGCAGATCACGACGCGCATGCCGGAAAAGCTCGAGGTCAACCTCAAGCAGACCGAATCCTTCCAGACCTTCAGCCTGTGGGGAACGAAGAAGATTTATCCGACCCACATCACCAGCGCCTCGGTGGGCGATCGCATCAACGATTTCTCGTGGTTCGCGTCGGGCAATATCTCGTTCAACAAGACGCAGCCGCTGTCCTACATCACGACAGCGTCGATGTACCCCTGGGCGGGCATGTACTGGGCCTCGAACAAGGTCGGCAACGCCGCCAACGTGCTCGGCGCGGGCGGCGAACTCGACCAGGTGCAGGCGAACGGCAAGCTGAAGCTCGCCTACGACTTCACCCCGACCATTCGCGGAACCTATCAGGTCGGTTTCTGGTCGAACGATTCCAGCACGTTCCCGGACAATTACATCGGCAGTTTCGGCACGACCGCCGGCGCAACCGTGCTTGGGACATCCGTGCTCCAGACCTTCGGCTCGAACTGGTATCGCGTGCAGGAGCAAGTGCTGACCAACGCCGTCTCGCTGAAATCGGCGACATCGGGCGTCTTCGATTTCGACCTGTCCTTCGCGAACTTCTCCTACCTGAAGTCGGACCAGCTCTCGCCCTATTCGGCGGTGGCGGGCTCGCCGTATTTCACGCCCAACGGCAAGGATGTGAAATTCGGCGGCACGTACTGGAACCTGCTCGATCTCAAGGGAATCTGGCGGCCGGAATATCTCGGCAAGCATGAGGTGAGCTTCGGCTTCCACGCCGACGAATATCACCTCAACAACCAGACCTATCTGACGACCGCCTGGGCCGCCGGACAATCCACGGCTTTTGCGACGGCCTCCAATGCGCAGGGCACGACGCGCACGCAGGCGCTCTGGCTCCAGGACGCCTGGCGCTTCCATCCCGACTTCAAGCTGACCCTCGGCGGGCGGTGGGAGAACTGGCAGGCGCGCGACGGCTACAACCAGCAGATCGCCGCGATCAATGCGCTCGGGACGGACTGGGGGAAGACGCTGTCCAACCTGAATTCGGACATTCCGATTTTCCAGCCGAACCTGCATCACACGCGCTTCTCGCCGAAGGGCTCGTTGCAGTGGACGCCCAACGACGACTGGAAGGCGACCGGCTCCATCGGCCTCGCCAACCGTTTCCCCACGGTCAAGGAACTCTACAATCTCACGACCATTGCCGGGGCGACCGGCGTCATCGCCAATCCCAACCCGAACCTGCGGCCGGAAGTGGCGCTCAACGCCGAAGTCGCGGTCGAACGAAAGATCGGCGCCGACGGCAGCCTGCGCGTTTCAATGTTCAGCGAGGAAGTGCGCGACGCCATCGTGTCGCAGAACATCTTCGTCGCCGGCGCCGCCGCGCCCGTGGCGTCCATCGCCAATATCGACAAGGTCCGCAATCGCGGCGTCGAAATCGCCTTCAGGAAGGAAAATTTCCTGATCGACCGCTTCGAGCTCTCGGGCAGCGCGACCTTCGTGGATTCGCGCATTCTCGCCGACGCCGGCTGGGCGGGCGGCACGGCGGCCAACAACGATCTCTGGAACTGGTCGCCGGTGGGCAAGAACATGAATTACGTGCCGAAATGGCGCTGGACGCTGGTCGGCGTCTACAGGCCGGACGACCACTGGTCGTTCACGGCGGCCGCGCGCTGGCAGGATCGCATGTGGTCGACGATCTCCAACAACGATGTCGCGCATGGCGTCTATCAGTCGTTCGACCGCTTCTTCGTCGTCGACGCCAAGGTCAGATACAAGCTCAACGACAAGGCCGAATTCGCCGCGGGCGTCGATAATCTCGGCAACTACAAATACTTCCTGTTCCACCCCTTCCCGCAGCGGACCTACACGCTGTCCGGCAAGTTCCAGTTGGGGTCGAAGGACTTCAACGACATCGGCATCTTCCGGCCGGCGCGCATGTGAGCGCGCTCAAACCCGCGCCGCGGCGTCTGTCTGGCGCGGCGCAGCGCGCGCGGCCTCGAGCCTCTTGCGGCTCTTACGGGCGCGCAGCCACATCGTCACGCCGGTGACGAACAACAGAAGCGGCGCGACGCCGGTCAGGAACACCAGAACCTCCCAGACCGCGCCGCCGCGGCGCGCCTCGTGCAGGTCCTTGATGAGGCGCGCGGCCCGGTCGCCGGACTGCGGCGCGGGGCCGGGACGCGCGATGGCGGTCCGGTCGTCGACGAGGATCGTCGTCGCTTCCGAAGCGCCGGTCGCCCGCGCCTGGATGCGCCATTCGCCGGCGCTCGCTTTCTGCTCATGGTCGTGGCCGCCGCGCGGCGCGACGGGAAATGTGACGATGCGCGGCGCGGCGCCCGGCGCGAGCGCAAGGGCCTGCGCCAGCGCGCGGTCGGCGTCGATGTTCGTCTCGCGCGCGGGCAGGGCGGAAAATCCGCCGTGCCGCATCGGCTGGCCCATGGTCGCGACGGAGGACATGAAGGAATAGGCGGCGTTCGGAAAGGCGAGATAGATCCCCGTCAGCGACACGATGGCGAGCGGGATGGAAATCCAGAAGCCCGCGAGATGGTGCAGGTTGGATGTCGTGAAGGGCGAGCGCCGCCAGCGCAGACCCTGCGCGAAGGCCCCGTTGCGCGGCCACCACAGATAGAGCCCGCTGAGCGACAGGAAGAGCAGCGCGACGCCGATCCAGCCGACGATCTGCCGGCCGCTGAACTGCGGGATCATCAGCATGTGATGGAAATTGTGCAGCACGCCGACGAAGGTCGCGCTGACGCCCGCGACGCCGAGAACCTTGCCGGTCGGCGGATCGAGCGTCACGACGAGACTGCGCGCAGCGCCGCCGTCCTTCGGCGCGGCGCGCAGGCTCGCGCGCAGAGGCCAGCCGGATTCGGCGGGATAGCGCAGGTCGACGGCGCGGAAATCGGGACCCGCCGCAGCCAGCGCGTTCGCGACATAGCCCGAGGGCGTCAGACGGATGTCGGCGCCGCTGATCGCGTAGCGGTCGGGATTGAGAATGCGGTCGACGTGGTCGCGCCAGACGAGAGGCGCGCCCGATACTGCGACCGCCACCAGAACGAGGCCGAGCGTCAGCGACAGATAGAGGTGAATGTCGAGGAGAAGCTGTCGAAAGCCCCGCCGTGTCGCCGCCATTGCAAGATCCCCGATGTCTCGAGAGAGCTTCTAGCAGGCGGCGGCGTGCGTTTGAATGTCTTTGCGAAAGCGCGCGCTCTAGCGGCGGGCGGCGACGGCCAGTGTGGCGCCGCTGATTGCGGGCTGCGAGACCGTGGCGAAGAGCTGCATCGCCTTGTAGAACTCGGCCGAGGGGGCGGCGGCGACGTAGATCACGTCCTTGTTGCGCACCTGGAAGGAGCGCGCCAGGA
>WBZM01001047.1_pt1 | contig 30742 bp, 27 predicted proteins | sample 5204271 | NCBI WGS metagenome assembly WBZM01 (sample SAMN12344346, study PRJNA552823) | activated sludge metagenome | biome: Activated sludge suspended growth; feature: Nitrification reactor; material: Wastewater; isolation source: activated sludge from nitrification reactor of wastewater... | reverse complement strand
CGCCGCCGCCAGAAACCATCGATGGTGTCCATTATCAGATAGTGGACACGATCATCGAGCCACTCTTGCTCGATCTATCAGCGCCTCCGGCGCTCAAAGCTAGGCGGCCGCCGCCGGGGGCTTACGCAGATCCTTGTGCCTGGTGACCTCCATTATGCGAGTCTCGTTTACGTCTCGATCTGCGGCCGTCGTGACAAAGCCAGCGCGCAGACTGTGTCCCGAGAATTCATTCGCTTCGAATCCCGCTTCGCTTGCGTAGGCCTTGATGATGCGAGCGATCGAAACCGGCGTAAGACGGACAGCACCGCGCACATTTTGCGACCGGCTGATGGGACGGAAAATTGCGCCGTCCTCGATGCCAGCCGCGTCCAGCCACCGGCGTAGCGCATCGACCGGCTTGATCGAACGCCCGTGCGGGATTGCGATTTCTTGACCCGCACCCTCCTGGTCCGTCTTGGAGCGACGAATACGGACGCGCACGCCTTCCGGCAAAAAGTCGAGATCAGACACGTCCAGAGCGGCGATCTCCGACCGACGAAACGCGCCAGCAAATCCAAACGCGAGCAGAGCCCCATCGCGGATGCCGGTGAGATTGCGCGGACAATGTGAGATCATGGCGGCGACAACTTCCGCCGTCGCGGGAGCTTTTTGGTCTGCGCTCGTCCCTAGAGTTCGGCGAATACCGCGCAGCACTCGGCGCACCGATTCATGTTGAGTCGGATCTTCCAATCCAGAAGCTCGATGAGCGTACCGGATCGCGGCGGCGCGGCGTCCGATGGTCGAGGCTTTCACCCCCTTGCGCGCTTCAGCCGCTAGAAAGGCAGCAATCGTATCTGCACTCGACGGCAGAGGCTGCTGGATCCCGCGCGAACGGCACCAGGCATCGAAGACATCGGCGTCGGACCGATAGGCTTTGAGAGTCGCGGTTGACTTTTCTGCAAGGGAAAATGTCGAGGCCAGATCGAGATCGTCAACGAGAGATGGCAAGCCATCGCTGCTTTCAACGACGAGTGCAGAGGACGAATATGTTGAGTTCAGACTCATGATGAAACGCTCGAGAACGCCGGTTATCGAACGTTACGGTCCGACCGCTAATTCGTCCAACTAAAAACCTTGGCGTAATTAATATGCGCGAAGCTAAACCGAGCAATATAAGCATATAAGCGACACCATGACATCGTAATAGCAAAGTACAAGGTAAGCCGCCCAGCAAAATTGGCATGACGGCGATCAGTCCTGGTGGCGTGACCATATAAGAGCAATCTGGAAAAAATGAGCATCGATAATTTCTATTTTTGGGTCGAATCCTCTGGACTCGACCCGGGGACGGAATAGTGCGGCTGTTAGACAGTTAGGTCCGTTAGGGCGTTAGACCGGCCAGTTCGACCGTCGCGGAACGGGAGGTAAGACCTCCCGAAAAAACCACCTGAGAGATCTCTCGATATAAAAGGCCTTTCTTCCCTAACCGTCTAACTAGCCTAACAGCTCTAACTCTACCCGATTGCGTCCAGTGACTTGACCGGCTCCAGCCACCAGTACTGCTTGTTGCCGGCGCGGCGCTCACCCATCAAACGAACCTCCCGCTCGCCGATCGGGAAAACGCGCTTGCGGCGGCGGTCGAGCAAGGTGCCGAGCGCATTTCGCTTCTGCTCGCCGTCGAAACCCTTGAGGAAAATATCCACCTCGTTGGCCTCGATCAGATGAACGAGGGAGCGGTCGCCATCGAATTCCGAGCCCTGGCTAGAGCCGTCCTTGTTTCCGATCCGACGCGGCTCTGAACCGAACGATTCCCACCAGAGCGACATGAAGGCGTTCCAGGCAATCTCTTCTGAACTCGACATGGAGGCGGTGATGTCGAGATTGCCAAGGAAACCTTCGACGCCGATCGTTTCGAGCACGCCGCCCATGGCGCGACAATACCCTTCAAACGATGCCAGCGCCTTACCCTGCCACTCCTGACGACCACGCGAGACCCATGCCCTGATCAGGGTGAGACAGGCCGCGACCAACTGCGGGCGGTTCTCATCAACCCAAACCGGCAGGTTGTCGTGGACAAACTTTTCGCGGGTCTTCGGATTGCGCTCGGCATCGAGGGGGATCGGCAAACAGCGGCGCGCCATCTCACCGGACATGTCCACGTTGTTGCCCGCGAAGATCCACGTAACTCGAATAGGGACAGTTACAGTCTCGGACAAACCCAAGCGGCGATCGCTCCAAATGTCGGACGTCACCGCTCCCGCGTATGCGGACCCCGCAACAAAGGCATTGATGTTATCCAAGAAGAAGTGCTGAGCGCCCGTCAGCAGGAAGGCAGTGATCGCCTTACGCTGCTCATCGTTGCTAGTCTTCTCCGTCTGGGTTTCAGGATCCGACCCGGTCGCGATGCGAACCAGCACCTGGACAAGCAGCGAGGCCCCAGTTCCAGCTTCCGGCTTGCTGATCAGATAAACCGGAGTCTTTCCGAGGATCATGCTGCGCATCATCGGTTGCAGGAGAAGCGCCCAAGCGTGAGCTTTCGACGACATACCCCCACGATCCGGCCCGTCGTTGAAAGGAAAGTCCGGAAACACGTTTTCTTCAATCAACGCTCGCGCCCCTCGGATCTGCTCATCCGATGGTGAATCGGGGATCGGCGGCAGCACAAAGCCCGGCGGCGGATTGAAATAGATGCCTGATGGCGCATGGTAGCCGGGTTGGTCGATCAGCGTGCCGTCGGCCGCGAAAAACGGCGCGCGAACGATGGTTTCGAGACGAGGGAAGTTGAAATTCAGGGTATGAAGGATGTGGCTCGCGATGTCGTTGGGAGCCGAGACGCTGACGCTGCCCTTCCGGGTGGGCTTTTCCCAGTCGATATGGACGTTCAATTCTGCGCACATCTGAGGCACGGACATCACCTGTGGCGTGATCTGTCCGAGGTCCTCCTCCTTCATCAGGCGCACCTTCTTGTTCCCCATATTGAACCAAGTCGGGCGCTTGGCGTTCAGGCGCGCAAAGCGATCTTGCGCTACACCCACGCAATAGGCGAAGCCATCTACAGTCGGATTCAGGATGGGGCGCGCACGTTCATCACCCGTTGAAGCCTTATTCGACGACCGGCGATCAGCATGGCGGCGCGCAATCGCTGCTTCCTTCAACGCCGATGACAAGCGCTGCTCGATTTCTTTCGAAGCGAGCTTCGTCTTTTCGCAAATCACCTTCGCAATCGCGGAACGCTGCGTCTTGGAGATATTCAACGCGGCGAGCGTCTCAAGCGCCTTGTCGAGCGCAGAATCAGGGGTCTCATCCGAAAACGCCTCAACGTCTGCACGAAGGCGCTGCAGAGTATCATCTACGGTTTCTGCACTCGACTTAGACTCGTCATCCTGGTCAACCGTCTCCGGCATGTATCGGGTATCGGAAAGACACTCCTCCGGGAGGGCGCCGGTGTTGATCAGCTCGCAAAGAAAGTCGGCCTTCGAGCGGTCACGGCAGGAGGTGTGACGGCAATGCGCCACGAAACTACCCTCAGCCGCATCTGACGCATTGCAAACAAAAAAACCCACATCGCTCAAGTCGCCGCTGTTCGAATGCAGATGGTCGAACGGGCACGCGATCGTAACCCTGCCCTCACTATCGATACGAATATCATCGTGGCAATAGTCGCGAACCGCGTCGGCGATTTCGAACCGGTGCTTGTTGCGAGTAACCCATCCATACATGTCGAGACCAGATTTGGTCAGGCGAGTTCCGGACGCGCGGTCATGATCTGATCCGCCCAGATCTTTCGCGGCAGACGCAAACACATTCTCGATCGGAACGGCGAAGTCGAGTTCAGTCACTGACAGCAACGGACCCCGAATGACGTGTACCTCATAAGGCGCGCCTTCAGCATGTCGCGGGAGATAGAACATGTGGTCGGCGCTGATACCGGTCAGATCGATTTCAAGACCCAGAACAGCCGCCAGCTTCTTATTCGTGTCTTCCCAGAGCGTCAGTGCCTCGCGGTGCGAACAGCCTTGCGCGTCAAACGCAAATGCCTCGGACAACGGATACATCACTCGAAATTTAGGGATCGGTTCATGCTGAAACACGTACTGCATTCCGGCTTCAGTCTGCGTCTTCCCAGTGTAAGTCAGATTTGCAAGGATATACGGAAGGTATTTTTTCTCGGCGCGGAGGTAGTGCTCGGCGGTCGAGAGAATGCCGTCGCTGGTCAGGGTCAGCATTGATTTACGGCGCGCGTAGGCGTCGAGTTGGTCTTCAGGAATGGCGGTCGTCGATTTCATATGAGAGTGCGTCGTGTAAAGGATCGCGGCGCGGTTGAGCTTCTGAATAGAAGCAAGCGCGGCCTCAATCTTAGTGCCGTTGTCGACGTCCAGGCCGACCATATGCATCGCTTTGATCGACTTTTTCGACCGAACCTTATTGATCGTTTCGCCCATTACGATGGCTTGGCCATCCTTTTTACCGATCTGATGGTCGCTCAGGCGCCCAACCAGCAGATGCAAAGGCATAGAAACGTTCGGCCATGCCTTATCAGAGCGCGACCGTCCAGAGGCCAGCGTCACGACCTGGCTCAGCGTTCCAACTGGGAAAAGATCGCCGTAGACAGTCGCGTTGCTGTAGTCGCACATCGCTTCCAAGGCTTCGGACAAAGGGAAGCGCTTAGCGACGTTGTCTTCGATAGCGGGGCGGTCGAATTCTTCGTCGCAGTAGGCCCATCCACCGAACCCCGGGAGTGGAAAGGTCTGATCAAGAAGCGCGAAGCCCGTGACACGAAGAGCGATCTTGTCCAACAACCGATAATCTTCGGACTGAGGGGCAACCTGTTCGTCTAGGAGCCAAACCAAGACGCGGCGCTCGTCCTCATGCTTCAGAATGAAGCTTGGATCGCCGCGAAGCGCCCCAACGCTCGCGGCATCCGAAGCGTTGCTCGCGGCAATGCCGAGCCCGAAGTTTTGTCCGGATGCGGTGGTGAGGTGAACCGTTGTTGATGCAGCAAATGCTGCGTCATTCGCAGAAGAGAGAAATTCGCGCAGCGGCTGGAGGCGATCCTGATGAGTCACGTAGACATCATCGCGATCCGCCCATTCGAGGAAGAGAGCGGGGCATTCAGTTGCATAGTTGATGTTAGCGGTGTCGGGGGTGCGTCGATCGTTCATTTGCCATCCTTTCTTAGATTACGAGTGTGCGTTCTCGTTCACGCAGTGCGCGTGTCGGTGCAGCGTAAGAATGTCGGGTAGTCCTGCGACGAAGTATCGCTGAGAGATTAAGTTAAGAACGAAGACATGTTCAGCTTATTCATCCCAATTTAGTCTTCGAACTAAAGATGCTATCTTCGATACGGTGAGCGGCTTTATTAACGACCCAGTCGTCGATCTCTTGTCCCAACCAAGCCACTCGGCCAGGCCCGAGTTGCACTCGAAGCGGGAAAGTACCTGCGCGCTCGAGTCGGTAAATCTGCGATCGTGATAGACTAGTGCGTCGAATGACATCGCCAATACGCAACAAATCAGTAGATGATCCCATGTTGTCTCCCTCTGAGTTCGTCGTTTCGATGAAAGGACTATGAGGGGGAATGGGTTGTAGGTCTATCCGAACGCAGATTATCCTATACATCTTAAGGTTAATATCGCTTAACCATTAAGGAAATATTAGGCTTAACGTTATCGTTGCTCAGTTGCCCTTCCTATTGATGTGGCCCCGAGCGAACCTGTTTGCCAGCTGCCAGCCTTCACTTGTGAGCGCTTCGCGCTTAGCAATGGCTCGCTTAGAGTCTCTCGCCTCGATGGGTTGAGAGTTGGTCGTGTGATTGCGCCCCAGCCCTACGGACAAGCGGAGTGTCGCGACGATCGAGAAGGGTGAGGAGCTGTCCAGGGACAGTGGACCGCGGTTGCGCTGCTGTTGACCCAACTGAGACGTTGGCAAGGTCCGTTTTTTGGATGAGCGGTTCGCTGGGAACTAAGTGGGTGGCCTCGGCCGTGTCGATATGCGTTCGTTGAAGCGGCGCTCGTTGTCGGGATCGTGCGCGAACTGCGTGATGACGTTTCGGCGTTCGCACAGCTTGCGGATTCGCATCGTCGTGTCGTGGTGTTGAGGCGCGCTTGCCGCGACTCCATCGACCGCGTTTTCGAGCATCGATCTTTCCGAATAGGAGGCGTCACCGGCCAGAAAGACGAGTGCGTCACTATCTTCGACAACGACCGACGCATGTCCGACGACATGACCGGGGGTCGGCACAACTCGTACAGCACCGTCTTTCGTTAGGACCGCGCTCTTGTCGAAGGTTTCCCAAGCGCCGCCGTCGAACACGATTTCCTTAGGCTTCAGCCATTTCGGATAGTGCATGTTGAGATAGCCCTCGACAGGCCCCATCGGCCCGAGCGCGAGTTTGATCTGTTCGCGCGTGAGGAGGATCTCGCTCTTCGGGAAATTCGGCAGACCTCCAGCGTGATCGCCATGCATGTGTGTCATGATGACCGAGCGAACGTCAGTCGGCTGATGTCCGAGCTTCTTCAGCTGCTCGCCGACCTCCTCCTCAGGCGTAACCCAGCGCCGCTCGCAGATTCGCATAAAAGGATGCCACCAGGGCTGATAGCCAGTATCGTTGGCGTGCGAACTTTCCCCGGTGTCGACCATGATGAGACCGTCCGGATGTTCGATAAGCCAGCAGTAGATCGGCAATCGCGGGCTCCAGCCGCGATCCACGAGAACGTCTAAAACGCGCGCTCCGTGCGCTTCGTAGCGCGCTCGCTCGTGGCGGGATTTGATCTGTACCCAGCCTGTCTGGATCCGAACGATCCTCATGAAAATTCCTCAGAGCGTGACAAGGTGCGGCCCGGAAGCAGCCTCATGCGACGCCAGCGCCTCCACACAATCGGCTTGCAGAGCCATCGATTTGACCCACTCGAGCGAGGCGCGGGCCTGGTTCGGATCGCGGCAAACGCCGGGCATGATCATGTTTTCCCATGACTTGCGGGCATACCCGACATCCGCGAACATCAAGAACGCTTTCCCGTTGGCTTGCACGAGCGTCGAGACGAGCCCCGGCGTGTGGCCTGGCGTATGCACGAATACGACCGACCCATCCTTGAACAGATCAAACGACTGCTTCAGCGGGCCATAAGGCGACGGTTCGAACTTGAAAGTCTCGAACGGGATGTCCCGCCAGATTTTCATGCTACGGTCGCCATACTGGTACTCGACCTCGCTGACCAAGATTTTCTTGGCTTCGCGTACATGCTGCAGGCCGCCGGCGTGGTCGGAATGCAGGTGCGTGCAAACAACATAGTCGAGATCGGCGGGTTTGATCCCCATCTTCGCCAACTGCTCGTGAATTGCCTGGCCTTCGGGCAACTCGGCCTTGTTCAGGCTGTGGTGGAATTCACCCATGTATTCGACCTGATCGTCGCGCACCATCGTTCCCCATCCGGTATCGACGAGGACGAGTCCTTTCGGATGCTCGATCAGGTAAGTGGTAACCGGCAAGTTCAGCAAGTGCGCTGGACTTCTGAACCAACCAGTGAAAGCGCAGGGATGAAGTGTCTTTTCTCCGAACGGAAGCGCGCTGTCGACGATGACGCGCCCAGTTTGCATCGCGTGGATCTTGATCGTACCGGTCATTGTCGTCTCTCGGTTGGACGGGGCGTCAGGAGATCGTGGCAGCGCCTTGGATTTGACGAACGGGGTCCTTGCCGTCCCACTGGCGTCCCGCTGACGTGATCGCTTCGAGCTGGGCCTTCTTGTCGGAAGTCGTCTCCGCGACTTCGAGCATTAGCCCCGGAACGCCGGGGTGCTCCGCATAGATGACGACTTCGTTCGGAGACATTCTCCTGGCCTCGTGAACGATCGCGTATCCATGTTCGATCAACTTCTGCTTCTTCGCCGCGATTGTCGACCCGGAGGTTGTGTACCAGCACGAGGTGGCCGACACGTTGCGCGTTCCAGGAGGCAAATCAGCCGGAGCACCGAGCAGAGGTGGGTGAACGACCTCGTCGAACAGTTCGTCGAAGACCGTCTTGCCGGTTGCGGTTATCTGCACCAGTTCGATTGTCATCTCTTGGGAGTCGCGTGAATTGGCGTAAGCTTTCGAGAAACTCAAGGACACTGGCGTTCCGCGGTAAGACGCTGCGTCCGGCGCGATCTCGGGAACATGAAACCACGGTCCGACGTCCTGCTTCTCGGACCAATGCGTCATTGCGCTACTCAGGTCGTCGACGAAGAATGTCGTTTGTCCACGCAGATAATTCTGCTGCGTGACCTCGTCCATGAACATCCATGGGCCGGAGCCGTGATGCGTTTGGACCCAGTGCAGAACTGCGGATCCCATGTTTCGGATGACGAAACCGATCCGGCAGCAATGTTGAGGAGTTGCACTCATTTGCCTGAAGCCTCATTGGACAAGCGGTGGGGCGGAGAGTTTGCATCCGTCAGCTCGAGGGACAGCGCGTTGTAGGCGCGACGGATGAGCAGGAGCAGTGCGATTCCGATCGCGACGGCTGGAATGCCGACGGACGCGATGGACTTGCCGAGCGCAGCATCGCTCTGGAACATCTTGTCCGTTACGAGCGCAATCGCTGTCGGCCCTGTGCCCAGACCAAGCAGGTTGAGGATCAGCAGATAGACCGCTGTCGCTTGGCCGCGCAGCCAGTCGGGAACGATGTCCTGAACGGCCGTCCCGCCTGCACCGATGGCGATGCTCGAGCAGAAAGCAGCGACGCCGAGTTCGAATACTGCAACCTTGCCATCGCTCGCCGTGACGGCGAGAACGACAAATAGCGCCCAGATCGTCATACTGCCGATCGACAGCAGCAGTCGCGCCTCGATTCGTCCGCTGTTGCGCCACCAGTCGCCGATCACGCCGCTTAGGCTCACTCCGAGGGTTCCCGCGATCGTCACAGCCAGGCCGTAGGCGATCGCCGCTTGCGAGATCGACCAGCCATGCTGGCGTACGAGAAGGGTCGGCGTCCAGGCGCTCAGCCCGTAGGCCGAGAGGCCGAAGAACGAAAAGCCGGCGGCCATCCCGATCATGAGAAAACGATGTTTGCGAAAGTAGGCGAAAGCCTCACCGAGCGGCGGGGCCGCAGCCACAGACGTGCGCCGCGCTGGCTCCCGAACCGTCAGCATGAGCAGGGCCACGAGCATGCCTGGCAGGCCGACCAAGATGAAAGCCGCCTGCCAGGATTTTCGTACGCCGAACAGCGGCAAGGCGATCTCGGGTTGGTTCTTGATCAGCGCGAGAACGATGCCACCGATGATGATAGAGACGCCGATGCCAAGATAGATCGACGTGTTGAAAACGCCGAGCGCGGCCCCGCGGCTCCTGTCACGAAAACAATCGCTGACCATTGAGACTGAGGCGGGCGCGAGAGCGGCTTCGCCGATACCAACGCAGATGCGAGCCATGAAGAGCTGCGTATAGGTTTCCGCCAGGCCGCACGCGACCGTCGCCAGACTCCAGAAGACGATACCAACCACGATCAGGTTGCGCCGGTTGGCGCGGTCGGCAATGCGACCGAGCGGCAGGCCGAGGACAGCATAGAGGATCGCGAAGGCAAACCCGTGCAGCAGGCTGATTTCGGTGTCGGTGATGTGCAGATCGGCCCTGACCGGCTGCACCAGCAAGCTGAGAATCTGCCGGTCTATGTAGGACAGGATGCCGGCGACGATCAGTACCGCCATCAGATAGGAAGCGGATCCGAACGACGGATATTGATGAGCCTTTTTGCTCGCGATTTCCATGGCACGCCCTCCCGGCGGTCACGTTTCAACCTTCGGTCGGCAGGTATTCCGGCTCGACCTGAATTCCGATCGTGTTGATCGTCATGGCCACCATCAGGTAGTGGCCGATCAGCATGCAGAACTCGACCATCTGGTTCTCGGTGAGGTGTTCGCGCAGCTCACTGAATGTCGCATCGGACATCGCCTTGTCCGCGACGAGCTCGTCCGTCGCCTTGAACAGCGCACGCCGGCGCGGCGTCCAGTCCGGACAATCTTCGATTGTGACGGAGCTCAGGTCGGCCGCTGGAATCCCCGATTCCCGAGCCAGCTTCTGATGGTGAAGCCACTCGTAAACCGTGCCCGTGCGCCAGGCGAGGCGCATGATTGACAGTTCCTTGTCGGCGCGCGGGATCTTGCCGAGGAACAGCATGTTGATGAAAAAGCCGAAGTAGTGGATGAAGATCGGGCCTAACCGAGTGAGGTACATGAAGACGTTCATGTCCTTTTCGGATTTCTGGCCCTTGCGGAGCTCTGCCAGCAGCTTTTGCTGATCCGGCGCACAATCCTCGCGCTTCATCTGCGGGATACGCGGCGTGACGATCCGCCAATTGCCCTCAGGTAGGTATTTGCGAACGTCCATGTCTTGCTCCATTGCGCGCGCTGGCGCGCTCCTCCGACGCGAGGCCGTCCGCTGAGGATGACGGCATGCATTGGCCGGATGATCGGGCGCCCATGGCGCAGCTGTATTGACCCTGACGGGAGCCCGGTAATGACTTGAATGAGACTCGCGACGCCGGCGCTTCAGGCTATCGATCGATCGCCAGATATTCCGGTTCGACCTGGACCCCGACCGTGTTGATCATCATGGCGACCATGACGTAGTGGCCGACCAGCATGCAGAATTCGACCACCTGTGCGTCGGACAGGTGTTTGCGGAGCTCCGCAAGGGTGGGAGCCGACATGGCCTTATTCGCCACCAGCTCATCCGCGCCTTTTACCAGGGCTTCCGTGCGCGACGACCAGTCAGAAGATTCTTCCTGGGCGAAGGTTGTCGCTTCCGCGGTGGAAATCGCGACATCACGTCCGAGCTTCAAGTGGTGAAACCACTCGTATACCGCGCCGGTCCGCCACGCGACCCGCAGCACGATACGTTCCTTGTCCGCCCTATTTATTCCGCCCTTGAATAGAAGGGTTCTGAAGAAATGATAGTAGTTCTTGAAGACAGGGCCGAGTCCAATCAAGTACATAAATACATTCAGATCCTGATCCGAGTTTCGATTTGCGCGCATCTTGTCGAGTATCTCGAGCTGATCATTGTCGCACGACTCTCGCGGAATGGGTGGCACACGCGTCTCCAGAATATGCCAGTTACCGTTCGGAAGTAGACTACGGATATTCATTGAGCGCTCCCTACTCCGGTCAAGCGTGCAGCCGGCCCGTCGTCGGACCCCGCGCCATGCTGCCGGCCGGAAAACCGTCCGTATTGACTTTGCGACGCGCCCTGGAGTGACATTGGGCGCATCGCGTCGGCAAAACGCCGGTCGCTGAAATAAGTGATGGCTGGAAAACGGCCGCCAACTCAGGCAGGAAGCGCGTTGTGGCAATGGTGCAGGATCGCTTGTATGCGCCCAATGCGGCGCCCTTGCACCCGCCCGAGCCTGGCTCACCGCGCGGCCATGGGCCAGCTGGTCGCCTTGGCGCCTACCGTGAGCTCGAGGCCCGCACCGAGGTCGATAGCAAGTGGGAGGCTCGCTACAGCATCGCGACCTGGTATGTCCGCCTCCTGACGGATTTCAGCGAGGAATGCGGCGTCCCGGCGTCCCGCCTCTTCGAGAACCGGAGCATCGATCCCGCGGTCCTCGATGATCCAGACGCGCGCATTTCCTGCCACGACTTTCTGGAGATGTGCCGCTTCTTCCAGTCGCTGCATCCGACCCCGCATCTGGGGCTGCAACTCGGTCAAAGGATGCAGCATCGCTACCTCGGAGCATATGGCTTCGTCTTGATGAGTTGCAGCACGACTCGCGAACTTCTCGATCAGTTTTCGCGCTATTCCGTGCTTGCGAACAATGCCGGACAGGTTCGTGTCGAGGAGCAGGAAGGACTGCTGATTCAGACGTGGCGAGGCGCGGTGGCGGACGAGGCGTCAGCCATCTTCCTTGACGAACTCGTGTTGGCGAGCTGGACAGCCATGTCCCGCCGCATCTCCGGCAGGCCCGATATCGCGCCGCTCTGGGTCTCTTTCCGTCACGCGCAGCCTGACGACATAGGCCGATACCAGGATTTGTTTCGCTGCGAGCTGAGGTTCGGCGCCGATGACGCCGCGACGGTGTCGAGCGCGCGTGGTCTCGATACGCGACTCCCGCAAGGCGACCCAAAGGTTCGCGAAATCCTCAGCGCGCTTTGCGAGCGCCTTCTCAAACAACTCGGCTCGCCGCTCGAACCTGCGTGGTTGACCGCGTGTAGGCGCGCAATCGTCGAAGCCTTTCGGAACGGGGAGCCCGATATCGGGCGCATAGCTGCAGTCCTAAAACTCAGCCCAACCACACTGCGTCAGCGTTTCAAGGACCAGCTCCTCAGCTTTCGCACCTTCAGCGACGAACTACGACACGAACTGGCGCTCGGCTATCTCGCCGATCCCCAGCTCAGCCTAGTGGATGTTGCTTATCTCTTGGGTTTCTCCGAGCAGAGCGCATTCCAGCGCGCCTTCAAGCGATGGACCGGGATAACGCCGGGCGAACACCGTCGAAATCGATCCAGTTCAAAGGCGGTCGCGAAGCCCTGACTATGCGAGGTTCGCCAACAGGGCGGCCGCGTGTTTTGCATCCAGCAACTGCATCGCATCGACGGGCTTCATGGCGAGCCCCTTCTGCAGGTTGTCGCGAATTCGGTCGGCGGCGCCTTCAACCCCGTAGAGTTTCTCCAATCCTTGCGCGAACTCCACATAGGGGACCGGCGAATTCGGCGCACTTTGAACCGCCTTCTCGTAATTCTCGATCGCCGCTTCCTCGGTTGCGCCGTACATGATCCGGGCCATCATCTCACCGGACTCGCTCGTGATGGCCGTATGCCAGCCAGCCAAGGTCGCGAGGGCCTCAGCATGGTGCTCGTCGATGGCGAGACAGAGGTCTATCTGCTCCTTAATGCGCGTCGCCAACCCGTCGGTGAGCGCTTCCAGTACCGTCATTGTCTGACTGTAGCGCCCGAGTGTGACCGCGTACATGTAATGAAAATTGGCAGTCGACCATCCGCGCACATGTGCTTCCTCGCACAAATCGATCGTCTGTCGGAATATCTCAGTCTTCAGCTGTTCGTCCCGCTCGACATAATGGGCATGAATCGTAGCGCAAAAGGCGAGCGGCGTTAGGCCGGCGTCTCCGAGTTTTTCCGCGGCTCCGACGCCTTCGGCGAAATGTCCGAGATGATAGAGCCGCCAGACGTTCCGCAGTGCCTCGTCGGACGGATACGGCTCATGATTTCCCATGTGGAGGGTATCCCACTTGCCTCTTAGAGCAGGCCCAATCAGGTCGAGCTGGCTTCCATCTACGGTGCAGGGCGTCCAGTTCTTCGTGTCCATGTTAGCTCCCTTGGATTTGCGTAGCTTTATGCGACGGCGGCAAATTTCGTGTCGTCCTCGGTAAGCGCGCATAGGTTTTGGCTGATCGCGGTCAGGAGGGCGTGTCGGTCTTTCGCAGACCGTTCAACGAGCAGACCGGATGACGCGAGTTCGCGCATGGATGAACGCTCGATACGGCGCGCGGCATACAGGAACTCTAATTCTTCCCAGGGCGTGTCATCCAGCAGCAGTCCACCGCTGACGATTGTGCCGCGGGACAGGCGTGCTTGCGCGAGTCCTAGTGCCTTGAGGCCGTGGGCATCGACAAGCTCCCCATAAGAGAGCCCTGCAAAGCAGCTCCACGCGAGGTCTGCGAGATCGCGGTTCTTCTCGCTGCGCGCGCGTTGCATTCGGTCAGGCAGAGCCGAATCGATAGCCACACTCGATAGTGCGGCCCGCACCGCTTCGCCAACCCGGATAAACGTCGAGACGTGGCTCGCGGCGCTCAAGGCATGCGAGGTCGGCAGTACGATGTGAAAGCCCAGCATCCAGGGGCCCGCAAAGACCGCACCACCGCCCGTGCGACGGGAAACGACGGGAACAGCCGAGGTTTGAGCTCGTAACGGCGTCGCGGCGAGCTGCGACCGACGTCCCAAAATCAAGGCAGGTGTTCGGTATTCAGATATTGCAATTCGAGTGGCGGATGCGTCGGTCGCTAGCTCGCTCTCGATCCAAGCCTGCTCGCCAACCGCGCAGTCCAGCAGAGTCGGCGCGAGGGCCCCAGCGCCACACATCTTAAGCCTGCTCGATATCATCCGGGCTCTCGATCAGAGCGCCGAGATCGCGCAGGAACAATCCCGCAGGATACCCGTCGATTGCTCGGTGATCGAAAACCAGCGTCAACGTCGACATCTGTTCGATGGCGGCGTTGCCGTCCTTCGCAACGACGGCGTCCCGTGTCCGGCCGACGCCCAATATTCCGACCTGCGGCGGATTCAGGATCGGCGTCACCCAATCAATACCGGCTGTCGCGAGCGAACTGATCGTAAAGCCACCGCCCTGATAGGCGGACGGCGGCAGCTTGCCGAGCCGCGCGGCGTCCGCCTTTTCCCGCAACTCCCGAGCAATTTCGGAATGGCTCTTCGACGGGACGTCGCGCAGCACCGGAGTCATCAAGCCCTGCTCGGTGTGGACCGCGACGGCTATATTGACGGAATTCAGTTCCTCGATGCCCTGATCCGTGACGAGCGCATTGAGACGCGGGTGTTCTCGCAACGCGCGCGCGACGGCCGCGACGATCAGGACCGTCGGCGTAATCTTTTCGTCGGTCTCGCTTGCGCGGCGAGCGCAGGCCAGTAGCGCTCCAGCCCGCACGTCGAGGCCCAGCGCGCCGCGAGGCGCCTGCCACGAGCGCGTCATCGTTCGGGCGATAACTCCACGCACGCCTCTCAACGGAAGGACTGTCTTATCGGTCAGCGCTTCGCTCGTCACTGCCGTCAGGCCCCCAGAATTTCAGCGAGCACCGCGTTAGGGCCGAAACTGTCTTGCTCATTGACGGCCAGCTTCGTCACCCGGCCGGCGATAGGCGAGACCAGATCGCAGCTCGTCTTGGCGACCATGACAGAAGCGATGACTTGCCCGACGGTCACTTCGTCGCCTTCCTTGACGAGCCAGCTGTCGAGCAGGGCCTCCGTTCCTTCTTCGACGTCATCCCACGCCTCGCTCTGCAATCGAATTTCCATGATTGTCCTACTCAAAGTGAAAACGTCGACAGCTGTTCGACGGCGGCGACGATGTCGCCGGTCTGCGGGATGGCAAGGGGTTCGAGCGCCTTGCTGTAGGGAAGCGGCGTGTCTTTGATCGCCAGTCGACGAACCGGCGCACGCAGCTTGATCTTGTCGATTCTCTCGGCGACCAACGCCGCTATTTCGCCGGTGACCCCGTAGCTGAGATAGTCCTCGTCGACGATCAGGATCCTGCTTGTCTTGGCGACTGACGCCATGATCGTCTCGACGTCGAGCGGCACGAGTGTGCGCGGATCGACGATCTCGACATCGATGCCCTTTCTTTCCAGCTCCTGCGCGGCGGCATACGCCTTGTGCACCATCTGCGACAACGCGACGATGGTGACGTCGGCACCTTCTCGTACAATGCGTGCCTTGCCGAACGGGATCGCGTAACTCTCTTCCGGCACCTCGTGCAGGAGATTCGTGTCGATGAACGGCATGACCGGGAGGCCGAGCAAGCCTCTGTGGAACAAATAGATCACCGGGTTATCGTCCCGGATCGCCGTCGTCATGAGGCCTTTCGCGTCATAGGGATTCGACGGAATGACGACTTTGAGCCCGGGCACGTGCGCAAACATCGCGTGCAATGTTTGTGAGTGCTGAGCGGCGTCGCAAATGCCGCCGCCGGTCGACGCGGTGATGACGAGCGGCAGCTTGACGGCGCCACCGGACATGTAGGTCGTCTTTGAAATGTTGTTGAGGATCTGGTCGAAACAGACGCCCGCGAAATCCACGAACATGAGTTCGGCGATCGGCCGCATGCCCTGGGCGGCAGCGCCGAGTGCCATGCCGAGAATTGCGGTTTCCGATATCGGCGTGTCGCGCACTCGGTCCGGTCCAAATTGCTTGAACAGGCCCGCGGTCGACTGCCAGACGCCGCCAATTCGCCCGACGTCCTCGCCTAAGCAGAAAACGGTTTCGTCGCGTTCCATCTCGAGCCGGATGGCTTCGACCATAGCTTTGTAGAACGGAGCCGTTCTCGGCTTTACGTCGATGGCGTTCAATTCGCCCCTCCCTCGATGAAGACGTGACGGGCCAGTTCGTCCGGCGACGGATAGGCGGATGCCCTTGCAAATGCGATCGCGCGAGCGACCTGTGCCGCCGCATTTTCGCGCGCAGCTTTGACGCCTGCGTCATCGAGCGCTCCCGCCGTCGTCAGTTCGCGTTCGAGCCGCATAATTGGATCGTCTGCCTTGAGAGCCTTCACCTCGCCCTTTGGCCTGTAGGTTTCGGGGTCGCCCTGGAAATGACCGTAATAGCGATCGACCTTCATCTCGATCAGCGTCGGTCCTTCACCGCGCCGCGCCCGCGCGATCGCTTCGCCCGCTGCCGCGTACATGGCGACGGCGTCGTTCTCGTCAACGCGAACGCCGGGCATGTCATAGGCCGCACCGCGCTCGGCGTTGCTCTGCACCGCCGTCGAGACGCCCTTGGCGACCGAGATCCCATAGTTGTTGTCCTGACAAACGAAGACGACGGGCAGTTTCCAGAGACCCGCGATGTTCAGCGACTCGTGGAATGAGCCCTGGTTGGCGGCGCCGTCGCCGAATTCAGCGATTGCAACCGCGCCGTTCTTCTTCATGAGCGCGGCGAGCCCTGCGCCGCAAGCATGCGGGATGCCGGCGCCAACGATGCCGTTGCAAGCGAAATTGCTCGCGGGGTCGTAGAGGTGCATATGGCCGCCCTTGCCGCGACACAGCCCGTCGACCTTTCCGAAGATTTCCGCGGTCATGCGACCGAGCGGCACGCCTTTCGCGATAGCGAAATGATGCGCACGGTGCGTGCCCCAGACGGAGTCCTCTTGTTTCAGATGAACGCACACCGCAGCAGCAGCCGCTTCTTGTCCGGCTGATAGATGCATCTCGCCCGGGATGAGGCCGGCGCCGATGTCGAACGCCAGTCCTTTCTGGATATGAGGCGGCAGCTTTCCTTCGAAGTAGACCGTCGCGAGCGCATCCTCGTAGGCGCGGATGAGCAACATTCGATTGTACATCCAGAGCGAGTGTTCTTTCGTCGGCTTCATGTGCGCCAATTCCAGCATGTTGGGTGCACGGAGTATCGGCGTGGCGTTACGGCCCGTATTGACGCGAATTCTGTCGGCCGTTGACCGCATCGAGGTCGGCAGCGACCTCGTGTTCACAATTCGCATTAGCGGTGCGCAATCCGCTTGAAGTCATTCTTCGAGTGAAAAGCAACAATCATGTTGCAACAAGAACAATAGATGCTCCGGGCGGTACAATGAGTGGAATCAGGTAGATAGATGCGATAATTCCGTTGCGCCAATCGTCATTGTCAGCACCAACCGATTGGCTTCCGCCTTGCCCTAGAGGTTGTCTTTGTGGAATTCGATAGGTGCTCACAGAGCCGAAAGGAGGCGAGTAGCATCCCTAGCGGCCCTACCGTGAGCGCAATGTTATCTAGCGCTTCCCTCCACGCTGAAGCGGATGCGCCGGATTGGTCGAAGCGCCCTGGCCACACGAGAATCGGATTTAAGCGGTTGAAATCTGATCGCGGCAATCAGCAGCAATGCAAATGGCCGGATCTTACATGTTGCCATCCCGCACAAATCCGTCGATTTCAACTATCAGTGACTTCCAAGCCGCAGTCATCTCGTCGGTCCACTCTGCCCCGACCGTCTGCTGCAGCGTCTCGCAGAGCACTTCAAAGAATAAAACGAAAGTGCCTTTATCGATGTTTGCTTCATGGCGCACGCTTTCGTTGGCAATCCAGAAATGCGCAAAATGGCGGGGACCAACAAAGTCCAAAATCCCTTCGATGGTCAGGGCAAGCATCTCGCCTTGGACAATGCGTGGATTTTCTCGGAATAGCTTCTTCAGTTCTGGACGTCTCTGAAAAAGCCGCTCGTAGACTAGCGGCGCAAGGTCGACACCTCGTTCTCCGGCCAATTCGAGAGAGTAGACAATGGCAGATGCGTGTAGACGTATCATCTCTATGTCTCGGCGTAGCGAAGGCAAATGCGCGTCACTGCAAAATGGCAGCCTGGTGCGAGGTACCTACTCGGGGAACACGATTGTTTTTGCTCCGTTGAGGAAGACGCGGTCTTCGATATGTGCGCGAACCGCTCGCGCGAGCACGCGCCGTTCGATATCGCGACCCTTCCGAACCAAGTCCTCGGGCGTGTCGCGGTGACTGATACGCTCGACGTCCTGTTCAATGATTGGACCCTCGTCTAGGTCGCCAGTCACATAGTGCGCAGTCGCTCCGATAATTTTTACGCCGCGCGCATGAGCCTGCTGGTACGGCTTTGCGCCTTTGAAGCCTGGCAAGAACGAATGATGAATATTGATGCATCGGCCTGCGAGTTTTCGGCACAGGTCATCTGATAGAATCTGCATGTATCTGGCGAGCACAACGAGGTCCGCGCCTGATGTCCGCACGGCTTCCCATATGCGTGCCTCCTGATCGGCCTTGGTCTCCTTCGTGACAGGAAAATAGTGGAATGGCATGCTTGAGAAGTGAAGGTGCTTGTAGGTTTCTTTTGGGTAGTTGGAAATAATGCCTGCGATTTCCATCGCAAGCTCGCCGGTTCGCCATCGGTAAAGAATATCTGCAAGGCAATGGTCCCACCGAGACGCGAGTAGCATGACGCGACGCTTTTGATTTTGCGCCCGAAGGGACCATTCCATGTCAAACGGTTTGAAAGCAGAAGCTAATCTTGCCCGAACGAGCGAGTCGTCGGCGTCATTGATGAGGTTGAAACCGATTCGGCCGAAGAAGCGACCGGTTTCCAAGTCGTCAAACTGCTGTGCATCGAGAATGTTGCAGCCGGCTTCGAAGAGCGCCGCCGAGGCGGCGGCGACGATCCCGGGCCGGTTCTTGCAGGAAAACGCGACGATATAGGTTTCCACCACGTGGAGTTCCTTTCTCTGATAGAGTTGAGGGCCCGACAGCTCTGAAGCGCGCGCTGTCGTCAGTTGACGCCGCGCACGCGTCCCTGCCAGTAGGGCGCGCGGAGGACGTTCTTTAGGATCTTACCTGCTCCGGACAATGGCAACGGCTCCCCGCGAAGTTCGACGGTTCGCGGCTTCTTGTAGTCGGCAATTTTTCCGTCGCAGAATGTGATTACTGCATCCGGGGTCGTCTCGACGCCGTCGCGCGGCACGACGACTGCATGCACCCGCTCGCCCCATCGCTCGTCCGGAACGGCAATCACGGCGACCTCGGCGATCTCCGGCATCAGCGAGAGGACGCTTTCGACCTCCGCTGCGTAGACGTTTTCGCCCCCGGTCACGATCATGTCCTTCAGACGGTCGACGATGAACAGCAGACCATTTGCGTCGGTGTAGCCTGCGTCCCCAGAATGCATCCATCCGTCCCGCAAGGCCGTCTTCGTCTCGGCTTCCTTCCGCCAATAGCCGAGCATGGTGGTGGCGCCACGGACGATCACCTCGCCGACCTGGCCGGGCGCGCAGCTGGCGCCTTCCCCATCCACCACGCGCGTCTCGACGAGCGGCAGCGGCTGTCCGCAGGAGCGTAGCCTGCCGGACTCCATCTCGTCGGAATGCCACAGGTCCTTCGGCATGACGGTCGTCAGCCCAGTCAGCTCGGTCATGCCCCAAGCCTGCTGAAAGACAGTCGTCGGCATCTTTTTCAGTACCGCTAGAAGCAAGCCATCGGGCATGGGCGCAGCCCCGAAGCACACTTGTCTAAGGCTGGACACATCGACGTCTGAGAAATGTGCGTGATTGATGAACAAGCCGATCATTGTCGGGACGACGGTCACGTGTGTGATTTTTTCCGACGAGATCGCGTCGAGGAAGGCGATCGGCTCGAATCTGGGCATGAACACGTGCTGCCCGGCCTGTAGCGTCACCGCAAAGCTGGAACAGGCATCCGACATGTGGAAGCTCGGCGCGGCGTGCAGATACCGGCTCTCTCGATCATAGCCCATCGCCATGGCGGTGTTCACTGCCGTTGCAACGAGATTGCCGTGGGAGATCATCACGCCCTTCGGCTTTCCCGTCGTCCCGCCGGTGTAGTAGAGCGCCGCCAAGCGATCGCCGGAGCACGCCTCCAGATCGTCCGCACGAGCGCTGCCGACGATCAGATCCTCAAAGAGGGCGAGTTGGCGTCCGGTCTGCGGCCCGTCGAGCGAAATGACCGCTTTCATCGAATGGGCGGTGGGCAGAGAGTCGAGGATTGGGAGGAACGTCCGGTCCACGAACAGGCCAACCGCGCCCGAGTCGCTCAGGATGTAGTCGATTTCGGCCGGCGCGAGTCGTGTGTTGATTGGAACTGCGACGGCGCCCGCCCAGCCGATCGCGAACTGAGCCGCGAAATACCGGCTGCTGTTGAGCGACAGGATCGCGATCCGCTCTCCGTCGCCGACGGCAAGGGAACGGAGCGCGCCCGCCAAGCGAGCGACCCGCTCCTCAGTCTGCGTCCAAGAGCTTTCGAACGCGCCGTCCTTGAGGGCGCGCGTAGCGCCGTTGATCTGCGCGGCGCGGCACAGAATTTGACCGAAATGCACGGCGCTCTCCAAAGGTTCTGATCGGGGTCTTGCTATTGCGCGATTGGCGGGAGAGCCGAAAGGTCGGCCTTGCGATTGTCCTTCTTGTAAGGCGATCGCGCGACGGTGGCCCGTATTTCCCTTTGTCGCGTGCCCGGATCGCCCCAGATCACCGTCACTGGCGTTCCTGGCGCGCTGTGTTCGATATCGATCACGCAATGCGAGAGCATCTTGCGGAAGAAGATGCTGAAGCTGCGAGACGTCGCAACGCCGACGAAGGCGCCGTCCTTCAACACCGTGTGCGCGTTCATCCCGAAATTGTGCTGGCGCGGCATGTCCATGAAATCGTAAGGCTGCTCATCGCCGCGATAGAGCGAGGCCTGGACATCCGCGCAGTCCTCGCCGTTCCATTCGAGGGTCACGATGACCCGCCGCGGCGCGGCGACCTCAACTTCCAACGCGCTGCGCCCGTAGAAGTCGTGGTCGAACTTGATGTTTCTTCCCCACGCAAGTTCGACAGGGCTGCGATACCAGGCGCTGACGTCGTCCGCTTCGAAGCTGCCCTTTACCTTCAGGCAACCGTCCAGCGACCACATGCGCCCCGGTATACGTCGCGCGCCGCTGGTCATGTATTCGTAGAAGTCCCGCTCGTCCTCTTCGCAAACAGCCGGGAGGTAGTCGTGCGTGACCGTCGGGAAGCATGCCTCGAGGTGATTGATCATTGCGGCGCGGGTGCCCAGACGGCGTATGCGATAGGGCGCGCCGACGGTCATGATGGCCTTCATCACCTCACGGCTCTGTTCGATCGGCCCCTGGACTTCGAAGCCGATTTCACCCGCCATACCCTGACGCAAGAATCGCGCCTCACACAGCTTCATTTCGACGTTCTTGGCGTGCATGAACTTGATGTCGCGCAGGTCCTGCCCGGCCAGGTCCTCCAAGACGTAAAGAGCCTTGGGGCCCGAGACCTGGAATTTGAATTTGGCGCGCCCAATAGCGCATCGGGCCGCGTAATCACCCTTCTTGCAGTTGAACTCGAACCAGTCTGTGACGGGTCCCAGCGCCTGGAACTCGAACCGCTGTTCGCCGAGGCGCATGAGGATGCCCTCGCCGATCACCTTGCCGCCGCTGTTGCCTGCGATCACATGCTTGGCTTGGCCGATTGTGAATTTGGCGAACGAATTGACACAGAAGTCCGAGAAGAGCCGCAGGGCGTCGGGACCTTCGACGATCAGCTCGTCGAGGAACGACCAGTCGCCGACATAGCAGTCTTCCTTCCAGGACAGGCTCTCGTCGATCCAGTCCGTATATTCGAGACGGCCCCAGCCGCCGACCTCCGGGTATCCGGCGCGAAGTCGCTTCATGACTTGCGATTTCATGTCACCTCTCAGGCGGGTTAAGGACGGGCTGTTATCTTCGTGCGCGAGAGCCAATGTAGGCCTCGATCACCTGCGGATTTGTCAGAACTTCCTCGGGCGATCCGTAGGCGAGCTTCTTCCCGTAGTGCATGACGAAAACTTTGTCGGCGAGATCGCGGACGAGTTGCATGTCGTGCTCGATCCACACGATCGTCGGCGAGAACTCGTGACGACCGCGCATCAAGAAACGCGCGAGGTTCTCTTTTTCCTGGCGATTCAGACCGGCAGACGGCTCGTCCAGCAGAAGCAAGCGCGGCTGCGACACGAAGGCGCGCGCGATGCCGACCAGCTTCTGCACGCCGTAGGGAAGATCTCCGACCAGCGCCTTGCGATACCGCTCGAGTTCGAAGAACTCGACGACCTCTTCCACGACGCGACGCTGCTCGATCTCCCAGGCGCTCGCCCGTCCCCAGAACAGCGCCGCGCGAAAGAGGTCGTAATTGAGATGAGCGTGGCAGCCGATCAGCAGGTTCTCCAGCACGGTGAGCTGCGGGAATAGCTCGTTATGCTGAAACGTACGCGCAATCCCGCGTTTCGTCGCTTGATGAGCCGGCGCGCGCGTCAAATTCTGGCCTTCGAAAGTGATCCGGCCGGCCCCGGCGCGATAGGCGCCGGTGATGCAATTGAGAAGGCTGCTCTTGCCCGCCCCATTGGGGCCAACGATGGCCAGCATTTCGCCTTGCGCGACCGATAGAGAAATATCGGACAGGGCCGTCACCCCACCGAAGCGAAGCGTAACGGCTTCGACTTTGAGATGCTGTCCGTTCATCCCCACCACCGGCGGCTACGTCGATATTGTTTGACGTCTCGATAGCTGCTTCGGGTGGAAGAGCCGGTTCCCAGATAGAACTCCTGAACGTCGTGATGGCCGCGCAGCTTATCGGGTGAGCCTTCGTACACGACCCGGCCGCCTTCCATGATGTAGGCATAATCCGCGATATCGAGCGCGGCTGCGGCGTCCTGCTCGATGACGAGGATCGAGATCCCGAGATCCGACCTCAGCGCCTGGAGGCGCTCCATCAGTTGCTCGACCAGATGCGGCGCGAGACCTAGCGACAGTTCGTCGATAAGAAGGAGTTTCGGGCTGCACAAAAGGGCTTGGCTGATCGCCAGCATCTGACGTTCGCCCCCGCTCATATAGCCCGAGATCTGGTCCCGGCGCTCTGCCAGCGCGGGAAAGATCGCCATGATCCGATCGACCATGTGCGACCAAGGCTCCGTCTCTGGCCCGCGGGAGCGCGCCAGGCGCAGATTGTCCATGACCGTCATGGTCTCGAAGATCTTCCGACGTTCAGGAACCAGAACAAGTCCGCTGCGCGCGATGTCGATTGGCGTGCGACCGCGCAATGAGGCGCCCTGGAATACGAGAGTTCCCTTGCGGATGTCGGCATCATCGACAGGCAGGAAGCCGGAAATGGCGCGAACGGTGGAAGTCTTGCCGGCGCCGTTGGTTCCCAGCAATGCGACGATGCTCTTTGGCTGAACCCGCAACGTGGCACCGTGAACGGCCACAATGACGCGATTGTACACGACCTCGAGATTCTCGACTTCGAGCATTGCCGCTTTCTCTGAAGGGTCGGCGGCCATCAGGAGTTCCACGACTTCGTCTTGAACGGCCAGAGTTCGAAATAGAATCGAACTCGGGCCCAGATGCCGGCCAACCCACGGGGCTCCAGAATGAGGAAGGCGAGCATTGTCGCGCCGAACAGCAGGTTCTGGATTTCAAACACCTGCATGCCGCTTCCTTTCAGAAGCGGCGAAGCCTCCATTCCGCTACTGATCAGATGCGGCAGGACCACCACCAGAATTGAACCAAGAATCACGCCCAGGAGAGAGCCAAGTCCGCCAATGATCACGACAGCGAGAAACTGAACTAGCATGTTGAAGTCGAATGCTTCGATCGACACGAATCCTGTGTGGTAGGCCCACAGACCGCCGGCGAAACAGGTCAACGCGGTGCTGGCGGCGAAGGCGGTGAGTTTGAATCTGGCCGCACTGACCCCGAGCGCCTCGGCCGCGACCTCCTTGTTCTTGATTGCGAGCCAAGCGCGACCGTATGCGGAACGCAGCCAATTAGCATTGATGACGAGGACGCCGAGCGCAACTGGCAGCAGGAAATAGCACCAGCGCTTTTCGGACGTGAGAGCGACGCCGAGAATCGTGGGTGGATCGATCGTGAACCCTGATCCGTAGCTCACAAAGGCTTGATACTGGCCGAGGGAGACGACAATCACGAAGTGCGCGGCCAGAGTGCTCACTGCGAGATAGAGCCCCTTCAGCCGGAGAGCCGGAACCCCGACAACAATGCCGAGCACAGCGCCCACAAGCCCTGATGCCACTAGCGGGACGATGACAGGCATCGGAGAGATCGAGAGCAGGATGGCGACCGTGAATGCGCCTGCCGCCACGAAGCCCGCATGGCCGAGCGAGATCTGCCCCGTCGTGCCCATGAGCAGATTGAGAGCCAAGGCGCCGATGATCGTGATCAGCGTCTCATTGAATACGCCAGCCCAATAGTTCGTCAGGAATTGCGGGAGCGCCAGAGCGCAGACGAGCCCGACCAGCGCCCAGAAGCGAACAAACGCGGTATCCAGAAGCGCGATGTCGTCGCCATAGCGCGTGCGGAGCGTGCTCGGGAGTCCAGAAAGGAGGGCTCTCATATACGCTCCAACTCTTCGTGGGATCCAAACAGTCCCCACGGGCGGATCCAAAGGCCGATCAGAAGAGCCAGAAACGGCGCCGCCATAGCGACTTGCGGGGCGACGTAGCGCGCGGCAAGAACTTCTGCTGCTGCAACGATAATAGCCCCGAAGACTACGCCGCGCAGGCTGTCCATTCCTCCGATCAGCGCCGGAGCAAAGCCCGCAAGGCCTACGTACCAGGTGTCCGGGCCAAGGCGGACCTTCAGCGCGTAGAGAACGCCCGCGAGCGCCGCGATCAGCACGGCGGCCGCCCAGGACTGCGCGTTGATGAAGTGAATGTTGATGCCGCGCTGCGCGGCGAGCAACGGATTTTCAGCGACGCCGCGCATTTCGATCCCGACCGGCAGTCGCTGCAGGGCCCAGGGAATTGCGATAAGAGCAATAGCTGCAGCGACGACGATCAGGGCGTCGATGCCGCTGATCGTCAATCCCGCCGGCAACGAGAAAGGTTGAGCTACTCCCTTGAAGTACTCGATCGGATAGCGCGTCTGGCCGGACCAAATAAGGGTCACCACCGACCGCAGGAAGATACCTAGGGCGATCGTCGCCAGAACGCCGACCGCCACCGGATACCCCGCGAGCGGGCGCATGACGGCGTTATAGACGATGACCCCGAACGCATAGGCGGCAACAAGCGAGCATACAACGGCTACCCAGAGGTTGCCGTTGGAGAAAACGAGCCCTTGATAGAAGGCGTAGGCGCCGAAGACCATCAGGTCGCCGTGCGCCAGATTGAGGACGCGCGTCGCTCGGTAGATGAGTACGTAGCCGAGGCCGAGCAGCGAGTAGAAGCTCGCCTGGATCAGTATCACTAAAGTCAGAGACATGAGCCCGTGCGTCCTGCTGACTCAGCGCATTTGCACAGTAGCAAGATCGCCCGCCTGCACGCGCGACCATTCCGTGATGCGCTTGACCGACTGGCTGCCCGGATCCCACAGATAAGCGGTGAAGCTCGCTTCGCGGATATGGCTGTCCTTCGTCCAGCGGACCGGGTCCGGGTAGATGCCGCTGGTCTGGACATTGATCTTCAGGAGCGCGTCCGCAAGCGTGTCGCGCGTGCAGGAGGTGCCGCATTCCTTCAGCGCCGCCTCGAGGACCATGCCGCTGGCCCAGCCCAGTGCGAGCGTGTCAGCCGGCACGGTTACGCCGTATTTCTTCGCAGCGGCCTGCATATCTTCGAAGACCGGAAGCTTTTCGACAGAGAACGCGTATTCCGGGCTCATAACTAGCTTCGGATCTTTCAGCTGGCGCAGCGTGTCCTCCGCCTCCGCACTGTGATTGTGGATGTACCATCCCGTCCAACCCTGCCGACGCAACGCTCCGAGCATCTGGACCGCCGTCGTGACCGGCGACCAGCTGGTGACGTAGTTTGCGCCGCTCGCGACGATTCTGGCCGCAGCGCCGCTAACGTCAGCGGCTGCGGGCGGAATGGCCTGCTTGTCGACGACAGAAATGCCCATCTTGCCGGCGATCTGCTCCATCGTGTCGACGCCCTGCCGGCTGATCGGGATGTCGGCTGCAATGAGGGCGAGCTTCAACGTGTCCTTGTTCTTGTCAGCGATGGCCTTCACGAGAGGAACCTGCCAGTAGGCGGCAGTGTTCGGATCAGACGTGCTGCCGGCGCAGAAGACGAGCGGGTTCATCTGGGGACCTGCTGCAGTAGCAGGACAGACCGCCTGACCGAGCAGAAGAACGGGGGTCTTGGTGCGCGTGGCGGCCTGGAACATTGGCGCGTATGTGGAAGAAAGACTCATCAGTCCGACCGCCAGCGCCTGCTCGTCGTCCATAAGCCTCTTCGCATTCGACGCGGCTTCGGTCGGCGACGCCTTGTCATCGAGCACGACGAGATCAACTTTCTTGCCCGCAACGCCGCCCTTGTCGTTCAACTGGCGAACATAGGCGCGAATACCCTCGATGTGCGGCAGATAGCTCGGCGATGCGGGGCCGGTGGCCGCCCCGGAAATGCCGATCTTGAAAGCCTCTTGAGCCGCCGCCGGGCTTGCTGCGCCCATGGCCGCAGCAAGCAGCGGCAATGCAATGCGTATGGTCATCTTCTTGCTCATGAGCTTCCTCCTTGTCCTAGTTCAATTGTCTCGAAATCCGCGCGTCCTCGTCGTCGCTGTACATCTGGTCGATCAAGTGTCCGAAGTGCTTGTGTAGCAGCGACCGCTTGATCTTGCGCGTGGCTGTGACTGCTTCACCTTCCATCTCCGGATCGAGCTCGCGATCCAGAATTCTGAACGACTTGACCTGCTCGACGCGCCCGAGAAGGCCGTTGCCCTTCTCGACCTCCTGCGAGATCAGTCCGTAAACCTGCGGGTTTGTGACGAGAGATTCATAGGTCGTGTATGGCACGGCATTCGCCCGCGCCCACTCCGACACGCTTTCAAAATCGATCTCGATCAGCGCTGTCAGATATTTCCGGCCTTCGCCGACGGCGCTCGCCTCACTCACATAGGGGCTGGACTTCAGCGCTGTTTCTATGCGGCTCGGGCTGACGTTCTTGCCGCCGGCAGTGATCAGGATGTCTTTCTTGCGATCGACAATGCGAAGATCGCCGCGTTCGTCGAATTCGCCCACGTCGCCGGTCTTGATTGCCGATCCCGTCAGCGTTTCAGAGGTCGTCGCTTCGTCATGCCAGTAGCCCGCGAAAGCCCCCGGCGTGTCGACGGTGATCTCCTGATCCGGCGCGATCCTGATCGTCACGCCCGGATAAGGCTTTCCGACCGAACCTGGAGGGGGAAAGGACTCGAGTTGAGCGGTCACCACGCCGCCCTCAGTCTGCCCGTATAGATTCTTGAGGTTGACGCCCCAAACCTGCCACAGCCCCTGGACTTCCGGAGGGAGCGGCGCGCCGGCGGAAAGCGCGATGCGGACACGATGCAGGCCGATCTTCTTCAGCATGCGATCGAAAACGAACAACCGCGCCGCGCCGTATAACGGCAGGTAGACCCCGGCAGATCGGCCTGACCAGCGCCGCCGCCTGTATTCCTGACCGACCTTCATGGCTGCGCGATAAGACCCGCGCTTGAGAAGGGAAGCGCTCTCAATGCCGACGATCACGCGCGAGGCGATCTTCGACCAGTAGCGGGGCACCGAGGCGAGATGTTCCGGCGCGACTTCCGCGAAGGCGTCGAGGAAGCGCTCGGGCTCTTCGCCAAAATGGGGAACGATGCTTTTAACCAGCATGCCGAGCGGCGTGTTCATGCGCTCATAGAGATGGTTGAGGGGCAGATGAACGACGCTCCGGACGCCGGTTCGGCCCTCGAGCTCCGGAAATGCAAAGAACTGGTGCCCTTGCGCGACGAGCGCGCGATGCCGGTAGAGCGCGCCCTTCGGATTGGCGCTGGTGCCGGACGTGTAGACGATCGTGGCCGGATCGTCCGGTTCGACAGCTAGGCACAGCTGTCGAAATAAAGGCCGATCGCCCTTTTCCCCGAGCTCGACGAGTTCGTCGAGCGACATCAAGATCGGATGATCGTATCCGAACATGTTGCTCGCATCGATGACCACGATCTTCTTCAGATCGGGCAGACGCTCGACGAGCGGGAGAACCTTGTCCACGTGCTCCTGGTCTTCAGCGATCAACACACTGGCGCCGCCGTGCCGCAGTGTGAACTCGAATTCGTTCGGCGATGATGTCGGATAGAGCCCGAAACTCACGCCGCCGATGCACTGCGCCGCAAAGTCGCAGAGCAGCCAATCCGCAAGCGGATCGCCGACGATCGCTACGCGATCGCCCCTTCTGACGCCGAGAGCGTGAAGCCCGAGGCCAATGACCGCGACGCGGTCGGCAAGGCCAGTCCAGGTCATTTCTCGATAAATGCCCAGCGCGCTAGTCCTAAGCGCGACCTCGCCGCCACGACGAGCTGTCACGTCCAGCAGCATGCCGGGGATCGTCATCAACTCGTCCCGCGGCAATTGCAGAGGCGGCCCGCGACGCTCGACGCCGCCCGTGGCGCCGTCGTCATCCGTCATATCGCGCCTGTGAGCCGCCTGCCTCACGCTTCCGATCCGCCCCTGAATGTTTGTGCTTGCTTCTATCTATTGATCGATAGAAAATAGAACCATGTCGAAGCAGGACGCAAGCGAAAATCGCTGGGAACCGACCGAACGCTGGGAGCGACGCTACCAGGAGGTTCTGGACGCGGCGGCGATCGCTTTTGCGGAAAAGGGCTACCTGGGAGCGAGCACCAAGGACATCGCAGACCGTCTCAATATCCGGCAGGCGAGCCTCTACTATTACTTCACCTCCAAGGATGCCGCCTTGGCGGCTGTTTGTGAGCGCGGAGTGCGCGCCTTCATCGGCAGGCTTCGGTCGATCCTCGACGAAGAAACCTCGTCGGTGGAAAAGCGGATCCACGCCGCGATCGCGAACCATCTTCAGCCGCTCGCGGAAAAGCCATATGCGGATTACATCCGGGTGTTCCTCCGGCACCGGCACGAATTGCCTCCGGAGCCGCGCGCTGTGGTCGCGCGCCTCGCTCGGGAATATCAAGGCCTGATTGAGCAGCTCTTCGAGGACGGCGTCGCGCGCGGCGAACTTCGTTCGGACCTCGACACGCACCTTGCGACGCTCGGCTTTCTAGGCCTCTGCAACTCCGTGATCACCAATCGATCGCTGCCGTCTTCGGCGAGCATCGAAGAGATCATCGACGAGTATGCCGGCATTCTCTCGAGAGGCATGATGAAGACTGTAACGCGTCAGAGGCGCAAATGAGCCAATCCAAGTTCGGTCCGATGCTGCCGCACACCGCTATTCCCCTCGATCGAAAGGTCCCGACGTTCACGCGTTTCGGTTCGTATTTCGAGCCGTGGGAATTTACGGACTGGATCGACGAGAGCATGTCCTGGAAGGAGCGCTGCTACATCGGCGACTGGTCGCCGTTGCAGAAGATGCGTGTGCAGGGTCCCGACGCGCTGGCGTTTTTCTCATCGATCGCTGTCAACAGCTTTTCCAAGTTCGACCTCGGCCAGGCGAAACACATTGTACTGTGCAACGGCGGCGGCAAGATCATGGGCGAAGGCATTCTCATGCGTTTTGCTGAGGATGATTTCGAGTTCATCAGCGGCCCTGGCGTGCCGTGGGCGCTCTACCAGTTTCGTAAGGGCGAATTTCGCTCGAAAGTAACTCACCCGCGAGAGTTCCTGTTTCAGGTGCAAGGGCCGGATGCTGTCTTCACGACCGAGGCCGCAGCAGGCGAGTCTCTGCGCGACATCGGCTTCATGCGTTTCCGAGAGATCTGCATCGCGGGCGCTCCGTGCCGGGCGCTGCGACAGGGCATGGCCGGCGAATTGGGATACGAAATTCAAGGCCCGCTCGAGCGCGGGCCAGAAGTATACGAAGCGATCATGCTCGCTGGTCAACCGTTTGGCATTCGTCGACTTGGCGGCCGGACGAAGATGGTCAACCATGTCGAGGCCTGCTTCCCAACGCCCTCGGTCGACTACATTCCGGCGATGTACGGTCCCGACGAACGCGACTTCGCACTGACTTTCTCAGAGAACGCGCGTGAAGTTTATCGGACCACGGACGGTAGCTACGAGTACGCCGATATCAGCGAGCTCTATCGCAGCCCAGCCGAGCTCGGATGGAAGAAGAATATCCGGTTCGACCACGACTTTATCGGCAGGGCAGCGCTGGAGGCCGAGGCGACGACAACGCACCGAACCATCGTCACGCTCATATGGAATCCGGAGGATGTGGTCGACGTTTACGCCTCCATGTTCCGCAAGGACCCGAATTATCTCTACATGGAGATGCCGCGAAATATTCTGAGCTGCCTGTTTGCGGATCGCGTTGTCGACGGCGCGGGCACGACGGTCGGAATCAGCACGTCGCGATGCTATAGCTATTTCTTTCGCGAAATGCTCTCGCTGTGCGTAATCGATGCGCAGCATGCCGCACCTGGAACGGACGTTTGTGTTGTATGGGGGCGTCCGGGTCAGCCTCAGAAATCGATCAGAGCCAAGGTCGCCCCTGCTCCGTACAAGCGCGACAATCGGCGCGCTGATGTTTTCGCTCTTGGTCCGGGTGCCTAGAGCCACAGCGTTGTATCCGGCTCAAATGGCCGCTTTCTGCCACCACGCCTACGACTGCTATTGGCGCA